>Ga0233425_10000198_pt1 | contig 155465 bp, 138 predicted proteins | sample Watercolumn_Towu_2_FD_181712 | JGI IMG/M metagenome (GOLD analysis project Ga0233425, IMG submission 181712) | Freshwater microbial communities from Lake Towuti, South Sulawesi, Indonesia - Watercolumn_Towuti2014_140_MG | ecosystem: Environmental > Aquatic > Freshwater > Lake | place...
GCCGTGATCGTGCCGGACGGCGCGTAGTTCACGAACCAGCCGACCTTGTTGAACAGCCAGATCAGGAAGAACTGCGCCGCGAGCGTGGCGACGGCGAGGTAGAAGCCCTTGATCCGCAGCGACGGGATGCCGAAGACCACGCCGACCATCGCCGCGACGAGGCCGGAGAGCAGGAAGACCAGCACGATGTTCAGCGACGGGAACGCGCTCACGAGCTTGAACGCCGAGTAGGCGCCGACGGCCATGAACGCGCCGGTCCCCAGCGACAGCTGTCCGGCATATCCCGTGAGCAGATTGAGACCGAGCGCGGCGAGCGCGTAGATCAGGAACGGGATGAGGACGGCCTGCAGCCAGTATTCGTTCGCGAGCGCGACGGGCACGACGAAGGCGGCCGCGACCGCGAGCGCGACGATGACCCGGTCCTGCAGGATCGGAAAGATCGCCTGGTCGCTCGCGTACGTGGTCTTGAACTGCCCCGCCTCGCGGTAAATCATCCGCGCGATCCCGTGAAAACAGCGAGGACGGTCCAGATGCGAGGCGGCGACTGAGCGCCCGACTGAGGCGTACTCCTAGTACGCCGCCGGGAGGGCCGAAGGAGCCAACGAAGCAGATGGGCCGTCATCGGCGCTTTCACACCCGCTCGATGATCTTTTCGCCGAAGAGGCCTTGCGGCCTGAAGAGGAGGAACGCGAGCGCCAGGACGTACGCGAACCAGTTCTCGATCGCGCCGCCGACGAGCGGGCCCCAGTAGACCTCGCCGATCTTCTCGCCGACGCCGATGATCAGGCCGCCCGCGATCGCGCCCGGGACCGACTCGAACCCGCCGAGGATCAGCACCGGCAGCGCCTTCAGCGCGATCAGCGAGAGGCTGAACTGCACGCCGCTCTTCGCGCCCCACATGATCCCCGCGACGATCGCGACGATCCCCGCCACCGACCACACGACCACCCAGATGGTCTTGAGGGGGATCCCGATCGACAGCGCGGCCTCGTGATCGTCGGCCACCGCGCGCAGCGCGCGCCCGATGCGCGTCTTCTGGAAGAAGATCGCGAGCACGATGACGAGCACGGCGGCGATGATGCCCGCCGAGAGCTCGAGCTGGTTGATCTGCATGCCCGCCGCCATGAACGAGCGGTCGGGGATGCCGACGTCGAGCTTCTTCACGTTGGCGCCCCAGAGCATCTCGCCGAAGCCTTCGAGGAAGAAGTTGAGGCCGATCGTCGCCATGAACAGGATGATCTGCGGCTGGTTCACGAGCGGGCGGAGCACGACGCGCTCGATGACGAAGGCGAGCAGGATCATGACGATCGCGGTCACGCCGAGCGCGAGCCAGACGCCCGCGCCGCGCTCGATGAGCCCGACGAGCGTGAGCGCGGCGAACAGCACCATCACGCCCTGCGCGAAGTTGAACACGCCCGAGGCCTTGAAGATCAGCACGAACCCCAGGGCGACGAGCGAGTACAGCATCCCCGCCAGAATCCCGCCGATCACGACTTCCCCGAAAAACGCGGGATTGCTCCCGATGTCCTTCAGCGGCGCGATCAGCACCTGCTGCAGCACGCTAGTCATGCGCCACGCCGAGATACGCGTTGAGCACCGCCTGGTCCTTGCGCACCTCGTCCGGCGTGCCGTCCGCGATCTTCCGGCCGTAGTCGAGCACGGCCACGCGGTGCGAGATGTCCATCACCACGCCCATGTCGTGCTCGATCAGCGCGATCGTCGTGCCGAACTCGCTGTTCACGTCGAGGATGAAGCGGCACATGTCTTCCTTCTCCTCGACGTTCATGCCGGCCATGGGCTCGTCGAGGAGCAGGAGCTGCGGCTCCGCCGCGAGCGCGCGCGCGAGCTCCACGCGCTTCTGCAGGCCGTAGGGCAGCGTGCCGGCGATCGTCTTGCGGATCGCCTGGATCTCGAGGAAGTCGATGACCCGCTCGACGGCCTCACGGTGCGCGAGCTCCTGTTTGCGCGCCGGGCCCCACCACATCGCGTCGAGCAGGAAGCTCCCGTGCATCTTCAGGAGCCGGCCCGTCATGATGTTGTCGAGCACGCTCATGCCCTTGAAGAGCGCGACGTTCTGGAACGTGCGCGCGACGCCGAGCTCCGCCACGTCGGGCGGACGCAGATGAGTGCGGTCCTTGCCGCCGAAGAGGATGCGGCCCTCGTACGGGCGGTAGAACCCGCTGATGACGTTGATCAGCGTAGTCTTGCCGGCGCCGTTCGGACCGATGATGGCGACGATCTCGCCCCGCGCGATCGCGAGGCTCACCTGCGTGAGCGCGGTGAGCGCGCCGAACCGGACGCTCACGCCGTCCACCTCGAGCAGCGCGAGGGGGGCTCCGTTCACCCGGCGTCCCTGATGGCCACGTCGGCACGGATGGTGCCCGTGCGGCCGTCTTCGTAGGTGACCCTGGCCTCGACCTGGACGTGCGACCTGTCGCTGTAGAGCGCCTCGATGAGGTCGGCGTACTTCTGCGCGATGTAGCCGCGGCGCACCTTGCGCGTGCGCGTGATCTCCTCGTCGTCCGGATCGAGCTCCTTGTGGAGGATGAGGAAGCGCCGAATGGTGGCCCCGCGCAGCGCCTCGTCCTCGCGCAGGCTCGCGTTGACGCGCGTCACCTCGTCCGCGATGAGGCCGTAGACCTCGGGCTTCTGGCTCAAATCCGTGTAGCTCGTATAGGCAATCCCCCGCCGCTCCGCCCAGTTCCCGACGGCCGCGAGGTCGATGTTCACGAGCGCCACCACGAACGGCCGGCCTTGCCCGACGCAGACCGCCTCCTTCACGAACGGCGAGAACTTGAGCTTGTTCTCGATGTACTTCGGCGGAAAGATCGTGCCGCTCGCAAGCCGGCTCAGGTCCCTGGCGCGGTCGATGATCTTCAGGTGGCCGGAGGCGTCGAGGAATCCCGCGTCGCCGGAGTGGAGCCATCCGTCGCGCAGCGTCTGCTCCGTCGCCTCGGCGTTCTTGTAGTAACCCTGGAACACGCCCGGGCTCTTGAAGAGCACCTCGCCCGTCTCGCTCACCTTGATCTCGACGCCGGGCACCGCGGTGCCGACGCTGTCGAGCTGCACGTCGCCGTCGCGCTGGATCGTGACGAAGACGCTCGCCTCCGTCATCCCGTAGAGCTGCTTCACGTTGATCCCGAGCGCGCGGAAGAAGACGAAGATCTCGGGGCCGATCGCTTCGCCCGCGGTGTAGGCGCGGCGTACGCGGCGCATCCCGAGGTTGTCGCGCAGCGGTGCCCCGACGAGCACGCGGCCGAGCGGCGAGAGCAGGCGCGGCAGCAGCGGGACCGGTTGCCCCGCGAGCCGGCACCGCTCCATGCTCTGCGCCAGGTTCAGGAAGAAGTGGACGAGCGTGCGCTTCGGCCACGCGCAGTCCTCGAGACGGAGCAGGACGTTCGTGAGGATGCTTTCCCAGATCCGCGGCGGCGCGAAGAAGTAGGTCGGCCCGATCTCCTTCAGGTCCGCGAGCACGGTCGCCGCGCTCTCCGGACAGTTCGCGGCGAAGCCCATGAGGATCGACTGCGCGTACGAGAACACGTGGTCGCCGACCCACGCCATCGGCAGGTACGAGAGGATCTCTTCGTCCTGGCCGAGCCCCTCGGCGACCGCGCTGTTGCGCGACGTCACGATCAGGTTGCGGTGCGAGAGCATCGCGCCCTTCGGCGCGCCGGTGGTGCCCGAGGTGTAGCAGATGATCGCGGTGTCGTCGGGGCACCCCTTCGCGATCTCGTCCTCGACGTGATTCGGATGGTTCTGCTCGAACTTCTTGCCGCGCTCGAGCAGCTCCTCGAGCGACATGAGGTTCGGCTCGGAGTAGGCGCGCAGTCCCCGCGCGTCGTCGTAGACGATGAACTCGAGCTTCGGGCACTGCGCGCGCAGGTGCAGGAGCTTGTCGACCTGCTCCTGGTCCTCGACGATCGCGAAGCGCGCCTCCGCGTGGTCGACGATGTACGCGAGCTCCCTCTCGATCGAGTCCTGGTAGAGCGGCACGGGAATGCCGCCCAGGGCCTGGGCGGCGCAGACCGACCAGTAGAGCTCCGGCCGGTTGTCGCCGACGACGGCGACCTTGTCGCCGCGCGCGAACCCGAGCGAGGCCAGCCCCAGCGCGATGAGGCGCGTGTGCTCCCAGTAGTCCTTCCACGACCAGGCCTGCCAGATCCCCAGATCCTTCTCGCGAATCGCGGTCTTACGGCCCAGGGAGGTCGCATTCCTGCGAACGAGCTTCGGAAACGTGTCGGCGTCGGCGCCGAGCGTCCCCGTCACAGTGCCGCCATGTTGCGTGCGTCCGTCCAAGTAGCCTCCGCGTCGCTGCAGGAGTTACGGCCGGGTCCGGAGGGCCGACGAAAAAAGTGGCGAGAGTGTAGCGGGACGACCTTGGGGTGTCAAGGATTGGGCCGGAATGACGGGCGTTTACACGTCAAGCAGGGAACGGTCAGCCCAATGGGCGGGACAGGTCTAGCGGAGGGCTCCCTCGAGCAGTGGCAGCGCGAAATAGACGACGAACGCGGCGGAGGCGAGCCAGAGCATCGGATGGACGGCGGCGCCTCGCCCGGCGAAGAGCTTGATCGCCACACAGGTCACGAACCCGGCGCCGATCCCGTTCGTGATCGACCAGGTGAACGGCATCACGAGCATCGTGACGAACGCCGGGACGGCGTCCTCGAGGTCGTCCCAGGCAATCTCGCGCACCACCGACATCATGTAGAAGCCGACGAGGACCAGCGCGGGCGCCGTCGCCTGCGCGGGGATCACGGCGGCGAGCGGTGCCAGGAACATCGCCAGCAGGAACAGCACGCCCACGACCACCGACACGAGGCCGGTGCGGCCGCCTTCCGCGACGCCGGCCGCGCTCTCGATGTACGTCGTGTTGCTGCTGGAGTTGGCGTATCCGCCCGCGACGGCGCCGAGCGAGTCGACGAGCAGCACGCGATCGACGCGCGGGAGCTGGCCGCGCTCGTCGATGAACCCGCCCTTGCCCCCGACACCGATGATCGTGCCCATCGTGTCGAAGAAGTCGCTCAGCATCAGCGAGAAGATCGCGAGGCACGCCGTCAGCACGCCGAGCTTCGCGAAGAGCCCGAAGTCGAGGCGCCCGAGCGTCGAGAAGTCCGGCGCCTGGACGATCGCGGCCGGAATCTGCGCCGCGCCGGGCGTGGCGAAGCCCTTCCACCCGGCGAAGAGGCCGTTGAGGACGATCGCGAACACGGTCGTCGCGACGATGCCGATGAGCAGCCCGCCGCGCACGCGGCGCGCGACCAGCACGGCGGTCAGCACGAACCCGATCAGGAACACGGCCATCGGCAGCCCGCGCATCTGTCCGAGGCCGACCGGCAGCGGGCCCGCGCCGGGCTTGACCACGAAGCCCGCGGTGAAGAAGCCGATCAGCGCGATGAAGAGCCCGATGCCGACGCTGATCGCCTGCTTGAGCCCGAGCGGCACCGCGTTCAGCACGGCCTGCCGGAACCTGGTCAGCACCAGCAGCGTGATCACGACGCCTTCGAGGAACACGACCGTCATCGCCTGCGGCCACGTGAGCCCGCGGCCCGCGACGAGCTCGAACGCGACGACCGCGTTGAGCCCCATGCCGGGCGCGAGCGCGAACGGATAGTTGCTCGTGAGGCCCATGAGGATCGAGAGCACGCCCGCCGTCAGGCACGTCACGGTCAGCGTCGCGGAGAACGGCAGCCCCTTGCCCTCGAGCCCGGGCACGCCGACGTAACCGAGGATGATCGGGTTCACGAAGATGATGTACGCCATCACCATGAACGTCGTGAGCCCGGCGCGCACTTCCACCGCGAGCGTGGTGCGACGCTCGGCGAAGCCGAAGAACGCGGCGATCACAGCGGCTTCTTGATCAGGCGGCCGATCTCGCCGACCACGCCGCGGCGGAAGATCAGCACGCAGACGACGAAGATCGCGCCCTGCACCACCGTGAGCCAGTCACCGAGCTGCGACAGCACGTTCTCCAGCATGATCAGGATGAACGCGCCGACGACCGGGCCGAACACCGTTCCCATCCCCCCGAGCAGCGTCATCAGCACCACCTCGCCGGACATCGTCCAGTGCACGTCCGTGAGCGACGCGAGCTGGAACACGAGGGCCTTCGTCGCGCCCGCGAGTCCCGAGAGCGCGGCCGAGATGACGAACGCGATCAGCTTGTATTGCTCAGGCCGGTAGCCGAGCGACACCGCGCGCGGCTCGTTCTCGCGGATCGCCTTCAGCACCTGCCCGAACGGCGAGTGCACCGTGCGGTAGACGATCAGGAACCCGAGCACGAAGATCGCGAGCACGACCCAGTACATCGTCATCGTGTCGTGGAGGTCGAGGACCCCGAAGAGCCGTCCGCGCGGCACGGCCTGGATCCCGTCCTCGCCGTGCGTGAACTTCGCCTGGAGCGAGAAGAAGAACACCATCTGCGCGAAGGCGAGCGTGATGTTGGCGAAGTAGATCCCGCGGCTGCGGATCGCGAGCGAGCCGATTACGGCGCCGAGCGCGCCGGCGACGGCGGTGCCGAAGAGGATGGCGACTTCCGGCGCGACGCCCCACACCTTCGCCGAATGCGCGGAGGCGTAGCCCGCCGCTCCGAGGAACGCGGCGTGGCCGAACGACAGCAGGCCGACGTAGCCGATCAGCACGTTGAAGGCGCAGGCGAAGAGCCCGAAGCAGAGCGCCTTCATGAGGAACACGGGATAGACGAAGTACGGCGCGACGGCGAAGAACGCGACCATCACGACGAACGCGACGAGCTGATGGCGAAGGCCGCCTGCGGCGAGGGCGATCGCGGGCGCGTCCGCGACTGTCACGTCGCCCGAGCGGGCGGGCGTAAGCCCGGGAGCCCGCGAGCTCAACGATCTCGCCCGAACAAGCCGGTCGGCCGCGCGAGCAGCACGAGCGCCATGATCACGAAGATCACGGTGTTCGACGCCTCCGGGTAGAAGACCTTCGTGAAGCCTTCGACGACGCCGAGCGTGTAGCCGGTGACGATCGAGCCCATGATCGAGCCGAGCCCGCCGATCACGACGACCGCGAAGACCACGATGATGAGGTCGGCGCCCATCAGCGGATTCACCTGGTACATCGGCGCCGCCAGCACGCCCGCGAGCCCCGCGAGCCCGACGCCGAAGCCGTACGTGAGCGTGATCATGCGCGGCACGTTGATCCCGAACGCCTGCACGAGCGCCGGGTTCTCCGTCGCCGCGCGCAGGTACGCGCCGAGGCGCGTGCGCTCGATGACGTACCAGGTGGCAAGACACACCGCGAGAGAGAACACGACGACCCACGCGCGATAGTTCGGCAGGAACATGAAGCCGAGGTTGTGGCCGCCCGTGAGCTGCGACGGGCCGCTGTACGGCAGCCCCGACGAGCCGTACTGGTTGCGGAACAGGCCCTGGATGATCAGCGCGAGGCCGAACGTCAGCAAGAGCCCGTAGAGGTGATCGAGCGAGTAGAGGTGCTTCAGCAGCGAGCGCTCGAGGACGATGCCGACGAGCCCGACGACGATCGGCGCGAAGAGGAGCGCCCACCAGTAGCCGAGCCCCGCCCACTGCAAGAGGAAGTACGCGACGAACGCGCCCGTCATGTAGAGCGCGCCGTGCGCGAAGTTGATGATGTTCAGCAGGCCGAAGATGACCGAGAGCCCGAGGCTCAGCATCGCGTAGAACGCCCCGTTGATCAGCCCCAGGAGGAGCTGACCGAACAGCGCCTGCGTCGGCACGCCGAAGATGGTCACGGGCCCCCGGCCGTTGCGGCTACTTCTTCACCAGCTCGCAGCCGCCCTGGTCGAGCGGACGGAACGCCTGGTCGGCCGGAATCGTCGCGCGGATCTTGTAGTAGTCCCACGGCTTCTTCGACTCGGCCGGCTTCTTCACTTCCACGAGGTACGCCGGGTGGATCTTGCGCCCGTCGGCGCGGATCGTGCCCTTGCCGAAGAGCGGATCGTCCGTCGGCGTCGCCTTCATCTTCGCGATGACCGCGGTGCCGTCGTCCGACTTCAGCGCCTCCACGGCCTTCAGGTAGTGGAGGACCGAGGCGTAGACGCCGGCGTGGATCATCGTCGGGTGGATGCCGCGGTTCTTCTCGGAGAAGCGCTTCGCGAACGCGCGGGTCTGGTCGTTCATGTCCCAGTAGAACGTCTCGGTGAAGATCAGGCCCTGCGCCTTCTCGAGTCCGAGCGCGTGGACGTCGGTGAGGAAGACGAGCAGCCCGGCGAAGTTCTGGCCGCCTTTCACGATGCCGAACTCGGCGCCCTGCTTGATCGCGTTGGTGGTGTCGCCGCCGGCGTTCGCGAGGCCCACGATCTTGGCCTTCGACGCCTGCGCCTGCAGGAGGAACGACGAGAAGTCCTGCGTGTTGAGCGGGTGCCGCACCTTGCCGAGCACCTTGCCGCCGTTCTTCGTCACGACCGCCTCGACGTCGCGCTCGAGCGCGAGCCCGAACGCGTAGTCCGCGGTGATGAAGAACCACGAGTCGGCGCCGCCCTTCACCAGCGCGTTGCCGGTGCCGTTCGCGAGCGCCCACGTGTCGTACGTCCAGTGGATCGTGTTCGGCGAGCACGCCTTGCCCGTGAGGTCCGACGAGGCCGCCGACGAGATCAGGAAGGCCTTCTTCTTGTCGCGCGTGATCTGGTTGACCGCGAGCGCGACGCCCGAGTTCGGCACGTCGACGATCACGTCGACCTTGTCGGCGTCGTACCACTTGCTCGCGATCTGCGAGCCGACGTCGGCCTTGTTCTGGTGATCCGCGAAGATGACCTCGACCTTCAGCCCCTTCTTCTCCGCGCCGTAGTCCTCGACGGCCATGCGGGCGGCCACCACCGAGCCCTGCCCCGCGAGGTCCGCGTAGAGGCTCGACTGGTCGTTGAGCACGCCGATCTTGATGACCCCGTCGGAAATCTCCGCCAGGGCCGGCCCCGCGCCGAGCGCGAGGACGGTCACGGCGACCGTGAGTACGCGAAGCATCCGCATGGTGAAGCTCTCCTTTCGAGCGCCGCCCCTCGCGGCGCTAGACACCCAAATAGTCGTGCAGCTTGTCCATCGACGCGTCGAGCCGCGCGTTCTCGATCATGTCGACCACCCGCCCGCGCTCCATCACGTAGTGTCGATCGGCCACCGTCGCCGCGAAGCGGAAGTTCTGCTCGACGAGCAGCACGGTGAAGCCCTCGGCCTTGAGGCGGCGCAGCGTCGCGCCGATCTGCTGGACGATCACGGGCGCGAGCCCCTCGGTGGGCTCGTCGAGGAGCAGCAGCCGGGCGCCCGTCCGTAGAATACGGCCGATGGCGAGCATCTGCTGCTCGCCGCCCGACAGCTTCGTCCCCTGGCTTCCGAGCCGCTCCCGCAGATTCGGAAAGAGCCCGAAGATCGCGTCGAGTCCCATCCCGCCCGCGCGCACCGCCGGCGGCAGCAGCAGGTTCTCCTCGACGTTGAGGCTGGCGAAGATGCCGCGCTCCTCGGGACAGAACGCGAGGCCGAGGCGCGCGATCCGGTTCGACGCGAGCCCGATCATCTCGCGCCCCTCGAACGTCACGGAGCCGCGGCGGCGGGACACCATCCCCATGATCGACTTCAGCGTCGTCGTCTTGCCGGCGCCGTTGCGTCCGAGGAGCGTCACGGTCTCGCCCGCGCGCACCTCGAAGTCGACGCCGTACAGGACGTGCGACTCGCCGTACCACGCGTGCAGGTCCCGCACCGTGAGGAGCGGTGCGCCCGGCTCAGGCATGCCCGGAGCCCATGTACGCCTCGACCACCTGGGGATTGCGCGACACCGTCGCGTAGTCGCCCTCGGCCAGCACCTCGCCACGCGCGAGCACGGTGATCGTCGAGCAGAGGTGCTCGACCACGCTGAGGTTGTGCTCGACCATCAGCACCGTGCGGTTCACCGCGACCTTCTTGATGAGCGCGGAGATGCGGTCGACGTCGTCGTGCGCCATCCCGGCGGTCGGCTCGTCGAGCAGCATCATCTCGGGGTCGAGCGCGAGCGTGGTCGCGATCTCGAGCGCGCGCTTGCGCCCGTAGGGGAGCTCCACCGCCGGCACGCGCGCGAACTCGGCGAGCCCGACGGCGTCGATCAGCTCCAGCGCGCGCGGCGTGAAGCGGCCGAGCACGCTCTCCGCGCGCCAGAAGTCGAACGACGAGCCGCGCTGCCGCTGCAGCGCGATGCGGACGTTCTCCAGCACCGTGAGGTGCGGGAAGACGGCGGAGATCTGGAACGAGCGCGCGATCCCGAGGCGCGCGACGTCCGCCGGGCGCAGGTGCGTGATCTCGCGCCCGTTGTACGTGATGCGGCCGCGCGAGGGCGTCAGGAACTTCGTGAGCAGGTTGAAGCACGTCGTCTTGCCCGCGCCGTTCGGGCCGATGAGGGCGTGGATCGTCCCGCGGCGGACGCGCAGACTCACGTCCTTCACCGCGACGAAGCCGCGAAACTCCTTGGTGAGCCCGCTCGTCTCGAGGAGGATGTCGCCGGTTGGCATCGCAATCACGGAGTTGTACCATCACTCGCGCGCTGCGACCATACGCCCTCCGGGGAGGCTCCTTTCATGCCATCACTGACACGTCGCCGGTTCCTCATGACGTCGGCCGCCGCGACCGCCGCCGCGGGTCCGCTCGCGCCCGCGATCAGCGTCGCGCAGACGGCGGTCAAGATCGGCACCGCGGTGCTCGGCGACTACGGCCTGGCGGGCCCGGTCGTCGTCGGCATCGAGAAGGGCTTCTTCAAGGCGCAGGGCCTCGCGGTCGAGTTCGTGCCGTTCCGCGGCGGCCCGGATCTGTCGAAGGGGGTCTTGAGCGGCGACGTGCTCCTCGGCGTCAGCGGCGGCACCGACATCCTGGTGTTCCGCGAGAAGGGCGCGCCGATCAAGATGATCGCCTCGCACGTCGAGGGCAACGACTTCACGCTGAACGTCTCGCCCGACATCAAGTCGGTCGCGGAGCTGAAGGGCAAGTCGATCGGGTGCACCGCGCCGGGGTCGACCACGTGGGTGCTCGCGCGCATGATCGCGAAGGCGCAGGGCTGGAATCCGGACAAGGACGTGCAGGTGGTGGCGCTCGGCGGTCTCGACGCGCAGCTCGCCGCGCTCAGCCGGAAGGAGACCGCCGGCTTCGTCTGGGGCGACGGCGGCGCGGTCTTCGAGCAGCAGAAGAAGACGAAGCTGCTCATGCGTCTCGACCAGGTCGCCCCCAAGTGGACCAGTCTCAACCAGTACGTCACCGAGGAGTCGATCAAGAAGAGCGCGGACACGATCCGCAAGGCGCAGCGCGGGCTGTTCCAGGCCATCAAGTCGATGAAGGCCAACCCGAAGGAGATGGCCGAGGTGATCGGCAAGCGCATGGGCTGGACGGCGGACGAAGTCGTCACGACCCACACGAAGGTCACCGGCCCGCTGTTCTCCGACGACGGCAGGATCAACGTCGACGCGCTGAAGGCGATGCAGGACGTGCTGCTCGAGGAGAAAGTGCTCGCCAAGAAGCTGCCGATCGAGGAGCACTTCACGACCGACTTCACGCCGGTCAAGGTCTGACGGCGGCGCTGGCGCCCGTGATCGCTCACGGGCTGTCGCTCGCGCTCGCCGCGCTGCTGGTGATGGGCGCGGCGGGCACGGCGCACGCGCAGCTCTTCCTCGGCTCCCGTCCGAACCCGCCGCTCACCGTCGGTCCGCTGTTCGTCACCGCCAGCACCTCGCCGGCGCTCGACGCCACGATCGACGTGCTCTGGAGCCTCAACCCGCCGCCGACGCGCAGCGCGGCGGACTTCGAGCAGCCCATCGTCCTGCTCTGGCCGGGCGAGGTCGTTCCGGATCGCGCCCTCGGCGCCGCGGATCCCGAGATCAATCGCTACGTCGAGGCGCGCGGCTACACCGTGATCGAGGACGGGCGCGTCGCGCTGTTCGCGCGGTCCGCCTACCAGCTCGAGAGCAACGCGCCGCCGGAGAAGATCCCGGGCGGCGCGGCGTTCGTCACGTTCGTGCGGCAGGGCGGCGCGCTCGGCCTCACGACGCCGGCGACCTACATCCGCGTGCCGTGGCATCCGAAGATGACCAACCGCGCGTGGCTGATGAACCTGCGCTTCAAGACCCCGGCCTTCGTGAAGCCGAAGCCCGCGACCTGGATCGAGTCGGTGTTCTGGGGCGACCGGTATCGCGTCGAGCTCGCCTTCAACGACGTCCGCTCGCGCGCGCTCTTTCCGCTCTACTTCGAGCACCGCGATCGCGTGCTGCGGCTGGCGGACGATCCCTCGCAGCTCGTGGTGCTCTTCGCCGAGGCCGATCGCCTCAAGGTCGACGAGATGTCGCCCGCGACCGCGACGCGGCGGCGCCACGAGTCCCTCGAGCAGACGGAGGTGGTGTCGAGGTTCCTCGACACCTCCGAGGGGATCGTGCCGCAGACGCTCGCCGTGCAGTTCGGCTACTTCGCGGGCCTGCAGCGGTGGGCGCCCATCCTCATCCCCGCGCTGTTCTTCGTGCTGGGCAACGCGCTCCGTCCGGCGATCGCGGCGGGCGCGACCCGCCTCGGGAGGATCTTCGCCACGCGCGTGCACGTCGGGTCGGCCGCGCGCGCGGCGCCGCGCGAGACGGGGACCGTGCTCTCACGCGAGCAGATCGCGGGGATCGTGCCGGGCGAGACCACGCGGGCGCAGCTCCTCTCGATCGCCAGGAGCAGTCCCGACGAGGTCGAGCAGCTCGACGCGCCGGACCGCCGCGCCCTGTTCTATCGCGGCCGCCGCGTGGTCCCGCACCGCGGCCGCGGCTTCGCGTGGATCTCCACCGTCGAGGCGTGGGACATCGAGGAGCACGAAGTGGAGATCACGCTCGAGCGTGACGTCGTGCAGAACGTCCAGGCGCGCGTCCGTCACTCGCGCCGCCGCGACCCGGCGCCCCCGCTCGAGGCCTAGCGCGCATGACGGCCGCGATCCGGCAGCGTCCAATCACGCGCGTCGAGTACGAGCGCCTGACCGAGCAGGGCTTCTTCGGCTGCGACGAGCGCATCGAGCTGCTCGATGGTCTGCTCGTCTTCCGGGAGCCTCAGCACGCGCCCCACGCTGCGGCCGTGCGGCGCGCGCGCGTGGCCGTCGCGGACCTCCGGCCCTGAGCGATCACCGCAGCGTCCGTCGCGTGGCCGAGGAGCTGCGCACAGCCGGTGGCGCGCTGCTGATCGATCTCGAGCTCACGTGCTGGGAAGACAGCCTGCGCACGGGCTGGGCCGATCCCGCGCGCCCGGCCGAGGTGATCGAGATCGGCCTCGCCGTCTACGACGCCACCGCCCGCGCCGTGCGCGCGACGTTCACGACGCTCGTGCGCCCCCACGTGAATCCGGTGCTGTCGGACTACTGCGTCAACGTCGTGAACATCGCGCAGCCGGAGATCGACGCGGCCGAGGACCTCCCGTTCGCGCTCGCTCGGGTCGAGCAATGGCTGCAACGGACGGTGCCGAGCCACTGGCCGACGTGCGGCTGGGGACCGCTCGACCGAGAGCGCCTGGCGACGAACGCGCTCATGCGCAACCTCCCGGACCCGCTGACCCCGCGCGCGCACATCGACCTCTGCGCGGTGATGACGGCGTTCGTGGGACATCCAACCCCAATCGACCGCGACGTCCTCCGCCGGATGAGGTCCCTCCCTCCGAACCCGCGCCGTCACCGCGCGCTGGACGACGCGCTGGACCTGACGCACTTCCTGTCCCTGCTGCCCGCGGACGCCGCCTGAAGCGCCGGCCGGCGCGTTGATCAGCCGGAGCTCTGGGCAACCGCGCCCGCGATCTCCCGCCACCGCACGCACGCAACGGCGCCGCCAAGAGGCACCGGCTCGAGGGCGGGCACCGCGCCCGCACACACGTCACGCGCGTGCGCGCAGCGCGTGCGGAACGCGCAGCCCGAGGGAACGTTCGTCGGGCTCGGCGGCTCGCCGGCGACGGTCGTCGCGAGCTTCATACCGGGCGTCAGCCCGGGCGCCGCGGCGAGGAGCGCGCGCGTGTACGGATGCGCGGGCGCCGCGAAGATCCGGGCGGTGGCCGCGAGCTCGACGATCCGGCCGAGGTACATGATCGCCACGCGGTCGCACATCTGCCGCACGACCGACAGATCGTGCGAGATGAAGACGTACGTGAGCCCGAGGTCGCGCAGCAGGTCGCGCAGCAGGCGCAGCACCGTCGCCTGCACCGAGAGATCGAGACCGGACGTCGGCTCGTCGAGGATCACGAGGCGCGGGGCCAGCACGAGCACGCGCGCGAGCGTCACGCGCCGCAGCTGGCCGCCGGACAGCTCGTGCGGATACCGGCGTTTCAGCCCGAGATCGAGCCCGACCGCGGTCAGCACGCGGTCGATGCGCGAGGCGCGCTCGTCGCGCGACTCGACCCCGCTCACGATCAGCGCTTCCTCGATGCTGCGGCCCGCGCTCCACCACGGATCGAGCGCCGCGCCCGCGTCCTGGTGCACGTACTGGACGTCGCGGCGCGCCCGGCGCGCGGCGCGCGGCGCGAGCCCGCTCACCACGCGCCCGTCGAGCCGGATCACGCCTTCGGTCTCGCGCTGGATGCCGAGGATCGTGCGCCCGAGCGTCGACTTCCCGCACCCGGATTCCCCGACGACCCCGAGGATCTCGCCTCGCTGCACGCTGAAGCTCACGCCGTCGACCGCGCGCACGGCCGGCTGAGACGCGCGCAGCACGCGCCGCTCACCGCCGAGCAGCGTGCGCAGGCCCTCGACTTCCAGGATCGGCGGGCCCGCGGGCACGCGCGCGGACGTCATCGCGGCGCCGCGGAGCTCGCGGCCACGAGCGGCGTGGCCCCGCCTTCGCAAGCGACGCAGCGCACGACATGGCCGTCGGCGACGATCGCGGCGGGCCGCGTCGTGCGACACGCGTCCTCCGCCACCGGGCAGCGCGGGTGGAACCGGCACCCGCCCGGCGGCGCGATCGGCGACGGCACGGTGCCCGGAATTCCCGCGAGATCCTGCGCGCGGTCGGGATGACAGGCCAGCAGCATCTGCGTGTACGGATGCCGCGGGCGCTCGATGATGTCCGCGGTCGCGCCCGCCTCGACCGACTGGCCCGCGTACATCACCATGACCTCGTCGCAGAGCTGGGCGACGACGCCGAAGTCGTGAGTGACGAACAGCATCGACACGCCGAAGTCGCGCGCGAGATCGCGCAGCAACTTCAAGATTTGCAGCTGCGTCGTCACGTCGAGCGCGGTCGTCGGCTCGTCGGCGATCACGAGCTTCGGGCGGCACGCGAGCGCGCCGGCGATCAGCAGGCGCTGGCGCTGGCCGCCGCTGAACTGGTGCGGGTAACGCGCGAGCGCGATTTCAGGATCCGGGATCTGGACGGCGCGCAGCAGCTCGAGCAGGCGCGCGCGGTGCGCGTCACGGCCGCCGGCCCCGCCGTGCCAGCGGAGGATCTCGAGAAGCTGCGTGCCGACGCGGAACGTCGGGTTGAGCGCGAGGTACGGATCCTGCGGGATGAAGCCGATCTCCTTGCCGCGGATGCGCTCGCTCATCGCGCGCTGGTCGAGCGCGAGCAGATCCTTGCCGTCGAGCGTGATCCGCCCGCTGTCGACCCGCGCCTCGCGCGGCAGGATCCCGAGCACCGCGCGGGCGAGCGTCGACTTGCCGCAGCCCGACTCGCCCACGACGCCGGCGATCCGCCCGCGCGGGATCGTGAGGTCGACGTGATCGAGGACGTGGGCCGGCCCGTCGTCGGTCGCGATCGTGACGCGCAAGCCTTCGACGGCGAGCAGCTCGTCCATCAGCGCGAAGCCATCAGCGCGAGCGCCGCAGTCGCGGGTCGATGATGTCGCGCAGCCCGTCGCCGAGCAGGTTGAAGCCGAAGACCACGAGGAAGATCGCGATCCCGGGGAACGTCGCGAACCACCACGCGTCCGGCAGGTACTGGCGGCTCTGCGCGACGGCGAGCCCCCACTCCGGGTCCGGCGGCGTCGCGCCCATGCCGAGGAATCCGAGCACGGCCGCGGTGAGGATCGTGAAGCCCATGCCGATCGTCGCGCGGATGATGATCGGCGGCGCCGCGTTCGGCAGGATGTGCGCGAACATGATGCGGAACGCGCCGGCGTTGAGTCCCTGCAGCGCTTCCACGAAGACCGACACGCGCAGCCGCCGCGTCTCCGCGTAGACGATGCGCGTGAAGAACGGCCAGTAGGTCAGCGCGAGCGCGAGCATCGCGTTCTGGAGGCTCGGCCGCAGGAGCTGCGCGAGCGCCAGCGCCAGGATGAGCTGCGGCACCGCGAGGAAGATGTCGGTGACGCGCATGATCGCGTCCGATCCCCACCCGCGGTGGTAGCCGGCGATCAGCCCGAGCGGCACGCCGATCAGCATCGACGCGCTCACGACCAGCACGGCGACCGCGAGCGCCGCGCGGCTGCCGAGCAGCACGCGCGAGAACACGTCGCGGCCGAGGTTGTCGGTGCCGAAGGGGAACTTCACGCTCGGCGGCTTCAGGCGCTGGAGCGGATGCGACTCGAACGCGTCGTCCGGATACGGCGCGACGTACGGCGCCACCGCCGCCACGACGACCGTCGACAGCACGATCACGAGCCCGATCACCGCGGAGACGTCACGCGCGAACTTGCGCAGGAGCAGCATCAGCGCCGGGCCTCGGGCGTCATCAGAGCTGCTCCGCCACGCGCGGGTCGATCAGCCCGTGCACCACGTCGACCACGATGTTCACCACGGAGTAGACCGCGCCCACCAGCAGCGTGACGGCCAGGATCGCCTTGTAGTCGGACGTGAAGATGGCCTGCACCGCGTAGCTGCCGATGCCCGGCCAGTCGTAGATGGACTCGACGACGACGGCGCCCGCGAGCAGCGCGCCGAACAGGAGCCCGATCTGCGTCACCGTCGCGACCAGCGAGTTGGGCAGCACGTACACGGCGATCAGCACGCGGCGCGGGTAGCCGACCGCGGTCGCGTACGTGACGTACTCCTTCTGCAGGGTCTCGAGCACCCCCGAGCGCGTGAAGCGCGTGATCGTCGCGAGCGCGCCGAACGACAGCGTGACCGCCGGCAGCACGAGGTGCCTGACCGCGTTGCCGAACGTCGTCCACGTGCCGGTGACGAGGCTGTCGATCAGGTAGAGCCCGGTGAGATGCGGCGGCGCGTCGACGATCGGGCTCAGCCGCCCGCGCAGCGGCAGCACGTCGAGCTGCATCGCGAACAGGAGCTGCAGCATGATCGCGAACCAGAACGACGCGATCGCGATCCCGCCGACCGTGAACACGCGCAGCGCGTGATCGAGCCACCCGTTGTGCCGCACGGCCGCGAGCACGCCGAGCGGAATGCCGAGCCCGGCGCCGAGGAGCAGCGCGGCGAACGTGAGCTCGAGCGTCGCGGGCAGCCGCTGCAGGATGTCGACGGAGACGCGCCGCCCGGACTGGATGCTGGTCCCGAAGTCGCCCTGGAGCACTTGCCGCACGTAGATCCCGAACTGCACGACGAGCGGCCGGTCGAAGCCGTACTTCGCCCTGATCTCGGCCACCTGCTGCGGCGTCGCGTTCTGTCCCGCGAGCGCGGCGGAGGGATCGTTCGGCACCACGCGCACCAGCACGAACGTGAGCACGAGCAGCCCGAACAGGACGGGGATGACCAGCAGAACGCGAAGCGCGAGAAACCTCAGCATGTCGGAACGAGGGGGCGCCGGGGCGCCCCCTCCACAACGCTCAGTTGACCGACAGCCAGCGCAGCTCGTTGCCGGAGCCGACCGGCGAGAACTTGAAGCCCTTCACGCGCGCGCGCACGCCGCGCAGCTCCACGGTGTTGTAGACCCAGATGTCGGCGGCGTCGTCGACGACCTGCTTCGCCGCGTCCTGGTAGAACTTCGTGCGCTCCGCCTGACTCGTCACGCTGCGCGCCGAACGGAGCAGCTCGTCGACCTTCGGGTTCTTGTAGTACGACGACGCCTTCCACGTGCCGTGGAGCGCGCTGTCGTACATCGTGCCGACCCAGTTCTCCGGATCGATGAAGTAGGCGCTCACCCAGTGGATCCACATGTCGGGCGACGTCTCGGGCTTGCCGGTCGCCGTGGTCAGGTTCGGCCACGTGTCGGTGATGAGCTTCACGTTGAGCCCGATCTTCTTCAGATCGGACTGGAACAGCTCGCCCGCCTGCTTCGTCTGGTCGAGCTGGGCCTGGTAGTGGAGCTGGATCTCACGCCCGACCGGCGCGCCGGCCGCCTTCGCCTTGTCGCACTCCGCCTGCGCCTTCTTGAGATCGAAGTCGTAGCCCTTCACGCCTTCCGGATAGCCCCAGAGGTTCTTCGGGATCGGCGCCGGGTTGCGCTCGGCGTAGTTCTTCAGGATGTCGCCGATGAAGCCCTGGTAGTTGAACGCGTGGCTCAGGCAGCGCCGGAAGCTCACGTTGTCGAACGGCGGCTTCGCGTTGTTCATCCGGATGACGAAGATCCGCATCGACTCGTTGCGCTGGACGACCACGTCCTTCGTCTTCTGCAGCCGCTCGACCTGGTCGGTCGGCAGATAGCTGTCCCCGATGTCGACCTCGCCCTTGATCAGCGCGTTCACGCGCGTCGCCGTCTCCGCGATCTCGACGGCCTTCACGACGTCGACCGGCTTCTGGTTGTGGCCCCAGCCGCTGAAGTGCTTCGCGTACCGCTTGAGCGTGAGCTGCTTCTGCGGGATGTAGTTCGACGGGTCGACGACGTAGGCGCCCGAGCCCGCGCTGTTCGACGCGAGCCAGCCGAAGCCCCAGTCGTCACCCTTCACGTTCGGGTCGATCTGCTTCTTGTTGACCACGAAGAGGATCGGGACGATCGAGAGGAACGGCGCGTACGGCTTCTCGAGCTGGAACTTCACCGTGTACTTGTCGGACGCGGTCACGCTCGCGACGTTCGCGGCCTTGAACGGGCCCGCCGCCGCCTTGTTCATGCCGACCTGCCGCTTGAAGCTGTAGACGACGTCCTCCGCGGTGATCTCGGTGCCGTCGTGGAACGTGGCGCCCTTGCGGACCTTGAACTCCCACGTCTTGCCGTCCTTGCTCGCGGTGTGGCTCTCCGCGAGCCAGGGCTTCATCTTCGGCGGGTTGCCCTCGTAGCGGTAGAGGTTGTCGTAGACGTTGAGCTGGATGAACGACGACGGCACGTCGTAGAGCGCGTGCGGGTCGAGGTTCGCGGGCAGGTTGTCGCCCCAGACCAGCGTGCTCTGCGCGGCCGCCGGCGCCACCCCCGCGAGCAGCACGAGCACGGCGACGACCGACAACAGTTTCGTGACTGTCTTCATGCGCGAGTCCTCCCTTGCACCCGCGGAGGGTCCCGATTCACTCGGGACCCGCAGCGAGGGGGGCTTGGGGGGTGCGTCTCGCACCCCCCATGTAATCAATCAAACCAGCTTGCGCGGCATCGGATACGCGACTTTGCTGTGGCTGAGCCCCATGCTCACCATGGCCTCGGTCGTCTTCAGGGCGGCGGTGACCGGATTGACGACGGGAACGTCGAGGCGCTTCTGCAGATCGTCGGTGATCCCGAGGAAGCCCATGCTCATGCACCCGAGCACGAGCGCGTCGGCGCCGTCCTCGCGGAGCGCGGCGCGCCCCACCTCTTCCAGCCGGTCCAGCACGGCTTCGCGCGAGCGCGCGACGTCGAGCACCGGCATGTTGACCCCGCGCACGGAGGCGAGCTTCGCGTCGAGCGCGAGCGCGCGGCCCCGCTCCTGCCCGCGGCCCGGCGCGCTGTCGAGCGGCGAGATGATCGTGAAGCGCGTGGCGAGCTGCGCCGCGAGGTGCATCGCCGCCGCGCCGGGCCCGACGATCGGAATCGACGTCAGCTCGCGCAGCGCGTTCAGGCCGGGGTCCGAGAAGCACCCGATCATCACCGCGCTGAAGCCTTCCGCCTGCGCGCGCACGACGGCCTCGCACAGCGCGGGCACGACGAGCGCCGCTTCCCACGACGACTCGATCGACGCGGGCCCGTCGGCGAGGCTGCGCACGTCGACCTCGACGCCGAGGCCCGCGCGCATGCGGAGGAACTCACGGCGCCGCGCGACTTCCTCGGCGCCCAGCACGGTTTTTTCCATCGGGCTCGTCAGCTGGTAGAGCAGTCGCATGGTCAAGCCAATCCTTTGAGTGTGTCGTCGATCAGCGCGCGTGCATCACCCAGCACGTCGGCCACGCGGTTGCGTTGGCGCACCAGCCTGGTCTCCAGCATCCACCGCTCCTCGCCGTCGGGGAGCGCGGCGTGGCGCGGCGTATCGTACAGGCACGGAATCATCGTCGTCTGCGGGGTGAGCCCGTAGGGATCGTGGCCGTACGTGCCGATCGCGGTCGACTCCAGCGGGATCAGCAGACGGCCGAGCCGCTTCATGCAGCGGTTGAGACGCAGCGCGGGCTCGTCGTCCGCCACGCCGCCGTCGTAGCGCTTGCGCCACCCGTCGGCCGCCGCGTCGAGCCGCGCCGCCGCCGCCTTGAACTGCTCGGCCAGCGTCAGCGCGCCGTCGAGCCCGATCGCCTTGCCGGCCGGCGCCAGCTCGTTCAGCCGCGCGATGAACTGGTCCGCGACGGGCGTGTACGTGAACGGCAGCACGCGCGCGGTGCACAGCTCCCACAGCCAGCCGCCGTACACGCGCAGATGCTCCTTCATGTACTCGAAGTTGAGCTTGTCGATCGTGCACTCGAGCGAGTGGTGCCACCAGCCGAGGTTCGCGAGCGCGGTCGCCTTCAGCTCGGCCTCGGTGAAGGCACCCTGCCCCGCCATCATCGGCACGCCGAGCCCGAAGAACGACGCGTCGCCGATCTTGGTCGCGCGCCGCCAGTGCCGCGTGCGCCCGGGAATCAGCCGCTGCTCGACGCCCTCGTGGAAGCGGCGCAGCTCGGCGTTCGCGCGCGTCTCCCACCACGTGGTGCCCGTGCACGAGGGCTGGTCGATCTGCATGTACGCGACCATGTGCTCGCGCAGCCGGTCCCAGTTGCGGTCGACGAACCACGACGAGCCGATCATCGTGCCGGTCTCGTGACCGGCCCAGAACCCGAACACGAGCCCGCGCCGGAGCCGGTCGCGATGCTGGTTGAAGACGCGCGCCAGCTCCATCACGCACGAGTTGCCCGCGGCGTTGTCGGTGGCGGCGGGACCGAACCACGAATCCTGGTGGCCGCCGAGCACGACGAAATCTTCCTCGGCGCCGGCCGGGATCTCGCCGGTCGTCACCTGGATCGGCCGCCAGCCGTTCTCGACGTGGGCGCGGAACCACACGCGCACGGGCCCGCGCTTCGCCAGCTCGCGGAGCTTGAGGCCGTCGGTCCGCGCGATCCCGATGCACGGCAGCACCGGCATCTCGCTGCCGACGTTGTCGGGCGTGGGATTGCCCCACACCGGCTTCACCGACCCGAACGGCACCGCGCGGTTGTCGTCCGCGCCCCAGTTCATCATCACGCAGCCGGCGGCGCCGAGAATCCCGGCCACGCGCTGCTTCTCGTGACGCGCGGGGTGGTACGAGAGCTCGGACAGCGTGATCGTGCCCTTCGCGTCCTTGCCCTCGTAGTCCTTGAACGCGCCGGAGTAGACGTCCAGCAGGAGTCCGCTGATGCCTTCGGGTGGCGTCGGCACGCTGTGGCCGAGCGTGTTCGCCTCGATCGTCACCTCGACGGGCGAGACCACCTTGAACTCCGCCTTGTCGGGGAAGCTCACGAGGCCGGGGATCGTGTGCATGGTCGCGTCGACCTTCGCGGCGCGAAGACCGGCGACGCTGTACTCGGCCATCCGCCGGGCGTTGTCGGACCCCGCGAGGCGGGACGGGATCTTCTCGCAGATGTGCTCGACGTGCGCGCGCACGTTCTCCACGTCGAGGGAAGAAAGGATCGACTGCTCGGACATTTCCACAGGCCTCCGCTATCGGCGGCCTGCATCGTAGACGATACCTTTTGAGAAAGAAAGTCGGCCCGGGAGGCCGACCAGGCGCGCGGCGTCGCGACGCCGCGCGCGGCCTAGCTAGCGAACGAGGCGCAGCAGGGCGGGGCGCTCGGTCTCGACCGCGGCGTCGACGGGAATGTCGGGCAGCGCGTAGTACGGGATCGTGACGTGCTCGTGGCACGCGAGGCACCAGAAATCGCCTTCGACTTCCGCGCGCACGCCGCGGAACTGGAGCGGCTTGCGGCAGCGCGCGTGGTGGAGCGTGCCGTCCGGCGCGAAGTACATCGACATCCGCACGGTCGCGGAGCGCGGCTTCTTCGAGCGGCCGTCCGCGGGCAGCGTGATCACCCGGAGCGCTTCGTGGGCGACGCGGAGGGTCCCGTCGGCGCCGCGCGCCTTCGCTTCGACGCCGGCCTTCTCTTCGGCGCGAGCCTTCGCTTCGGCGCGGGCCTTCTCTTCAGCAACGTGGGGTGATGCGAGCACGCTCATGGCCACCCTCCCGATCGCATCGCTCAGCCGCAATGCCGTCTTCGGGCAGGCCTTACCGCAAGCGGCGTTCCAAACGGGTCAGCCACGCAAATCCAATACTTTGCGACGCATCCGCCGCACGCCGCACGGCGGGGAGCGGCTTTGGATACACCGGGCGCCGATCGAAAATGCGCCGCCCTCGCGCGGGTCCCGCGCGACGCTTCAGTCGACCGGCTCGACGCCTCCCGCCTTCAGCTGGTCGCGAATGTCCCGGCTGCGGAGGTGGGCGAGCAACGCGCTCGCGACGTCGGCCGACGCGGTGCGGCTCATCACCGCCGCCGCGTAGACGAGCGTCTGCTGCAGCGGATCAGGCAGCGGACCGACGAGCCTCACGCCGTCGCTGCCGGTGATCTCGCTGATCGGCGCGATCGCCAGCGTCACCCGATCCTTCGCGAGCGCCTCCAGCGCGCGCAGCCCGTCGGGAAAGATCGTGGTCTTCGGCAGGACGAGCGCCGCGATCGTGAGCGTCTCGAGGAGCTGGGTGACGTGCGCCGCCTGGCCGCCGCCCTTTGGATCCGCGTACCCGAGCGACGTGGCCTGGAGGATCGTGCGCCTCAGCGCCCGCTCGTTCGAGATGTCCGGGAGCGTCGCCCCGCTGCGCACCGCGACCCCGAGCCCGACACGCCCGACGATCACGCGGCTCTCGCCGCGGATGACGCCACGCCGCGCGAGCTGGGCCAGCGCGTCCTCGCCGCCGATGACGACGTCCGCCTCCGCGCCGGCCGCGCGGCTCTCGATCGAGGCGGTCGTGCCGTAGCTCAGCCACACGGTGTGGCGCGTCCGGCGCTGGAACTCCTGCGCGGCCGCGGCCACGACGTACTGCACCGCGCGCGGGCAGAGCACGGTCACCTCGCCCGCCATGGCGACGCCCGGCGCCGCCGCGGCGCACACCGACAGCAGGAGGAGCCCCGCGAGCGCGCGCTTCACGCGGGGCTCCGCGGATCCAGCACGTCGCGCACGGCGTCGCCGACGAGGTTGAGCGCGAGCACCATCACGAAGATCGCGAGGCCCGGCAGCAGCACCACGTGGGGACGCAGGATCACGAACTGCCGGCCCGTGGCGAGCATGCTGCCCCAGTCGGCGGTCGGCGGCTGCGTGCCGAGCCCGAGGAAGCTGAGGCCGGCGGTGGCGAGGATCTTCGCGCCGACGTCGAGGCTGAACGCGACGATGACCGGCGAGACGAGGTGCGGGACGACGTGGCGGCCGAGGATCACGAAGTCAGGGCTCCCGAGCGCGCGCGCGGCCTCGACGAACTCGCGCTCGCGGACCGAGAGCACGACGCTCCGCACGAGCCGGATGTAGAGCGGCACGCCGACGATCGCGATGGCGATCATCGCGTTGCGCAGCCCGGGCCCGAGGCCCGCCACGATCGCGATCGCCAGGAGGATGTAGGGAAACGCCATCAGGATGTCGGTCAGCCGCATCACCGTCGATTCGAGCCATCCCGTGTAGTACCCGCCGACGATCCCGAGCGCCACGCCCGCGAGCATCGCCGCGCCCGCGGTGCCGACCCCCGCGAGCAACGACACGCGCCCGCCCCAGATCAGCCGGCTCAGCAGATCGCGCCCGAACTCGTCGGTGCCGAGCGGGTGCCCGGGCGTGAGCGGCGGCCGCAACCGGCCGGGCGTGTCGACGGTGTCAGGATCGAGCAGCGGCAAGAGCGGAGCGGCGAGCGCGGCCCCGAGAGCGAGCACCATCACCGCGCACGCGGCGACGGCGAGCCGATTCCGGCGCGCGACGCCCGCGGCGCTACTCATACCGGATCCGCGGATCGAGCCAGGCGTAGAGCATGTCGACCGCGAGGTTGACGACGACGAACGTGAGCGCGACCACGAGCACGCAGCCCTGCACGAGCGGGATGTCGCGCGCGAGGATGCCCTGCACCATCAGCGTGCCGACGCCCGGCCACGCGAACACCGTCTCCGTCAGCACGGCGCCGCCGAGCAGATAGCCCGCCTGGACGCCGATCACGGTGACGATGGGGACCAGCGCGTTCTTCAGCGCGTGACGCGCGACCACGTGCCGCTCGACGAGCCCCTTGGCGCGCGCGGTGCGGATGTAGTCCTGGCCGAGCACGTCGAGCATCGCCGAGCGCGTGAGCCGCGCGACGATCGTCACCGACGCCGCCGCGAGCGTCACCGCCGGCAGCACGAGGTGCTTCAGGAGATCGACGAGGTCGCCGCCGCCGTACGGCGCGAACATCCCCGACGCCGGCAGCCAGCCGAGCGTCAGCGAGAAGATCACCATCAGCACGATGCCGAGCCAGAAGACCGGCATGCTCGCGCCGAACAGCGACGCGACGGCGCTCGTGCGATCGAGCAGCGAGTTCGGCCAGCGCGCGGACAGGATGCCGAGCGTGACGCCGCCGATGGACGACAGGAGCAGCGCGCTGCCGGTGAGGATCAGCGTGGCCTTGTAGCGCGCGAGCACTTCACCAAGGACCGGCCGCCGCATCCAGAGAGATCGGCCGAGGTCGCCTCTCGCGACGTGGCCTGCCCAGCGCGCATATTGCACGACCAGGGGATCGTCGAGGCCGAGATCGGCGCGCAGGCGCATGCGGTCGGCCTGCGTCGCCTGCGGCCCGAGCATGATCTCCGCCGGATCGCCGGGCGCCAGGTGCAGCACGAGGAACACGATCACCGACACCCCCATCAGCACCGGCACCAGCAGGAGGAGCCGGCGGACGAGGAAGCGGCTCACTTCAGCGAGATGGTCTCGACGCGCAGATCGAAGCTCGGGTGGAGCTTGAACCCCTGCACGCGCCTGGCGAACGCCGCGAGCTGGACCTCATGATCGATGAACACCCACGGCGCGTCGTCGATCAGGATCTTCTGCGCCTGGCGATACATCGCCGCGCGCTTCGCCTGGTCGGTCGTGAGACGCGCCTCGCTCAGCAGCTTGTCGAACTGATCGTTCTTGTAGAGCGCGCGGTTCGGCCCGTTGGGCGTCCACTGCGAGCTGTGGAGCAATGGATACATCACCATGTCGGGATCTTCCATGCCCGCCATCCACGACAGCGCGAAGAGCTCCTGCTCCTTGCTGCGCAGCTTCGCGAGATAGGCGCCCCATTCCATCGTCTGCATCGCCACGTTCACGCCGACCGCCTTGAGATTCGACTGGATGACGGTGGACATCGCGACCGGCGCCTGCATGCCGGAGCCGGACTCCGGCACCCACAGCGTCGTCGAGAACCCGTTCGGATAGCCGGCCTCGGCGAGCAGCTTCTTCGCGCGCGCGGGATCGTAGGGATACGCCTTCAGCGCGGGCTCGACGCCCCACGTGTTCGGCATCACGGGGCCCTTCGACGGCGTGCCGGTGCCCTTCAGCACGTCGCGCACGATCGCGTCCTTGTCGACCGCGTAGTTCAGCGCCTGGCGCACGCGCTTGTCGTCGAACGGCTTCTTCTGGTTGTTGATGCCGAGATACCAGACGTGCACGCCGGTCTGCTTGAGCAGACCGACCTTCGCGTTCGACTCGAGCTGGCCGACGAAGTCCGCGGGCACGCCGACGATCAGGTCGAGCTGGCCCGTGAGCAGCTCGGTGAGACGCGCTTGATCTTCCACGATCGGGCGGAAGACCACGCGGTCGTACTTCACCGGGCCCTTCCAGTACGTCGGATTCTTCTCGAGCACCACGCGCTGTCCGCGGTCCCAGCTCGCGAACTTGAACGGCCCGGTGCCGACGGGCTTGCTCGGATAGTCGGGCCCCGCCTTCATCACCGCGGCCGGGCTGACGATCGACGCGGCGCCGGCGGTGAGGATCGCGAGGAACGACGCGCGCGGCTCCTTCAGGAGGAACGCGACGCGATCCTCGCTCAGCGGCTCCACCGCCTTCACGTTGCCGAAGAAGTAGTTGGCGAAGGGGTACTTGCCGAGCTTGTGCGCGGGATGCTCGGGATTGATCTGCCGCTCGATCGAGAACTTCACCGCGGCCGCGTTCAGGGGCGTGCCGTCGTGGAAGCTGATGCCCTTGCGCAGCTTGAACGTGTACTGCAGGCCGTCCTTCGAGATCGTCCACGACTCCGCGAGCCCGGGCACGACCTCGGTCTTCTCCTCGGGGAACGTGACGAGCGTCTCGACGACGCGGCGGCCGACGCGATTGGAGTTGAGGTCGGTCACCTGCGCGGGATCGAGATTCACCGGCTCCGCCACGAGCCCGACCACGAGCGTGCCCGCGGGCTGCGCGGCGAGCGGCGCCGCGAGCGCGAGCGCGGTGAGCAGCGCGGCCAGGGCGACGGCGAACGGGCGTTTCATCATTTCGATCCCCCTCGTTCCGCACGATCATACGGCACGGTGAAATGAAACGTGGAGCCGCGGAACTCCGTGCTCTCGACCCAGATGTGCCCGTCGTGCAGCTCCACGAACTTCTTGCAGATCGCGAGGCCGAGGCCGATGCCGCTCGTGGCGCGGCCGGGCACCGGCACCTGGCGGAACGGGTCGAAGATCCACGGCAGCTCGGCCGGCGGGATCCCGCGGCCGGTGTCGGAGACGCTCACCTGCACCGCGTCCGGCGTCGCGCGCACGGTGACCGACACGCGGCCGTACGCGGTGAACTTGCTCGCGTTGCCGAGCAGGTTCAGCAGCACCTGCTTCAGCTTCGTGCGGTCGGCGGCGATCACCGGCACGTCGCGCTCGATCGTGCCGTCCAGCGTCACCGGCTTGTCGGCGAGCAGCGGCCGGGAGGCCTGCAGGCACTCCTCGACGAGCGTGTCGAAGCGGACGTCCTCGCGCACGAGCTCGGTCTTGCCGGCCTCGATGCGCGCGATGTCGAGGATCTCGTCGATCAGGCGCAGGAGGTGCGTGCTGTTCTCGTGCATCGTCTTGATGTAGAGCGCCTGCGTCTCCGTCAGCTCGCCGTCCGTGCGGTTCAGCAGCACCTTCGAGAAGCCGATGACGGAATTGAGCGGCGTGCGCAGCTCGTGGCTCATGCTCGCGAGGAACTGGCTCTTCGCGCGGCTCGCGGCCTCGGCCGCCTCCTTCGCGTCGCGCAGGACGAGCTCGGCCTGGACGCGGTCGGTGATCTCGCGATAGATGCCGAGCATGGCGACCGGCTTGCCCGTGCGATCGCGAATGATCTGCGTGCGCGGCTCGACGAACACGATGCGGCCGTCCTTCGTCCGCACCTCGAGGAGCTCGCGCTGAGGCACGTTCTCGCCCGCCATCATCCGGGCGATGTTGCCCATCGAGCGCATCGCCTCTTCCGGCGAGACGAGCTTGGCGAGGCTCGCTCCGACGAGCTCGTCACGCGCGTAGCCCGTGGCCTCCACGGTGGCGCGATTGGCGTCGAGGATGGTGCCGTCGCCCGCGAAGGCCACCATCGGGTCGTGGGCGTTCTCGAAGAGGTCGCGATAGCGCGCCTCGCTCGCGCTCAGCGTGGCCAGCGCCTCCTCGTGACGCTCGTTCGCCTGACGCGCGACGCGGATGGCCGACACCAGACGCGCCCGCATGATCTCGGCGGTGCGCGCGGTGATCGCGATGTACAGGTTCGTCGCGGTGAGAAAGAAGAGCGTGGTGAGCGCGCGGCCCCAGGGGAGCGGCCGGCCGTCGACGAGCGCCACGTACGCGAGCATCGCGGCGTAGCAGCCGACCGAGAACGAGCCGAAGGCGACGATACGGCGCACGCCGGCGAATCGCTGGTCGGCGGCGCGAATGAGCATCAGGAAGAAGAGCCAGCTCCGCTCCGCGCCCGAGGCGTAGATCATGAACGTCCACACGACGACGTCCGCGACCGTGAACGCCATCCCGAGATCGACCGCGGTGATCGCGCCGTACCAGAGACGGAGCGCGAGCCACGACGCGAGCGAGTAGAGCAGGGCGCCGGCGGCGAGCGCGACGAAACCGGACGACGAGAAGCTCTCGAGGATGAACGCGTTGTGCAGCGCCACCCCCGCCAGCACGAGGACGTTGCCGACGAGGCGCGCCTGCGGGTAGACGACGAGGTTGAGATAGCGGTTGCGCGCCGCCGTCTGGCGGCGCGCTTCGGTCGCGTCGAGGGTGACCTCTCTCGGGTCGCTCAACCGCCCGCGAACCTCTCCTCGACGTCGTGCCACCAGTCGAAGCCGACCTTGCGGAAGATGTCCATCGGGCCCATCACGGGGCCGTCCTTCGGCCAGTCGGTGCCCGTCTGCTTGAGCGACGCGAGTGCCCCCTCGATCGCGGGGACGGCGGCGCGCATGCACACGCCGGGGAAGATGACGATCTTGAAGCCGAGCTGCTCGAGCTCGTTCACCTTCAGGCCGGGCGTCTTGCCGCCCTGCACCATGTTGGCGAGCAGCGGCGCCTTCACCTCGCGCGCGACGCGCTCGATCTCCTCGCGGCTCTGCGGCGCCTCGAAGAAGATCACGTCCGCGCCCGCCTCGCGGTAGAGGTTCGCCCGCGCGATCGCGTCGTCGATTCCGCTGACCGCGCGCGCATCCGTCCGCGCGATGATCACGAAGTCCGGGTCGGTCCTGTACTCGACGGCGGCGCGGATCTTCTGCGCGAACTCCTTGGCGTCGACGATCTGCTTGCCGGCGATGTGGCCGCACTTCTTCGGCGCCACCTGGTCCTCGAGGTGCAGGCCGGCAACGCCCGCCTTCTCGTACTCGCGCACGGTGCGGACGACGTTGAGCGCGTTGCCGTAGCCGGTGTCGGCGTCCGCGATCAGCGGCAGCGAGATGCAGCTCGCGAGGTGGCTCGCGTGCGTGGCCATCTCGGTCAACGTCGTCAGGCCGAGGTCCGGCTGACCGAGATGCGACGCGGCGGTGCCCGCGCCGGTCATGTACACCGCCTTGAAGCCGGCGGCCTCGATCAGGCGCGCGGAGAACCCGTCGTAGGCACCGGGAGCGACGATGATGCCGGGCTCGGCCAGCATCTGGCGCAGTTTCGTGGTCGGACGCATGCGAGGGCTCCTCCGTTAGAACGGCGCTGCGAGCAGAGTACTACGGTACGCTGGACGCATGACCGCGTACCATTTCTCGGGCATCGCGGGCCAGGGCACGAGCCCGCTCGCCCGCCTGATGCGCGCGTGGGGCCACGAGGTGCAGGGCTCGGACCGCGCGTTCGACCTGGGCAAGCAGCGCGACCACGCGGCGATGCTGACGGGCCTCGGGATCCGGCTCCTCCCGCAGGACGGAAGCGCGGTGACCGCGGGCGTCGCTCGCTTCGTCTACTCCACGGCCGTGGAGGCGGAGACACCTGAAGCTCGTGCCGCGCGGGCACTCGGCGTCGAGCGCGTGCCGCGCCCGACGCTGCTCGCGGAGGTCGTCAACAGCGGCCGTCCGGGCGTCGCCGTGGCCGGAACCAGCGGCAAGAGCACCGTGACCGGCATGATCGGGTGGATCCTGCGTGACGCGCGTGTGCCCGCGACGGTGCTCGGCGGCGCGGCGCTGGTCGGCGAAGGGATCGTGGGATGTTTCGCCGCCGGTCCGCACGACGGGCCTGTCGTCGCGGAGGCGTGCGAGTCCGACGGCACGCTGGTCGGCTATCACCCGGGCATCGGCGTGATCCTCAACGTGAGCCGCGACCACGCGGAGATGGACTCGCTGCGCGAGCAGTTCGCGACGTTCGCGAAGCAGTGCGACACGCTGTGGGTGAATGCGGCGAGCGTGGAGGCGCGCGCGATCGGCGCGGAGGTGGAGGCGCGCACGTTCGGTGTGACGGACGACGCGGATGCGTGGCTGGTCGTCGACACCGCCGGGCCGGATCGCGCGCGCGGCGCGCTGACGATCGACAGGGCGCGCATCACGCTCGACATTCCGCAGCCCGGGCGCCACAACCTCGAGAACGCGGCGGCGGCCGCCGCCGTCGCGCACACGCTCGGCGTGGCGCCGGCAGACATCGCACGCGCGCTGTCGACGTTCCCCGGCGTCGCGCGGCGCTTCGACGTCGCGGGCACGACGGCGAGCGGAATTCGCGTGGTGGACGACTACGCGCACAACGCGGACAAGATCCGCGCGACCGTGACGACCGCGCAGTCAGCGGGGCGTGTGGTCGCGGTGTTTCAACCGCACGGCTTCGGGCCCGCGCGCTTCCTGCGTCCGGAGCTCCGTGAGCTGCTCCCGCGCGTGCTGCGCCCCGAGGACCGCTGGTGCTACGTGGAGATCTTCTACGCGGGCGGGACCGTCGCGAAGGATCTGTCGAGCCGCGATCTCGCGGCCGATCTCCCGGCGTCGCTCCGGGCGGGCTACGCGGAGAATCACGCCGCGGTCGTCGAGTGGGTGAAGCGCGAAGCGCGCCCCGGCGACACCGTGCTGATCATGGGGGCGCGCGACCCGGATCTCCCCGCTCTCGCGCGCGCGGTCTACTCCGCGCTCGCCTAGCCCTCGTCCGCGGGCAGGTCGCGCCACAGGTCGTCGATCGCAAGATCCAGGTCGTCGAATGGCGACAGGCGGCAGGCCTCGCCGCTGATCGCACGCCTGGTCAGGACATAGCCCGTCGCTTCACGCCGAAACGCCTCCAGCGTTCGCTCAATGGGATCGATGATCCAGTAGAAGTCGACGCCGAACCGCGCGTACAGCGCGAACTTCCGGCGACGGTCCGTTCGCGCGGTGGAGGGAGACAGTATCTCGACGACGAGGGTCGGTGGCCCTTCCATGCCACGATTGGATAACAACGATCGGCGCTCGTTGTCGAGGTAGATCAGATCCGGCACCGCGATCGACGTATCGGCGAAGATCACGTCGAGCGGAGCAAAGAGGACCATCCCGGTGCCCCGCTGGCGAACGTACGGGCTGAGGACGCTCACGAGATTTGCCAGGACGATCTGGTGCCGCGACGCCGGCGACGGTGTCACGAACAGCTCACCGTCGAGGATCTCGTACCGGTTGCCGTCGTTGGGTAACGCCGCGTAGTCGGCGTACGTCAGAGCCGCCTTCGCCATCACGCCCACCTCCCTGCATCCCTACTATATCGATCCGACGTCACACTCATGACAATGTGCAAAGATCGATACACACCGAGTACACGCGTCGAGGGGCTAAGGCGCGGAGAACTTCCGGGCGTTGCCCATGTGGGGCCACGCGTAGAGCTGGATGTTCGTGAGGATCTGCTTCAGGTGGTTGCGATCGTGGTGCACCCATTCCTGAAGCAGGTCGCGCACGGTCAGCTCGCCGACCTTGGGATGGCGACCGGAGCGCGTCAGGTCGTCGGCGCGGAGGCCGGCGACGAGCGCGACGCTCTGCTCGCGCATCTGGAGCAGCTCGGTGACGAGCGCGGCGGTGTCCTTCTCACAGTCCGTGCGTGCCTTCGCGACCTCGGCCGGATCCCAGCCCTCGAACGTCGGGCGCGCGTTCGCGAGGATGATCTTGATGCGCCCCGCGAATCCTCGGCGCTCGGCCTCGATGATGTGGCCGAGCACGTCCTTCACGCACCACTCGCCCTCGGCCGGATGCCAGCGCAGCACGGGATCCGGCAGCGCACGGGCCTCGGCGGCGAGCGCGGCGGCGGCGCCGCGGAGCAGCGAGGCGACGACGGACGGTGCGAGCGGCGTCGGGGAAGCGGTCACGGCACTCTCCTTCACGCCCGCCAGTGCGAGAGGCGGTCGTTCAGCCAGTCCAGCGTGAGCACGATGGCGATCGAGGCGGCGGAGACGAGCGCCGTCGCGGCGAAGAGCTCGGGCGCCTTGAATCCGTTCGCGAGCGAGCCCATCACGTAGCCCATCCCGCGCACGCCCGCGAACATCTCCACGACCAGCACGCCGAGCAGGCAGAAGACGATCCCGAGGCGCATGCCCGCGAGCACCGACGGCACGATCGCGGGCAGGATGACCTTCCAGTACAGCTGCCACGTGCCGGCGCCGTACGCGCGCGCGACCGTGATCAGCGTGCGATCGACGTCGCGCACGCCGCCGATGACGAGCAGCATGATCGGGAACGTCGCGTGCAGCGTGCCGTAGAGGATCGCGGGCGTGGTGCCGAAGCCCGTGAGCAGGATGATCCACGGCAGGATCAGGATCTTCGGGATGCCGTACGCGGCGATGACGAACGGGTTCAGCACGTCGCGCAAGAGACGCACGGAGCCGATCGTCACGCCGAGGGTGACGCCGAGCACGACCGCGATCGCGTAGGCGATCGCCGTCTTCACGAGCGTGTCGCCGAGCCCGGCGAGTGCCAGATCGCCGATCGCGCCGAGCGCGCGCACGACCGCGGACGGCGCGGGCACGAACGCCGCGTCGACCCAGCCGAGGCGCGCGACGGCCTCCCAGGCCGCCACGAGGACCAGGATCGACACGAGCTGGAGCGCGCGGACGCGCATCATCACTCGCTCCAGCGCTGCGCGCGGTGCTCGACGAGGCTCGCGAGCGCGTCGGACGCGACGATCAGCACCAGCGTGACGAGCACCAGCGCGACGTAGTCCGCGGTGCGCAGGAGGCCGTACGCGTGGTTGATCAGCGCGCCGATGCCGCGCCGCGAGCCGAGGATCTCGCCGACGATCACGCCGATCACGGTCAGCGCCAGTCCCGTGCGAAGGCCGCCGACGAGCGTGAAGAGCATCGCGGGAATCATCACCTTCACGAACGTCGTCAGCGGCCGCGCCCCGAACGCGCGCGCCACCGTGAGCAGGTGCGGGCTCACCTGGCGCATGCCGGCGAGGACGGCGAGCGTGATCGGGAAGAAGCCGAGCAGGAAGCCGAACGCGATCTTCGACGCGGAGTCGAGCCCGAAGAACAGCATGAGCGACGGGTACCAGACCACCGCCGGCACCGCGTAGAGCGCGGCGAGGATCGGCCCGTACGCGCGGCCGAGCGTGCGGTAGGCGCCGAGCGCGAAGCCGATCGCGAGCCCGGCGGCGACCGCCATCGCGTAGGCGATCGCGATCTCGCGCGCGGTGACGAGCAGGTGGCTCGGCAGCTCGGGATAGCTCTCGAGCGTGAGCGCCTGCGCGAGCGCGGGCAGGACCAGCGACGGCGGCGCGGACAGCAGCGGGCTGCTGAAGCGCGCGGCCGCTTCCCACGCGCCGGCGAGCACCAGCACGATCACCAGCCGGACGAGAGCGACTTTCAGGAGCGCGCTCCGTTCACGACGACTCGGCGATCGACCGCAATGACTCCTCGCGAATCTCGTCCCAGAGCTTCGCGCGCAGCGCGACGATCTCCGGCGACTCCATCGGGCGCGGATAATCCATCGGCAGGTCGAGCACCATCTTGATCCGGCCTGGGCGCGCGGTCATGACCGCGACGCGCGTCGAGAGCGCCACCGCTTCCTGCAGGCTGTGCGTGACGAAGATCACGGTCTTCCGCGTGCGGCGCCAGATCTCGAGCAGCCACTCGCCCATCAGCACGCGCGTCTGCTCGTCGAGCGCGCCGAACGGCTCGTCCATCAGCACGATCCTGGTGTCGAGCGCGAGCGCGCGCGCGATGGCGACGCGCTGGCGCATGCCGCCGGAGAGCTCGCGCGGGTACTTCGCGGCGAACGGTCTCAGGCCCAGCGGGCCGAGCAGGTCGCTCGCGATGCGCTTGCGCTCCGCGCGCGCCGTGCCCTGCAGCTCGAGCCCGAACTCGACGTTCTCGAGCGCGGTCCTCCACGGAAAGAGCCCGGGGTCCTGGAACACGGTGGCGACGCGCCTGGGATCGGGCCCGTCGACCACCGCCCCGTCAACGAGCACGCGCCCGCCGTCCGGCGTCGCGAGCCCGCCGATCATCGCGAGCAGGGTCGATTTCCCGCACCCCGACGGCCCGATGATCGTGCAGAACTCGCCCTCGCCGACGGTGAGCGAGACGTCGCGCAGGGCGTCGACGGTGCCGGACCGGGTGGTGTAGCGCTTCGAGACGCGGTCGGCGACGATGAGGTCGGTCGTCGCCACTATCCGAGCTGCAGGATCTCGCGGGCGATGACCAGACGCTGGACTTCCGACGTGCCCTCGCCGATCTCGGTGAGCTTGGCGTCGCGGAAGATGCGCCCGACCGGGAACTCGGTGATGTAGCCGGCGCCGCCGTGGATCTGCACGGCGCGCGTCGCCGCCTTCATCGCGGCTTCCGACGCGAAGAGCTTCGCCATCGCCGCCGCGTGCATCGCGGGTCGTCCCTGGTCCTTGAGCCACGCCGCGCGGAGCGTGAGGAGACGCGCGGTCTCCACGTCCGTCGCCATCTCGGCGATCATCCCCTGCAGGCCGTTGAACTCGGCGAGCGTCTTGCCGAACGCGCTGCGCTGCTTCATGTACTTCACGGCCTGGTCGACGGCGGCCTGCGCGATGCCGACGCTCATCGCGGCCATCGCGATGCGACCGCCTTCGAGCACCTGCATCGCCTGGATGAAGCCCTGCCCGCGCGAGCCGATGAGGTTGCCTTCCGGGATCCACGCGTCCTCGAAGATCAACGGCGCGGTGTCGGACGCGTGCAGCCCGAGCTTTCTGTACGGCCGGCCCGGCGTGAAGCCCTTCGTGCCCTTCTCGACGATGAACGCCGACACACCCTTGGCGCCGCGCGGGCTGGTGCGCGCCATCACGACGGCGACGCCGCCGACGCTGCCGTTGGTGATGAACGCCTTCTCGCCGTTCAGCACGAAGCCGCCGTCGCGCTCCTCGGCGCGCGTGCGGAGGGCCGCGGCGTCCGAGCCCGCGCCGGGCTCGGTGAGGCCCCATGCGCCCAGAATCTCGCCCGACGTCAGCCGCGGGAGGTACTTTCGCTTCTGCGCCGTCGACGCGTGCATCGCGATGTGGTTGGTGCCGAGCGAGTTGTGCGCCCACATCCCGATGCCGACCGACGCGTCGCCGCGATTCAGCTCCTCGACGATCAGCGCGTACGAGACGTAGTCGAGGCCGGCGCCGCCGTACTCGGGATCGACGAGCACGCCGAGGAAGCCCAGCGCCGCGAGCTTCTCGAAGATCTCGTGCGGGAACTCGTGGCGCTCGTCGTACGGCGCGATCTTCTCGCCGAGCTCGGCGTCGGCGAACTGTCGCGCGACGTCGCGGATGTGCCTTTGCTCGGTGGTGAGCTCGAAGTCCATCAGACCGCCGCGCGGATGTGCTCGCGCACGAAGCGCACGATGTCCTGCGTGGACGTGCCGGGCGTGAACAGCTCCTTCACGCCGATCGCCTTGAGCCCCGCGATGTCCTCGGGCGGGATGATGCCGCCGCCGAAGACCGCGATGTCGTCCGCGCCCTTCTCCTTCAAGAGCTCGAGCACGCGCTTGAAGAGGTAGTTGTGCGCGCCGGAGAGCACGCTGAGACCGATCGCGTCGGCGTCTTCCTGGATCGCGGTCGCCACGATCTGCTCGGGCGTCTGGTGGAGGCCGGTGTAGATGACCTCGAACCCGGCGTCGCGGAGCGCGCGCGCCACGATCTTGGCGCCGCGGTCGTGGCCGTCGAGCCCCGGCTTGGCGACGACGACGCGCACGGAACGCTCGGCCATCACGTGCCTCCCAGCGCCGCCCGGATCTTCTCCGCGTTGGCCATGATCTCCTCGCGGCTGCCGGGCACGAGCTGCCAGTCGAAGCCCTTGCCGTCGCGGATGAAGCGCGGGATCAGATGGAGGTGCAGGTGCGGCACCGACTGGAAGGCCGCCGCGCCGTTGGCCTGCATCATGTTGAGGCCGTCCGGCTTCAGCGCGTCGCGCAGCGCGCGCGCGACCCGCTTGGCCGTCGTGATCGCCGCCGCCAGATCGGCGGCTTCGGCGTCGAACAGCGTCGGCTCGTGCGCCTTGATGATCACCAGGCAGTGGCCGGGATTCAGCGGGTTGATGTCCATGATCGCGAAGGTCCGCTCGTCGTCGTAGATCTTCGCCGAAGGGATCTGCCCGTCGCGGATCCTGCAGAACACGCACTCGGGTGTGCTCATCGAGACGCTCCCAGTCTGGCCACGACCTCTTCCATGCGGTATCCGTAGATCTGCGGCGCTTCCGCGCCTGCCAGCGCGAGCCACGCGTCGAGCTGACTCCGGTGATGGATCTCGTGCTCCACCATCGCCATCAGGAAGCGCCACACGCTGACGGTGGCCCCCTCGAGATCCGTGACTTTCTCGTGCAGCCGCGCGTCCGGCATCGGACCCAGCCGGGCCATCGCGGTGCGATGTGCCTCGGTGAGCCGCGCGCGCGTCGCGTCCCACGGCTCGTCGGGGCCGAGCTCGAGATCCGTGGTGAACCGATCGTCGACGACTTTGGCGACGAAGAACAGCTCGGCGCCCGTGAGGTGCCGCACGATCTGGCCGCACGTCCACTCGTCCGCCTTCGGGCGGAACGCCGCGAGGGCCGGCGTCACACGGTCGACCGCGGTGACCGTGCGACGCCGCACGCCCTCGAAGTACCGTACGAACTCGTCGACCGAGCGAATCATTGAACTCGCGGGCTCCCGGGCTTCGCCCGCCCGCTCGGGTGCGCGGTCAAACCGTAACCGTCCACCCGCGCGTGTCGGGCGAGGTTCCGTACTGGATGCCCACGATCGTGTCGTAGAGCTTCTGCGTCAGCGGGCCGATGCGGCCGTCCGCGACCACGATGCGCTCGCCCTTGTACGACAGCTCGCCGACCGGCGAGATGACCGCCGCCGTGCCGGTGCCCCACACTTCCGCGAGCGTGCCCTTGCGCGCCGCCTCGACGACCTCGTCGATCGTGATCGCGCGCTCCGACACGCGCAGGCCCCACTCGCGCGTGAGCGCCAGCACCGAGTCGCGCGTGACGCCCGCGAGGATCGTGCCCGCCAGCGGCGGCGTGATGATCTCGTCGCCGATCTTCATCATGATGTTCATGGTGCCCACTTCCTCGATGTACTTCCGGTGGACGCCGTCGAGCCACAGCACCTGCGTGAAGCCCTCGTGCTTCGCGTCCTCGGCGGCGTGGAGGCTCGCCGCGTAGTTCGCGGACGTCTTCGCCTCGCCGAGCCCGCCCACGACCGCGCGCACGTAGGTGTCGATGACCTTGATCTTCACCGGCGCCATGCCCTCGGGGTAGTACGCGCCGACCGGCGAGAGGATGACGAAGTACAGGTACTTCTTCGCCGGCCGCACGCCGAGGAACGGCTCGCTCGCGATGATGGTCGGCCGGATGTAGAGCGAGGTGCCCACCGTCGACGGCACCCAGTCGCGGTCGATGTCGACGAGCGCGGTGAACGACGTCATGACCAGCTCGGGATCGAGCGGCGGGATGCACATCTTCTCCGCGGTGCGGTTCAGCCGCGCCACGTGCTTGTCCGGACGGAAGAGGCGGATCTTGCCGTCCTTGCCGCGGAACGCCTTCAGCCCCTCGAAGAGGCCCTGGCCGTAGTGCAGCACGGCCGTCGCCGGGTCGAGCGCGAGCGGCCCGTACGGCTCGATACGCGGGTCGTACCAGCCCTTCTCGTCCTCGAAGTCGACGAGGAACATGTGATCGGTGAAGTCCGTGCCGAAGGTCAGGTCCTTGTCCTTCGGCTTCTCCTTCTTCTGCGCCACTCTGGTGATGCGGATCGCGTCACGACTCATGCTCATCTCCTCACATCTGATCGCGTGGCTGTGCGGTCGTTCTCCAAGTGTCGGGACGACCCGGGTACAGCCAACGCGCGGGCTTCCTTTTCCAACGCGCCGCAGATATCCGCGCCGCGAGAACGACGAGAATGGTCCGGATGCGAGGCGGCGTGTGAAACCCGACTGAGGCGTATTCCTATACGCCGCAGGGAGGGTTTCGCGAGCCAACGAAGCAGATGGGCCATTATCGTCCTTCTCGCTAGAAGATGATGGGCTCGCGATAGAGCCCGAACGATTGGCGGTACACGTCTGAAATCTCGCCGAGGCTCGCGTAGTCCTTCACCGCGTCGACCAGCACGGGCATCAGGTTCCGGCCGCTGCGGCACGCCTCGGCGACCTGCGCGAGCCGCTTCTCCACCTTCGCCATGTCGCGCGCGGCCTTGAAGCGGCCGGTGCGCTCGATCTGCTCGTGCTCGACCTGCTCGTCGATCCGGAGGAAGTGGATCGGCTTCTCGTCGGTCATCACGTACTTGTTCACGCCGACCGTGATCTTTTCCTTCCGGTCTTCCAGGAGCTGATAGCGGTACGCGGCGTCGGCGATCTCCTTCTGCGGATACCCCTGGTCGATCGCCGCGATCATCCCGCCCATCCGGTCGATGGTCGCGATGTACGCCGCTGCGGCCGCTTCCATTTGGTCCGTCAGCGACTCGAGGTAGTACGACCCGCCGAGCGGATCCACCGCCAGCGGCACCCCGCTCTCCTCCGCGATGATCTGCTGCGTGCGGAGCGCGACCGTCACCGCGTCCTCCGTCGGCAGCGCCCACGTCTCGTCGTACGAGTTCGTGTGCAGCGACTGCGCGCCGCCCAGCACGGCGGCCATGGCCTGCAAGGCCACGCGCGCGACGTTGTTCAGCGGCTGCTGCGCGGTCGCCGAGACGCCGGCGGTCTGCGTATGGGTGCGCAGCCGCATCGACTCCGGCTTCCGCGCGCCGCAGCGCTCCTTCATGTAGCGCGCCCACAGACGGCGCGCGGCGCGCAGCTTCGCGATCTCCTCGAAGAAGTCGTTGTGGACGTCGAAGAAGAAGCTGAGCCGCGGCGCGAAGGTGTCGACGTCGAGCCCGCGTAACCGCGCCGCCTCGACGTACGCGAGGCCGTCGGCGAGCGTGAACGCGAGCTCCTGCACCGCCGTCGAGCCCGCCTCGCGGATGTGATAGCCGGAGATCGAGACCGGATTCCACCTCGGCACGTGCGTCGCGGTGAACTCGATCATGTCGGTCACGATCCGGACCGCGGGCTCGGGAGGACAGATCCACTCCTTCTGCGCGATGAACTCCTTCAGCATGTCGTTCTGGATCGTGCCGCCGACGCGATCCCAGGAGACCCCCTGCTTCTCGGCGACCGCGAGGTACATCGCCAGCGCGATCGACGCCGTGCAGTTGATCGTCATCGACGTCGTGACGTCGCCCAGCGGGATGTCGGCGAAGAGCCGCTCGAAGTCGTCGAGCGTGGAGATCGAGACGCCTTCCTTGCCGACCTCTCCGCGGGCGCGGGGATGATCCGCGTCGTAGCCCATCAGCGCCGGCATGTCGAACGCGGTCGAGAGCCCGGTCTGGCCCTCGCGCAAGAGGTACTTGAAGCGCTCGTTCGTGTCCTCCGGGCGCCCGAAACCCGCGAACATCCGCATGGTCCAGAGGCGCCCGCGGTACATCGTCGGATAGACGCCGCGCGTGTACGGATACTCGCCGGGCTGGCCGAGCTTCTCGGCGTACGTCCCGGTGACGTCCTCCGGCGTGTAGAGCGCCTTGATCGGGAGACCCGAAAGGGTCTCGAAGCGGACGTCGCGCTCCCGCGGCGTGCTCATGCCTTGCCTCCGAGCACGGCGCGCGCGATGACGAGCTTCTGGATCTGCGAGGTGCCCTCGTAGATCTGGGTGATCTTGGCGTCGCGGAAGAATCGCTCCACCTCATACTCCTTGATGAAGCCGTACCCGCCGTGGATCTGCACCGCGTCGGTCGTGGTCTTCATCGCCATCTCGGCGGCGAAGAGCTTCGCCATCGCCGACTGCGTGGAAAACGGCTTGCCCGCGTCCTTCAGCGCGGCCGCCTGCCAGATCAGCAGGCGCGCGCCCTCGATCGCGGTCGCCATGTCCGCCAGCATCCACTGCACCATCTGGTGGTGGCCGATCGGCACGCCGAACGACTTCCTCTCGCGCGCGTATGCCAGGGCTCGTTCATACGCGCCCACGGCCAGCCCGAGAGCCTGCGCGGCGATCCCGATGCGTCCGCCGTCGAGCGAGGCCATCGCGATCTTGAAGCCCTGGCCTTCCTCGCCAAGCCGGTTCGCGGCGGGCACGCGGCAATCCTCGAACACGAACTCCGCGGTGTCGGACGCGCGGATCCCGAGCTTCTCCTCGGTCTTCGGGACGAGAAAGCCCTTGCGCGACTTCTCCACGAGCAGCGCCGAGATGCCGTGGCTGCCCTTCGACTGGTCGGTCTGGACGAACACGAGCGCGACCGACGCCTCGCGCCCGTTCGTGATGAACACCTTGCGCCCGTTGACGACGTAGTGATCGCCGTCGCGCACGGCGAGCGTGTGCTGGTTCGTGGCGTCGGAGCCCGCCTGCGGCTCCGTCAGCGCGAAGCACCCGATCTCGTGCCCCGAGGCGACCGGCCGCAGGAACTTGTCGCGCTGCGCGTCCGTGCCGTACTTTCCGATCGGGTCGCAGAACAGCGAGTTGTTGACGGACATCACGACGGAGTGGCTGCCGCACACGCGCGCGATCTCCTCCATCGCGACCGCGTACGAGACCGTGTCGCCACCGGCGCCACCCCACTTCTCCGGAGTCAGGATCCCCATCAGGCCGAGCTCGCCCATCCGCTTGATCGTCTCGTGCGGGAAGCGGGCGTCGCGGTCGATCTCCGCGGCGATGGGGCGGACTTCGCGCTCGGCGAAGTCGCGCGCCACCTCGCGGATCATCCGCTGCTCGTCGGTGAGGTCGAGGTTCATTTGTCCAGGAGCTTCTTGAATTCCTGGGTCAGCGCCGGCACGACCTCGAACAGGTCGGCGACGATGCCGTAATCCGCGATCTTGAAGATCGGCGCCTCGGGATCCTTGTTGACGGCGACGATCACCTTCGACGTGCGCATGCCGGCCAGATGCTGGATCGCGCCCGACACGCCGAAGCCGAGGTAGAGCTTCGGCGAGATCGTGCGGCCCGTCTGACCGATCTGGAAGCGATGCGGGCGCCACCCGGCGTCGACGGCCGCGCGCGACGCGCCGACCGCGGCGCCGATGACCTTGCCCATGTCCTCGAGGATCACGTAGTTCTCCGGTCCCTTCATGCCGCGTCCGCCGGAGATGACGATCTCGGCCTCCGTCAGCTCGGGGAGACCGGTCGACGCTTCCTCGCGACGCTCCACGAACTTCAATTTCGCCTCGGGGATGCTCACGGAGGGCTTCTCGACCTGCGCGGTCTTCGCGACACCCGCGTCCGCGGGGCGGAAGACGTTCGGGCGCAGCGTCGCGACCCACGGCCCCTTCGCCCACTTCACCTTCGACAGCAGCTTGCCCGCGTAGACCGGACGCGTGCCGAGCAGCGCGTCGCCTTCCATCGCGAAGCCGACCGCGTCGGCGCAGAGCCCGACGCCGAGCCGCGCGGCCACCCGCGCGAGCAGCTCGCGCTGGCGGCTCGTCACCGGACCGAAGATCGCCTTCGGGGATTCCTTGCCGGCGAGCTCCGCGATGATCGGCGCCCACACCTCGCCACGATACGGCGCAAGCGCGGCGTTCTCCACGACCCACACCTTGCCGGCGCCCCACTCACCGAGCTGCTTCACGCCGGCGTCGCTTGCCTTGTCGGTGAGCCACACCGCTTCCACGTTCCCGCCCGAGAGACGTCCGGCTTCGCCGAGCGCCTCCGCCATCACCTTCTTCGGCATGCCCTGCCGATCGTCTTCGACCACGCACCAGAACGCCCCTGCCATCCCAGGTCTCCTCCGGACATTTGACGGCGTCAGCCGTCAAGAAATTAGATTGCCTTCGCGTCCTCACGGAGCGACCGCACCAGTTCTTTCGCCGCCGTTGCTACATCTCCTTCGATAATCCTTCCCGGGGGACGCGGCGGCAGGGCTTCGAGCTTCGTGATGGAAAGCTGCGGAGTCTCGGCGCCGAGTCCGAGATCGCCGGCCTTCACGTCCTTGATCTCCTTCTTCTTGGCACCCATGATCCCCTTCAGCGTCGGATAACGCGGCTCGTTCAAGCCCTTCTGCGCCGCGAGCACCGCGGGGAGCGGGACGTCGAACACCTCGAGGCCGCCTTCCACCTGCCGCGCGGCCTTCACGGTCTTCGCGTCGGCGTCGACGGTCTCTTCCATGATCCAGTACGCGCACGGCCAGCCGAGGACCTCGGCGAGCTGTCCGCCGACCGCGCCCATGTCGTCGTCGATCGCCTGGCGGCCGACGATCACGAGCGCGGGCTGCTCCTGCTTCGCCACGGCCGCGAGCGCGCGCGCCGTCATCAGCGTGTCGGCCTCGCTGAACGCGGGGTCGTTGACGTGGATCGCGCGGTCCGCGCCCATCGCCAGACACGAGCGCAGCGCTTCCTTCGCGCGCTCGGGCCCGAGCGTCACCGCGACGACCTCGCCCTGCCCGCGCTTCTCCTTGATCCGGAGCGCCTCCTCGACGGCGAACTCGTCGTAGGGAGAGACGATCCAGGTGATGCCCGCGGTCTCGATGGACCGGGCGTCGCCGGTGATCTTCACCTGCGTCGCCGTGTCGGGCACCTGCTTGATGGCCACGAGAATCTTCATTGAGTCACTCCTTGATTGGATCCTTCGTCCGCATATGAAAGCTCACGGGTGATCCGGAAGCGATCGCCCGGAATGAAGACGCGATCGAAGACGACCGGCGCGCCGGCGGCATCGTACGACACGCGCTCCGATTCGAACGCGGGCGATCCCGGCGCCGCGTCGAGCGCCCGCGCCTCGCGCTGCCCGAGCCGCACCGCCGAGATATTCTCGTGCGCGCGCGCGACCGTGATGCCGAGCTTGTACTCGAGGATTTGCGCCAGCGGCGTCAGCGCGAGATCCGCGCGCGCCACCTCCTCCCCGAGATTCGCCGGCAGGAACGAGCGCTGCAGGCTCAGCGGGCGCCCATCGACCAGACGCAGCCGCTCCACCGCGAGCACGCGCGCGCCGCGCGGGAGCCCGAGCGCCGACGTCACGCGCTGCGGCCCCAGGACGAAGGCGCAGCCGAGCAGACGTGTCGTCACCTGCTCGCCCTGCGCGGAGAGATCGCCGGCAAAGCGCCGGAGCTGGAGGATGTCGTAGTCGATCGACGGCGCCGCGACGAACGTGCCGAGCCCGTGGCGGCGCTCGATCAGCTTCTCGCGCTCGAGGACGTCGAGCGCCTGGCGGAGGGTCATCAGCGTCACGCCGAAGGTGCTCGCGAGGCGCCGCTGCGTGTCGAGACGTGAGCCCGGCGCGAGGTCGCCATCCTGGATCCGCGCGCGCAGATCCTCAGCGATCTCCTGGTAGCGAGGCACCCTTGCCCTCATCCGCGGTCAAGCTCCGGTGTTCTAGAACTCTCGTCCGAAACGCTCACACATCACGCGCCGAAACAGGGAAAACGCCGCCGAACGACCGGGTTACAGGGACGGGTTTCATTCTACGGCGCCCGGATGAAGAAGAAAAGGGCCGCGCCCGTCTTGCTCGCGGAGGGCGGCGGCTTGGCCGTCGCCCGGAGCGCGGGGGGCTTGGGGGGCCGCTAGAGGCGGCCCCCCATTACGACTTGTCGGCGGCGAGCTTCTGGCTGAAGCCGACCAGGCGCTCGAGCCGGTCGCGGGCGGCGCCGGAGTCGATCGACTCGGCGGCGATCTTGACGCCTTCCCTGAGGTCGCGCGCGCGGCTTGCCGCCACGAGCGCGGCGGCGGCGTTCATCAGCACGATGTCGCGGCGAGCGCCGGGCTGGCGCGCGAGCAGGTCGCGGATGATCTGCGCGTTCTGTTGGCGATCCCCGCCCTGCAGGTCGGCGATCGACGCGCGCGGCAGCCCGAAGTCCTCCGGCTTCACGGTATAGGACCGCACGATCCCCTCGCGCACCTCGGACAGGCGGCTCTCTCCGGTGTTCGAGATCTCGTCGAGGCCGTCCGCGCCGTGGACGACGAACGCGCGAAGCGTGCCGAGCTCGGCGAGGACGCGCGCGAGCGGCTCCGTCAGCGACTCGGCCGCGACACCGATCACCTGCGCGTTCGCGCTCGCCGGGTTCGTCAGCGGACCGAGCAGGTTGAACACCGTGCGGATGCCCATCTCGCGCCGCGCCGCCATCACGTGCTTCATCGCGGTGTGGAGGAGCGGCGCGTAGAGGAAGCCGATGCCGACCTCGTCCACGCAACGGGCGACCTGCTGTGGTGTGAGCTCGAGGCTCACGCCGAGCGCCTCGACGACGTCGGCGGAGCCGCAGAGGCTCGACGCCGAGCGGTTGCCGTGCTTGGCGACCTTCACGCCGGTGCCCGCGACCACGAACGCGGTGGCCGTGGAGACGTTGAAGGTGCCGGAGGCGTCGCCGCCGGTCCCGCACGTATCGATGAGCATCTCGCGATCGGTGCCGGTGAGCCCGGTCGCCTCGGTGCCGCGCGTGCGCACGCGCACCGCCTTCTGTCGCATGACCTGCGCGAAGCCGATCAGCTCCTCGACGGTCTCGCCCTTCATGCGGAGCGCGGTGAGGAACGCGGCGATCTGCGCGTTGGTGGCCGCGCCCGACATGATCGCTTCCATGGCCGCCGCCGCCTCGATGCGCGTGAGATCCCGGCGCTCGACCAGGGTCTTGACCGCTTCGCTGATGATGGGACTCGTCATCGCTCCGGCATAGTACCGCGGATCTTGTAGGCCGTAAGCTCGCTGACCCTGATGCCCGCCGACAGGTGATCGAGACGCCGCACCCAGAACTTCACCTGTGGCGCGTACCAGACCTCGGTCCACAGCGTGTCGCTCGGGGAGATGCGGCGGACGATCTTCAGCGCGCGGAACGTTCCCGCCGGCACCTGGATCTCTTCCTCGCTCTCCACGGTCAGCGTCACCGAACGGCTGGGCTGCGACGCGCCCTGAATCTCCGCGACGTAGGTGTCCTGCCACGAGCGGCCGACGCCGAGCGGCCACTGGAAGAACTGCAGCGAGGGGCGGTACTGCCGCTCCACGACGCCGTCGAGCTTCTCGAGCAGGATGCCGAGGTTGTCACGCCGATGGTAGAGATCGCGCCGGTCGAGTCCCACGACCCAGCACTCGACACCGTCGACCGTCTCGGTGGCGCGCACCACGTAGGTCCACGACCGCACGCCGTCGGGGTTCTCCACGCGATGGGTCCACTGGTCGCCGATGTTCCACGCCGGCGCCGCAACGGGCGCGGACGGATTCACGACCGTCACGGACGCACGGCGAGTCTCGAGCGTCAGCGTGCGCGCGCGCAGATCGAGCGCCGTCCTGAAGTGATGGAGGAAGTCGGTGCCGAGGATCCCGTTGACGTTCGCCGCCTGGGGCAACACGTCGTACACGCCGACGTCGAGGCTCTCGACGACGAACGCGCCGAGCGCGATCGACTCCAGGCGCGCGATCGGCACCGAGAGCGTGGTGCCGCCCGCGGCGCGGAGGCTTCTGACACGTGCGCCCGGGGGCGGCGTGATGCCGAGCTGGGCCGCGACCGCGGGCGACAGGATGGTCATGCTCGCGCCGGTGTCGAGCAGCAGCAGCGCGTGATGGTCCTTGTTCAGCGTCGCGGTGACGAACGCGGCGTTGCGCGACTCGGCGATCGGGACGAGCACCCGCGTGAGCTTCTGCGTGGCGTCGGACACGCGTCCGGGATTGAGACCGCTGCTCGAGCCGAGCCGCTGCTCGACGCCTTTCTGATAGCACGCGAGGAACGCGGCGTTGTCGGGTCCTGAGCCGAGGTAGGTGAAGTGCAGCCGGCCTTCGTGATCGATGCGCTCGATCGCCTGGATCGTGCCGAACTTGCTCTTGCACTCGCGCGCGGCGTCCCACATCCGGTCCTGCTCCGCCGCCCGCTCCGGCGACACGGAGGCGCATGCGGCCAGGGGCACGACCAGTGCGACGAGCGCGAACCATCTCATCACCGGGAATCCTACAGGTCGGAGCGCTCCTGACGCAGGCGTCCCTTCTTGCGGATGCGGCCGTACTCGTACTCGACGGTCGTGAGGAAGTCGACGAGGTCGCCGTCCCAGCAGTCGTCGAGCGGGCGCGCGTATCCGGGATCGTACACGAGCGGATCGAGCGCCTCGCGCATCCGTACGAGCTCCTCGCGAACCTTCCGAAGGAGATCGGCCGGCGGCTCGAACGAATGCTGCGAATGCGCCTCCGGCGGTGACACGGCGATGGCCGCGTCGATGCGCCGGATTCCTTCCTCACACAGCGCGGCCACCCGCCGCTGCCGCGGGTTCGGGGCGAGGCCGGGTGGTTCCGGCAGGCGGGCGGCGTGGCGGCGGCGGAGGCGGTCGCCCTCGCGCCTCAGCGCGGCCTCGAGCGCTCGGTTGGGACGCCGGCGCCATGCGATCACGAGCGCGATCAGGATCGCGACGGCGAGTCCCGCGACGAGGACGCTCGTGGCGAGCGTCACCGTGCGCGCCCCAGATAGACGAAGCCCGCGATGAGCAGCGCGAGGCCGAGGAGCGAGAACAACACGCCGGGGGCCGCCGGCGAGCCGAGGACGGGCGTCGATGAAAAGCGTTCGCCCTGGATATCGATCGTGGCGCTGGGAAGGACGACACGACGGAGAACCTGGAGATCCCAGACGTCCCGCGTCGCCGGCGTGTACGTGATCCGGACGAGCTGGCCCTTCTGAAGGCGACCATCCGCCTGCCACGGGATCCTGAGCAGGATCCCGTCGACCCCCTCACCCCGGAAGACGGCGTACGTGCTTGGCCCGCCCTTCCGCACGATGCTGGGCTCGACGACCTCCACGACGACCGTGCGGCGCGCCGCGGTGGTCACGGCGACCGTGCTCAGAGGGCCGTAGATCACCAGCACGATGCCGGCGACGATCATCACCGCGGCCTGCCGTTGCCGCCGACTCCAGCGCCCGCGAGCGATGAACAGGAGGACGGGCAGGCTGACGACGATCGTCCCGAAGGCCAGCGCGTTGAGCGTGCCCGGATCGGGGGTCATGGTCAGTGCAGACGCGCGCCGCGCTTGGCGAGATCGCACGCCGCGCGGACGGCGCCGCTGTCCATCAGGGAGGACGCGCGCCACTGGCGACAGTCGTACCCCGCCTGCTCGTAGTAGTAGATCGCGAGCTCTTCGGCCTGCCGCTCGCGCGCGGCGTGCTCGAGCCGCGCATGCGGCGCGCGTGTGTGCAACGCGTGGTGCGCCAGCTCGTGCGAGAGCGTTTGCGCGAGCCCGATCTCGAGCCGCCCGCGGCCGGCGTACTCGCGGAGCAGGTCGCCGGTGAGAACGATCACCGGCGGCCGTCCCGGACTCGCCCAGCACGCGAAGGCGAGCGCGTGCATCCGAACGAGCCGCCTGTCGACGATGTGGACGGCGATGGTGTCGCCGCCGGTGTCGGAGCGAACCTCCGACGTCGTGAGCTTGCCGAGGACGTCCGCCACCGTCGCGCGCCACGCGGCACTCACGTCTTCACGCGGCGCACCGGGATCGCACGCGTCGGCGAGAGCCCGGCGCATACCGCGCACGTCGACCGGCCCCTCCTCGCGCGTCGCGGAGGGCATCGGCAGGCGCCCCGGAGGCGAGACGACGATGGATCGGCGGGTGACCGGCGGCGGCTCGGCCCGGGGTCCGGGCGCTTCGGGGATGACGCGCGCCCCTTCGCGATGGCGTTCGGGCACGGCGTCGAGCGTCTGGGCGTAGTGGACGTTGCCTTCGGCGTCGATCCAGCGATACGCCGCGCCCGCGAACTGCGGACCGGCGGGGAGGATCGCCGCCACGCAGATCGACGCGGCCAGGACCGCACGGCGCGATAATCGTCGCGTGCGCACCGCCGTGTTCGGAATCGGCGCCCTTGCCCTCGCGCTCGCGACCATCGCCCTGGGCTCCATGATAGTCCGCGACGCCCTCCTCCAGGAATCGCTCGCGAGGACCGTGACGCCCGTCGTCGCGGGCTGGGGCCTGGTGTTCCTGGGGATCGTCCTCGCGTGGATCGCCATGCGCGCCATCGGCGCCGGTCGCCGCCCCTGAGCTGCTCGCGCCGCGGCCCGATGCCGGACATGCCGCGCCATCTGGGATTATCGACCTCCCGGATCACGCGTTTAGAGGAAACGTCGAGGAGGTATCGGATCCGGGGGTTCCCGACCCGGTTCGGCCGTGGGTGACCCCGTCGATCTCGCCGTTCGCGCGCTCCGTCACGGTGCGAAGTCCCGACGAGCGTCTCAGCGCACACATCGAGCGCGCCGAGGACGTCGTACCCGGCGGGCCGACCTCGGGCACGCTCGTGCTGTCGACGGGCATCGTCGAGGAGCATTGCAATCCGTCGATCGTCTGGTCGATCGATTCCGAGGCGCTCGCCGTTCCGCGCTGGATTGCCGGTGACGGCGGACGGTCGCGCCCGGTCGCTATCGCGGGCTCGAGCTGTATTCGTTCGAGTCTGGCGTCGTGCGCGGCATGGACGCCGACGAGCCGTTCGAGCTCGACGTGCGGGACGTGTTCAGTGACCGAGGTACGCGCGCTTGACGCTCTCGTCGGCGAGCAGCGTGTCGCGCGTGCCGGCGAGCGTGACGGTGCCGTTCTCCAGCACGTAGGCGCGCGCGCACAGGCGCAGCGCGCGGAGCACGTTCTGCTCGACGAGCAGCACGGTCGTGCCCGCGCGGTTGATCGCGACCAGGTTCTCGAAGATCGCCGTGACCACGACCGGCGCCAGACCGAGCGACGGCTCGTCGAGCATCAAGAGGCGCGGCCGCGCCATCAGCGCGCGGCCGATCGCGGTCATCTGCTGCTCGCCGCCCGAGAGGGTGCCCGCGAGCTGGGCGCGGCGCTCCGCGAGCCGCGGGAAGAGCGCGTACACGCTCTCGAGCGTCTCCGCGCGGCGCCGGCGGCTCTCGGGCGTGCGCGAGCCGAGATCGAGGTTCTCCTTCACGGTCATCGACGGAAAGAGCTGGCGGCCTTCGGGCACGTGCGCGATTCCGCGCGCGACGATCGCGGAGGACGAGAGCCCGTCGATCCTGACCCCGTCGAGCTCGACGGCGCCGCGGCGCGGACGGATGAGCCCGCAGATCGCGCGCAGCGTGGTCGTCTTTCCCGCGCCGTTCGAGCCGATCAGCGCGACGAGCTCGCCCGTGTGGACTTCGAGCGAGACGTCGCGCACCGCCACGAGATCGTCGTAGCCGGCTTCGAGCCCGTCAAGCCGGAGCAGCGCCGGCATAGGCCTCCCCGAGGTAGGCCTCGATCACGCGCGGGTCGTTCGCCACCGCCTGCGGCGCGCCCTCCGCGATCCGCTCGCCGTAGTTCACGACCACGATGCGCTGCGAGAGCGACATCACCGCGCGCATCACGTGCTCGATCAGCAGCACGGCGACACCCCGCGCGTTGATCGCGCGCACGAGCGCGACGATGCGCTCGGTCTCGGTCGCGTTGAGGCCGGCCATCACCTCGTCGAGCAGCAGCAAGGCGGGCTCGGTCGCGAGCGCGCGCGCCAGCTCGAGCCGCTTGCGCTCCGCGAGCGTGAGCGCGCTCGCGGGCTGCAGCGCTTTCGGCGCAAGCCCGACTTCCTCCAGCACCGCGCGCGCGCGGGCTTCCGCGTCCGCCGCGCGGGGATGGCGCGCGAGCGCGCCGACCACCACGTTGCGCAGCACGGTGAGGTGCGGAAACGGCCGCACGATCTGGAACGTCCGCGCGAGCCCGCGCGCGCAGATCGCGTGCGGCGGCACGCCGACGATCGACGCGCCGCGGAAGCGGACGTCGCCGCCGTCGGGACGCATGAACCCGGAGATGAGCCCGAAGATGGTCGTCTTCCCCGCGCCGTTCGGGCCGATCAGGCCGACGACCGCCCCCTCCTCCACGGTGAACGACAGCCCCTTCACGGCCTGGAGGCCGCCGAAGCGCTTCGAGAGCCGGTCGACGACGAGCAGGCTCACGCGCTTCTCCGGAGTCGTCTGACGAGAAACGGATAGGCACCTTGCGGCAGGAACAGCACGACGGCGATGAGCAGCACGCCGTACACGATCAGGTGCGCGCCGTGATAGCCGCCCTGCCCGAAGTAGTAGCGCGAGACCTCGCCGAGCGGTGTCAGGATGAACGAGCCGATGATCGGCCCGAGCAGGGTCCCGGCGCCGCCGACGATCGGGCGGATGACGATCTCCACCGAGAGCGGAATGCCGAAGACCGCACCCGGCTGCAGCGACAGCAGGTAGAACGCGTAGAACGTGCCGCCGATCCCGGTCAGGAACGACGACAGCACCATCGCGAGCAGCTTGTAGCGGAAGACGTTCACGCCGATCGCGGCGGCCGCGGTCTCGTCCTCGCGAATCGCGCCGAGGTAGATCCCGAAGCGGCGGCGCTCGACGAGCCACGCGACCGCCGTCGCGATCACCATCATCGCCAGCGCGATGTAGTAGTGCGCGCGCGGGTCCTGGAACTGGAACTGGCGCGGATTGCCGGTGAACGTGATGTAGAGCCCGAGCGCGCCGCCGACGGCTTCGGTGTTGCTCGCGACGATGCGGCACACCTCGGCGAACGCGACCGTGAGCAGCACGAAGTAGAAGCCGCGCAGCCCGAAGCGGAACCCGAGATAGCCGATCACGCCGCCGAGGAGTCCCGCGACCGCGCCGCCGATCAGCATCCCGATCCACGGGGTGACGCCGAACTGCGTCGACAGCACGGCGGACGCGTACGCGCCGACGCCCACGAACGCGGCGTGTCCCGCCGAGAGCTGACCCGCGTAGCCACCGACGATGTTCCACGACTGGCCGAGGAAGCCGTAGAAGAAGATCAGCGTCAGGATCGAGACCGCGTACGAGTTCAGGAGCGCGGGGAACGCGGGCAGGACGACGAGGACCGCGAGGACGGCCGCGCCCGCGATCCTCATCCCGCGCGGCGGCCGAAGAGTCCCGCGGGACGGAACAGCAGGATCACGATCAGGAGCGAGAAGCTCACGAGCTCCTTCAGGGACGGCTTCAGGAAGACCGCGCCGAGCGACTCCGCCACCGAGACGAGCAGCCCGCCGAGGAAGGCGCCCAGCAGGCTGCCCATGCCGCCGATGATGACGATGTTGAACGACGCGACCGACGCCGAGAGCCCGAACGCGGGCTGGAACGGCACGATCGGCGCGGTCAGCGCGCCGGCGGCGCCCACGCACGCGGCGCCGACGCCGAAGGCGATCGCGTAGACGCGGCGCACGTCGGTCCCGATGACGCGCGCGCCGTACGGATTGTCGGCGGCGGCCCGGATCGTCCGGCCGATCTCGGTCCGGAACAGGAAGAGCGAGAGCAGCCCGGTGAGCACGATGGCGAGGCCGAACGTCAGCAGCCGGCCGACATCGATGAAGATCGAGCCGAGCCACAGCGTCGATTGCGTGAGCGGCGACCGCACCCGCGCGGGCTCGGGTCCGAACGCGACCAGCGCCGCGTTCTCGAGCACGAGCCCCACCCCGAGCATCAGGAGAATCTGCATCTCGTGGGGCGCGTCGACGATCCGGTCGACGAGCCCGCGCTGGACGACGAGGCCGACGACGAAGAGCGCGGCCGCGCAGACCACGAAGCCGATGTAGGGGTCGATGCCCGCGTTGCGCGCGAGCAGCCACGCGAGGTACATCCCCCACACCATCATGTCGCCGTGCGCGAAGTTCACCACGCGCATGACGCCGAAGATGAGCGTCAGCCCCACGGCCATGAGGCTGTAGACCCCGCCGAACAGAATTCCGCTGACGAGACCCTGCGCGACGAGTGTCAGGTCCAGTCGCGTACGCCTTCGGCCGCTAGGCCTTCGGCCTGGGGAAGACGAACTTCTGGAGCGCGGCGTCCTTCGGCCACACCGCGACCGGCTTCTGGCCGAGGATCTGGATCATGGTCGTGATCGCGTTCGGGTTGTCGCCGAGCTCGTTGAACACGACCGGCCCGCCGTACTGCATCAGACCGCTCGTGTAGCTGGTCTTCCTCAGCGCGTCGACGATCGCGTCGGGGTCCGTCGACTTCGCGCGCTCGAGCGTGTCCGCGATCAGGAACATGCCGTCATAGGAGTAGCCGGAGTTGGTGTCGAACGTCTTGCCGCCCGACTTCTTCCTGTAGTCCTCGGCGACCTGGTTCGTCTTCGGGTTCTTGAAGTTCGGCCACGGCACCGCGGACATCACGTACTCGAGGTCTTCCTTCAGCGCCGCGAGCTGGCCCGCCTCGTAGAGGCCGGGGCTGCCGGGACCGACGATGCCCAGCATCTCGACGCGCTGCTTGCGAAGCTCCGGCAGCAGGAGCTGCGCGCTGGCGGGCCGCGTGATCGGCGCGATCACGTCGGGCTTGGCCGCCTTCGCGCGCGCGACTTCCGTCGAGAGATCCTGCGGCGGCTCCGGCCACGGAATCGTCTCGACGATGTCCCACGACGGCTTGAGCGCCGTGACGCCCGCCTGGAAGCCGCGCGCGGCGTTCTGGCCGAACAGGTCGTTGCAGTACATCAGCACCACGCGCTTCGGCGCGACCTTCGCCTCCGCGAAGATCTCGTTGAAGTACTGCACGGCCTTGCGGCCGAAGCTCGAGCCCGTCGGGAAGTTGCGATAGACGTACTGGATCTTCTGCTGCCCTTCCTTCACCGCCTTCGCGACGTTCGCGGTGATCGGGTCGGCCGCCGCGATGTCGACGAGGAAGGGAATGTGCCGCTGCTGCGCCACGGGCACCATCGCCGCCGTGCTCCCGGAGTCGAAGGAGCCCATCAGCATCTGGGCACCCTGGTTGATCACCCGCTCCGCTTCCGTGCGCCCGACGTCCGGCTTCGTCTGCGTGTCGCCGAGCACCAGCTCGAGCCTGGCACCGCCGAGCGCCTTGATGCCGCCCGCGGCGTTGATCGCGTCGGCCGCCATCTGCGCGCCGAGCCGGCACGCCTGGCCGGGCTCCGCGAGCGGGCCCGTGACCGGATGCACGACGCCGATCTTGAAGGTCTTTCCCTGGGCGCGGAGCGGCGGCGGGAATCCGAGCACCGCGGCGGCGGACGCCGTGGCACGGAGGAACGTGCGGCGGTTCACGAACGCGGTCGTCATCGCGAGCCTCCTTCTCGAGGGCCGTGTCGGGCCCTGGCGATTTTAGTCCGGGCCCGCGCGCCTGTCCACGCGCAAAGTTGACCGAACGGTCAACTTTCCGTTCGGTCTCCGATTGACAGCCCGTGCGGACGCGTCCACTCTGCGGCGGTGCCCCGGCCAACGCGATGGGCGACGGTCCAGCAGGCGGCCGAAGCGCTGTTCGCCCGGAGCGGCTTCCCGAGCGCGAGCCTCGCGAAGGTCGCACGGCGCGCGCGCCTCTCCAAGCCCGGCATCTACTATCACGTGCGCGACAAGGACGAGCTGCTGTTCCGGATCTGCGACGCCGGCATGCGCCGGCTCCTGCGCGCGGGGCGCGACGCGGTGGCCGGCGCCGACGATCCCTTGGCGAAGATGCGCGGCCTGCTCCGCGCGCACGCGCGACTCTGCCTCGAGCAGCCGCACATGCTGACCGTGCTCTTCGCGCAGATCCGCCACCTCTCGTCCGGGCGCCGCCGCCGGGTCTTCGCGGTCGAGCGCCGCTACCTCGACCTCGTGCGCGGCGTCGTTCGCGCGGGCCAGCGCGCGGGGGTCTTCCGCGACGTCGATCCGAGCGTCGCGGCATTCTCCCTGTTCGCGGTGCTCAACACGCTGCACTCGTGGTACGACCCGCGCGGGCGCGTCCGATCGGACGCCCTCGTGGGCATGCTGGAACGGCTCTATCTGAGCGGGCTCGCCGACGGCGTGGGCGCCGTCAGCGCGCGACCGGCGCCAGCACGTAGGCACGCTCGGCGGCAGCGCGCGGCCACACGATCGCGGGACGGCCGCCGAAGATCTGCAGCACGGCGGGGCTCGCGTTGACGTTCTCGCCGGTGGCGTCGAACGTGATCGGACCGGCCGTGACCATCAGCGGGTTCGCGAAGCTCGTGCGTCTGAGCGCCTCCGCGATCGCGTCGGGATCGGCGCTTCCCGCGCGCTGGAGCGCGTCGGCGACCACGAGGATCGCCTCGTACGCGTAGCCGCTCACCGCGTCGAGCGGCCGCCCGCCCGAGCGCTTCGCGAACTCGTCGGCGAGCTGCTGCGTGCGCGCGTTGCGCGCGTTCGGCGCCGGGGCCAGCTCCATCACCCGCTCGATGCTCGCGCCGACGCCGGCGGCGCGCGCGGCCTCGGCGAGGTCCGGTGTGCCGAGGCTCAGGATCGCCGCGAGCGGCAACGGGTCGCGGCCGAGATGGCGGAACAGCGGCCCGACGATCGACGGGCGCACCGCGAGGATCAACACGTCGGCCTGGCCCGCGCGCAGACGCGAGACCTCGCTCGTCACACCGGTCGCGCGTGGCGACACCGCGACGAACTCGAGCATCTCGAAGCTCGGGCGCAGCGCCGTGTACGCCGACTCGAAGCGCCGCGCCTGCGTCGTCCCGAGCGCGTCGGTCGTGTGCAGCAGCGCGGCGCGCGCGATCGGACGCTGCGCCTCGGCGAACATCTCGACGAGATACTGCACCGCCCGGCGCGCGAACGTCGAGGTGGTCGGGAACGTGCGGAAGACGTACGAGGGCTCGCCTGCCGCGGGCATCGCGGCGTCCGCCACGGCGGTGTCGACGACGAGCGGCGTGCGTCTCAGACGCGCGACCGCGGCGACGGCCGCCGTGTGGCCCGAATGGAACGCGCCGGTCAGCACGCGCGCCCCCGCGTCGACGAGCCGCTCGGCCTCCGCGCGCGCCCCGGAAGGGCTCGCGCTGTCGCCGACGAGCAGCTCGAGCCGCGCCCCGCCGAGGCTCGGGATCCCGCCCGCGGCGTTGATCGCGTCCACCGCGAGCTGGACGCCGACCCGGCACGTCACGCCGACGTCGGCCAGCGGCCCGCGCGCCGGATGGATCGCGCCGATGCGCACGACGCGCCCCTGGGCACCGGCGGATCTCGGCCGTCCCGCGGCCGCGGCGGCCAGCGCGGCGAGGGCGCGCGACAGCACTTCGCGTCGGGTCACGATGCTTGCCATTTTCAACCGTTTCCGCCATTCTCCAAGGGCTTTGGCGTCCGGCCTCGTCGCCCTCGGCATCGCGCGGTTGTGCCTCGAGGACTTTACCCGTCCGCTGCTCGAGGCGACGGGTGACGCGGCGATCCGCGCCGCGGCCGTGCGCTTCACGATGGCGCTGCTCGGCGCCGACTTCACGGCGCTGTTCATCGCGGATCCGAACGCGGGCGAGCTCAGGCTCGAGTCGGGGCTCGGGTGGGCGCCGCGCGTCGTGGGAGCGGTCGCCGAGCCTCTCTACGCCGAATCGTTCGCGGGCTACGCGTTCGTCCAGAAGACCGCGATTCACTCCGACGACCTCGTGCACGAGCGGCGGTTCCCGGTGCCCGGCTACCTCCGCGATCACGGCGTGCGGGCCGGGATCGTCGTCCCGTTCGGCGTGCGCAGGGAGCCGATCGGCGTGCTCGGCGCCTACTACCGCGAGGACCATCGCTTCAGCGACGAAGAGTCGCGCGTCGTCGCCGCGGTGGCGCACGGCACCGCGCTCGCGCTCGACAAGGTGCGCGTCTCCTCGGAGTCGATGCAGGCCGACAAGCTCACCGCGCTCGGCACGCTGCTCTCGGGGATGGCGCACGAGCTGAACAACCCGCTGTCGACGATCCAGCTCTCCGTCCAGCTCATGAAGCGGTCCTCGGATCTCACGGCGCCGATGCGCAAGCGGCTCGACGCGATGGAGGAGGAGTGCGATCGCGCCTCGCGGATCATTCGCGATCTCCTCGTGTTCGCGCGGCGCCTCCCGCCGGAGCGCCGGCGCGTGGACGTCAACGAGCTCACGCGCCGCACGCTCGCGCTGCAGGCGCCGGATTTCGAGCGCGCCGAGATCCGCGTGGTCAGCGAGCTCGCGCCGGCGCCGCCGATCCTCGCGGACCCGCATCAGCTCCAGCAAGTGCTGCTGAACCTCTTCACGAACGCGACGTTCGCGATGCGCGCGCACGGCGGCGGCGTGCTCACCGTGCGCTCGGCGCTCGAGGGCGCCGAGGTCGTGATCCGCGTCGAGGACGACGGTCCCGGCATCGCTCCCGAGCATCTCGGCCGGATCTTCGATCCGTTCTTCACCACGAAGCCCGCGGGCGAAGGCACGGGCCTCGGGCTGAGCCTCTCCATCGGCATCGTCGAAGCGCACGGCGGCCGGATGACGGTGGAGAACCTGCCGGGACGCGGCGCGCGCTTCGCGGTCCGGCTCCCGGTCGGCGAGGACGCGGCCCCGGATCCGCCGGCGCTCGCGCGGGGCACGACGACGGCGCGGCAGGCCTCCGTGCTCATCGTGGACGACGAGCCGCGCCTGAACGAAACGCTCGGCGAGGTGCTGACCGCGCTCGGCCATCGCGTGGAGCCGGCAATGACCGGGGCCCAGGCGATCGAGAGGCTCGGCGCCGTGGACTACGACGTCGTGATGCTGGACCTGCGCCTGCCCGACATCGACGGCCGCGGGATCTGGGAATGGCTCGGCGCGCACCGTCCGGCGATCTGCGGACGCGTGATCTTCATGTCGGGCGACACGGTGAGTCCCGAGACGCGCCGGTTCCTCGAAAGCACCGGGCGGCCGGTGCTCACGAAGCCGCTCGCCATCGAGCGCGTGCGCGCGATGGTCGACGACACCCGGCCGTTGAACATGGGGGCCCCACAGCACAGGACCCCCAAACCCCCTTCCGGGACTGACCTTCAGGGGGTGAGCGCCAGCAGCTCCTGGACGGCGCGCACGACCAGGTTCGGCTCCGCCGGCTTCAGGATCGCGACGGTCGCGCCCAGCTCGCGCGCGTAGCTCAGCGCGTCCCGCCCGCCCACACGCCACGCGCCGGAAATCACCAGCGTCCGCAGCGAGGGGTACTCCGCCTTGAGCAGCCGCAGCGTCTCGAATCCGTCGCGCTTCGGCATCAGCAGGTCGAGCACGAGCACGTCGAACGGCTGCGCGCGGTAGAGATCGACCGCCTGCTCGCCGTCCGCGGCCCCGACGACCTCGTGCCCGGCGGTGCGCAGGATCAGCGAGAGCGCGTCACGGGTGTCCGCGTTGTCGTCGGCGACCAGCACCCGCGCCACGGGGTGCCGTGCTATCGGGCGTCCGACGAGACGAGCCGGCTCACTGCCGCGTACAGGTCGTCCAGCGCGATCGGCTTCTCCAGGAATTCGTCGGCGCCGGCCTCGAGAATCTGTTCGCGGCTGGTGGCTCCGCCGTGGCCGCTGATGGCGAGGATGCGCGTGCCCTTCGTCGCCGGGTCGGCTTTCACGCGGCGGCACACCTGAAAGCCGTCGAGCCCGGGCATCCTGATGTCGAGGATCAGCAGGTTCGGGGCGAAGCTGCCGACCTTGATGAGCCCCTCGTAACCGTCCTGCGCGACCTCGACCTTGTACCGGTGCTCCGAGGACAGCGCCTCCCAGAGCGTCTCGAGCAGCGCCACGTCGTCGTCCACGATGAGGATCTTCGGCACGACCGCCGCCGGCGCGTCGGCGGCCCGCGGCGGAATGCGGTGCGCGCCCTGGAAGCGCCGGAACTCTTCGTCGGTGACCCGGAAGTGGCCGCCGGCGGTCTGGAAGGCGGCGAGGTGACCTTCTCGTATCCATCGCTTCACCGTGGGGATCGTGACCTGACACGCGGCCGCGATCTCACCTGTCGTCAAAAAACGCATGGCCCCCCATCCACGGTCCCGGCCGTACCGGGGATTCTAAAACTTTCACTTTTTTCGGATTGTTTTTCTGCCAGAAGGGGGCCGGAGTCAAGTGAAAATTCGGCGCCGATCGCGCGGCGCAAATCTCCGAGAACGCAGGCCTTCTCCGGGCTCAGTCCGCGAGGAGCTCCTTGGCGATGATCAGCCGCTGGATCTGGTTCGTCCCCTCGTAGATCTGCATGATCTTCGCGTCCCGCATGAACCGCTCGACCGGGTACTCGCGGGTGTAGCCGTAGCCCCCGAAGACCTGCACCGCGTCGGTGGTGACCTTCATCGCGGCATCCCCGGCCCAGCACTTCGCCATCGACGCCTCATAGGTGTTGCCACGGATGCCGGCGTCCACCTGGCGGGCGGCGTGGTGCACCATGAGCCGCGCCCCGTGGACCTGCATCGCCATGTCCGCGAGCATGAACTGGATGCCCTGGAACGCGGCGATCGGCTGCCCGAACTGCTTGCGCTCCTTCGCGTAGCCGACGGCGGCGTCGAGCGCCGCCTGGCCGATGCCGACCGCCATCGCGCCGGTGGCGGGTCGCGTGATGTCGAGCGTCTGCATCGCGATCTTGAAGCCGGCGCCCTCGTCGCCGAGCCGCTGCTCGACGGGCACGACGCAGTCGGTGAAGTGCAGCGCGACCGTCGGCGACCCGCGGATGCCCATCTTCTTCTCCTTCTTGCCGACGGAGAAGCCCGGGAAGTCCTTCTCGACGAGGAACGCGGTCACGCCCTTCGCGCGCTTGCCCGGGTCCACCGTCGCGAACACGCAGATGACGTCCGCGTGATCGCCGTTGGTGCACCACTGCTTCGAGCCGTTGAGCACGTAGTGATCGCCCTTGCGCACCGCGGTGGTCGCGAGCGACGCCGCGTCCGAGCCCGCGCCGGGCTCCGAGAGCGAGTACGCGGCGAGCATCTCGCCCGTCGCGAGGCGCGGGAGATACTTCTCCTTCTGCGCCTCCGAGCCCGCGAGCAGGATCGGCAAGCCGCCGAGCGGCTGATCGACGTACTGCGTCGCGGACGCGGCGCACGCCCACGCGATCTCTTCCGCGACCAGCGCGAGCGCCAGGCAGCCGAGATCGGTGCCGCCGTACCGCTCCGGCACCCAGATGCCGTAGAGGCCGGCGTCGATCAACGCGCGGAGCGACTCCTCGGGATACCGCTCGCGCTCGTCGACGTCGGCGGCGTGCGGGGCGACGCGATCGCGCGCGACCTTGCGCGCGAGATCGCGGATCATGCGCTGGTCGTCCGTGAGATAGAAGACGTCGTTCATGCGTGACTCTCCTCCCGATCGCTTGCGATCCCCCGCTCCATCCGCCATTCTCAGGGGGCCTTGAACGCGCTTGTCCCCTATGCTGTCACGATCTTCGCCCTGCCGTTGGCCGTGGCCGCGTTCGCCGTGGCGATCCTCGCGCTCGAGCGCCGGCGCGTCCGGAACGACCGGCTTTCGGCCGCGCTCGGCGCGGGCTTCGGGCTCGCGGGCGTGCTCGCGCTCGCGCAAGCCGTCGCCCCGGTCCCATCCGCGCTGATCGACGTCGTCGGATTCTCCACCATCGCGATCGCGCTGCGCGAGTCCGGCCGGACGCCGGCGCCCGGCGTGCGCGCGCGGTGGAGCGTGCCGCTCGGTCTGATCGCCGGCGGCTCGGTGATCGCCGCCGTCGCCGCGCGGCTGGGGCCGACGCTGGCGTCGACGCCGCTCGCCGTCGGGCTGTCGCGCTTCGTCATCGGCGCGGCCGCGGTCTGGGCCGTGGTGGCGGCGGCGCGACGCGTGCGCGGCGCCGAGCGCGAGCCACTGGCTCCGTTCCTGCTCGTCGCCGCGCTCGTGTGGGCGGCCGGCGTCCTCGCGCGCGCGATCGACCCCGCGGTCGCCGGCGTGGCGCGAATCATCGCGGCCGGCGGCGTCTTCGCGGGGCTCGTGCAGCCGCCGCGCGAGGGCGCGGTGGCCCCGCAGACCGCCGCCGACGATCGCGAGGCGGTGCGCGAGACGCAGGCGCTCATGCAGGCCGACAAGCTCAAGGCGCTCGGGACGCTCCTCTCGGGCGTCGCGCACGAGCTCAACAACCCGCTCTCGACGATCCAGCTCTCGGTCCAGCTCATGAAGCGTCAGTCGCTCCCCGAGCCGATCCTGCGGCGGCTCGACGCGATGGAAGAGGAGTGCGATCGCGCCGCGCGCATCATTCGTGACCTGCTCGTCTTCGCCCAGCGCAGGCCGCCGGAGCGGCGGCGCGTCGACGTCAACGACGTGATCCGCGACACGCTGACGCTCAAGGAATCGGACCTGGCGCAGGCGCGCGTCCGCGTCGTCGCCGATCTCGCGTCACTGCCGCCGATCTGGGCCGACGCGCACCAGCTCACGCAGGTGCTCGTCAACCTCTTCGCGAACGCGCGTCACGCGATGAAGACGCACCGTGGCGGCGGCCTGCTGACCGTACGCTCGCTCGAGCGGGGCGGCGACGTGGTGATCGAGGTGGAAGACGACGGCCCCGGCATCCCGCCCGAGAGCCTCGGACGGATCTTCGATCCGTTCTTCACGACGAAAGGAACCGACGAAGGCTCCGGCCTCGGCCTCTCGCTCGCGATCGGCATCGTGGAGGCGCACGGGGGCACGATCCACGTCGAGAACGTGCCCGCCTCGGGCGCACGCTTCACCGTGCGTCTGCCGATCGGCGCGGACACGCCGTCCGCGCCGGCGGAGGACGCCGGTCCCGAGGCGCGGCGCGCGCGCGTGCTGGTCGTCGACGACGACGTGAAGCTCCGCGCCACGCTCATGGAAGTGTTCGCGTCGCTCGGTCACGACGTCGAGGCGGTCGGCAGCGGCGCCGAGGCGCTGGCGCGGCTCGAAAAGAGGGTCTTCGACGTCATCGCGCTCGACATGCGGCTGCCGAACGTCGACGGCCGGGGCATCTGGCAGGACATCTGCGCGCTCGACGCGACGCTCGCGAGCCGCGTCGTGTTCATGACCGGCGACACGATGCGGCCGGAGACCCGTCAGTTCCTGGAGACGTCGGGCCGTCCCGTGCTCACGAAGCCGTTCACGATCGCTCGCGTGAGCCAGATCGTGACGGAGATGATGTGCGATGAGCACGGTACCGCTCGCGATGACGGGATTGATGTCGATCTCGCGAATGCGCGGCTGCTCAACGATGAGATCGCTCACGCGACCGACGAGATCCGCGAGCGCCGCGCGATCCACGGGCGCGGCGCCGCGCGGCCCCGAGAGCAATCGCGGACGCGCGCCCTCATCGAACATGGTCGCGACGTCGTCGTCGGTGACGGGCGCGAGCCGAATCGAGACGTCCTGGACGACTTCGGCGAGCACGCCGCCTGTTCCCAGCGCGACGACGGGCCCGAACACGTCGTCGCGTCGCGCGCCGAGCAGCAGCTCCACGCCGCGCGCGACGCGCTCCTGCACGATCACGCGCGGGGCGCCGGTACGCGCGCGCAACGCGTCCCACCCCGCGCGCACGCCAGCCGCGTCGGGGATGTCGAGCAGCACGCCGCCCGCGTCGGTCTTGTGGATCAGGTCGGGCGCATCCACCTTCATCACCACGGGGTAGCCGATCGCCTCGGCCGCGGCAACCGCTTCATCGACCGTGGTCGCGCCGCGCTCGCAACAGAAGCGCACACCGTAGGCCTCGAGCAGGCGGCGCGCGGCGGCGTACGGCAGCGCGCCGTGGGCCCGGCTCAGCGCATCGCCCACATCGGCGTGAACCTGCGCGCGCCGGGCGACGCGCGGCGCGGCCGCCGGACGCGCCTGCCAGAGCGCGCGCCACGCGCGCACGGCACGCTCGGGGCTCGGCAGGATGGGAATCGAGGCGGCGCCGAGCGTGGCCGACACCTCGGGCGCGTCGACGACGAACGCGACGGCGGGCTTGTCGGTCGCGCGCACCGCGCCGGCCACCGCGTCCGCGAACGCCCTGAAATCGAGTCCGACGTTCACGACGACGGCGCCCGCGATCTCCGGCTCGGCCATGACCGCGCGCACCGCGGGCTCGATGTTCGCGTGCTCCGCCTGCGGGGTCAGATCGACGGGGTTGCCGACCGCAGCGAACGGCGGCAGCAAGGCGCGAAGCATCGCGCGCGCGGTCTCGGGCAACGGCGGCACCCGGAGGCCGACGCGCTCCGCCGTGTCGGCCGTCACGACGGACGGTCCGCCCGAGACCGTGAGCACCGCGATGCTCGGCGCGAGCGGCCTGCGAGCCCCGACCGTCGCGAGCGCTTCGATCGCGTCGAAGAACTCCTCCGTCTCCTCCGCGAGAACGGCACGCGCCCGCAGACATGCCGCGCGGAAGACCTCGTACGAGCCGGCGAGTGACCCCGTGTGCGAGCCGGCCGCGCGGCGCCCCGCGTCGGAGCGCCCGCCCTTCAGCACGACGACCGGCTTCGTCCCGGCCGCGCGCTCCGCCGCGCGCACGAACCGCCGCCCGTCGCGGAGCGCTTCCACGAAGCACGCGACGAGCGACGTCTCGGGATCGTCGACGAGGTACTCGATGACTTCCGCGATGTCGACGTCCGCCTGGTTGCCGATCGACACGAAGCGCGCGACGCCGAGCCCGCGCGCGCCGAGGTGACGGAAGATCAGCCCGCCGTACGCGCCGCTCTGCGAGACGATGCTGACGCCGCCCTTCGCGGTCGGCAGGTCCCAGAAGTACGTGCCGTTGAGCCGTGCGGGCGCCGAGTAGACGCCCATGCAGTTCGGGCCCACGAGACGCAGCCCCGCGGCGCGCGCTCGGGCGAGGAGATCCGCCTGGACGCCGCGGCCGTCGGCATCGACCTCGCCGAATCCGGAGGAGAGGATGACGGCCGCGCGCACGCGGCGCGCCGCGAGCGCGCCGATCGCCTCGGGCACGGCGGGCGCCGGCAAGCTGACGAGCGCGAGATCGATCCCTTCGGGGAGATCGCCGACGCTCCGCACGGTGTCGTAGCCGAGGATCGCGTCACCCGACGGGTTCACGGGATGTACGGAGCCGGCGAAGCCCCGCGCCTTGACGTTCTCCAGCAGCCGGAAGCCGAGCTTGGCGGGATTGCGCGACACGCCGAGCACGGCGATCGCGCGGGGCGCGAACAGCGCGTCGAGGCTCACGCCCGCCTGGAATCGACGACGCGCACGGCCTTGCCCTGCGGGCGCTCGATGGTCCCGACCGCGCAGAGCCGCACGTCGACCGACAGCGCGAGGAGATCGTGCAGCTCGCGGCGGATCCGCGCGGCCACGCTCTCGTCGCAGCCGGGCTCGATCTCCACGACCACGGTCACGCCGCCGTCGGACCCGAGCAACACCTGGTACTCGTGACCGACGCCGGGCTGCCGGAGCACCGCGGTCTCGATCTGGCGCGGATAGAAGTTGACGCCCTTGACGATGACCATGTCATCCGTGCGGCCGCGCAGCCGGTCGATGCGTGGCGCCGTGCGCCCGCAGGCGCAGCGCTCGCGACTGACCACGCGCGTGAGATCGTGCGTGCGGTAGCGGATCAGCGGCAGCCCCTCGCGGGTCAGCGTCGAGATCACGAGCTCGCCTTCGACACCGTCGGGCAGCACGGTCCCCGTCGCGGGGTCGACGATCTCCGGATGGTAGTGGTCCTCCCACACGTGGATGCCGGCGCGCGCTTCGCAGTCGATCCCGAGTCCCGGGCCGCCCGTCTCCGTCATGCCGATGATGTCGAACGTCCGGATCGAGAGCTCGCGCTCGATGCGCGCCCGCAGGTCGTCCGACCACATCTCGGAGCCGAGGATCCCGACCCGCAGCGCGAGCGAGCCGAGGTCGAAGCGCTCCTCGCGCGCGACCTCGATGAGCCGCAAAGGATACGTCGCGATCGCGGTCACGACCGTCGCGCGGAGATCGCGCATGAGCTTGAGCTGCAGGCTCGTCCGCCCGGCCCCCGCGGGGATCACCATCGCGCCCAGCCGCTCGGCCCCGTAGTGGAATCCGAAGCCGCCGGTGAAGAGCCCGAACGACGGCGTGATCTGGATGACGTCCTGGCGCGTCACGCCGGCCGCGCCGTAACAGCGCGCCATGACCTCGCCCCACTGCGCGACGTCGCTCGCCGTGTACGGATTGAGGATCGGATTGCCCGTCGTGCCGCTCGACATGTGGACACGCGCGTACGGCCGCTCGCCGCACGCGAGCCCGAACGGATAGCTGTCGCGCAGGTCGTCCTTCGTCAGGAACGGCAGGCGCTGCCAGTCCTCGACACGCTTGAGATCCTCGGGCCGCGCGTCGCCGAGGCGGCGCTGCCACGCGGCGTTCGTGCGCGCGAGCGCGAGCGTGGCGCGCATCCGCTCGAGGATTAGGTCCGTCACACACGCGCCTCGAAGCGGCACGCGGCGGCGCCCATCGCGGCACACGCGGTCTCCGTCACGCGTGGCCGCCCCGTCAGCACCGCGGCGGCCAGCGCCTCGAGCACGCCACGAATGAGGTGGCAGACCGGCGCGTCCGCGCGGCCGTACGCCTCCGCGAAGGGCGAGTTGGTGACCGTGACGCTGAGATCGTTCGCGGCGTGACGCTCGAGCGCGAAGTGCCCCCACCCGATGCGCGTGCCCATGGCGAGCAGCGCGTCGACGCGCTCGCGCTCCGCGCCGCTGAACGACGCGGTGGCCTTGCCGCCACCCGCGCGGCCGCCCGCGACGAAGGAGTCCGCCGCGGCGCTCCCGAGGGCGTCTTCGAGCGCGTGCTGGAGCGCGGCGAGCGTCTCCGGCCGGATCAGCAGGTAGCGCGCGCCGCGATAGCTCAGGCGGCCGGTGCCGTCGTCATGCAGCTCCGCGAGCACCGCGTTGCTCACGAGCGGAGGATCCGCGCCCACACGTTCGAGGTCCAGCCTTCCTGGAGGACCGCTCTGATCTCGCGCAGCGCGAGATCGCCGAGGCCGAGCGCCTCGAGCGCGCGGCCGGCGCCGGACAGCTCGCGCGCGAGCAGCACCCCGAACACTTGAAGGAGTCCCGACACCGCGGGCGAGACGACGCTCGCCGTGCGCGCGGCGGACTCGAAGAGGCTCAGGCCGAGCGCCGCGTCCTCGGTGACGTAGCGATGCTCCATCGTGAGCGTCTCGTTCCAGAGACCGCTCGCGAGCAGCTTCGCCTTCGCCCCGGCGCCGTACAGGCCTTCCGCCGCGCGCGCCTCGTCGTAGTAGGTCGCCATCTCGTAGTGCGGCGCCGGATATCCCCACCCGCGCCGCGCCGCCATCCGCTCGTCGTCCACCGCGTCGATCAGGCGCCGCACGCTCGCCGTCGTCCCCTGGGCGTGCACGTCGAATCGTCCGGCATCGATCGCGCCGAGGTTGAGCAGCACGAGCGCGGGATGGATGGTCGGCCCCGCGTTGGTCAGCGCGGCGTCGAGCGTGTCGACACAGCGCCGCACGGGGAAGAGCGGCGCGAGCTTCGCGAGCACGGCGTCGGTGCGCTCGCCGGGAAAGACGCCGGTCGGAAGATTCGCGGCGCGCACCGGCGCTTTCACTTCAGCGGGGCCGGACTTGCGCGCGAGATACGGCAGCGTGCCGGTCTCGGCGAACGCGAACGGCAGGCGGCCGCCGAGACGCGCGATGTCACGCGCGATCGCGAACGTGCCGAACGTGCCGGGCGTGAGCAGCAGGATCTGCGTCCCGGTGAGCAGCGGAGCGAGGCGCTTGGCGAGGTCGTCGTGCGTGGTCGCGGGCAGCGCGGCGACGATCAGCTCCGCGCCCTCGACGGCTTCACCCAGGTCGGCGGTGACGCGGGCGAGACGCGCACGGCCCTTCCGCTGCTCCGCCTGCAGCGTGACGCCGTCGCGCACCGCCGCGAGATCGCTCTCGGCCCGGCGCCACAAACGCACGCCATGGCCCGCGAGCGCCAGATCCGCCGCGGTCGTGAGGCCGCCGTTGCTTCCACCGAGCACCGCGACGTTCATCGGATGCCTCCGCCTCGCCGGAGGGCGTCGATGCGCTCGGCGGGATATTTCAGGAGGTCGCGCAGGATCGCCTCCGTGTGCTCTCCAAGGCCCGCCGGAGGCGCCGGCACGAACGGCCTCGCCCCGGCGACCTTGATCGGGGTGCCGAGCGTCGGGACTGTCCCGTGCTTCGGATGCGGCAGGTCGACCACCATCTCGCGGTGCCGCACCTGCGGATCGCTCAGCACGCGGTCGACGGAGAGGATCGGCGCGGCGGGGACCCCTTCCGCGTGCAGGCGCGAGAGCCAGTCGCCGGTCGTGCGCGTAAGGAACAGCGCGGCCGCGTCGGCGCCGAACTCGGCGCGATGCGCAACACGGTCGCGATTCGTGACGAAGCGCGGGTCGCGCTCCCAGTCCGGACGGCCCGCCGCGCGGCAGAAGCCGGCCCAGAACTTCTCCGCGAACACCGCGACGATCAGGTGGCCGTCGCGCGTCGCGAGCGCCTGGTACGGGACGACCGACGCGTGCGCCGTCCCCTGCGGGCCGGGCACGCGGCCGTCGGTCCAGAAGTACTGCGCCATGTACGTCAAGAGAGACACCTGGCAATCGAGCAGCGCCAGGTCGAGATGCGTGCCCTTCCCCGTCTGCGCGCGATGGAACAGCGCGCCCGCGACCGCGAAGGCGCCGAACATTCCGCCGGAGAGATCGCCCATCGGCAGCCCCATGCGCATCGGCGCGCCGCCGGGCTCGCCGGTGAGGCTCATCGCGCCGCCCATCGCCTGGAGCGCGAGGTCGAACGCGGGGTACTCGCGATAGGGGCCGTCCTGCCCGTACGCCGAGATCGAGCACATGATCACGCGCGGGTTCACGGCGGCGAGCTTCGCGTAGTCGCAGCCGAGCTTCTCCATGATGCCGGGCCGGAAGTTGTGCCAGACCACGTCGGCTTCGCGCACGAGGTCGAGGAACACCGCGCGCCCGTCGTCGCGCGTGAGGTCGATGACGACCGATTTCTTGTTGCGGTTGATCGCGAGGAAGTACGCGGAGTCTCCGTCCGGCAGGTACGGCGGCCCCATCGCGCGCATCGGATCGCCGCCGTCCGGATCCTCCACCTTGATCACTTCGGCGCCCATGTCCGCGAGCAGCATCGAGCCGTACGGGCCCGCGAGCATCCGCGAGAGGTCGAGCACGCGCACGCCGGCGAACAGTCCGTTCATGCCGGGCGCGCCTCACGCGCCGCCAGCGCCGCGCGAACGCGCGCGGGTGTGATCGGGAGCTCGGTGAACCGGATGCCGATCGCCGCCTTCACCGCGTTGGCGACCGCGGCCGAGACGGGAATCACGCCCGATTCGCCGAGGCCCTTCGCGCCGAACGGACCTTCGGTGTCGAGCGTCTCGATGAAGCGCACCGCGAGGCGCGGCATGTCGGCCGCCTTCAGGAGCGCGTAGTCCATGAAGCTCTGCGTGAGCACCTGGCCCTCCCGCACGACGAGGTGCTCGCTGAGCGCATAGCCGAGCCCCATGTGGATGCCGCCGTGGATCTGCCCTTCGGCCGCGAGCGGATTGAGCGCGCGCCCGACGTCGTGCGCGGACGCGAGCTTCACGACCTCGATCTTGCCGGTGGCTTCGTCGACGTCGACGACCGCGGCCTGCGCCGCGAAGCCGTACGTCGCCGAGACGTTGCCGCGCAGGTCCTTGTCGAGCATGGTGGTCGGCGGATCGTAGAACGCCTCCGCCACGAGCGGGCGTCCCTGCTCGCGCAGGTGCCCGGCGCGCACGACCCGGTCGTACGCGAGACGACGGCCGGGCTCGTCGCGGACGAACACCCACCCGTCGCGGACGGCGAGCCGCTCCGCGGGCGCTTCGAGCGACTCCGCCGCGAGCGTGAGGAGATCGCCGCGCAGCTTCTCGGCGGCGAGCCGCGCGGCGTTGCCGGCGATGAACGTCGTGCGGCTGGCGTGCGCGCCGACGTCCCACGGCTTCACCGCGGTGTCGGAGTTCACGACGTCGACGCGCTCGAGCGGGACGCCGAGCGTTTCCGCGACGATCATCGCGAGCACGGTCTCGGAGCCCTGCCCGATCTCCGTCGCGCCGGTGATCACGGAGACCTTCCCGAAGTCGTCGAGCTTGACGATCGCGCCGCATCCGTCGGAGCGGTAGATCCTGGCACCGCCTCCGACGTGGAACATGCCCGCGTAGCCGACGCCGCGCTTCCAGCCGGGACGCGGCGGCGGCACGTCGCGCCCGGCGCCGTCCGCGACCGCGTCGAAGCACTCGGTCATCGCGCACGACGTGATCACGAAGCCCTGCGGGTTGACGTCGCCCGGCTTGGTGACGTTGCGGCGGCGCAGCTCGAGGGGATCGAGCCCGAGCCGCTCCGCGAGCTCGTCCATCTGCGACTCGACCGCGAACGTCGACTCGAGGTTGCCGTAGCCGCGCATCGAGCCGGACGACGGATTGTTCGTGTACGCGATCGTCGTGTCGAACCGGACGGCGGGACAGCGATAGAGGCCGGCCACCGTCGCCAGCATCACGTATGGCGTCGTCGAGCCCCACGACGTGTAGGCGCCGTTGTCGACGATCACGTGCGCGTCGCGGGCGAGCAGGCGCCCCGACGCGTCCGCGGCCGTCCGCAGGCGGATGCGGCACGGCTCACGTGTCGGGCACGCGAGGAATTCCTCCATCCGGTCGAACTCGAGCTTCACGGGCCGGCGCACCTTGCGCGCGAGCAGCGCCGCGATGACGTCGATCGGATACAGATCGAGGCCGCGGCCGAAGTTGCCGCCGACCGGCGGCTGCATGACGCGGACACGATCGCCGGTGATGCCGAGCGCGCCCGCGAGATCGCGCTGGTAGAGGAACGGCACCTGGGTCGTCGACCACATGGTCAGCGCGTCCTGCGCGTCCCAGTCCGCGATGGCGACCATCGTGCCGAGGCACGCGGGCGTCACGAAGTTCAGCCGGTACTCGCCCTCCACCACGGCCGCGGCCTCCGCGAGCGCGCGCTCGACGTCCCCGTGCGTGAACTGGTAGCGGAGCGCGGTGACGTTCGTCGCCATCTCGTCGTGGACGAGCGGCGCGCCGGGCTCGACGGCGGCGAGCGGATCGAAGACGGCCGGCAGCTCCTCGTACTCGACGTCGATCAGCTCGAGGGCCTCGCCCGCGATCTCCCGCGACTCCGCCGCGACCGCCGCGATCTCGTCGCGGATCGAGCGCACGACCCCGCGCTTGAGCGCGAGCTGGTCCTTCGCGAACCCGAACGGATGCTGCTCGACGTCCTCGGCGGTGACGACGGCCAGCACACCGGGCAGCGCGCGCGCGCGCGACGTCTCGATGCGCGTCACCCGCGCGTGCGGAAAGCGCGCGCGAAGGACGGCAGCGTGCGCCATGCGCGGGAGCTCCAGGTCGTGCAGGAAGCGCGTGCGGCCGGTCGCCTTCTCCGCGCCGTCGCGCTTGGCGACGCCCTTGCCGATGACGGAGAAGTCGCTCACGCGGCGTGCCTTGCGGTGATACGGCGGGGCCTGGCAGGGGAAGGGGCGCCCCCGATTCGACCGCGGAAGGGCCCCACCGGGGGATGGGTGGAGCGGTCGAATCGGGGGCGCCCCTTCCCCTGCCAGGCCCCGCCGTAACACCCCGTGCCGAGAGACATCAGAACTTCACCGGCTCCTTGTGCTCGCCGAACACGTCCTTCATCGCGCGATTGATCTCGCCCAGCGTCGCGTACGCACGCACGGCCTCCATGATCGCGGGCATGAGGTTCGCGGTGCCGCGCGCCCCGTCGGAGAGCCGCCGCAGCGCCGCGCGTGCCGCCCGATCGTCGCGCTCGCGCCGGATCTTCGCGAGCTTCGCGACCTGCGCGTCGGCGACCTTCTGGTCGAAGGCATAGAGCTCGACGGCCTGGTCCGCCGTCGCCGCGCCGTCGGCCACGTAGCAGTTGACGCCGACCTTCGGCACCTCGCCGGAGTTCAGCTTCCGCTCGAAGAGATAGGCCTGGCGCGCCACCTCCGCCTGGATCGCGCCGGACTTCACCGCCTCGACGATCCCGCCCATCCGCTCCACGTGGGCGAGCTCGTCCTGGATCAGACGCTCCATCTCGTTCGTGAGCGACTCGACGTAGTACGAGCCGCCGAGCGGATCGGCGGTGTCGGCGGCCCCCGACTCTTCCGCGCAGATCTGCATCGTCCGGAGCGCGATGAGCTGCGCCTTCGCGGACGGGATCGTGTACGCCTCGTCGTACGTCGGGAGCGCCATCGTCTGGGCGCCGGACAGCGCGGCCGCCAGCGCGATGTAGGCGCCGCGCACGATGTTGTTCTCCGGCTCCTGCACCGTGAACGCGGAGCCGCCGCCGCCGATGAGGCTCCTGAAGATCCACGACTTCGGGTTCTTCGCGCCGAAGTGCTCGCGCAGCATCCGCGCGTAGAGCCGGCGCCCGGCGCGGAACTTGCCGACTTCCTCGAAAATCTTCCCCCAGCAGGTGAAGTTGAACGAGATGCGCGGGGCGAAGTCGTCGACGGCGACGCCGCGCGCGAGCATCAGCTCGATGTACGCCTTCGCGATCGCGAGCCCGTACGCCATCTCCTGCGCGGTGGTGCATCCGGCCTCGCGGATGTGATAGCCGCACACGGACACCGGGTTCGAGCGCGGATAGCGCTTCGCGGAGAACTCGATCAGGTCCGCGACCAGTCGAAGGGACGCGTCGACGGGATAGACCCACGTGCCGCGCGCGACGAACTCCTTCAGGATGTCGTTCTGCGGCGTCGTCACCACGCGATCCGCGGCGGCGCCCTGGCTCTCGGCGACCGCGTAGTACATCGCGGTGATCGGCGCCGCCATGCCGTTGATCGTGAGCGACACGCTCACACGATCGAGCGGAATGCCCGCGAACGCCTGCTCCATGTCGGCGAGCGTGTCGATCGCCATGCCGACCCGGCCGACCTCGCCCTCGGCGCGCGGGTCGTCGGAGTCGAGCCCGAGCTGCGTCGGCAGATCGAACGCGACGTTGAGCGCGTCCTGGCCGTGCGCCATGAGGTACTTGAAGCGCGCGTTGGTCTCCTCGGGCGTGCCGAAGCCGATGTACTGGCGCATCGTCCACAGACGATCGCGGTACATCGCCTTGTGGATCCCGCGCGTGTACGGATACTCACCCGGCTGCCCGATGTCCTGTGCGGCGTCGCGCCCCGCGAGCTCCTCCGGGCCGTAGACGGGCTTGATCGGCGGCCCCGCGTGCAGCTTGGCGTCCCTCATGCCGTCCTCTCCTGAACCTTGACGGCCCATGGCCGTCAATTGTCTCTGAAAGCGCCGACGATGTCGGCGAGCGGCGTGCCCATCGGAAACACGGCGTGGACGCCGAGCGCCTTCAGCGGCTCGACGTCGCGCGGCGGGATGATGCCGCCGACGACCACCTTGATGTCGCCGGCGCCCTCCGCGCGCAAGCCTTCGAGCACTCTCCGCGAGAGCAGCAGGTGCGCGCCGGAGAGCACCGACAGCCCGACGACGTCGACGTCTTCCTGGATCGCCTCGGCCACGATCTCCTCCGGCGTCCGCTTGAGTCCGGAGTACACCACCTCGACACCGGCGTCACGCAACGCCTGCGCCACCACCTTCGCGCCGCGATCGTGGCCGTCGAGTCCCGGCTTCGCGATCAGAACTTTCATTGGACTCGCGGGCTCCCGGGCTTACGCCCGCCCGCTCGGGTGCCCGCCCGCTCGGACGCCCGCCCGCTCGGGTGCCCGCCCGCTCGGACGCCCGCCCGCTCGGACGCCCGCCCGCTCGGACGCCCGATCATTCCTGGCCCCCGACCACCGCAAACGCCGGCAGCCATCGGGCGTTGCCCTTCGAGTCGTCCGTCACGCGCAACGGCGCGAGCCTCACCTTCTGCCCGATCGCCACCTTCGCGGGATCGGCGCCGGCGAGGACGGTGAAGATCCGCAGGCCGTCCACCTTCACGATCGCGAAGACGCGCGGGCCGTCGAAGCCCGACGGCAAGCCGGTCTCCTGCACGGTGAACGCGTGCACGACGCCCTCGCCCGGCAAGTCGACCCACTCCAGCGCGTCGGCGGCGCACTCGCCGCAGAAGCCGCGCGGCGGCCACGCGCGCGTCCCGCACGCGGTGCAGCGGGTCGTGGTCAGACGTCCCTCGCCGAGCCGCGCGTAGAACGCGTGCAGCTTGGTCTGGTCCGCGGACTCGAGCGGGAACGGATCGACCGCGCGGAAGTAGCTCACCGGCCGCGTGCCCCGCTCACGAGATCACCGGCCACCGCGGATTCATGCGCAGGTGCGCGCGCGCGATCTGCGCCCGCGACAGCGACTCGATCTTCCGGTAGACCTCGGTCTCGTCGATGGTCGTGATGCGCCCCTCGTCGAGCACGACGCGCCCGTCGATGATCACGGTCCGCACGCTCGCGCCGGTCGCCGCGTAGACAAGGTTGTTCACCGGGTCGAGCAGCGGGCGCCACTCCGGCACGTCGAGGTCGTACACGACGACGTCCGCGCGCTTGCCCCGTTCGAGCGAGCCGATCGTCTGCTCCATGCCGAGCGCCGCGGCGCCGTGGATCGTCGCCATCTCGAGCACGGTCTCCGGCGGCATCACCCGCGCGTCCATCCGCGTGTCCTTGTAGAGGAGCGCGACCAGGTGCATCAGGCGCAGCATGTCGAAGTGGTTCGAGCCGTTGCCGCTGTCGCCGCCGAGTGACACCGCGACGCCGTGGCGCAGCATCTCCGGAAACCGGCCGTGCTCGACGAGCCCCTTGGTGTGCTTGAGCGCGGCCGTCGGACAGTGCACGACTTTCACCCCGCGCCGCGCGAGGAGCACGATGTCCTCCCCGTTCACGTACACCATGTGCGTGAGCTTCGCGCGGGGGCCGAGCACGCGCATCGCGTCGAGCGTCTCGAGCGGCATCGTGTCGCCGGTCTTGCGCGACGGATGCGAGGCGAAGTGCATCATCCCCCACCCGGTGCCGTGCTTCTCGGCGAGTGCGTACGCACCCTCGATCAGCCTGTCCGAGCACGTGCCGAGGCCGATGAGCAGCGGCCACGCGGCGAGCCGTCCGTCCGCGCGGTCCTTCATGCCCGCGATCATCTCGTCGTTGATCCGCAGCGCCTCGTCGGTCGCGATCTTCATGCGCCCGTCGTGACCGCTGAGGTCCCACGTCCAGCGCCCGAGGACCGCGCGCATGCCGATCCGCTCCACGGCGTCCGCGACCGCGGCGACGTCGAACAGCGTCCCCGCCTCGCAGAACGTCGTCGTCCCGGTGCGGATCATCTCGAGACACGCGAGCAGCGCCGAGTACGCTTCCTCCTCCGGCGTGATCGCGGCGTAGAGCGGGATCAGCCAGTCCGCCATGTAGCGGTCGACCGGGATCTCGTCCGCCATCACGCCGCGGTTGACGTGCTCGGAGAGATGCACGTGCGTGTTCACGAAGCCCGGGAGCACGAGATGGTTCGTGCCGTCGATCACGCGGTCCGGCGTCCGGGGCGGAACGACGTCGCTCGCGCGTCCGACCTGCAGGATGTCCCGCCCGTCGAGCAGCACGGAGCCGTCGCGGAAGATCCGCCGCTCGGCGTCCATCGTCACGACGACCGCGTGCTCGATGAGGATCACGGCGTCGCGTTCCGCTTGAGCTGGCGGAGGAGCGCGCGCACCTTCGCGGTCTCGAACGTGTCGCGCTTGTCGCCCGCGTAGTCAAAGAACCCGCGGCCCGTCTTCGGGCCCAGCTCGTTCCTCGCGATCTTCTCGTCGACCAGCCGGGCCGCGCGGAAGCGATCGTCATTCAGCGCCTTCGTCATGAAGCCGCTCGCGCGGTGGAGAATGTCGACGCCGCCCCAGTCGATGAACTCGAAGATCCCGATCGTCGAGTACCGGAAGCCCATGCCGGCCTTGAACGCCTTGTCGACGTCCTCCGGCGTCGCGACGCCTTCCTCCACGAGCCGGACCGCCTCGTTCATGAGGAGCACCTGCAGCCGCGGCCCGATGAACCCGGGGGAGTCGCCGCAGCGGACCGGCGTCTTGCCGAGCCCCTCGAGGAGCTTCAGCGTGCGGTCGACCGCGGCCTCGGCGGTTCCCGGGCCGGGGACCACTTCGACGAGCGGGATGATGTGCGCGGGATTGAGCCAGTGGACGGCCACGAACCGCTCCGGGTTCCTGACGGCGTCGACGAGGTGCTTCGGCGAGATCGTCGAGCTTCCCGACGCGATGATCGCGTCATCGTCGACGGCCGCGGAGACGCGCGCGAGCGTTTCGCGCTTCAGCTCGACGAGCTCGGGCAGCGCTTCCTGCACGAAGCCGACTCCGCGCAGCGCGTCGAGACCGACGTGGTCGAAGATCCGCGCGAGCGTCGCATCCACCTGCGCGCGCTCGATCACCTGTTCCTCCGCCATGAGCGTCAGGTCGCGCGCGATCTCGCGCCGCGCGTCGTCGAGCACGCCTCGCGTCTCACCCGCCGCCCGCTGCTTGAGATCGACGAGCCGCACCCGACACCCGCCGACGGCGAACGCGAGCGCGATCTGCCGCCCGATTCTCCCGGGCCCGAGAACCGCGACGTCGGTCACTCACGCCTCCAACCGCGAGGCGCCGAGGAGGGGCGACCGGGGCGTATTCCTATACGCCGCAGGGAGACCCCGACGAGGCAACGAAGCAGATGGGCCATTATCGGCGGCCCGCGTCCCGCCCGTAGATCATCACGACGTGCTCGCCCATCCCGCTGTTGTTGTGCGTGAGTCCGACGGCGGCGTCCGGCACTTGCCGTGCGCCCGCTTCGCCGCGGAGCTGTACGAAGACCTCGGCGGCCTGCGCGACGCCCGTCGCGCCGAGCGGATGGCCGCAGCCGATCAGGCCGCCGCGCGGGTTGACCACGACGTCACCACCGTAGTCGCTGCGTCCCGCCTCGACGAAGCCGCCCGCCTCGCCCTTCTTGCAGAAGCCGAGCTCCTCGTACGCGATCAGCTCGGCGATCGAGAAGCAGTCGTGCACCTCGGCGAGGTCCACGTCCTTCGCGGTGATTCCCGCCATCGCGTAGGCGGCGTCGGCCGCGCGCTTCATCGCGGGCCAGTGCGCGTAGTCGTCGGGCAATGACGTGAGCTGGAAGCCGTCCAGGGCCTGGCCGGTGCCGCGGATCCAGACCGGCGTGTCGGTGAGCACGCGCGCCCGCTCCTCCGACGCGACGAGCACGGCGGCCGCGCCGTCCGTGATCGGCGAGCACATGAAGAGGCGCAGCGGGGTCGCGATCATCTTCGAGCACATCACCTGGTCGAGCGTCGCGCCCTTGCCGAAGTGCGCGTTCGGGTTCTTCGCGGCGTGGTTGTGGTTCTTCACGCCCACGCGCGCGAGCTGCTCCTCCGTCGTCCCGTACCGCGCCATGTGGCGCTGGGCGGCGAGCGCGAAGCACGGCGGCGCCGTGAGGCCGAACGCGGCCTCCCACTCGCGATCGACGCCGGTGCCCATGTTCAGGATGGCCTCGTCGCCGCTCGGCTGGTTGAGCTTCTCCACACCGAGCACCATCACGAGGTCCGCGAGCCCGGCGGCGATGAACGCGTAAGCGTACCGGATGCCGACGGTGCCCGACGCGCACATGTGCTCGGTGCGCGCGCTTAAGGCGCTCGGCTTGATCCCGAGCGCCTCCGCGGCGAGCGAGGAGACGTGGCTCTGGAACGCCGTGCGCTCCGGCATGACCGAGCCCACGACCAGGCCTTCGACGTCCTTCGGCTTGAGCCCGGGCACCGAGTCGAAGCACGCCTTGCCCGCCTCCCAGATCAGGTCGCGGTACGTCGCCTTCCGCACCCCGAACTTCGACACGCCCGCGCCGACGAGCGCGACTCGGTTCATTGGCTCCTCATGGCGCTTCGCCGCGAGGACGGCGCGCCAGCCGGGATTCGCACCGTGGACCAGCAGCACGTTGACGAGCGCCATGTCGTTCTTGAACGCGGCCTCGTGCAGCGCCGTGAAGCCGCCGTTCTGCGTCGCGTTCACGTCCGCGCCGTGCGTCAGGAGCTGCGCGACGATCGTCGCCGCGGCGCGCCCGGCGGCCGCCGCGTGGAGCGGGTGGTTGCCCATGTCGTTCGTGGAGCGCGCGGACCTTCGTCGCGTCGCCGGCCCCCGCGGCTTCGCGGATCGTGAGCGGCGGCGCCGCGGCCAGCAGCGCCGCCAGCTCGTCGTGGCGCCCGTGGTACACGGCGTCCAGGATCTTCGACACCATCACGACAGCACCTGCCCGCGATCCCAGTCGAGGTCGCGCCCGATCACGACGCGAAGGATCTCCGACGTGCCGCCGCCGGGCAGGAGGAACCGCGCGTCGCGGAAGTACCGCTGCACCGGATACTCGCTGGCGAGCCCGTAGGACGCGAAGATGCGCGCCGCCTCGTCGGTCACCTTCACCGCCATCTCGGACGCGAAGTACTTCGCCATCGCGGCCTCGCGCGTGACCGCGCGCCCCGCGTCGAGTGCGGCGGCGGTCTGGTACGTCATGACCGTCGCGACGTGGAGCGACGTCAGCATGTCGGCGAGCTTGAACGTGATCGCCTGGTGCTCGACGATCGCCTTGCCGAACGCCTGGCGCTCGCGCGCGTACGCGAGCGCCGCCTCGTACGCCGCGCGCGCGAGGCCGATCGACAGCGCGGCCGTCATCACGCGGATTTCCGACAGGATCCCGCCGATCTTCTCCACGCCGCCCGTCTCGCCGCCGAGCAGGTGGCTCGCCGGCACCTCGACGCCGTCGAGCACGATCTCGCCGGTCTCCGAGGCGCGCACCGCCATCTTCGCGATCTTTTTCCCCAGGCGCACGCCGCCCATGGTCGCGCGGTCGACGAGGAAGAGCGCGATGCTCTTCATGCCGCGCTCCGCGGAGGTCTTCGCGGCGACCGTCAGGACGTCGGCGACCGGCGCGTTGGTGACCCACGTCTTCGTTCCGCTCAGCACCCAGCGGTCGCCGCGCTTCTCGGCGCGCGTCGTGATCGCGGCGACGTCCGAGCCCGCGTTCGGCTCGGTCAGCGCGAAGGTCGCGACCTTCTCCCCGCGCAGCGCCGGGATCAGATACCGCTGCCGCAGCTCCTCCTCGCCGTACTTGTAGATGAAGTACGTCCCCATCAGCGACTGCATCGCGGCGGCGGCTGCCACCGACAGCGAGCCGCGCGCGAGCTCCTCGGCGAAGAGGCAGTACGTGACCGCGTCCGCGTCCGCGCCGCCGTACGCTTCGGGATAGCGGAGCGCCAGATAGCCGAGCTCGCCCAGCCGCGCGAACAGCTTGCGCGGGAACTCCGCGCTCTCGTCGATCGCCTCGGCGGCCGGCACGACCTCGGTCTCGACGAACCGCGCGACCGCGCGCCGGAATTCTTCCTGCTCGCGCGTGAAGGCGCTCACGCTGTGCGACCTGTACGAAGCGCGGTCGTCGCAGCCTGGTCGACGCGCAGGTCGGCGCCCTCTCCGGTGATCACCACACCATACTGCGCGCGCGCGGCCTCGATCGACACGTAATCGTCGAGCACGTCCTCCAGCACGCGCGCGGGGTCGCGCTGGAACGGATCGCCGTAGCCGCCGGCGCCCGACTGCTGGAACGAGATCACGTCGCCGTACGCGAACTCGCCCGATGCCTTGCCGTGCACGGCCTGCTCGCCGGGCCCGGGGTTGATCACGGTGCGTCCGACGGCGCCCGGCGCGCCGCCGAAGAGCCCGTAGGGCGCGAAGCGCTGGCGGTCGGAGAGATTCGTGAGCTTGCCGTCGTCGGCGAGGAAGCGCATGTCGCGCCGGACGCCCGAGCCGCCGCGAAACCGGCCGGGCCCGGCGGAGTCACGGATCAGCTCGAAGCGCTCGACGACGAGCGGCTGGTTCGCCTCCTGCGCCTCCACCGGAATGTTCGAGGCGTTGAACGCCCACGACATCGCCTCGCAGCCGTCCTTCGTCGCGCGCGCTCCGGTGCCCGACAGCACGAGCTCGTACGCGACGAAGCTTCGGCCGCGCGCGCGGTCCCTTCCACCGAACGTGGGGTTCGCCATGTGCGACGCGGCCGCGCTGACGCGCGCGGGCAGCGCCGGCGCGAGCGCGCCGAGCACGGCTTCGAACGTGCGATAGCAGATGATCGCGCGCGGTCCGCCTCCCGCGGGCGGGCGCGGGTTCAGGAACGATCCCTCGGGCGCGGAGACGGTCACGGGCCGCAGCGCGCCCTCGTTCATCGGCCCGAAGGGATCGGTGAGGCACTTCACGGCCGCGTACGAATACGAGCGCGTGTAGTTGATGTAGGAGTTCATGCCGGACGCCGTCTGCGGGCTCGAGCCATCGTAGTCGATGTCCATGCTCTCGCCGTCGACGGTCACGGTGACGGCGACGCGCAGCGGCGCGGTGCCCGGGCCGCAATCGTCCATGAAATCCTCGAACGTGTAGACGCCGTCGGGGACCTCGCGAATCGCCGCGCGCATGTTGGCCTCGGTGCGCGCGAGGATCTCCTCCATGGATCGCGTGAGCAGGTCGGGGCCATACCGGGAAGCGAGCTCCTGGAGCCTCAACTCCCCGACTCTGAGGGCGCTGCGCTGCGCGCACAGATCGCCGAGCACCTTCTCGGGCGTGCGGGTGTTCGCCGCGATGATGCCGACCACCGCGTCGTTCTCGCGGTACTCCGACCACACCTTCGTCGGAGGAATGCGCAGCCCCTCCTGGAAGTAGTCGAAGATCCCCTCGACGCCCTGGCTTCCGGGGCGCGAGCCGCCCACGTCCGTGTGATGGAGGATGTTCACCGCGAAGCCGATGAGCGCGCCCTCGTGGAACGCGGGCTGCGTGATGAAGAAATCCGGAAGGTGGCCGGAGCCGAGCAGCGGATCGTTGAGCATGATCGCGTCGCCGGGCTTGAGCGTCTTCGCCGGATGCGCGGCCAGCGCGTTCTTCACCGCGAACGACATCGCGCCCATGTGCCCCGGGCTGTACGGGCCCTGCGCGACCATGCGTCCCGCCGCGTCGAACACCGCGACCGAGAAGTCCTGGCCCTCGCGCGCCTGCTCCGAGTAGGCGGTCTTGTGCACGGTCGTCCCGATCTCGACGGCGATCGACTGCAACGCGCCCCAGATCACGCCGAGCGTGATCGGATCCACCTGGCGGCGACTCAATCGACCGCGTGGGGGGCCACGACATGGCCCCCCACACCCCCCAGCGCTCGGGACGCGCCGGGAAACCCGTCGGTCACGCGCTCGCTCATCGGATCAGCTCCAGCACCGGCTCGTCGGCCGTGCCCGCGACGGGCAGCGTCACCACGAGATTCGCATACGCGTCCACGGTGGCGGTGGCGCCCGGCGGCAGCACGGTCGTCGACTCGCGCTCCTCCACGATCGCGGGCCCGGTGATCGTGGCGCCGGCCGTGAGCGCGTAGCGGTCGTAGAGCGGCGTGTCGACGAACCCGCCCCGCTCGGGAAAGTACGCGGAGCGCGTGCCCTTGCGCGCGGAGCGCGCGGAGGCCGTCGCCGCCTTCGCGAGGCTCACGCGCGGCGTCCCGCCGATGGCGGAGAGCTTCCACGTGACGATCTCGACGGGCTCGGAGGGCGACGAGTAGCCGTAACGCGCGGCGTAGATCTCGTCGAAGCGCGCGCGCACGACGGCCAGCGCCTTCGCGTCGAGCGGCCCGCCCGGCACGGGCACGGTGAGCTCGTAGCCCTGCCCCACGTAGCGTGCGTCGGCGGAGCGCACGATCGTCAGCTGGGAGGTCACCGCCGACTGCCGCACGACGTCGAGCGCCTGCGCCCCCATGTCGTCGTACATCACGGTGAGCGCGGCGGGATCGAGCGCGTCGAGACGCCGCACGTACGTGCGCGCGACGTCGAACTTCACCTCGGCGGCGAGCAGCCCGATCGCCGCGGTCACGCCGGCGGCGGCGGGCAGGATCACGCGCGGGATGCCGAGCGCCTGCGCGATCCGGCAGCCGTGCACGGGGCCCGAGCCGCCGAACGCGACGAACGTGAGCGCGCGCGGGTCGCGGCCGCGCTCGATGGACACCACGCGCGTCGCCAGCTCCATGTTCGTGTTCACGATCGTGTGAACGCCCCACGCGGCCTGCTCGACGTCGAGGCCGAGCGGGCGCGCGAGCTTCTGGTCGATCGCGCGCGTCGCCGCGCCCGCGTCGAGCCTCATCGCGCCGCCCGCGAAGTACGCGGGATTGAGATAGCCGAGCACGAGATTCGCGTCAGTGACCGTGGGCTCGTGACCGCCGCGCCCGTAGCACACGGGGCCCGGCGTCGACGAGGCGCTCTCGGGACCGACCGCGATCACGCCGAGCTTCGCGCGCGCGATCGATCCGCCGCCCGCGCCGATCTCGACGAGGTCGATCGCCTGGATGTTCATCGGCAGCCCGCTGCCGGGCGCGTTGTTCACGCGGTGCAGCTCGAACGCGGTCGTGGTGTCGGGACGGCCGTTCTCGATGAGGCAGAGCTTCGCGGTGGTGCCGCCCATGTCGAACGCGATGAGGTCCTTGTGTCCGGTCAGCTCGCCGTACACGGCGGCCATCAGCGCGCCGGCGGCGGGCCCCGACTCGATCATGCGGACCGGATAGCGCTCCATCGCGTCGGCGGTCGCGACGCCGCCCGACGACTGCATGACGAACAGCCGGCCGCGATAGCCGCGCTCGCGCAGCGCCTCCTGGAGCTCCTTCAAATACGCGCGCACGGCGGAGGTCACGTACGCGTTCACGACGGTGGTCGACGTCCGCTCGTACTCGCGGAACGTCGGCGAGACCTCGTGCGAGAGCGTGACCGCGACGCCGGGCGCGACCTCCTCCACCAGCTCCGCGACGCGCTTCTCGTGGGCGGGATTCAGGTAGGCGTGCAGCAGGCACACCGCGAGCGTGGTCACGCCGCGCGCGGCCAGCGCACGGATCGCGCGCCGCGCGTCGTCCTCGTCGAGCGGATCACGGATCGAGCCGTCGGCGAGCACCCGCTCGCTCACCTCGCCGATCATGCGCCGCGGGATCAGCGGCGCCGGCTTCTCGATCTGGAGGTCGTAGACCTGGTAGCGCTTCTCGCGGCCGATGATCAGCACGTCGCGGAAGCCGCGCGTGGTGAGCAGCCCGATGCCCCGCGCCTTGCGCTCGATGACGATGTTCGAGCCGAGCGTGGTGCCGTGCACGGCCTGCGTGAGGCTCGCCCACGGCACGCTCGCGCGCGCCATCAGCTCGTCGAGACCGGCGAGGCACGCGGCGGACGGATCGGGATAGGTGGTGAGGCGCTTCGCGGTGTGGAGCTCGCCCGTCGAGGACTGCAGCACGAAGTCGGTGAACGTGCCGCCCACGTCGAAGCCGACGCGGTAGCTCACGGCGGACTACCCGCGGCGATCCGCCTGCGAGAGGATCACGCGGTACGGATACCGCCGGCCGGTCTGGTAGCTCACCGCGTGCTCGACGGGCTCGCCGTTGGCCGCGATGTACGTGCGCTCGAACCTGAGCAGCGGCGTGCGCGGACGGAGCTGCAGCAGCTCGGCCACGTTGCGCGGCGCCAGCGCGGCGTCGACGACTTGCTCGAGGAACTTCACCTCCATGCCGAGGTGGCGCTCGATCGCGGCGACGAGCGAGGTCTTCGAGATGTCGTCGTCGACGATCTTCCGCCCGATCGGCTCCGGAATCCACGCGGTGACGTGCTGGAACGGGCCGTTCTCCGAGTGCCGGACGCCGATCACCCGGTAGCAGAGCGATCCGGGCGGGAGCTTCAGCGCCTGCGCGATGTTCGGCGGGACGCGAACGGCCTCGCGAGAGATCAGCTTGAACCAGTTCTCCTCGGCGAGGGCCATCATGTCGTCGAGCGAGCCGATGACCCGCATGCGCGGATCGCCCGTGACCGCCGTTGAGAACGTCCCCCGGCCGGCGTGGCGGTAGATGCGGCCTTCCTGGACGAGCACGTCGAGGGCCTGGCGGATGGTCGGGCGGCTGACCTTGTACCGCGCGCACAGCGTGTGCTCGGAGGGGATCTGCTCGCCCTCGCCCCGCAGCTCGCGACGGAGGTCATCGGCGATCTGGAGGTACCGCGGAATGCCGGGCCGATAGTTCACCTGCGCGCTCCTCGTGTTCGACGTCTGGCGACCGGGTGGTCACTTCATGTCTGATTGTCTAGACCGATAGCACCGCGGGCGCGGGGCGTCAATGACTTGTGTTGACAGGCGCGGACCGCCCGGCCGGTGACCCGGGCTTCGACGAAGCGCCGGTGGAGTCCCCGCTGTTGAGACACAGGTTGGTATCCGTGCCGCCCGTCTGGCCCCAGGTGGCGTCGATCTCGAGACCGAGCACGAACTTGGTCGTGCCGACCTCGGCGACGATGTCCGGACGAGCGCGCGTCCGCGCGTACCACTCCTGGTCGCTGTTCCCGGATCTCGCGAGATCGAGGTCCGTCATGGACATGTTCTTCTGCCATGACGAGACGCTATCGATGAGCCCGGTGATGGTGACTTTCGGCTGGGCGGCCACGGGGCTCGCGAGCGCGAGCGCCAGCAAGGTGGCCAGGAAAAGGGTCCCGAGACGTCTCATACCGCCTCGTGAACGGGGTATGGGACTGCCAGACATGTAAGGTGCCACATCGCTGTTATGACAAGGCCTTGCCCGTGTCAAGGAAGGAACTTCAGAGCGATCGGGGGGTGGCCGCCGGCGCGGCGGCCACCCCGGGTACGGGTAAGGCTACAGGTACTGGCCGGTCGTGACGACGCGCTCGACGTCCTTGGCCTTGGTCTCGGTGGTCGCGAAGATCGGCTTGATGTAGACGATCCGCTCGCCCTTCTTGCCGGCGATCTTGGCCCAGTCGTCGGGGTTCGAGGTGTTCGGAAGGTCCTCGTTCTCCTTGAACTCTTCCCGGACGGCATTGACGAGGTCGTCCCCGGCGATGCCCTTCCCGCCACCGCCGATGTAGCGCTTGAGCGCCAGCTTCTTCGCGCGGCGCACGATCGACTCGATCATCGCGCCCGAGGCGAAATCCTTGAAGTAGAGGACTTCCTTCTCGCCGTTGGCGTACGTCACCTCGAGGAACCGGTTCTCCTCGTTGAGCGCGTACATCGCCTCGATCGTCGTCTCGATCATCGCCTCGATCGCGTCCCCCGACGCGATCGGGAGGTCGGTCGTCAGGTACTTGCGGAAGATGTCGGCCGCCGCCGCCCGGTCGGGGCGCTCCACCTTGATCTTCACGTCCAGCCGGCCCGGGCGAAGGATCGCCGGGTCGATCAGGTCCTGCCGGTTGCTCGCACCGATCACGATGACGTTCTTCAACCCCTCGACGCCGTCGATCTCGGCGAGGAGCTGCGGCACGATCGTGCTCTCGACGTCCGAGCTGATGCCGGTCCCGCGCGTGCGGAAGAGCGCGTCCATCTCGTCGAAGAACACGACCACCGGCACGTCCTCGTTGGCCTTCTCCTTCGCCTTGATGAAGATCTCGCGAATCTTGCGCTCGGTCTCGCCCACGTACTTGTTCAGCAGCTCGGGGCCCTTGATGTTGAGGAAGTAGCCCTTGATCTTCTCGCCGCGCTTCTCGGAGATCTTCGCCGCGAGGTTGTTCGCGACGGCCTTCGCGATCATCGTCTTGCCGCAGCCGGGCGGGCCGTAGAGGAGGACGCCCTTCGGCGGGGCGAGCCTGTGCTCCCTGTAGTAGTCCGCGTAGAGGTACGGCAGCTCGACGGCGTCCTTGATCGTCTCGATCTGGGTGCCGAGACCGCCGATCGACTCGTAGCCGATGTCCGGCACTTCCTCGAGCGCCAGATCCTCGACCTCGCTCTTCGGCAGCCTCTCGAGCAGGTAGCCGGACTTCGCATCCATCAGGAGATGGTCGCCGGTCTTGAGGCGATGGCTGCGCAGCGGGTCCGCGATCATCGCCACGCGATCCTCGTCGGCCCGCACGGTGACCCGCGCGCGCGCGTCGTCGAGCTGCTCCTTCAGGATGACGACCTCGCCCTGGATCTCGTAGCCCGCCGTCTCGATGACGTTGAGGCCCTCGTTGAGGACGACCTCCTGCCCCGGGCGAAGCGTCTCGGCTTCGAGCGCCGGGCGCAGGTTCACCTTCACCTTCCTGCCCTGGGCGAGCACGTTCACCGTGCCGTCCTTGTTCGTGCACAGGTAGAGGCCGTACGTGGAGGCAGGCGCGCAGAGCTTCTCGACCTCGGCGCGCAGCGCGACGATCTCCTCTCGCGCCGTGGCGAGCGCCCGGGCGAGCTTCTCATTTCTGTCCATCGGATCGTAGGCCGCCTCGGCTCCGTCTCTACCCTTCATAACGGGTCTCCCTCGGCGTGAAGCCCGGTGCAACAAGGACGCCATGGGTAAAATGGCTTGTCCAGCAATAACTTACGATGGGGGCGTTCCGGTGAAGCGGCAAAACGCTGGTGGATTCCTGGCCAGCGGCTGAAGAGTTTCTACCCGTTCGGCACCTGCATGCGAGCCCCGTGTCAGCGGTTGGCGCCGAGCGCGGACGCCACCATGACGCGGATCTCCTGCCGCCGGAACGGCTTCGCGATGAGGTAGTCGATTCCCTCGTTTCCCGCCTGCGCGGGATCGATCTGCTCGCTCCAGCCCGTCACCATCGCCACCGGCGTGCCGGGATGGAGCTCCTTCACCGCCCGCGCGACGTCCCACCCCGAGAGCCCGGGCATGCCGAGGTCGGTGATCACCAGGTCGAAGCCCGCGTTGCCGAGCTCGACGAGCGCGCGATCGCCGTCCGGGCACGCGACCACCGAATGGCCGTCGCTTCGGAGCACGCTCGTCAGGATCTCGCGCACCTCGGCCTCGTCCTCCACGACCAGCACGCGTCCCGCGCGCGTCTTCGTCGGCGCGGGCTGGGCCGGCTCCGACGCCGGCTTCGGCGCGCGCATCGGCAGCCGCAGCGTGAACGTCGCGCCACGCCCGAGGCGGCTCTCGACGTCGATGTCGCCGCCGTGGCGGGTGACGATGCCGTAGACGACGCTGAGCCCGAGCCCGGTCCCGCGCTCGCCCTTCGTCGTGAAGAACGGGTCGAACACGCGGCGGCGCACCGCTTCCGGCATGCCGATGCCCGTGTCCCGGATCGCGCAGAAGACCGTGTCGTCCTGCCGCCCGGTGGTCAGCGCGATCGTGCCGCCGCTCGGCATCGCGTCGAGCGCGTTGAACACGATGTTCGTCAGCGCCTCGCGCAGCTCGGCCGCCTCGCCCGCGATCCGCGGCAGCTCGCCGTGGGTGACCACCATCTCGTAGCGGACGCCCCGCGCCTGCGCCGCGTCCTTCCAGCGCGAGCGCGTCACCTCGACCACCTCGTCGACGACCTCCTTGAGGTCGACGGACTCCGACGGCCGCGCGAGCCGCTTGCGCGCGAAGCCCTGGATCCGCTGGACGGTGAGGCCGGCGTCGGTCGCGACCTTCAGGATGACGTCGAGGTGACGCTGCAGCTCGGGATCGATCGTCTCCGCGAGCAGCGCCTCCACGCGGCCGACGATGATCGCGAGCACGTTGTTGAAGTCGTGCGCGACGCCGCCCGCGAGCTCGCCGAGCGCGCGCAGCCGCTCGCCCTGGACCACGCGCTGGTGCGACTCTTCCGCGCGGCGCAGGGCGTCGCGCAGGTCGCCGTAGAGCCGGCTGTTGTCGAGCGCGATCGCGGCCTGGTCGGCGAACGCGGCGAGGAGCGCGACCTCGCGCTCGTCGAAGACGCGGCCGACGCGATCGCCGATCGTCAGCACGCCGATCAGCTCGCCCTTCGCCTGCAGCGGGACGGCGAGCAGCGAGAACGAGCCGTGCGCGGCGACCTTGCGGCGGAAGTTCTCGGAGTAGTCGGCCTCGCTCAGCGCGTCGCTCGACGCGAGCGGCCGCCGGTCGAGCGCCACGCGCGCGATGATGCCCTCGGGCGGCTCGAGCCGGAGCGGGCGCGGCGTGATCCAGTGCGCGTCACCGCTCGAGGCGACCAGCGCGAGCGTCCGGTCCGGCTGGAGCAGGCGCAGCGTCGCGGCGGTCCCGCCGAGCATCTGCAGCGCGCTTTCCGCGGTGCGCCGGCCGACCTCCGCGGCGTCGAGGTTCGCGGTGAGGCTGCGCGCCTGCCTCGCGAGCTCCTGCGCTTCCTGCGCGCGCAGCGTCGCCTCCGTGTAGAGCCGCGCGTTCTCCATGAAGAGGGCGGCGTGACGGCAGATCGCGCCGAGGAGCGTGAGCTCCTCCTTGTTGAGCACGCGCTCGCGCTGCCACCACACGAGGAAGAGCGCGCCGATGGGCCGCTCGCCGACGACGATCGGCGCGAACACGACCGAGCGCGCGGGGAACCGCGCCCGGAAGTCCGCGGAGACGCGCGGGTCGTTCGTCATGTCGAGCGTGGTGACCGGCACGCGCCACTCCCACGCGTCCTGCAGGATCGGGTTGCCGGCGATCGGGAACGTCGAGCGCAGCAGGTCGGGACGGATCGACGGCGGCACGCGGTAGCCCGCGACCGGCAGCAGGCTCGCGCCCTCGGCGTCCGCGAGATACGCGCCGACGGTGTCCGCGCCGAACGCGCGACTGGCGCCGCGCGCGAGCAGCCGCATCCGCTCGGCGAGATCGAGCGCGGGGATGACGGTCTGGCCCAGCTCGAGCAGCGTCTCGCTCTCGCGCAGGCGCGCCTGCGTCTGCGCGAGCAGCCGCGCGTTGTCGATCGCGAGCGCGGCCTGGGTCGCGAGCCCCTCGAGGAAGTCGACGTCCTCCTGCGGGAAATCGCGCGGCTGGCGATGCAGCACCTCGAGCACGCCGAGCACGCGGTCCTGCACGGCGAGCGGCACCGCGACGATCGCGCGGTAGTCCGCCACGGCCGGCTCGCGGTCCGCGAGCACGTCGCGGCGGAGCACCGGACGCCGCTCCCGCACCACGGCCTGGCCGAGCTTCTCGGCGGTGCTCAGGCCGCGCAGCGCGCGCAGCTCGGGCTCGAGACCGTCCGCGCCGCCGACGACCAGCTCGCTGCCCTGCAGGAGGAACAGCAGCGCGGCGTCGGTGCGCATGAGCGCGCGCACGCGCGCGGCGATCCGTCCGAGCAGCGCGTCGAGATCCACCTCGCTCGCGAGCTCCCGGCTCAGCGCGACCAGCACCGCCTGGCGCTGCTCGAGACGGCGGCGGTCGGTGATGTCGCGCGCGACGCCCTGCACGCCGACGGGAACGCCGTCGCGATGGATCACGCGCCCGCTGCATTCGAGCAGCCGCCGCGTGCCGTCCTTGCGCAGGAACTCGGCGGTGAACAGCGCCGCGGTGGTCTCTCCGGTCGCCATGCGCTGGATGACGCCGGCCGCGCGCGCGAAGTCCTCGGGGAGCAGCAGGTCCGCCGCGCTGCGGCCGATCATCTCCCCGCGCGCGTACCCGCTCAGGCGCACACCCGCGTCGTTCATCTCCTGGATCACGCCGTTGAGGTCGTGGACGTACACGATGTCGTTCAGGTTCTCGACGAGCGAGCGATAGCGCGCTTCGGACGTCGCGAGGCGCTCGCCCGCCTCGCGCTCGGCCGCGACGAGCCGCGCGTTCTCGACGCCGACCGCCGCCTGGCGCGCCATCCCCTCGACCAGCCGTAGCTCGTCACCGGTGAACGTGTGCGTGCGATCGAGCCACACGACCGCGAAGCCGCCCACGATCTCGTCGCCGATCCGCATCGGGCACACGAGCACGGAGCGATGCGAGAGATGCCGCAGGATCGGGTGATCGAGCAGCGCGTCGCGCGCGCTGTCCGGAAATGCGAGCGGCGCGCGCAGCTCGCGGGCGTGGGCGATGAGCGGATGCGCGGGGTCGAGCTCCAGGTTGCCGAGCACGTCGAGGAGCCCGCGCGGGACCCGGTAGCCGGCGAGCGGCACTAAGCGCGCCGTGTCGGGCGGCAACATCCACGCGCCGCCGGTGTCCGCGTCGAGGGCGAGCACCATCTCGCGCAGCGTGCGGCGCGCGACCTCCGCCACGTCGAGCGTCGAGGCGGCGGCCTGGCTGACGGCGAGCAGGCGCTCGGTCTCGCGCAGCCGGCTCTCGCGCTGCGCGCGGAGCTGCGCGCGGTCGACGGCGAGCGCCGCGTGCTCCGCGAACGCGGAGAGCAGGCTCACGTCTTCCGGAACGTAGTAGCGCGGCGTGCGCTGGAGCACGCCGATGACGCCGATCACGTCGTCGCGAAGCAGGATCGGCGCCTCGAGCCCGGCGCGATACCCGGCCTTCGCGAAGCTCGAGTCGCGCCACACCGGATCCACCGACAGGTCGGGCGCCGCGTACGCGCGCCGGTCGCGGATCACGCGCGCGACGCGCGCCTCGGTGACCGGGCGGCGCTGCGTGATCGCGTCGAGCTCCGGCACGCCCCAGTGGCCGCGCAGCACGACGTCGTCGCCCTCCACAAGGCCGATCATCGCGGCGTCCGCCTCGAAGAGGTCGCACGCGCGGCGGCCGAGCAGCGCCAGCACCTGCTCGAGGTCGATGTCGCCCGCGAGCTCCTTCACGATCTCGGCGAAGGCGGCGTGCCGCCGCTCGGCGCGCTCGAGCGACAGGCGCGTGTCGCGCTCGCGGTTCAGCCGGTGCTCGAGCGCCTCGTAGACCTTCGCGTTGGAGAGGAACGTCGCGGCCTGGTCGCTGATGCTCTCGACGAGCCTGAGCTCGTCCGGCGTGACGACGCGCGCCTCGGTCCACCAGATCACGACGAAGGCGCCGATCGGCTCGCCTTCGACCACCATCGGCACGATGAGGTTCGAGCGATGCGGGAAGCGATCGAGCATCTCGGGATCGAGCCTCCGGTCGTTCCGCGCGTCGGACGTCCAGAACGCGCGGCGCGATTGCCAGAGCCCCTCGTGGCCGGGCGAGCCCTTGATGGGCAGCGGGAACTCGAGGAACGTGGCGATCATCGCCTGCGGCACGTGATAGCCGGCGATCGGCCGCAGCGCGCCGCCGTCCGGGTCGGCGAGGTACGCGCCGACCATGTCGCCGTTCAGCGCGCGGCCGATCTCGCGCGCGACCCGGCGCATCGTCTCGGTCGTGTGCAGCGTCGAGCCGAGCGCGTCGCTCACCGCGAGCCTCGCCGCCGTCTCGCGCAGGCGCACCTCGGTCTCGCGCACGAGCCGCGCGGCGTGGATCGCCCCGGCGACGTGGAGCGCGACGCCGCGCGCGAACGCGACCGCCGCCTCCGTAAACTCCACCGTCAGCCCCGGCGTCTGGAGCGAGAGCGCGCCGACGAGCTGTCCCGCCGCGACGAGCGGCACGGTGAGCAGCGCGCGGATCCTGAAGCGCAGCGCGATGGCTTCGGGCACGCCGAAGTCGGGGTGGTCCGCGCGCGCGACGACGGGCCGGCGCGTCTCCATCGCGCGGCGCACCGGATCGACGGTCGGCAGGAGGGCGGGGCCACCGCCAAGGTCGCCGCCGACGCGCCTGGCACGCCGCGTGCCCCCATCCAGACCACGAGCGCGGAAACGCCCGCAAAACCGCGGTAGTCACACTCGCGCGCGGCACGAGTGATCGCGGTGCCCGGCAAGACTTTCCGCGCTGACGCTCGTTCCAGCGCTTGTTCGCTCGTTCGAAGGAGGGGGCATGGCTCCGTTGCTCATCAGCGCGCTGGTCGGTATCGGCGTGAAGCTCGCGTCCGACGTTTTCATGTTCGGCGCGAAGAAGTTTTTCAAGCAGGACTCGTCGGGAGATCTCAAGGCAGGAACGGCCGGGACCACGACGTTCGCGAGCACGCTGGACAAGGCGCGTGGCGCGACGCCCGCGGGCGCCGCCGCCGCGTCGGCGGCACCGGGCGCAGTGGGAATGCCAACCCCGGTGACAGCCGCGAGCGACTCGGGGCTCGCGGATCGCTCGAAGGTGATGGCGGCCGGCGTGGTCGCGCCCGCGCCCTCGCCGGGCCAGGCCTACGCGCTCGCGAGCTATCGCCGCTTCGACGAGGCGCAGGCCCCCTAAAGCGGCTTGCTTCGACTCCGACGCCCGAGTTATCCACAAATCCACAGCAATCCACGCCGAAAATTTTTGCCCATGCGTTGACAGCCGGAGCGTGGACACCGTATGGCTAGGCGCGGAGACTCTCTTCTTTGTCAGACCCACAACGCCTCACGCGCGAAGCCCCCGTCTCCGCTCCGTCGCCGTGTCCACTCTGCCGCCGGCCGATCGCGCCCGGAGACTCCGCCGGCATGCACGGCGGACGGATCCTGCATCTGGACTGCTACCTGTCCGTCGTCCGCGCCGACGAAGAACTGCTCGCGTATCTCAAGCGCCGCGCGGAGTCCGCGTTCTGCACCACGTGCCTCGTGGGCGCGAGCGCGGTGACGTTCGACGAGGCCGCGCTCGCGCACGGCTGGCTCCGCGCGCGCGCGGGCGTCCGCATCGAGGTCGGGACGTGCTCGGCGTGCGGAGGCCGGCGCGTGACGCTCGCCTACATCTCCGCGTCGCCCGGGAGTCGCGCCGCCGCCAGCTAGTCATGAAGAAGCCCCGCCGCCCGCGCGCCGACGCGTGGTCGATCGACGACGGGTACCACGACGCGTTCGGCGCCTGGCGCAAGACTTCTCCCTCCACCCATCGGGCGATCGTCGCCGCCATGGGCGGCGGCGACCGCAAGAAGCCGGCACGCAGGCCGCCCGTCCGCGTCGTGCGGGTGGGCGCGACCGCCTCCGTCGCCGCGCGCGGTGACCTCGCGCTCGAGGACGGCCGCACGGTGTCCGTCGATCGCGCGCTGCCCGCGGATCTGCCGCTCGGCTACCACACGCTGCGCGGCGCGCGCCGCGCCACCCGAATCATCGTCGTCCCGGCGCGGTGTCACCTGCCCGAGACGTTGCGGATCTGGGGATGGGCGGCGCAGCTCTACGCGACCCGCTCGCGCGAGAGCTGGGGCATCGGCGACCTCGCGGACCTGCGCCGGCTCGCGCGCTGGTCCGCGCGCACGCTCGGCGCGGGACTGGTTCTCCTCAATCCGCTGGCCTCCGCCGCCGTCACGCTGCCGCAGCAGGCGAGCCCGTACTATCCGAGCAGCCGGCGCTTCCGGAATCCGCTCTACATCCGCGTCGAGGACGTCCCGGGCGCGCGCGACGACGCCACGGTCGCGCCGCTCGCCGACGAAGGGCGCGCGATGAACGCCGATCGTCACATCGATCGCGACCGGATCTTCACGCTGAAGATGCGGGCCCTCGACGCGTTGTGGCGACGCTTCAGCGGCGACGCGCCGTTCGAGCGGGAGCGCGCGGCGTTCGGGAGCTATCGCGCCGAGTGTCCGGGGCTCAGGGAGTACGCGATCTTCTGCGCGCTGACCGAAGAGCACAGACGCGGATGGCAGACGTGGCCGGACGAGCATCGCCATCCCGATGCCGACGGCGTCCGCCGCTTCGCGGCGGCGCGCGCCGACCGGGTCGGCTTCCACGAGTGGCTGCAGTGGCTCATCGACCGGCAGCTCGCCGCCGCCGGTGAGGAGATCGCGCTGATGCAGGATCTGCCGATCGGCGTGGATCCCGACGGCGCGGACGCATGGACGTGGCAGGACGTGCTCGCCACGACCGTCAGCGTCGGCTGTCCACCCGACCGCTACATTCCCGGCGGCCAGGACTGGGGCCTGCCGCCCTTCGTGCCGCACCGCCTCGCGGCCGCGGGCTACGAGCCGTTCGCGCAGACCGTGCGCGCCGCGCTTCGCCACGCGGGCGGCCTGCGGATCGATCACGTGATGGGACTCTTCCGGCTGTTCTGGGTGCCGCGCGGGCTCTCGCCCGCCGACGGCGCGTTCGTCCGCTATCGCGCCGACGATCTGCTCGGCATCGTCGCGCTCGAGAGCGTGCGCGCGCGCGCGTTCATCGTCGGCGAGGACCTCGGCACCGTCGAGGACGGCGTGCGCGAGCGCCTGGCCGAGTCCGCGATCCTCAGCTACAAGGTCGTCTGGTTCGAGCCGGATCCGCCCTCGACGTACCCGCCGCTCGCGCTCGCGGCGGTGACGACGCACGACCTGCCGACGATCCGCGGGTTGTGGACAGGCGCCGATCTCGAGCAGCAGAAAGCCGCGGGGCTCACGCCGCACGAGGCCGGGCGCTCGGAGATGCGCGAGCGCCTGCAATCGGTGATCGGGGTCGAGGACGACGACGCGCCCGTCGAGCGGGTCGTCGCCGAGACGCATCGCGTGCTCGCCGAGGCCCCGTGCGCCGTCGTCACCGCGACGCTCGACGACGCGCTCCTGGTCGACGAGCGGCCGAACATGCCGGGCACGGTGGTAGCCGCGAACTGGTCGATCGCGCTGCCGAAGCCGCTGGAGGAGGTCGAGCACGACGCCACCGTGCTCGAGGTCGCGCGCACGCTGCGCAACGCCCGCTAGTATCATGGCCGCGCGATGACCAGCGCGCGGTCCGCTCGCGTGGTGCCGAGCCTCGTCCTCTTCGTCGCCCTGATCGCCGTATGGCAGGTGGCCGGGCCCCTGTTCAAGATTCGGGCGTACCTGTTGCCGACCCCCGCGTCGGTCGTGAAGGCGGCGCTCGACTTCTCGATTCCGTGGCACGCGCACATCTGGATCACCACGCTCGAGATCCTCGGCGGCTTCGCCGTCGCCGGATTCGTCGGCGTGGCGCTCGGCGTCGCGGTCGCGTGGTCGCCGACGATCTCCGCCGCGCTCGTTCCGTTCCTGGTGTTCGTCAACACGCTGCCGAAGGTCGCCGTCGCGCCGCTGTTCCTCCTGTGGCTCGGCTACGGGCTCGTGCCGAACATGCTGATCGCGGCGCTCATCGGCTTCTTCCCGGTCGTCATCAACACGGCGGTCGGGCTCACGCAGATCGACGACGATCTGCTGGACCTCGGGCGCGTGTTCGGCGCGCCGCGGTGGAGGGTGTTCCTCAAGATCCGCCTGCCCAACGCGCTGCCGTACGTGCTGTCGGCGCTGAAGATCACCGCGACCGCGGCGGTAGTCGGCGCCGTCGTCGGCGAGTTCGTCGCCTCGCAGAGCGGGCTCGGGATGGTCATCGTCAACGCGCAAACCAACCTCAACACACCGGTCGCCTTCGCCGCCCTCGTCTGGATCTCGGTCGTGGGTCTGGCACTCTACGGTGCGGTCGCGCTCGCGGCGCGATGGCTCGCGCCGTGGGCGGAAGGCTGAAGGGGTCCCAAGAAGGGAGACGCGCATGGGACGTGCTCGCGTGAGACGTGCGGTGGTCGGCGGTGTGGCGCTCGTGCTGGCGGCGCTCGCGGCCGGAACGGGCGACGCGCAGGCGCCGCAGAAGGTCGTGTTCGCGCTCAACTGGTTCGCCGTCGGCGATCACGCCGCGTACTGGGTGGCGCTCGACAAGGGCTACTACAAGGCCAGGGGCCTCGACGTGGAACTGCAGAACTCGAAGGGCTCCGGTGATTCGATCGCCAAGGTCGACACGAACCGCGCGGACATCGGATTGGCGGACGCGGTCGTCGTGATCCCGCGCGTGGCCCAGGGGGCGAAGATCAAGATCGTCGGCGCCGTCTTCGACCTCACCCCGCTCAACATCTGGACCCGCAAGGACACCGGCATCACGAAGCCGAAGGACCTCGGGGCAAGATGCTGGCGGCGCCGCCCGGCGACAGCCAGCGCCAGCTCTTCCCCGCGTTCGCGAAGATCAACGGCGTCGACGCGAGCAAGGTGAAGTGGCTCAACATCGAGCCGGCCGCGAAGTTCGTCGCGCTGTCGGAGAAGCGCGCGGACGCGGTGCCGGACTACACGACCGGCCAGCCCTTCTGGGAAAAGGCCGTCGGCAAGGAGAACCTCGTGAAGATGCCGTGGAGCGAGCACGGCTTCGACACGTACTCGATGTCGATCGTCGCGAGCGAGAAGACCATGAAGGAGCGCGCGAAGGTGCTGCGCGACTTCCTCGAAGCCTCCTACATGGGCTGGCGCGACGTCATGGCCGATCCGAAGTCCTCGCTGGAGATCTTCAAGAAGCGCGTGCCGGACATCGACCTCGCGCTGATCGAGCCGAACATGATGCTCGGCCTCGAGCTCATGAAGACCGAGCGCTACGCGAAGAACGGCATCGGGTGGATGGACCGCGGCAAGATGTGCCGCACGGTCGAGTTCATCAACACGTACATGCCCGACATGCCGCGCAAGGTCGCCTGCGACGACGCCTACTCGGGCGAGTACCTGACGAAGATCATCGCGAAGTGATCGTCCTCGACCGGGTCGGCATGACATATGGAAGCGCCGGAGGGCGGACTTCACGTCCGCCCGGAGGCGAGGGGGGCTTGGGGGGTGCGTCGCGCACCCCCCATCTCGATTCGATCGAGGCGTTGCGCGACATCTCGCTCACGGTCGCGCGCGGCGAGCTGATCGCCCTCGTCGGCCCCTCCGGCTGCGGCAAGTCCACGCTGCTGCGCATCGTCGCCGGCCTGCGCCCGCCGACCAGCGGGCGCGTCCAGGTCGCGGAGCACGCGGTGCGCGGCCCCGTGGCCGAGGTCGGCATGGTCTTCCAGGCGCCGGTGCTGCTGCACTGGCGCCGCGTGCTCGAGAACGTGCTGCTGCCGGCGGAGCTCGCGGGACTCGATCCGCGCCGGTATCACGAGCGCGCGCGGCAGCTCCTGCGGCTCGTCGGGCTCGAGGACTTCGCGACGAAGCGGCCGCGCGAGCTCTCCGGCGGCATGCAGCAGCGCGCGTCGCTGTGTCGCGCGCTCCTGCTCGATCCGCCGCTCCTGCTGATGGACGAGCCCTTCGGCGCGCTGGACGCGATGACGCGCGACGAGATGAACCTCGAGCTGCTCCGCGTGTGGGGCGAGACGCAGGCCACGCGCAAGACCATCCTCTTCGTCACGCACTCGATTCCGGAGGCGATCCTGCTCGCGGACCGCGTGGTGGTGATGACCCCGCGGCCCGGGCGCATCGCCACGGTGTTCGACGTCCCGCTGCCGCGGCCGCGCGGGATCGACACGCGCGCCGATCCGCGCTTCGGCGCGCTCAGCGTGACGATCTACGAGAGGCTGACGGCGCCGCGCTACCCCTTCGCGGGGTAGTCGTAAAAGCCCTTCCCCGATTTTCGGCCGAGATGTCCCGCGAGCACCATGCGCTTGAGCAGCGCGGGCGGCGCGTAGCGCGGCTCGCGGAATTCCTCGAACATCACCTCCGCGACGTACATCGCGGTGTCGAGCCCGACGAGATCCAGCAGCGTGAACGGCCCCATCGGATAGCCGCATCCGAGCTTCATCGCCTGGTCGATGTCCTCGAGCGTCGCGAGGCCGCCCTCGTACACGCGGATCGCGTCGAGCAGGTACGGCACGAGCAGGCGGTTCACGATGAACGCCGTCGCGTCCTTCGTCTGCACCGGCACCTTGCCGAGCGCGCGCACCCATTCCGTCGCCGCCGTCACGACCTTCTCGTCGGTCAGGATCGTGCGCGCGACCTCGACGAGCTTCATCAGCGGCACGGGATTGAAGAAGTGCAGCCCGAGCACCTGCGCGGGCCGCTTCGTCGCGGCGGCGAGCGCGGTGACGTTGCACGACGACGTGTTGGTGGCGAGGATCGCGTGCGGTGCCGCGATCGTGTCGAGCTTCGCGAACGTCTCGTTCTTCAGCGTCTGGTTCTCGGTCATCGCCTCGACGACGAGATCGCACCCCTTCAGGGCCTCGAGGCCGACGCCGCCGCTGATCCGCGCGAGCGCGGCGTCCTTCGCCTTCGCGTCGAGCCGGCCCTTCTCCACGAGCCCTTCGAGCGTCGCGCGGATGCGCCCGATACCGCGCCCGAGCAGCGTCTCGTTCGCCTCGATCACGATCGTGTCGAAGCCGGCCTGGGCCGTGACCTGCACGATGCCCGAGCCCATGAGTCCACAACCGATCACACCGACCCTGGCGACGGCCATCAGATCTCCTCGACGACGAAAAGCTGTCTCAGGCGGGCGAGCGAGACGTCAGCGGCGGCGGCCCGGGAGGACCGGCGGCTCCCAGTGCGCGGTCCCGGGCGGGCACGGGTTCTTCACGGTGACGATCGTGCGACCGTACCGTACGGACCCGTCCGGGAGCACCTCGCCCTGGCTGCTGTCGGCAGCGGCGGGCGGCGCCGGGCGCCGGAGAGCCTCGTCGAACGCGCTGGAGCGGCTGTCCACCACGGGGGCGCCCACGATGCTGAGGATCATCGCGGCGCTCACCGGGGTCTTCGCCTCGTCGGCCGCGGCGGCACCGCTCGCGGCGAGCACGAGCGCGACTCCGGCGGCCATGCGTCCGATCGAGCGGATCACGGCCCTATCTTACCCCAGCTCAGACCACAATCGACGGTCACGGACCGTCAAGGTTCAGACCACAATCGACGGTCACGGACCGTCAAGGTTCAGACCACAATTGACGGTCACGGACCGTCAAGGTTCAGTAGGTCAGCAGCGCGTCGATGGGATGGCCGGCCAGCTTCTGCCGGCCGTTGAGAAAGGCGAGCTCGAGCAGGAAGACGATGCCGGCGACCTTGCCGCCGAGCTGCTCGACGAGGCGGACGGTCGCCGCCATCGTGCCGCCGGTCGCGAGGACGTCGTCCACGATCAGCACCCGCTGACTCGACTGGATGGCGTCCTCGTGGATCGCGAGCGCGCTGCGGCCGTACTCGAGCTCGTACTCGACGTGCACCGTCTTCGCGGGCAGCTTGCCGAGCTTGCGGACCGGCACGAACCCCGCCCCGATCTGGTGCGCGAGCGGCGCCGCCAGGATGAAGCCCCGCGACTCGATGCCCACCACGAGGTCGATCGACGCGGCGGTGTAGCGCTTCGAGAGCGTCTCGATCACCACGCGGAACGCCGGACCGTCCTTCAGGAGCGTCGTGATGTCCTTGAAGAGGATCCCCTCGGTCGGGAAATCCTTGATGTCACGGATCTTCGCGCGCAGGTCGTCGACGTTCATGGCCGGGATATTACCTCACGCCGCTTCGAGCGACGCGATGGCCGCGGGAAGCTCGCCGAGGCACGTGATGGTGCGATCGGCCCGCGTGGCGCCGGTCGCGCCGGCGCGGCCGACCACCTGGACCGCGCGCATGCCGGCGTTTTGCGCGCCCTCGACGTCGAGGACCGCATCGTCGCCGACGTGCACCGCGGTCGCGGGCTCGCCGCCGACGCGGCGGAGCGTCGCGAGGAAGATCTCGGTCGCGGGCTTGCGCACGCCGAGCTCGTCCGAGAACATCAGGTGCGCGAAGAGCTGGAGGAGCCCGGCGCCCGTGAGGAGCTTGCGCAGGACGGTGCCCGGCGTGCGCATCGTGTTCGAGACGAGGGCGAGCGTGATGCCGCGCGCGCGGAGCTGCGTGAATGCCTCGCGCGCGGTGTCGTCGAACGTCGGCGGGACGAGCAGCGCGGGCCGTGCGTACGCCTGCACGAGCGCCTCGAGCAGATGGCCGTCGAGCGTGTCGCCGAGCGCGCGGTCCAGCCCGCGCACGATCGCGCGCACGTGCTCGTTGACCGACACGTCGCGGTTGGCGGTCCACACGCGGCGCAGGAAGCCGGCCGAGTCCTCGTACGCGCGCTCGAGCTTCGCCATCGGAAACGCGCGGCCCTCCCCGCGGAGGATCGCGTCGAAGTCGGCGAGCCGCCGGCCCTTGTAGCGGTTGTCGCTGCCGGGAGTGTCGAGGAAGAGCGTGCCCCAGAGATCGACGGTGACGGTCCGGACTACCACCTGGGTGCCCGCTTTTCGAGGAACGCGCGCAGGCCTTCGGCGGCGTCCGGCGACGCGTAGGAGACCGCGAACGCGTTGACGCCGTACTCGACCGCCGTCGCGAGGTCCGTCGAGCGCCACCGGATCATCAATTCCTTCTGCAGGCGAATCGCCGCCGGCGCTCCCGCGAGGATCTTCTTCACCAGCGCGTCGACCGCGGGGTCGAGCTCTTCGGCGGCGACGACACGGTTCACGAGGCCCCAGCTCAGCGCTTCGTCGGCGCCGATCGATTCGCCGCACAGCAGCAGCTCCGCCGCGCGTCCCGGTCCGACGAGCGGCGCGAGCAGCGCCGCTTCGATCACCGACGGGACGCCCACGCGCACCTCCGGCAGGCCGAACGTCGCGCCGCGCGCGGAGACGCGCAAGTCACACGCGAGCGCGAGCTCGAAGCCCGCGCCGAGCGCATGGCCGTTCACCGCCGCGATCACCGGGAACGGCGCCGCGTGCACCGCGTGGATCGCCTCGTGGAGGCCGGTGATGAGCTGCTTCGCGCGCGCGACGTCGAGCGACGCGAGCACGTGGACGTCCATGCCCGCGCAGAACGCGCGCCCCCGCCCGGTGACGACGGCGACGCGAACGCTCGGATCCTCGGCGAGATCGCGGAAGGCGTCGCGCAGCGCGCGGATCAGCTCCGGATGGAGGAGATTGAGCGGCGGTCTGTCGATCGTGACGCGCGCCACTGCGCGGTCGCGGACGATCGCGACCGACCCCGACGCTCGCGGAGAGCCGGGATTCATTCCCGGCTCGGAGCGTGGGGGGCTTGGGGAGCCCGCCTCGGGTCCCCCATGTCGGTCAATACCGGCGCATCGACGGATCGACCGCGCGTGCCCAGGCGTCGAGACCGCCCGAGAGGTTCCTCACGCTCGTGAAGCCGAGCCGGCGCAGATAGTCCGCCACGGCCGCGCTGCGCACGCCGTGGTGGCAGTAGACCACGATGTCGTCGGCCGGGTTCAGCTCCTCGGTCCGGAGCTCGATCTCTTCCATGGGGATGTGGAGCGCGTTGTCGAGCCGGCACAGCTTCGTCTCCCAGTCGTCGCGGACGTCGACGAGCACGGGACGATCGTTGAGATCGAGGCGTGACTTCAAGTCCCGGGGGGTGATCTCGCTCAACTGTTCTGCGGCGCCCGGCGCCCGACGAGGAATTCGGTGAGCCAGCCGTTGACGGCGGAGGCGTGCTCGATCTGGGGAAAGTGCCCGCAGGCGTCGATCCAGTGCACGCGCGTGCGCGGCAGCGTGTCCGCGGCCTCCGCGCAATGCACCGGCGCCACCACGCGATCCTGCTTGCCGTGGATCAGGAGGACCGGCGGATCGAGCGTCGTCAGCGCGCGCCGGTAGTCCGGCGCGTGGTCGACGATCTCGCGCCGGATGTCGCGCAGCGTCGCGAGGTACGCGGCCTTCGCGGCGGGCGACGTGCGCTCCGCATACGCCTCGCGCACGAGGTAGTCGATTTCCCCGGCGACCGGCGTGTGGAAACAGCGCGCGATCGCGGCGCGATACATCGGTCCGCACGCGCAGAGCGAGAGCAGCTCGCCGAGCATGCGCGTGGCCGCGATCCGGTACGGCAGCGACGGCCGGTAGCTCGTCCCCGGAATCAGCGCGCCGAGCAGCGCGAGGCGCTCGACGCGCGCCGGATGCGTGAGCGCGTACGTCAGCGCGACGGCGGCGCCGAGGGAGTGGCCGACGAGCGCGGCGCGCCCGATGCCCATCGCCTGCAGGAAGCCGTGGAGCGCGCGCGCCGAATCCGCGAGGCGATAGCGCGCCGGCGGCTTCGACGAGCGCCCGAAGCCCGGAAGATCGACGGCGAAGACCGTCGCGACCTGCGCGAGCGCGGGGATGTTGTGACGCCACGACTCCGCGAAACCGCCGAGGCCGTGCACGAGGACGACGACGGGACCGCGGCCCTCGGTCACGTAGTGGAGCGTGAGGCCGTCGACTTCACCGCCGCGAAGCTGCACGTCCGGCATGAGGGCTAGGATTTTACCAGAGACGCTGCGGCGCGGGCGGCGCCTCGGCCACCGGCTGGCCGAGCATCCGCTTCATCATCAGCGCGTTCCGCACCGGGTAATCCCGGTTGTTGTTGTTGAACGACACGAACACGTCACCGTCGTCCTCCGCGGTGGCGTCGACCTCGGCCCGGAGCGCCTCCAGCTCCTCCTCCGTGTAGAGGTAGTCGTACTTCTCGCGCACGGCCGGCTCCTCGCCGCGGAGCTGCCGCAGCCATCCTTCCGCGTTGCGGCCGTGCAGGCGGAACACCGCGGTGCGCGCGGTCCGCGCCACCACGCGCGGCACCGCGTGGCCCGCCGCCGGCGCGTCCACGATCACGTGGGCGAGACCGGCGGCGCGCAACGACGCGAGCGTCTCGCCGGTGTGATCCGGAAACCAGGATCGATCCCGGAACTCGACGGCGACGCGGCAGCCGGGCAGCCGCCCGGGCAGCGCCTCCAGCTCGGCGAGCCGCTCGTGCGAGAAGCGCACCCACGGCGCGAGCTGGAAGAGCACGTAGCCGAGCTTGCCGGCGTCTTCCAGCGGCCCGAGCGACGCGCGGAACAGACGAAACGTCGTGTCGACGGCTTCCGGCGGCAGCGTGGAGGCCTGCACTTCGCCGCGATGGGTGCGCGCGAAGCGTGGCGGCAGCAGCGCCTGCACTTCGTCGGGCAGCGTCTCCGGCCGAGGGTTGTGCCCGGTGAGCAGCGCGTATGCCTTCACGTTGAAGACGAAGCCGGCCGGCGTCCGCTCGGCCCAGCGGAGGACGTTGCGCGCGGCGGGAATCGCGTAGAACGAGCTGTTGATCTCGACGGTGTCGAAGAACCGCGCGTAGTACCTGAGGCGCGCTTCGGCCGTCATGGACTTCTGCGGATAGAACGCGCCGTCGTCGATGAGGGCCTGATCGGCCCACGCGCAGATGCCGACGCGGATCAGCTGATCTTCTCGTACACCCCAGGCGGGATGACCTTGAACACCCTGATCGGCTGCGAGACGTTCTTGAACGAGCGCTCGCCCAGGCTCTCGAGCACGAAGTGCATGCGGATCCGCTCGGCCGTCGCCGGACCCACGATGATGTCGCCGCCTTCAGCGGAGCCCGCGAAGCGCGCGGCGACGTTCGTCGTCGGCCCGCTCGCCGTGAACGCCCACCGCGTGCCGAGCTTCGTCGCGCCGACGAGCGCCTCGCCGGTGTTGATGCCCATGTGGAGCTGGACCGGCGGGAACACGCCGCCGTAGTCCTCGTTGAGCTGCGACGTGCGCTGCCGGATCGCGAAGGCCGCGCGGCTGGCGTTGAGCGCGTGATCGGTGGCCTCACGCTCGGACTGGAAGATGACCATGAGCCCGTCGCCCGCGGTCTCGTTCACGTCGCCGTGGTGGGCCTGGATGATCTCGAGGAAGCTCGTGAAGTACGTCTGCACGAGCTGGTTCAGCTTCTTCGCCTCGAGCTGCTCCGAGAGCTTCGTGTAGCCGGCGATGTCGAGGAAGAGGACCGAGACCTCCACGGTCTTCTTCTCGAGCTGGGTCGCGGTCGGGTCTCGCTCGAGGAGCTTCTTCACCGACTCGGGCACGAACTTCGACAGCTCGCCCTTGAGCTGCTCGAGCAGCTCGAGGCGCTCGCGCGACTCCTGCAGGCTCTGGAGCGCGCCGGCGAGCTCGGTGTTCTTGGATTCCAGGTCCGCGCGCGCCTGGGCGAGGCGGCCGGTCATCTCGTTGAACGCGATGCCGAGCTGGCCGATCTCGTCGCGCGACGCGACGGGCACCCGCGCGTCGAAATCACCGTCGCCGACCCGGCGCGCGACCGCGGCCAGCGTGCCGATCGGCCGCACGACCACGCGACGCATCGCGATCGTCATCACGGCACCCGCGGCGAGAATCGTCAGCACGGCGATGACGAGCTGGCTGTTGCGCTGGCGGCGCGTCTCCGCGAAGACGGGGTCCATCGACGTGGCGACCCGGACGACCGCGCGGACCTTGCTCTCCGTGCCGTGGCAGCCCTGGCACTTCTCCTGGTTCTCGACGGGCTGGTGGACCACGTAGAACGGGACCCCGTTCTCCATCTCCAGTGAGTCCTGGGTCTTGAGCGTCTGGACGGCCTGGCGGAACGCGGGCGAGCTGTTGGCCGTCCCGGCCGGCCGTTGCATCCGCTTGATGTTCTCCATGACTTCCTTGGAGAGCTCGGCGTTCTTCATGACCTGGCCGAGCGTGCTGAGGTCGGTGAAGGCCTCCACCCCGTTGGCTCGGTAAATGGTCAGGCCCTCGACGTGCTGGGAGCCCTTCAGCTCCTGGAGGACGCTCCGGGTGACGTCCGGCCGCTCCTGAAGCATCGCACCCTCGATGCTCGCCACGATGGTCTGGGTCTGGCGGCGGGCGGCCTGCTTGGACTGCTCGAGGAGGACTTCGGACTGGAGCCGGATCGACCAAATGGTGGTCGCGCCGAACCCGAGGATGAGGATCGCGACGATGACCAGCGTGATCTTGGCTGTCAGCCGCGACCGCAGCATCGTGCGGGAATGATAGTCCAAATTGGGGGCTCAGGGGTCCCCCAAGCCCCGCAACGCGCGGGCGCGCAAAATGTGGGGTGCAAGAGGTCGCCAGGGGGGCTCCAAACCCCTGAAAAGTAAGAAGTACAGGAGGTCGTTCCCGGGTGCTTTTCTACCCTATGTAGTGGCCCCCGAAAAAGGGCCCCGGTCAGGTTGCATAGGGGGCCTCGTTGTGGGGTATACTCTCGCTCACTTCATTTCTTCCTTCCTTTGCTTTGATCGAGTTGGCCAAGAGCAGGGACAAACAGGAGGTTCGACGTATGAGCCAGCATCACAGCAAGGCCCTGGCGGTCCTGGCGCTGGGCGTGGCGGTGGTCATCGGCGGGCTCGTGCTGACCCGGCACGTGGTTGCGGTCGCCGGGGAAGCGGACGCCAGCCGGCTGAACCGGTCCATCCTGGCCTATGTGGCGGAAAAGAACCCTCAGGCCCCCATCGGGTCTTTCCAGCGGTTCCCTGAGGTCCTCGTCAACGAGGCCCAGCGCGCCGGTCTCGACCACTGCCTGGCCATCGCCCAGGCCGAGGTCGAGTCCCAGTTCCGGCACGACGCCGTGGGCAACGCGGGCGAGATCGGGATCTTCCAGGTCCTGCCCTCCACCGCGGCCTTGTTCGAATCCCAGCTGGGCAGCTTCAAGCGCCCCGTGATGACCAAGGACAAGCGTGACCTGGGCGACCTCGCGGACCCGATCGTCAGCACGAAGTTCGCGATGGCCTACCTGCGGGACATCCGCGTCCGGAAGCCGGCCGTGAAGGACGCGCTCACCGAGTACAACGGCGGGCCGGCCGGCCGGCATCCCCTCTACTACCGGATGATCATGGGCACCTACGTGGAGGTGCTGGAGCGCTCCGAGCTGCGCTGCCGTTACCGCGCCACGCCCAAGGAGCTGCCCGGGCTCACCTTCCTGACCCGGGCCTGATCGGTTCGGAGGGGGCCGACCGCGGCCCCCTCCGCCTCACGCCTCGACCCGCCGGCTACAGCGCGCTGCCGATCGCGCGCGCCAGCGCGAAGTCGCGCATCGTGATCCCGCCCGCGTCGTGACTCCAGACGCGCAGCGTGACCTCGTTGTAGTGGATCGCGATGTCGGGATGATGCCCCGCCTTCTCCGCGAGCGCGGCGACGCCGTTGACGAAGATCATCGCGGCCTTGAAGTCGGCGAAGCGCGACGTCCGGCGAATGGCGTCGCCGTCGCGCTCCCAGCCGGTCGTGCCCGCGAGCTCGCGCGCGACCGCCGCGTCGTCGAGCCGCCCGCCGCTCATATGCGCGTCAGCTTCTGCAGCGAGCGGATCTCGCGCGGCGGCTTCTCGTCCTTGCCCTGAGCGGTCCACGAGACTTCCGCCACGTAGAGATCGCCGCGCGAGTCCACGACGCAGCCGTGAGGCGCGATGAACTCGCCCGGCTTCTCGCCGCGGAACGCGCCGCCCACGCGGTCGACGAGGTCGCCCTTCATGCTGACGACCGACACGCGCGCGCCGATGTTCGGCACCTCGGCGTTGACCGGCAGGTGCGACGGCAATTCGCCGACGTAGCCGAGGCCCGCCGCGCGATCGATGTGGAGCCCGCACGGCCGGTGCAGGTTGTTCCACTGCGCGAGGTAGCGCCCCTCACCGTCGAAGATCTGCACGCGGCTGTTCTCGCGATCGGCGACGTAGACGAGCCCCTCGCGATCGGTGGCGATATTGTGCGGGATGTTGAAGCGCCCCGGATCCGTGCCGGGCCCGCCCCACGAGACGAGATGACGGCCCTTCGGATCGAACTTGTGGACGTGCGAGTTGCCGTAGCCGTCCGAGATGTAGACGTTGCCCGTGCGCGGGCAGAGCGCGACGTGCGTCGGTCGATTGAACGGCTTGCCGCCGTGCAGCGTGGATGCCTGGTCCGGGTTGCCGATCGTCAGCAAGAGCTTCCCGTCGGCCGTGAACTGCCGGATCGTGTGATGGAGATCGTCGGTCAGCCACAGCGTGTCGTCGGGACCGATCGTGATGCCGTGCGGCCGCCGGAACACGCCCTCGCCCCACGAGCGCAGGCAGTGGCCGTCGCGATCGAACACGATCACCGGATGCGCGCCGCGGTTGAACACGTAGACCTGATCCCGCGCGTCCACCGCCACGCTCGTCGCCTCGACGAACGACCAGCCCTCCGGCAACCGCCCCCATCCCTCGACCGCGCGGAATCCCATAGGCCGCCTCCCCACGAATGTCGAGGCGATGATACGATCACGGCGCGCCTGCGGGAAATCCAACAGCGGGGAGAGCCGGAGAGGACACGCGCGTGCGCTACGGGTTCGTCATCGATCACAGGAAGTGCATCGGCTGCCACGCCTGCACGGTCGCCTGCAAGGAAGAGAACCACGTTCCGCTCGGGGCGTTTCGGACGTGGGTGAAGTACGTCGAGCGCGGCCAGTACCCCCAGACGCGGCGCTACTTCTCCGTGCTGCGCTGCAATCACTGCGACGACGCGCCGTGCGTCACGATCTGTCCGACCGTCGCGCTGTATCGCCGGCAGGACGGCATCGTGGACTTCGACGGCGCGCGCTGCATCGGCTGCAAGTCGTGCATGCAGGCCTGCCCGTACGACGCGCTCTACATCGATCCGTCGACGCAGACCGCGGCGAAGTGTCACTACTGCGCGCATCGCATCGAGGTCGGCCTCGAGCCCGCGTGCGTGATCGTCTGCCCGGAGCAGGCGATCATCGCCGGAGACCTCGACGATCCGAAGAGCCGCATCGCGCGGCTCGTCGCCACCGAGCAGGTGCAGGTGCGCAAGGCCGAGCAGGGCACGCGGCCGAAAGTCTTCTACCTCGGCGCCGACACCGCCGCGCTCACGCCGTCGATGCAGGCGCCGACCGAGCACTACGTCTTCGCCACGCGCCCGCCGGCCGAAGTCGATCTCGTGCGCATGGTCGCCGCGGTGCATCGGATGGAGCCGCGCGCCGACGGCGCCGCGAGCCGGCCGGTCTACGACGCGCCGCACATGGCGCGGCCGTGGGGCGCGAAGGTCTCCGCGTACCTGTGGACGAAGTCGATCGCGGCCGGCAGCCTGATGATCGCCGGCCTCGCCGCGCTGCTCGGCGCGTCGCCCGCGAGCCCCCTGCTCGGCGTGGTCCCGCCGCTGCTCGCGCTGATCTTCCTCGCGATCACGACCGCGCTGCTCGTGCTCGACCTCAAGCGCCCGGATCGCTTCCACTACATCCTGCTGATGGGCAACCGCCGCTCGTGGCTGGTGTGGGGCGCGTGGATCCTGATGGCGTACGGGCTGATCGCGGCGGTGTGGCTGCTCGCGAGCCTGAACGGCAACGTTGGAGTGCTCCGCGCGCTCGCGATCCCGACGATGGCGCTCGCCGCCGCGGCGGCCGGCTACAGCGCGATGCTCTTCGGCCAGGCCGAAGGCCGCGACTTCTGGCAGAGCCCGCTGCTGCTGCCGCAGCTGCTCGTCGCCGCGCTGGTCGCGGGCGCCGCGTCGCTGATCGTCGCCGGCGCGCTCACCGGGGCCACGCCGTCGACGTTCGTGCGGCTCGGATGGGTGCTCGGCGCGTCACTCGTCGCCGAGGCCGTGCTGCTGTTCGCGGAGCTCGGCGCCACGCACGCGAACCTCGACGTCACGCGCGCCGCGCGCCTGATCACGCGCGGTCACTACGGCGCGCGCTTCTGGATCGCCGTGGTCGCCGCCGGCATCGCGGTGCCGCTGCTGCTGCTGGGGCTGGTACCCGGTCACGGCGCCGTCGCCACGCTCGCCGCGCTGCTCACGCTCCTCGGGCTCTGGATCTACGAGGACGTGTGGGTGAAAGCCGGCCAGAGCATTCCGCTGAGCTAGGAGGTCCGGGTGAGCGTTACGGAACCGCTGCATCCGTCCGCGAGAGAGCTGCCGGCGCCCGCCGGCGGCCTCGCGAGCTTTCCGCCGGTCGCGCGCTGGGACGACTGGGAGGAATACGATCCGGTCGCGTGGCCGCGCAAGGTCAAGAAGCAGTTCTCGCTGATCCCGACCATCTGCTTCAACTGCGAGGCCGCGTGCGGCCTGCTCGCCTACGTGGACAAGGAGACGGGGCGCATCGCGAAGTTCGAAGGCAACCCGGTTCATCCGGGCAGCCGCGGCCGCAATTGCGCCAAGGGCCCCGCGACGCTCAACCAGGTCGACGATCCCGAGCGCATCCGCTATCCGATGCGCCGCAAGGGCGCGCGCGGCAGCGGCGAGTGGGAGCGCGTGACCTGGGACGAGGCGCTCGACGACATCGCGGGCCGCATCCGGAAGGCGCTCGTCGAGGGCCGTCAGAAGGAAGTGATGTATCACCTGGGGCGCCCGGGCCACGAGCTCGTCTACCTCCAGCGCGTCTTCCACGCGTGGGGCATCGACGGCCACAACAGCCACACCAACGTCTGCTCCGCGAGCGCGCGCGCCGGCTACGCGTTCTGGATGGGCATGGACCGGCCGTCGCCGGACCACGCGAACGCGCGCGTGATGCTGCTGCTCTCGTCGCACCTCGAGACCGGCCACTACTTCAACCCGCACGCGCAGCGGATCATCGAAGGCAAGATGCGCGGCGCGAAGGTGATCGTCGTCGACACGCGCCTCTCCAACACCGCGTCGATGGCGGACTGGTGGCTCGCGCCGTGGCCGGGCACCGAGGCCGCGCTGCTGCTCGCGATCGCGAACATCCTCGTCACCGAGCGCCGCTACGACCGCGACTACGTCCGCCGCTGGGTGAACTGGGAAGAGTACCTGCGCGAGGAGCGCCCGGACCTGCCGCAGACGTTCGAGGGCTTCGAGCAGGCGCTCGAGCAGCTCTACGCGACGTACACGCCGGAGTTCGCGGCGACGGAGAGCGGCGTCGACGCGGCGACGATCGTCGAGATCGCGCGCGTGATCGGCGGCGCGCACGGCGCGCTCGCCACGCACGTGTGGCGCAACACCGCGGCCGGCAACCTGGGCGGCTGGCAGGTCGCGCGCGCGCTGGAGCTCCTGGTCGTGCTGACGGGCTCCGTCGGCACGCCGGGCGGCACCGCGCCGAACGCGTACAACAAGGCGATCCCCGCGCCGCCGATGATGCCGCCGCCCGCGAAGGTGTGGAGCGAGCTGCTGATGCCGAAGGAGTACCCGCTGGCGTTCTTCGAGATGAGCTTCCTGCTCCCGCATCTGCTGAAGGACGGACGCGGCAAGCTCTCGATGTACTTCACGCGGGTCTACAACCCGGTGTGGACGAATCCCGACGGGATCTCGTGGATCGAGATGCTCACCGACGAGGCGAAGGTCGAGCGGCACGCGTGTCTGACGCCGATCTGGAGCGAGACCGCGTGGTTCGCCGACTACGTGCTGCCGATGGGCCACGCGTCCGAGCGCCACGATCTGATGTCGCAGGAGACGCACGCCGCGCGCTGGATCGGCTTCCGTCAGCCGGTGCTGCGCCTCGCGCTCGAGCGTCAGGGCAAGGTGTTCGACACCACGTGGCAGGCCCACGAGGCCGCCGGCATCGGCCAGGTCTGGGAGGAAGACGAGCTCTGGATCGAGCTCTCGTGGCGCATCGATCCCGACGGCGCGCTCGGCATCCGGAAATACTTCGAGTCGCCCTACCGGCCCGGCGAGAAGCTGCGCATCGCGGAGCTCTACCGGTGGATGTTCGAGAACAGCGTGCCGGGGCTGCCGCAGGCCGCGGCGAAGGAAGGACTGACGCCGCTCGAGTACATGCGCAAGTACGGCGCGTTCCTGGTCGAGTCGAACGTTTACGAATCCCACGAGAAGCCGCTCGCCGCGAAGGATCTCGAGGGCGCGAGTGTCGACCCGGGGACGAAGGTCGTGACTCGCGGCGGCGCCGCGCTGGGGGTCGAGATCGACGGCGTCGTGCGCACGGGCTTTCCGACGCCGTCGCGCAAGCTCGAGTTCTTCTCGAAGACGCTGAAGGACTGGAAGTGGCCGGAGCAGGCGGTGCCGGGCTACATCCGCAGCCACGTCCACTTCTCGAACGTCGATCGCTCACGCGGCGAGATGGTGCTGCTGCCGACGTTCCGGCTGCCCACGCTGATCCACACGCGCTCCGGCAACGCGAAGTGGCTCGCCGAGATCTCGCACACGAATCCGCTATGGGTCCATCCCGAGGACGCCGCCCGGCTCGGCGTGACGACGGGCGACCTGCTCAAGGTCGAGACCGCGATCGGCCACTTCGTCGATCGCGTGTGGGTCACGGAAGGCATGCGCCCGGGCATCCTCGCGTGCTCGCACCACATCGGTCGCTGGCGGCTGCGCGAGGCGATCGGCGGCGAGCGCTGGTCGACCGCGCTCGTGGATCTCAGCCAGGACGCGCCGGGCAAGTGGCGCATGCGGCAGGTCCACGGCGTCAGACCGTTCCCGAGCGAGGATCCCGACTCCGAGCGCATCTGGTGGGAAGAGGCCGGGGTGAACCAGAACCTCACGTTCCCCGTGCAGCCGGATCCGGTGAGCGGCCAGCACTGCTGGCACCAGAAGGTCACTGTCAGCAAAGCCGGACAGCTCGACCGCTACGGGGACATCTTCGTCGACACGGAGAAGTCGTTCGAGATGTACCGGAAGTGGCTGGCGCTCGCGCGCCCGGCCCCAGGCCCTGGCGGCCTCCGCCGCCCGTTGTGGCTGCCGCGGGCGTTCAAGCCCGACGCGTCGGTGTATCGGTTGGAATAGGGGGGCTCCGGGCGCCCCCCTAGCCCCCCACGCTCCGGGGCGGGAGTGAATCCCGCCCCTCCGCGATCGCCGTTCCACCCCGTTCAGCCGCCGGGCCGTATACCTTCCTGACATGGACGACGCGGCCTTCACGAAGATGGCGGAGGAATACGGGGCGCGGCTCTACGCGGTCGCGTTCCGGCTCCTGCGCAACCGCTCCGACGCCGAGGACGCGGTCCAGCGCGCGCTGCTGAAGGCGTTCGCCGCGCGCGACGCGTACTCGCCGCGCTGGGCCGTCTCGACGTGGCTCTACCGCATCCTCTCGAACGTCTGCATCGACGAGCTGCGCCGCCGGCGGCCGTCGGCGGACGTCGACGAGATCCCCGCGGGCACGAGCTCGTCCGCGGCAGCGATCGGCGCGCGCATCGACATCTCGCGGGCGCTCGAGAGCGTGCCGCGCGAAGCCCGCGTCCTCCTCGCCCTGCACTACGTGGACGGCCTCTCGCATCGCGAGCTGGCCGACATCCGCGGCATCTCCGTCAACACCGTCAAGAGCCAGCTCGCGCGCGGCAAGCAGATCCTGCGCGCGCGGCTCGAGAGAGGACCTCATGGATCAGCTCGACGACCTGCTCGCTGAGTACTTCGACCCGGCGCTCGCGCCGGCGGACCTCAAGGCGCGCCTCGTGCGATCGGCCGCGCGTGCGACGCCGGCCGCGGATCTCAGCCGCTTTCACATCGAGGCGAGCGATCGCGGGATCCGGCGCCTGTCGTACGGCCGCGGACAGGACGTGGCCGCCACTGCGGCCGCGCGGCGCCATCTCGAGCGTGCGCGCGCCGAGCTCGGGGAGTACCTCGAGGGCCGGCGAACCTACTTCACGGTGCCGGTGGACCTGGAGGTCGCCGACTTCCAGAGCCGCGTGCTGGCGCAGGCCGCGCGCGTTCCGTACGGCGAGACGACGTCGTACGCCGAGCTCGCGCGGCGCATCGGCCACCCGCGCGCGTCGCGCGCGGTCGGCAACGCGCTCGGCGCGAATCCGGTGCCGATCGTGGTGCCGTGCCACCGGATCATCCGCGGCGACGGCACGTGGGGCCACTACGCGTTCGGCGGCGCGATGAAGACCGCGCTGCTGACCCTCGAGCGCACGACACCGGTGCTGGTGGGCTCGGACACGACGAACATCGTCTGCCGCCGGGGCTGCGCGCACGAGCAGCGGATCGGCGAGGCCCACCGCGTCGTTTTCGCGTCGCTGACCGACGCGAAGAGCGTGGGCTACCGGCCGTGCAAGGTCTGCCAGAAGGCCGGATGATGTACGGTTGACCAGAATCCGAGGCCAAGGCGCGGCTGCCCGAGCTGGTCGCCGGCGTCGAGGAGCGTGAAGAAGAGATCGTGGTCACGCGTAACGGCCGTGCCGCCGCCGTGCTGCTCAATGCCGACGAATACGACCGTCTCAAGGCCACCATCGACGTTCTGAGCGATCCGGACTTGATGCGGCAGATCGCGTCGAGCAAGCGGTATTTCGCTCGGGGCGGGCGCGGCCTGTCGTTCGAGGAGGTCTTCGGCGAGCCGCTCGTCAGACGCAAGGCGCGTGGCCGCCGCTAGCCGGTCGTTCACCCTCGCCATTCCGCCCGAAGTCGCCGAGATCATTCGCCGCCTGCCCCCTGACGTGAACCGTGGGGTCCGTGAGGCGCTGCCGGCGCTCAGCACGCATCCGTACGAAGGTTCGCCGCTGGTCCGGGAGCTCGAGGGAAAGTGGCGCTATCGCGTCCGGCGCTATCGGATCGTGTACGAGGTGGACACATGCGTGCATGTGTTACGTATCGTCGCGGTGGGCCATCGCCGGCACATCTACGAGGAGCTCGCGGCCCGCTCGCGTCCCTGAGCAGCGGAGCGACGCTCAGCTCGCGGCGTCGGTGCAGTAGGTCGTCAGCAGGCGGCGGTCGGAGTCGTAGCGGAGACGGTTCAGCGCCTCGGTGCGATCGGCCCACGCGACCTCGTCGACCTCGTGGTCGTGCTCGCCTTCCTTCTCGACCGGACGCATGAGGAACCAGCGCACGGTCTTGCGGATGCGTGCGCCGTTGCGCTGGAACCAGTACGTCACGGCCTCGAGCTCGCGGACAAGCTCGCAGCGCCAGCCCGTCTCCTCGCGCACCTCGCGCAGCGCGGCCTCGGCGCTCGTCTCGCCGGTCATCAGCGTGCCCTTCGGGAGCGTCCACACGGGCCGGTTGCGCAGATCGCGCGCGCGGATGAGCAGGACCCGGCCCTGGTCGTCGACCACGAGGCCGCCGGCGGAGAACTCTAAGATGGGACGCCGCTCCGACACGCCGACATGATACGACTGGTTGGAACCGGTGACTGCGGCGATCGATGCGTGACGACCTGCACGCGCACTTCCCCGCCGGCGCGATCCCGCGCCCCGCGCAGGTCCGCCTGCTCGACGAGCTCGCCGACGCGCTCGCGGACGCGCCGGAGGACGCCGAGAGCCCGCGCGTCCTCCTGATCGAAGCGCCGCCCGGCGTCGGCAAGAGCCATCTCGCGATGACGCTCGCGCGCTGGAGCGGTGACGCCTACCTTCTCACTTCTCAGAAGCTCCTCCAGGACCAGTACGAGCGCGAGTTCGGCGACGCGCTGCAGCTCGTGAAGGGCCGCGAGAACTATCTCTGCGAGCGCGTGCCGCCGCCCGCGCGCGTCACCACGGCGCAGGGACTGTGCCGCCGGCCGCGCGGCCCGATGTGCCAGTGCCCGTACGCGCGCGCGAAGCTCGCCGCGCTCAACGGGCCGATCTTCTGCACCAACACCGCGTACTTCCTCACGCTGCGCCAGTGGCAGCGCGAGCAGCTCCGCCGCCGGCGGCTCCTGATCGTCGACGAGGCGCACAACCTCGAAGGGCAGCTCGTCCGCGTCTTCACCGTGAGCTTCGCGCCCGACCAGATGAAGGGGTGGTTCGGCGCGCCGCTGCCGCGGTTCGCGTCGGCGGACGAGTACCGCATGCTGTTCGAGGACCACGTCACGCGGCTGGACGCCGAGCTCGCGCTCATCGACGGGCGGCTCGACAGCCTGCGGCCGCCGGGATTCGGCGTGGACGACCTGCTCACCTATCCGCTCACCGCCGAGGAGCAGGAGCTGCTCACGCAGCGCGACCTCCTCGACGGCGCGCTCGCCCGCCTGCGCTTCTTCCTCGACGCCGCCGACACCGAGTGGATCGTGCGCTATCCCGACGCCGGGTTCGGCGCCACGCTCGAGCTCGTGCCGCTCACCGTGCACGCGATGGCGTCGGCGCTGCTGTGGGACGCCGCCGACATCGTCGTGCTGTCGTCGGCGTTCCTCGGACGCGCGGAGGTCGTCGCGAGCTACTTCGGTCTGGCGGCCGACGCCGTGCGCGCGCTCGCGAGTCCCTCCCCCTTTCCGGTGGAGCGGCGGCGCATCGAGTACGCGCCGGTCGGCGTGCTGTCGAAGGCGACGCTCCCCGAGCTCGAGCCCGCCCTGTTCGACGAGGTCGCGCGGATCCTCGCGCGCCACCGGACGGAGAAGGGGCTCGTGCACGCGGCGTCGTACGTCGCCGCGCGGCGGCTGCTCGCGTACCTGGCCGATCACGCGCCCGAGCAGCATCGCCGCGTGATCTTCGTCGAGTCGTCCGACGCGAAGACGCGCGCGCTCGAGCACCATCGCGCGTCCCCGCTCCCGACGGTCCTGCTGTCGCCGTCGCTGCGCGAAGGGGTCGACCTCCCCGACGACTTCCTCCGCTTCCAGATCGTGACCAAGATGCCGTACCCGGATCTCGGCGATCCGTGGACGGCGGCGCGCCGGATGCGCGACCAGCGCTGGTACGCGCTCGAGACCGCGAAGGCGCTCGTCCAGGCGTACGGGCGCTCCTGCCGTCACGCCGGCGACCACGGCGTCACGTACGTCCTCGACGGCCAGTTCGCGCGCTTCGTTCAGCGCTACCGTCCGCTCCTGCCCGCGTGGTTCCGCGAGGCCGCGGAGCCGGCCCTGCGCGCGGCGAAGGCGCGCGCGTGAGCGGCGTCGAGATCCGCGCGCTCCGTCCCGGCGAGGAGCCGGCCGTGGGCCGCGGCGTTCGACGACGGACGCATCGGCGGCATCGCGCAACATTCGCGCTACAACGTCGAAACGAACGGTCACGCGGACGATGCGGCGATGCGCGCGGCGAGCCGCGAGGAGATCGAGCGCGGGCTCGCCGAGCGCGCGAGCTGGGTTCTCGAAGCGGACGGGGTACCGCTGGCCTTCCAGCAGTTCAACGCGATGCTGCCCGACATCGTGCAGGGCGGAGGCGTGTGGACGCCGCCGGATCTTCGCGGACGCGGCTACGCGCGCGGGGTGGTGGCGGGCTCGCTGCTCGCCGCGCGCGCCGAGGGCGTGACGCGCGGCGTGCGGTTCACGGGCGACGAGAACGTGCCGGCGCAGCGTGCGTATCGCGCCCTCGGCTTCACGCGCGTCGGCGACTGGGGGCTGCTCTTCCTGAAAACACCGATGACGATCGAGCCGATCTAGACGATCTCGCTGACCTGCATCGTCGGCTGGATGTTGGTGTAGTTCGGGATGTCCGCCATGATCTCGGGGCCGTGCTGTCCCATCCCCTTCTGGAACTCGGCCATTGAGTTGAAGTAGACGTGGCCGATGCAGACGAACGGCGCCGGCGAGCCCGGCGCGCCGCCCGACACGCCCTTGTCGACTTCCGCGCGCACGAAGCCGAAATTCTTCAGCCGGTCGCCGACGAGCTTCATGTGCTTGTTCCGGTAGTAGTCGACGTCGAACTTCTTGCCGGCCTCGTTGGGATAGAGCACGGTCACGCGAATCATGAGGTCCTCCCTGGTCTAATGAGTCTCGTACAATCGGGTGACGCGCCCCCGCCCGGGGGCCGGGCACGCGCTCCGCGGCGCTGTCGGGCTCCGGCCTCGCTGTCGACGGCCAACGGCCGTCGACGTACGAGTCCTGCGCCCTCCGGCGCGTGACCTCCGCGCGACCCGGCCCCGGGCGGGGGCGCGTCACCCGATTGTACGAGACTCATCAGGAGTCGACGCCGGCGCGGCGGCGCAACACCACGCCGACCGGCGTGCCGAGCAGCGCGCCCGCGAGCCAGAGCCATCCGTGCACGCTCGTCGACGCGATGCCGCTGAAGTACGCGCTGATGTTGCAGCCGAACGCGAGGCGCGCGCCGTAGCCGAGCAGCAGCCCGCCCGCGAGCGCGACCGCGCCGCGGCGCAGCGTGACGCGACCGATGTAGAAGCGGCCCGCGAGCCCGGCGGCGAGGAGCGCGCCGAGAACGATCGCGAAGTCCATCATCGCGGTCTCGTCGGCGTAGATCGGCGCCGAGAGCGCCTCCGCCGGAAAGCCGTCGCTCCAGAACTGAGTCCGCGACAGATCCACGCCGGCCAGCGTCGCGAGCTTCGCGCCCGCGAGCGTGATGCCCCACGTGATGCCCCACGGATGTCCGGCGAGGACGACCACGAGCGCGTTCAGCGCGGCGAGCAGCACGGCGCCGGCCGTCAGCGGCCACGGACCGTGGACGACGCGCCGCCACCCGCTCACGGGCGGAGCGACCGGACGCACCCCGCCGAGGCGCGCGCGCTCCCAGCGCTTCGCGGCGAACGCGATGATCGCGAACGCGGCGAGCTGGACGGCGACCGCCGGCGCCCAGCCGAGCGTGTCACCGAGACTGATCGGCCCGAGCGACGGCAGCGAGCGCCAGACGGCCGCGTGCGTGGTCTGGACGATCGATCCCGCGGCGAAGCCGGCGAGCGCCAGGATCATCGACGTCGCCCCCCCGCCGAGATTGAAGAGGCAGCCCGAGCCGCAACCGCCCGCGAGCTGCATGCCGATCGCGAACACCGCGGCGCCGAGCACCACGACGAGGCCCGCCGGCGCGACCGTGCCCGCGACCTCGGTGCCCAGCACTTCCCCGGCGCTCAGCATCGGCGCGAGCAGGACCGTCGCGACCGCGAGCATCAGCATCTGCGCGCGGAGCCCGCGCGTGTCGCCGACGCTCGCGAGCGCGCGGAACGCCGCGGTGAACCCGAAGGCCGAGTGGTAGAGCACGAAGCCCAGCGCGCCGCCGACGAGAAACAGCGCCGCGTGACGCCATCCATACGGGCCGGCGAGCTTCGCCGCGTACGCGGCGAGCACCATCGCGGCGATCAGCACCACGTTCGTCCGCGCCTTCGGAACGTGGGGCGCGGGCGCGGTCGCGGGGAATCCGGTGCGGTCGGTGGCGAGGCGGCTCACGCCGTCGTCCCGCGGGCCTGCCGCAACATCTCGATCAGCGCGGCGCGGGCCTCGTCCGCCGTCCGCACCTCGCTCGGGAACGCGATCCGCACGCTGTGCCGCCGCCCGCCGTGCGTGACGCGCAGCTTGAAGCCGAGGCGATCCACGCCCGTCATCAGCGCCTCGTCGGCCTCGACGCCGGCGAACGCGCGCGCGTAGGTGATCAGCGCGTCGGCGTGATCCTTGTTCATGTGCGTGATGATGCCGCCCGCCACGTCGGCCAGCGGGTCGGGGCGCGCGTCCGCATAGCCGGCGGCCGTCACCCAGTCCATCGCGGCGAAGCCGCCGACGAAGTAGACGTCGGTGACGTCGAGCCGCCAGAACCCGAAGTCCTGGAAGTCGACCCAGTAACGCGCGTTCTCGTGGAGGGCGAGGTACGCGCTGCGCGCTGCGGCACGCGCGTCGTCGGCGACCGGCTTCGCCATGCCCATGAGCGTCACGCGTCCCGCGGCGAGCGGGTCGCCGGCCCAGTCGGGCTGCGCGACGAGCAAGCTGGCGCGCGGATCGGCCTGGAGGTTCTGGGTGTGCATCGCCATCGTGCTGATCAGGAGGATCGGGTTGCCGCGCTCGTCCACCGCGTACGGCATGATCGACGCGAATGGATGGCCGGGATGCCGGCGCGAGAGCGTGGCGAGCGTCGCCGCGCGCCCGAGGTGCACGAGCGTGCGCGCGCGCTCCGCGTAGTCCGGCTCCGGGACGGGAGGCGTGTCGGATCGCGAGGGAGGACCGGCGTGCTGGCTCATGGCCGGCACACGAACCACGCCTGGGTGCTCGCGTACCCGCGCAGCCCCCCGAGCGGCGAAAACGTGATCGCGTCGATGCCGAAGCGCTTCTCGATCTTCGGACGGAGCGCGCGCCAGTTGAAGCCCTTGTGCCCGTGGTGGAGCGCCGGCCGCCCGGGCGCGATCTCGTCGCCCTGGTACACCGGCCGATCGATGCGTGTGCCCGCGTTCGCGAAGACCATCGTCACGGGCTCGCGCGCGGTGTGCTTCTCGCGGTGCCGGTAGTCGCCGAGGTTGCGCCAGCCCGCGACCATCCGCACGGCGTGCTTCACGAGCAGGCTCGGGCCGATCTCCACCGGCACGCTGATCAGCACGACGCCGCCCGGCGCCACGAGGCGCGCGAGCTCGTCGAGCACCTCCTCGGCCGCCTCGTCGAGACAGTGCTCGAGCACCCCATGCGCACGACGACGCCGTAGCGTCCGGCGTGCTCGGGCGCGCGCAGCGTGTCGGTCAAGCGGCGGCTGCACTCGTCCCCCTGCTTCGGGTCCGCGTCGGCGCCGAGCGCGTCCGGAAAGAGATCGCGCACCAGCCAGAGGAACGTCGCGTCGCCGCAGCCGTAGTCGAGGAGCCGGCGCCCGCGGAACGGCATGACGAGCGCGCGCGCCTTGGCGAAGCGACGCTGGTGGCTCCAGGCGACGAGGCGGTCCTTGCAGAAGAGCTGGTTCCTGGCGTACGACCCACCGGCCAGCAGCGGCTCATCGGCGCGCATCACATCCGGCCGCTTACGACGTCGGCGACAGCGGCGGCTGGACGAGCCGGGCCGCGTCGAAGTCCGCGGCGACACGCTGGTCGTTCTCGAGCATCGCCTCCGCGTCGACCGTCGCGAACTCGATCGCGCCCATGTCCTCGAACGCCTTGCGCACGCGCGGACCCCAGAGCCCGATGTCCTTGACCGTCGGCACGATGCGGCTGAAGAGGCGCTTGCGGAACATCGCCATCTGCTGCGAGCTCATCGCGGCCTCGATCGCTTCCTTCACCGGCAGGCCGAGGTTCTCCCACAGCTCCTTCTGGTTGAAGCGATCGCGCATGTGGTAGCAGGCCTCGACGACGAACTCCTCGCGCTCGTCACGCTCGGTCTCGGTGAGCTGCGGATAGTAGTCGCGCAGCGCGAGCCGCCCGAACGCGACGTGGCGGGCCTCGTCCTGCATCACGTACGCGTTCACCGACGCGGCGAGCGGGTTCTTCGCCTGGTCGCGAATGCGCTGGAACGCTGCGAGCGCCAGGCCTTCGATGAGCACCTGCATGCCGAGGTACGTCATGTCCCAGCGCCGGTCGGTGAGGACGACCTCCAGCAGCGCCTTCAACCCGGGCGTGATCGGGTACGCCAGCTCGAACTTCTCGTGGAGCAGGCGCGCGTATGCCTCCACATGGCGTGCCTCGTCCATCACCTGCGTCGCCGCGTAGAACTTGGCGTCGAGGTCGGGCACGATCTGGACGATGCGCGCGGCGGCCATCAACGCCCCCTGCTCGCCGTGCATGAACTGCGAGAGCGACTGCGCCTGCTGGTGATGGCGGACCTTGACGCGCTCTTCCTTCGTCATCCGGTCCCAGAGCGCGGAGCCGTAGATCGGAATCGCGCGGTCCTCGAGCTCCTGCGGGTTCTCCGGGTCGAGGTTGATCGACCAGTCGATGCGCTCGGCGGCGTCCCACTGCCCCTTCTTGCCCTTGTCGTAGAGCGCGAGCAGCTTCGCCCGCTCGTCCTCGTACTCCCAGGTGAACGCGGTCTGCGTCTCGCCGTTCAGCGTCCACTGGGTCTGCTCGACGGGCAGCTGGTACCGGTACATGGTCGCCATGACCGTAAATTATGCCACCGCGCGCGGGGGCGGCGCGGCGCTCACTCCTTCGTGGCGGTGTACGGGCAGATCTGCCGGTAGGAGCAGTAGCGGCAGGCGCGATACGACGGGGCGGCCTCGAAGCGGCGCGCGCGGATCCCCGCCGCCGCGTCCTTGACGGCCTCGGTCGCCTCCTCCGCGTCGGCGCCGGTCGGGTTGTGGCGGCCGATCGTGTGCGACTCGAGGAAGCGCAGCTCGACGCGCTCGGGCAAGGTCCCGGTCATCTCGCGCCACGCGAGCGCGTAGATCTTCAGCTGCAGGCTCTCGCGCGCGCGCTTGTCCGCGAGCTTCAGCGTGGCGACCTCGCCGGTCTTGTAGTCGACGATCGCCGCCCCCAGGAGCTCCTCGTCGACGCGATCGAACCGCCCGCGCACCCTGTCGTTGCCCAGCGCGAACCCGAAGTCCTTCTCCACGAAGGACGGCCGGATCCCGTCGGCCTCCTCCTGCTGCCAGAAGCGCGTCAGGGTCTCGCGGCCCGCCGCCTTGCGCGCCTCCTGGTGCTCCCACGACAGGAAGCCCTGGTTCACCCACTTCTTCTCGTACTCGGCGAGCAGGTCCTCGAGCGCCGTGTAGTTGCCGGCCGCGCGGCGGCGCAGGTAGAACTCGACGACCTCGTGGATCGTGGCGCCGTAGACGAGCGCGTGGTGGCGCGGCTGCGGCACGCGCAGCACGTAGGAGTACCGGTACTTGAGCGGGCAGCTCTTGTACTCCTCGATCTGCTTGTGGCTGATCACCAGCTCTTCGTCGGGACCGATCGGCGGCAGCGCGAAAGCGCCGGTCCCGGCCGGCGGCGCGAAGCGCGCGATCTCTTCCACCGCCTTCGACTTGAAGGGCTTCGCGGCGTCCTTCGGGAGATCGAGCGCCTCGAGCACGAACTGGCTCACCTTGCGCTCGCGCGTGCCTCCGTAGTCGCGCGCGCTGGTGAGATAGAGCTCGCGCTTCGCGCGCGTCATGCCCACGTAGAAGAGCCGGCGCTCCTCCTTGCGGTGGAAGTCCGCCGGCGGCCGCGCGTCGGGCCGCAGCTCGAGCGGGACTTCGAGCGCTTCCGAGCGCGCGCGCGACGGGAACTTGTCCTGCACGAGGTTGACGAGGAAGACCACCGGGTACTCGAGGCCCTTCGCCTTGTGGACCGTCAGCACGCGCACGGCGGGCGTCTCGACGTCCGCCTCGGCCACCGCCGGATCGTCGCCCGCGTCGATGAGCGCGTCGAGGTGCTTCACGAACTCGCGCACGTTGTCGTAGCGGAGCGCCTTCGCGGCGTCCTGGATGCGGCGGAAGAACTTCGAGATGTTCTGGACCTCGGCCTCGTCGCGCACGTTCGTGGCCGTCGACATCTTGGCGAGGCGCCCGGAGTCCACCAGGAACTGGTAGAGGAGCTCGCCCGTCGGCATCTCGCGCGCCCGCTCCATGAAGCGCTCGATGTCGGTGACGAAGCTCCGGATCGCGAAGCGCCCGTCGTCGGAGACGGACTCCCGCAGCTCGGCGAGCTCTTCCACGTGACGGAGGACCTCGAAGAGCGGGCGGTGCTTGCGATCGGCCCACGTCGAGCACCACGTGAGGTCGACGATCGGCACGTTGTAGATGTCCGACGACGCGAGGTAGTGCACGCTCACCGACTCGTCGGGATGCGCGACCGCGCGCAGGAACGCGATCAGCAGGCGCACCTCCGGCCGGCCGTAGAGCCCCGCGTTGCCGGAGAACGTCCACGGAATGCCGCGCAGGTTGAACGAGCGCAGGAACGCGTCGGCGTCGCCGTTCGAGCGCACGAGCACCGCGACGTCCTCGTAGCGCCACGCGCCCGTGCCGGCCTTGTCGTGGACCATCGTGGCGACGGCGTCGGATTCCTGCGCGGCGGTCTCGTAGTGCAGGTGCGCGGGCTCGGGGCCGATCGGCTCGCGCACGGCCGTGAGGTGCTTGGAGACTTCGGGATCCTGCGCCTCGAGACGATCCGGATCGTTGTAGCGGATCAGGCGGTACGCCGCGTCGAGAATGGCCTGGTGGGATCGATAGTTCTCCGTGAGGACGATGCGCGGCGCGTCGCGATACTCGGCGATGAACTCCGCGATGTTCGACAGCGCGGCTCCGCGAAACCTATAGATTGCCTGGTCGTCGTCGAACACGACCGCGATGTTGCGGTGGCGCGCGGCGAGCAGCTTCACCATCTCGAACTGCGCGTGGTTCGTGTCCTGGAACTCGTCGACCAGGATGTAGCGGAAGCGCCGCTGGTACGCGTTCAGCACGTGGGTGCGCGCGCGGAGGAGGTTCAGCGCGAGCACGATCTGGTCGCCGAAGTCGACCGCGCTCTCGCGCGCCATCAGCTCCTGGTAGCGCGCGTACGCGGCCGCCAGCTCCGCCTGCTGGGCCGCGCGGTCGTGCTTCTCGTCGTCCTCGGGAAGGCCCACGGCCTCGAGCCGCAGCCGCTCCGCGCACGCGTGATACTCGGCGGGCGAGATGTCCTCGTCCTTGCACCGGCTGATCAGGCTGATGATCGCCTGCACGTGCCGCGTCGGATCGCCGAGCGGGCGGTAGCGCTCGAGCGGAAACTCGAAGAGCCGGTCGCGGATGAAGATCACCTGCTCCGCGCGGCTCAACACGCGGAAGTCGGGCGCGAGCCCGACCTCGAGCGAGTGCTCGCGCAGGATCCGGTCGCCGAACGCGTGGAACGTGGAGATCTCGACGTCGGCGTAGCCGTACGGCACCAGCTCGTCGACCCGAGCCTCCATCTCGGCCGCGGCCTTGTCGGTGAACGTGAGCGCGAGGATCTCGTGCGGGCGCGCCTTGCCTTCGGTGATGAGGTGGGCGATGCGGCGGGTGATGACGGTCGTCTTGCCGGTGCCGGCGCCGGCGACGATCAGGAGCGGGCCCGCGTCGTGAACGACCGCGCGGCGCTGCGCGTCGTTCAGCCCGTCGAGGGAGCCTGCCACGAGCCGACTATCGACGAAGTCGCGCTCCCGATCAAGGTTTCTTCTCCAGCGCGACCGTCCCGAACGTCTGCTGGCCCTGCACGTCGCCGCGCAGGGCGCGTCCGTTGAGGGTCAGCGTGAGGATCAGCGCCGGCGGCACGGTGATCCGCATCGTGGTGCCGTCGAACACGCCGAAGAAGCGCACGTCGCGGTTGTAGTAACCCTGCGTGTCCGGCGTGGTGACGGCCATGAAGAGCACGCCACGCACGTTCTCCCCGTCGACGGCGTCGACGGCGATGGAGAGGAAGCCGCCGCTCCCGGTCGGCGCTTTCCACGCCCCGGTCCAATACCCGACGATCCCCTTCGTGTCGTGCCTCTGCTGCGCCAGAACGAGCGCCGGGACGAGGACAAGAACAACGACGAGCGCGCGGAGGCCGGGGATGATGAGCTCGGCAAGGGCAGCGCGGGTACGGACGACGGACGGGCCCCGGGGTGCAGAGCGAACGCGAAGACAAGAGGGAGCGAAGCTCCCTCTGTGGCGCAGCCTTTGAGCGTCGCACCCCGGGGCCCGTCCGTCGTCCGTACCCGCGCAGGCGTCGCCACCGCGCCGCTCGATCATCGCGACGCACTATGGCACGATTGGTCGCCGATGATCGCGCGCGACACGCCCGGCCCCACATCGCACACGTACTTCTCGCAGCGCCTGCGCCTGCACTACGTGGACTGGGGCAACGCGGGCAAGCCGCCGCTCCTCATGATCCACGGGGGACGCGACCACTGCCGCAACTGGGACTGGACAGCCGCCGCGCTGCGGGAGGACTGGCACGTCATCGCGCCCGACCTTCGCGGGCACGGCGACAGCCAGTGGTCGCCGGACGGCAACTACTCGATCGCCGGCTACATCTACGATCTCGCGCAGCTCATCCACCAGCAGCAGCTGGCGCCGGTCACGATCCTCGCGCACTCGCTCGGCGGCCACATCGCGCTCCGCTACGCCGGGATCTATCCGGCGACGGTCGCGAAGCTCATCGCGATCGAAGGCCTCGGCCCGTCACCCGCGTCGATGAAGGAGCGCGGCCGGAAGGACATCGCGGTGCGGATGGACGAGTGGATCCGCGAGCAGCGCGCGCTCGCCGGCCGGGTCCCGCGGCGCTACGCGTCGATCGAGGATGCGTTCCACCGGATGCAGGAGGCCAACCCGCACCTCACCGCGGAGCAGGCGCGGCACCTCACCGTTCACGGGGCGAACCAGAACGAGGACGGCACGTACTCGTGGAAGTTCGACAACTACGTCCACGCGTGGCCGCCCTACGACATGCGGCTTTCCGACATCCAGCTCCTGTGGTCGCGCATCGCCTGCGCCACGCTGCTGCTCTACGGCAAGGAGAGCCGCGCCGGGAACCCGGAGGACGATGGCCGCGCGAGTCTCTTCGCGCACGCGTCGGTGGTCGGGGTCGACGGGGCCGGCCACTGGCTGCACCACGACCGCCTCGACCTGTTCCTGAAGATCGTCCGCGACTTCCTGAACATGGGGGACCGCCTCTAGCGGCTTCCCAAGCCCCCCGGCGCTCCGCGCCCCGGCGAAGCCGTGGCGCTCCGCGAGTGGCGCGACGAGCGCCCAGGTGAGCATCGGGGGCACGCCGATCAAGATCGCGTCGCTGGGGGTGGGTCGGCCGCATGGACCCGCCGCCTCGCTCAGGGCTCCGCGTACTGTTACTTCATGCGCGAGACGAGATGCTCGCCCACGCGGAGCGCGTTGGCGATGATCGTCAGCGCCGGGTTCACCGCGGCGCTGGAGCAGAAGAAGCTGCCGTCCACGACGTAGAGGTTGTCGACGTCGTGCACCTTGCAGTTCGTGTCGAGCACGGAGCTCTTCGGATCGGTGCCGAACTTACAGGTGCCGATCTGGTGCGCGACGCCCGCGAGCGGGATGCGCGCGGAGAGGAAGCCGCGCTTCGGCATGACGACCATGTCGGTGCCGATCTCGTGCGTGAGCTGCTTCAGGCGGTCGAGCAGGCGCTTGTGGCCTTCCTCGTTGTTCGGCGTGTAGTGCAGCGTGATCCCGCCGTCCTTGCCGGCCACCACGTGGTTGTCGGGGTTCGGCAGGTCCTCGGACGTCACCCACCAGTCGATCGAGTGGTGCGCGATGTAGTCGAGCGCCATGCCGGGCGCGAAGAACGGCGCGCCTTCGGCGATCATCTCCTTCGACATCTTGCCCAGCATCTGGAAGTGGCCCATCGGGTACTGGAAGTTCGGGCCGCCGAAGTAGAAGTCGTTCACGCCGAACGTCTTCTGGAACTTCGTCGGGTTCGGCTTCTTGCCGATCGAGACCACGGCCGAGTTCAGGTGGCACATGTAGTTGCGGCCGAGGAGCCCCGAGCCGTTGTTGCCGATGCCGTTCGGGTGCTTGTCGTTCGCGGACAGTTGCAGCAGCGCGGCGGAGTTGGCGGCGCCGCAGGACACGGTGACGACGTCGGCCTGGAACTCCTCACGATGCCCGTTGACGTCGGCCTCGATCTTCGTGATCTGGCGGCCGGAGGCGTCCGTGTGGAGCTTGAGGACCTTCGCGTTCGTGCGGAGCGTGACGTTGCCGGTCGCGAGCGCCGGCATGACGCACGTCGTGTGCGCGTCGGCCTTCGCGTGCACGAGGCACGGGAAGCCATCGCACGTGTTGCAGCGGATGCACTGGCTCGTCTCCGGGTGCTGCTCGTCGAGGCGGATGCCCACCGGCAGCGGGAACGGGTGCAGTCCGGTCTTCTTGATGCCGTCGACGATCTCCTGGATCCGCGGCTCGTGGCTCACCGGCGGGTGCGAGTAGGGCTCGCCGGGCGGATCGGTCGGATCGATCCCGCGCTCGCCGTGCACGGAGTAGAGACGCTCGGCCTTCGTGTACCACGGGGCGAAGTCCTGGTAGGACATCGGCCACGCCGGCGAGATGCCGCCGTGGTGCTTGATCTCGCCGAAGTCCTGCTGGCGGAGGCGGAAGAGGACGGCGCCGTACATCTTCGTGTTGCCGCCGACCCAGTAGTGGTTGTGGGGGTTGAACTTCTCCCCGAACTGGTTGTGCCACATGTCCTTCGTGTTGTACCGGGCCTCGTGGCACACCGCGTGCGGGTCCCAGTTCTCCTTCTCGCGCGGCAGGAATCCGCCACGCTCGAGCAGGAGAACCTTCTTGCCGGCGTTCGCCAGCGTGTAGGCGAGCGTCCCGCCACCCGCGCCACTTCCGATGATCGCCACGTCGTACCGAGCCGTCGCCATGTCTCCGCCTCCGTTCAACAAGTCAGAGATCTACCTGCAGAATTACTGGATGGTCCCGCGACCCTATGCCAGTCGCGACCCCATTGTCAACGAGCTGTGCAGCCGACAACACCCGTCAGTAGCTGAGCTTCCCCACCGACACTTTCCCCCGGAAAACCCAGTAAATCACGCAGCTGTAACAGACCACGAACGGCATCCCGATGAACGCGATGATCCGCATGAACGAGAGCGTGGGCACCGACGAGGCGGCGTTGAAGACCGTCAGGTTGAACTTCGGGTCGATGCTCGACACGATCAGGTTCGGGAAGATCGCGATGCCGAACAGGAAGTTCAGCGCGGCGATCGTGCACGCGGACGACACGAAGGCGTAGGCGGGATGCCCGCGATACATCCCACGCGGAATGTTCGCGATCGCGAGAATGTTCAGGAGCACCACGATCCACGCGAGCGGCCACTCCTGGAAATGCCGCGTGACGTCGGGCTTGAGGAGATTGGTCACCCCGGTCACGACGACGTACAGCGCGAGGAAGATGAAGAACGCCCGCCACACCCAGCCCTTGATCCTCGCCTGCAGCTCGCCGTCGGTCTTCAGGTAGAGGTAGATCGACCCGTGCATCGCGAACAGGGCAACCGCGAAGCAGCCGGTGAGCAGCGGGTACCAGTGCACGAGGTCCAGGACGGTCCCCTTGAACTCCCGGTCGGCGCCGACGGGCATGCCCATCATCGCGTTGCCGACGGCCACCCCGAAGAGGAAGGTGGCGATCGTGCTGGCGAGGAAGAACGCGACGTCCCACGACTGACGCCACGCGCGGGACTCCTGCTTGCTGCGGAACTCCATCGAGACCGCGCGGAAGATCAGGGCGAACAGGAGCAGCATGAACGGCAGGTAGAAGCCCGAGAACGCGGTCGCGTAGGCCTCCGGGAACGCCGCGAACAGGGCGCCGCCGAAGGTGACCAGCCACACCGCGTTGCCGTCCCACAGCGGGCCGATCGAGCTCATCAGCACCCGCCGCTCCTCGTCCGTCCTCACGAAGAGGTGCAGGATGCCGACGCCGAGGTCGAAGCCGTCGAGGATCGCGTACCCGGTCAGCAGCACGCCGAGCAGCGCGAACCAGAAGATGTGGATGTCGAAGATGTTGAACGGTCCCATCATCGCCGTGTCTCCGCGGCCTCTTCCTTCTCCCCGTGGGTGGCCATCGTCATCGTGCCGTCCTTGCCCGCCATCGCGGCGGCGACGTCGGCGAGCACGAGCGGACGCGCCGCGTCCGGCGGCACGAACTTGTCGATGTCGTCGGGGCCGTGCTGGATCTTGTCGTTGAGCACGTAGAGCCACACCGCGAAGAGCAGCAGATAGATGATCCCGAACAGGAAGATCGAGCCGACGATCTGGCCCGCCGGAACGTTCGTCGAGACGGCCTGCGACGTGCGCAGGATCCCGTAGACCGCCCACGGCTGCCGCCCGACCTCGGCCGAGACCCAGCCCGCCTGGTTCGCGATGTACGGCCCGATCACCGCGAAGACGAAGACCCACATGATCGGCCGGTTGCTGAAGAGCCGGTTCTTCCAGCGCAAGTAGAGCCCGACCACCGTCAGGCCCATGAACATCGACCCGAGCCCGACCATCACGTGGTACGTGAAGAAGACCAGCGGGACCGGCGGCCGGTCCTCCGGCTTGAAGGCGTCGAGGCCCTTCACCGGCTCGGTGAAGTTGTTGTGGACGAGCATGCTGAGCCCGCCCGGGATGCCGATGCCGAAGTCGACCGTCTGCGTCTTGTCGTTCGGCATCCCGAAGAGCCACAGGGTCGCCGGGCCCGTCTTGTAGTGGCCTTCGAGCGCGGCGAGCTTCGCCGGCTGGTGATGCGCGACGATCTCGGCCTGCAGGTGACCGAACGCGGGCGCGCCGAACGACGCGAGCGTCCCGAAGATCAGCGCGATCGTGAACATCTTGCCGGCGAGCACCTGGTGCTGGCGCGTGAGCACGTAGTACGCCGCGATGCTCATCACGAAGAACGACGCCAGGATGTACGAGCCCATCAGCACGTGGCCGAGCCGCGGGATCGTGGAGGGATTCAGGACCATCGCCCAAAAGTCGACGATCTCCGCGCGCTCGAGCGGGGTGCCGGGATTCACGATCTTGTGGCCCGACGGCGTCTGCATCCACGAGTTCGCGATGATGATCCAGACCGACGAGAACATCGCGCCCAGCGCCACCATGCACGTCGAGAAGAAGTGCATCTTCTTGCCGACGCGATCCCAGCCGAACACGAGGACGGCGAGGAAGCCGGACTCGAGGAAGAACGCGAAGATGCCTTCCGCCGCGAGCGCCGAGCCGAACACGTCGCCGACGTAGCGCGAGTAGCGCGACCAGTTCGTCCCGAACTGGAACTCCATGACGATGCCCGTCGCCACGCCCATGGCGAAGTTCACCGCGAAGATGCGCGTCCAGAACCGCGCGATGGCCTCGTAGTGGCGGTCGCCCGTCCGGAGGTAGAGGCCCTCCATGATGACCATCAGCACGCCGAGCCCGATGGAGAGCGGCGGGAAGATGTAGTGGAACATGATCGTGAATCCGAACTGCAGGCGCGACAGGAACAGGGGATCGAGACTCATGGCCTCACCCCAGCGGCGAGTACGCGCGGCGTGATCAAGACGAGCACCTCGAGTTTCTCGGTGACCTGCAGCGTGCGGCGAAAGAGATACCCGAGGACGGGGATGTCCTTCAAGAGGGGAATCCCGGCCTCCACGCGGGCCTCGCGGGTGCGGATCGTCCCGCCCAGCACCAGGGTCTGGTTGCTCGGGATGACCGCGGAGGCCTCGATCTCGCGCTTGATGATGCGCCGCGAGCCGGTCGGCGGCTCGGCGGGGCCGAGGTCGTTCGCCTCGGGCTTCAGGTCGAGCGCGACCGTCCCGTCGTCGCCGATGCGCGGCGTGACGGTCAGGATGACACCCACGTCGCGGTACTCGACCGACTGCGTCCCGACGACCGACGTCGTGGCCTGCGCCGTCTGCGTCGTCGTGCCTCCGATCGGCACCTGCTGGCTCGTGATGATCGGGACGGAGTCCGAAGCGTTGATGACCGCCTTGTGGTTCTCGGCGACCAGGATCGCCGAGGCCGAGAGCAGGTTCACGCGGTTGTTCCGCGCGATCGCGTTGATGAAGACGTCCGGGCCCTCGCCCGCGATGCCGAGGAGCGTGAGCCCGGGGCCGACGCCGCTCGCCAGCGCGGCCACCGTGAGCGCGGTATTCAGCGAGAGCAGCTTGATCCCGTTGCGCTTGGCGATGTTCACGCTGATGTCCGTCTCGCCGGTCAGGTTGACTTCGGCGACGCGGACGTCGACGACGACCTGCCGCGGATAGCGATCGAGGTTCATCAGCAGCGCCTCGATCTCGGGCCACTCGCGCGGCGTCGCGGTGACGACCACGCCGTTCGTGGTCTCGTCGGCGACCAGACGGGGCGCGCGCCGGGCCGAGACGTCCGGCGACGCGGCGCGCTCGGCGTACACCGCGGACACGCTCGCCACGAGGTCCTTCGCCTTGCCGTAGCGCGGTGGATAGATGAACACCTTGCCGCCGCCGAACGGGGTGTCGAGCCGCGTCGCGAACTCCTTGAGGGTCTCGACGTCGTGCTTCGGTCCGTGGAGCACCACGCTCATCGAGCGCGGATCGGCCACCACGACCGTCGGCGCATCGCCCGGCACGGTCACGCGCCGCTGACGCTCGGTGAGCAGCGCGGCGATCTCCGAGGGATCCGCGAAGCGCAGCGTGACGATCTGCAGCTCGCCCCGCGCGCTCTCGACGTCGATCAGGCGCACGACCTCGAGCACGCGCCGGACGTTCGCGGCGGCGTCGGTGATGATCAGCAGGTTCGACTCGGCGTGCGCGGCCAGGTGGCGCCCCGGCGCCACGAGCGGGCGCAGCAGCGTGACGACGGCGGACGCCGGCGCGTAGCGCAGCCGTGAGACGTGCGTGATCACTTCGTCGTCGGGCCGCCGGCCGATCGTGTCGGGCGCGACGACCGTCGGGATCGCGCGCTGGGCCGCGCTGTCCATCCGCACGATCTTGTAGACGCCGTCGGCCTTCACGGCCGTGAACCCGTGCGCCTCGAGGACGGCGAGCAGGACACCGAGGACTTCCCCCGGGGCGATCGGCGTGGCGGTGCGCACGGTGACCTTGCCGCGCACCTCGGGAGCCAGCACGTAGTTGAAGCCGACGATCCGGCTGACGGCATTGACGACCGTCTCGATGTCAGCGTCGTCGAAGTTGAGAGCGACGGGGCCACCACGGGGCGCGGGCTGCGCGATCGCGCCCGCCGCGACGCAGGAGAGGACGGTGACCAGCAGGAGGCTGACCGCCGTCCTCGCCGCGCCTCGGGCCGAGAGCCTTACAGCAACTCCGGGTTCTGCGGGAATTTGAAGTACGGCAGACGGACGTCGCCGATCACGATCTGGTCGGCGCGGATCGCCTCGGCCGGCGCATAGCCGGTCGCGCCCGCCGCCGCCACGAGGTCGTCCTGCGCGACGCCGTCGCCGCTGACGCCGAGACCGCCGATGAGCGCGCCGTTGCGGTACAGCGGGGTGCTCCCCGGGAAGAAGATGATCCCGCTCTGGTGGATGTTCGCGGGCTCGCTCCCCTGCTTGCACGGCCGCGCCACGTCGTTCTTATACAGGTTGAAGAACGGTCCAGGTCCGCTGCCATCGATGCCCGGCGGGAAGAGCGGCTGTGCGCCGAAGCTGATCGTGCGCGCCGTGACCGCCGTGCCGATCGGCACGTTGGGCAGATCGCTCGCCACACGGTTCGCGCCGCTGAAGTAGATCACGTTCCGCGCCTTGGTCACCGCCACGTCGATGCTGAAGATGGTCGAATCCGGCATGCGGAACAGCGCCAGGATTCTTCCATCCACGTCGGAGACCGCGATCATCATCTTGGCCGGCCGGCTGGGTGGGAGGCGAATGGCCGCGCGCGTCTTCAGCGACTGCGCGACGGCCTGGTTCACGATGGTCGTGACGTCGGTGAGGCTCAGGGCCGAGCCGCCCACCGGGCCGATCAGGTAGCCGTCCGGAACGCCGGCCTCGCCGCGAGGACTGGCGATCGGGCCGAACACGAACGACGCGGCGTTGAACGTGCCGCCCGTCACCGCGCCGGAGGGCGGCGAGGTGTTGTCGACGAACGGCAGCGCGATGCCGTCGATGAAGATGACGCCCGGCGCGGCCGCCTGCGGACCGAACACCGTGCTCGGAATGCTTCCCTTGAACGCGGCGTACTCCGCGGAGGAGGGATCGATACCGGTGACACCGATGCCGCCGACCACGCGACCGTTCTTGAAGATCGGCACGCCGCCGCCCGTGACGGCGCTCGGCACGCTGTCGTTCACGTCCGCCTTGCCGGTCGCGATCCCGAGGCCGCAGCCCGACGCGTCGGTCGTGTCGCACGTGCCGCCGTTCACGGAGATCGGCCGCGTGAGCCCCGGGGTGATGTTGAACGCGGGGTCACCCGGCGTCACGAACGGACAGCCACGGTTCGTGTTCTCGATGCCGTAGAGCTCGGCGTTCGGCTTGTTGGCGATGCCGGGAGGGAAATGGATGCCGCTGATGAACCGTACCGTGCGGGACGAGAGCGGCGCCTCGTCGTTGCTGAAGAACGCGCCGGTGCGCGCGAGAGAGACCGCATGGTCGTTCGCGTTCACGCCGACACCGAAATTGCCCGCGACGGTCGTCGGCGCCGAGCCCTTCCGATACAGACCGAGGACGGTTCCTTCGCGGTCCACGACGGCGATGATCATCGTGGTCGCCGCGAGGGACTCGGCCGCGGCTTGCGTCACCGCAGTGACGTCGGCGGCACTGAGCACCGTCAAGGGCGGCGGCGCCGGATCGCTCTGCGCGAGCGCCACCGCGTCGACCTGGTCCTTGACGACCGTCGCCTCGTCGCCCGTCCCACTCGGCTGCATGCAGCCCGCCGCCGCGAGGGTGACGGCCGCGACTACACCGAGCAACCTCCAGACTCTCCGCATACGCACCGTCCCGAGCGTCATCGAGTTACTTGAGGTTCTTCTCGAAGTCCTTCGCCGCCGCCGAGAACGCCTTCGCGTCGTACTTCGCGGGGTCCTCGATCGTGCCGAAGAGCTTGTCCAATGCGTCGCCGGCCGCCTTGTCGGCCTTCTGGCCCGGCGCCTTCGAGTAGGCGTTGTAGAGACGGTCGAGCGCCATCGCGGCCTGCTCGGCGCCACGCACGCCGGTCGCGCCGATCTTGTCGGCGTCGGCGGTGATGCCGGTCATCGCGGCCTTCGTCTTCGCCGCGTCGAACTCCTTGCCCGCCGCCGCCTTCGCCTCGTTGCCCGCGGCGCTGGCGATCTTTGTCGCCGTCGCCTGGATGCCGGCCTTGTCGCCCTTCTTCACCTGGTCGGCGAGCGTCGCGACGTCCGCCTGAATGGCCTTGCCGCCGTCGGTCGCGTACGCGATGACCGCGCCGTGGCCCTGGACCTTCCCGAACGCCTCGTCGAGATGCTTCTGGTCCGCGCCACCCTTCGCGCGGTTCGCGAGCTGCAGGGCGGCCTCGCGGAGCGAGACCGCCTGGCCCGTCGCCCACACGCGGCTCTCGGCGAACGTGCCCTTGTCGCGCCAGTGCGGCGGCATGTTGGAGCTGAACGTCGCGAGCTCGAACGCCAGCAGATCGGGATGCCCTGCCTTGACCATGTCCACCTCGATCTGGAGGTGGCAGGCCACGCAGCGCTCGGCGCGGAGCAGCATGTTCTTGGTGTCGTACATGCCGACCGCGACGGACTTCTCGTGCGTCCAGCCCTTCTCCGCGTGCGGCTCGAGCCACTTCTCCGCCGGGCCGTGGCAGCCGTCACAACCGACGCCTTCCGTGATGTCGAACTTCGGGCCGCGCAGGTTCGGCGGGACGTTCACCGCGTGGCAGTTGAGGCACTTGTCGCTCTTCGTCGCGTCCGCGATGCCCATGGCCTTCGCCATCTTCGACGGGCTGACACCGGACTTGAGCTTCTCGTTCGTCAGGGTCGCGTAGGCCTTGTTGTGCTTGTCCTTCGTGCTCCAGATGATGTTCTCGTTCAGCCGCGGGTACTCGGCCTTGGGCTTCGTGCTGCCGTGGCAGTTCGAGGCGCCGCACGAGGCGTTCCCCGTGTACTTCAGGTTGCCCTTGGCCACGACCCCCTGCGCGTGCGCCGTGTCCGTCATGACCGACGTCGACGGGCCGAACGCGAAGACGGCGAGCGCGATGATCGAGATCGTGACGCCCACGAGACCCGCGCGATGCAGCATGGTTCCTCCCTTGTTCACTGCGACTGCCCGGTCCGAAACACCCTTCATGAGCCTCCGCGCCGCGGCCGCGCGGGCCCGCTCGGTGCCGCGGGCTCTTCCTTCTTCGGCGCCGCCGGCGCGCGCGGAGTCGACGGAGGCTCATCGCTCACGGTGTAGAGATTTCCGTTCTTCAGGTACAGCCGATCCATCTCGGCCTTGTTGAACGGCCGGCCGCCGACGCGGTTGAAGACCGAGAGCTGGTTGCCGCTCTCGTCCACCGCGCGATCGCGGTCCGTGCCCTTCGAGATCGCGAGCGCGGGGCCCGCGGTCTTCGCGGTCGCGATCAGCACCGGCTTGGGCTTCGGCGCGAAGCCGAGGTAGCCCGGCGTCTCGACCGTCGACGTCAGCTGCAGGACGCGCATGCCGTTCTTGCCGTCGGCGACGTACGCGTAGAGGCTGGCGTTCGTCATCGCGACCTTCACGTCGTTGACGTCGTTCATCTCGCCGCCGGCGTTGAAGACCTGCTCGAGGACCGGCTTCTCCGCCCGCTCGATGTCGACGATCGCCACCCCGTCCTTGCCGGCCGCCACGTACGCGTACGTGCGCACGAGGTACACGTTGCGCGCGTCGGCCATCTTCACGGTGGCGTCCGGAATGAAGCGCGGACGCTCCGGATGGGTGACGTCGACGACCTTCAGCCCTTCGCTGTCGGTCACGAACGCGTAGCGGAACTGCACGCCGACCGCGGTGGGCTTGACGATGCTGGGACCACCCACCACGCCCACGACCTTCGGCTTGGTGGGATCCTCGAGGCTCACGATCACGAGCCCGCGATCCGCGACGATGTAGGCGTAGTTCCCCGCGATGGTGATGTTCACCGCGCCCTTGAGGATGTTGTCGGGGTTGAAGGTGGCGAACCGCTCGAGGAAGTTGTTCGTCGGGTCGCCGTCGAGCAGCGTGGCGACGCCCGCGCGGTTCGGGCTGTCGAGCTTGTTGCCGACGATGACGAGCCCCTCGTAGAGGTCCGTCACGTAGAGGAACGCGTAGAGCAGGTGGACCTTCTGCTCCTGGTTCTCCGGGCGATGGCTGCGCGTCGGGTCGACGCCCAGCGTGGTGGGCGACGCGACGGCGGTCGCGAACTTCGTCCGCACGTGCAACCGCTGGCCCACCGGCGAGAACGGCGCGCTCACGATCTTCTCGGAGTAGCCCTTCTGGTCGATCTGCGCCACGTCGAAGGCGCGGAAGCCGCCCGAGCCGGTCGCCGCGTACAGGTACTCGCCGCGGAGCTGGAGGCTGCGCACCTCGTTGTTGCCGAACGGCCACGCGAGCTCGATCACGTCCTTGCCGCGGTGGTGCTCCTTCTCGTGGAGCTGCTTTCCGCCCTTCACGTGCTTCGCGTAGCTCGTCGGATACGCCCACTTGTGGAGCTCGCTGCCGATGACGGCCTGCGGCTCTTCGGACTCGGTGACCGTAATGGCCTCGAAGCCCGCCTTGCCCTCGGCCACGTACAGGTAGCGGCCGATGAAGTTGTAGAAGTTCGTGCCGTGCATCAGGAGCTGCGCCATCTGCGCGTTGTTGTCGTTGCCCCGCGACACGTGGCAGTCCGTGCACGTCTTCGTCTCGGTCGCGCGCACCGTGTGCGGCACGAACGTGCTGAACGCGTGGCCGCTGAAGCCCTCGGACGACACGGTCTGCTGCTGCGAGTACAACCACTCACGGTTGCCGTTCTGGGAGCCGACGACGATCGCGCACGTCGAGCGCGTCGGCGAGATCTTGTGGCCCATCACGGTGCCGTCGATGCCGAGCATGAAGACGTCGTCACGCAGCGCCTGGAAGTTGTACGCCGTCCAGTTGCGCTGCAGGTCGCCCTCGTAGTGCAGGGCTTCGCGCCGCTGGTTCGCGCGCATCGGCAGGTGGCAGCCGAAGCAGCTCGTGACCCACGCGGTGTGGCAGGTCTGGCAGGTCATCCGCGCGTCCGCGTGGGCGAGCTCGGCCGCTTCCTTGTCCTTCGCGACCGCGTCGCCCCACACAGAGCCGTCGCGGCGGATCGTCTTCGCCAGCCGTGACTTCTGGCTGCGGCCGGGGTTCTTGACCGACCAGTCGGACCCCGGGTCGATCGTGTCCATCGTCTGCACGACGGGCCACTCGAGCTTGTCGGTGACCATCGAGCGCTGGATCAGCGTGTCGCCCATCCACTGGAAGCGGCGCTGTCCGAACGGCGTGCGAAGCTGCGACAGGTCGGTGCCTTCCTTCGGCGCCGCCGGGCCCGTCGTCTTGAGCGTCGCGCGCTCCTGGATCGAGCCGTGGCAGTCGACGCACGTGATCTCGACGGCCGCGCGGACCTCGCCGTAGAGCTTGCCGTTGCCGTGGTTGTCCTGCTTGAAGTGGCAGTCGATGCAGTGCATCCCCTTTTCGAGGTGGATGTCCTTCATGTGGACCGCTTTCTTGAAGCGGTCCGGGTCCTCGTGCGGGACGACCTTGTTGTCGCCGTCCAGCATGTTGCCCTTCTTGTCCTGCTTGTAGACGCGGCGGAACACCCAGCCGTGGCCGTGGAAGTCGGCGAACTGCATCCGGGTGAGCTTCGGGTTGAGATCCGTGAGGTTCGCGAGGAACTCCGGATCGCCCCACTTGCCGCGAACCGCCGAGCCTTCGGGGTTGCGCTGCTCGATCTTCCAGCGCTCGAGCGCGCTCGGGTTCTTTTCCTTCTCCGGGTACATCAGCGCGCCGTCGCTCTCGTTGTCCCACCACGTGTAGCCGTAGTAGCTCTGCGTCACCGTGGTGCCGGGGTGGTGGTGACACACCACGCACTGGCTCGACGGAATCGAGTTCGTCATCACGTGCTTGACCGGATGGCCCGCTTTGGTCTTGTTGACCGTCGGGTCCGTCGTCGCCGAGCGGCCGCGATTGCCGAACTGCGCCCACGTTCCCGAGTGCGTCGCGTCGCGGTCGTTCGCGTACACGACGTGACAGCCGGAGCAGCCGCTGGCGCGGTAGTCGCCGGGCTGCTCGTTCGTGCCGGGGAACGCCAGCATCGGATCGAGGAGGCGCGTGCGCTGCAGCCCGAGCCACACCGGGTCGGTGCGGTTCAGCGTGCCGAGACCGCGCGGGCTCAGCCGGTTGGCCGGCCTGCCGGGCGCCTCGTCGAGCGTCGGCACGCCGATCTCGAGCTGCTTCAGACCGCCGCGCTCGAAGACGCGGAGGATGTTGCCGGGCTGGCCGATCTCGAAGCGCGGCAGCGGATCGATGTACGGCAGCACGCCCTTCTTCGCGACCTCGTCGGGCGTCGGCGGCGGGATCGTGTAGACCCGCTGCGTGTTGCCGTTGTCGTCGTAGCTCTCACCGAACCGCGCCCACTTCAGCGGGAACTGCCCGTTGTTGTAGAGCGCGGCACCCCAGAGCATCGAGCCCGTCGCCATCATGCTCTTCTTGACGTTGAAGACCTCGTCGGTGTGGCAGCCGCTCAGCCCGCACGACTTCGCCGCGGTGCGCAGGTCGCCCGGATTGACGAAGCGGATGTAGTCGTAGCTTTCCTTGTTGAGCGACGTGTAGCCGCTCACGCGATACGCGGCATTGCCGTCGATCGGCTTCGCCTTCGGCATCACGTGCGCCTTGTGCTGCACTTCCAGGTATTCCTTCGAGCCCTGCGCCAGCGAGGCCGGGCGCACGACGTCACCCTTGCCGCCGTGACAGTCGACGCACGCGACCTTCACCGACGTGCTGGTGTGCATCGTCAGCGAGTCCGTCGTCGTGTGGCAGCTCAGGCAGCCGACGTTCTTCTTGTCGACCTCGGCCTGGCTCTGGCGGCTCAGATCCGGGCCTTCGGGTGCCGGACGCGCGGGCGCCGGCGGGGGCGTCGGCTCGGCCGGCGCTTCCTCTCCACGGCGGATGCGCTGAGCGTCCGCGCTGGGAAGCACCGCCACCAGCGTTGCCGCCAGGATGGCGATGACGAGGACGACGATCGTACGGGCTGTCAGCGAATTCGAAGAGTCACGCATGCGTGTTCGGCCCACTCAGTACGTGAAGGTTAGCGCCAGGAACGAGGAGTAGAGGACCTCGTACGGGAAGCCGCGTGTTCTCTCGAGTCCCTTTCCCGTGAACGTGAGCGTGTCGCGCGTGTAGATGTCGCGAATTCCGTCTCCCGGCTGCAGGACGCCGACGCCCGCGGTGACCACGAAGTTCTCGATGAGGAGCGGCCGCCACCGGAAGCCGAGGCTGTAGTCCACGCCGATGTCGTTCCGGATGCTGCGCCGGAACTGGAGGTACTCCAGTGGCTCCGTGTGGTGGAACATCAGGTAGTTGATGTTCAGGAGCGCCTTCAGGGTCGGCAGGATCTCGAAGTCGCTGCCGATGCCGAAGAGGAAGAGGCCCGGGTTCACGAAGTTCGGCTGGCCCTCGATCTTGCTGCTCCGCAGGCTGCTGACGAGGCTGTTGCGGCCCTTGAGCTCGAGGCCCGTGTTCGCCAGCGGCAGGCCCTGGCGCACCCAGTAGCTGTTGCCGGCGCCCGCGAAGTTCGGGTTGTCGAGGATCATGTCGAAGCCGCGCGCGAAGCGGTCCCGCGGGTTGCGGTCGCCGGACTGCCAGAACGCGTTGAACCGCGGCCGCACCCAGTCCAGGTCCATGGAAAGCTCGAGGGCGGCCATCTGCGCGTTGATGTGCTGCGACTTCTGGTTGATCGGGCTGCGCGACTCGTCGCCGAGCACCCAGTAGAACGCGTGAGTGACGTTGACCGGGCCGATGTGCCCGTCACCGTTCCAGCCCAGCCAGAACGCCTCCACCCTCTTCTGCGAGAGCTTGCCCACCGGTGCCGGACGCGTCAGGAAGCCGTTCTCGTCGTAGTGCGTCTGGCCGCTGTCGTTCAGGTAGTGGACGTTGAACATCATCGTGTAGCCGGGCGTGAGGAAGTCCTGCACGAAGTAGTTCACGATGCCGAGGTGCTGGTTGCGCTCGTAGAAGAGCTTCAACAGTCCGCTGTTCGTGTCCTTCTCGAGCGGCCGGAAGTACGCGGCGTTCCACTGGTGGCGGTTCGAGGCGAGGTTGCCGAAGAACCGGGCGCCGAGCTGGTTGTCGGCGAAGACGAAGCCGCGGAAGTCGCTGACGAACCCCTGGATGCCCAAGCGGCTGGAGACGAAGTCGTAGTTGGGGCTCAGGTCGCCGAGGTGGTACTCGACCAGGAGCTCCTGGAGGCTGACGTGCCCGTCGAGACGCGTGGTGCCCTCGCGCACGTCGATGTTGACGATGCCGTTTTCCTTGACGTTCAGGTAGTTCAGGTTGAAGACCGGGGTGACGCGGAATTCCCAGTCACGCGGCTTGAACACCGTGTCGCCCTTGAAGAACTCGAGGGACAGGATCCAGTTCTGGTTGAACAGGATCTGGTCGCCGGAGCCGAAGAACTCGAACTTGCCGGGATCGGCCGCGCTGACGTTGCTGCCGACGGGGATCCGGCGGAGCTCGAGCAGGCTGTCGCTGATCGCCGCCACCGAGAGGAAGTAGTGCTGCCCGAAGATCGGGTAGTCACCCTTCAGGACGTTCTGGTTGTAGGGGTCCCACCAGTTGCCCTTCGTGTACGGGTTGTCCTTGATCTCACGCTCGTACCGGTTCCAGTTCGGGAACCCGAGCCGCCAGCGATCCGGGATCGGCACGAAGTCCGGGCTGGTCTGCGTGGGATTCGGCCGCCGCCCGATGGCGGAGAAGCCCGGCGGCTCGTCGGTGGGTGCGGACGGCATCTGCGTCGCCGGCGGCGGGGTCGCCGTGGGCGCCTGCGAACCCGACTGCGCGAGAGCGGCGACCGGGAAGAGAGTGAGAACGGTAAGCGCGAGTGCTGCCAGCGCGGTGCTGGACGAACCCATTACTCCCCCGTGCGGTGCAGTGAGTTGCGCTTCCATGCGGCTGCCACGCTGCCGCTCCGCCGCGCGCATCCTATCCCGGCCTGTCCAGGCTGCGCAATAGGAAATCAGGTAGGCCGCACTGGGAAAGCGGCTGCCGCCGACGTTGACACGAGGACGCTGCCTTAGTACGTTTGCGCGGTCCTAGATTCCATCACCGACGTGAGGCCAACCCCCATGAAGTCGCCGGTCGTCGACGGGCTTCGCGAGATTCAGAAAGAGCACGGCTGGCTCCCGGTCGAGGCGCTCCAGGCCCTCGCGAATCGCATCGAGGTGCCGCTCTATCGCTTACAGGGCGTCGCCAGCTTCTTTCCGACCTTCAAGCTCTCGACGCCGCCGACCGTCGAGGTGAAGATCTGCGGTGACATGTCGTGCCACCGGCGCGGCTCCGACGCGCTGCGGCGCGCCATCGAGACGCGGTACGGCGATCGCGGCGCGAAAGAGATCGTCATCCATCACGTCTCGTGCCTCGGACAGTGCGACCGCGCGCCGGCCGCGCTGATCAACGCGTTCCACGACCACGGCGGGACGGTCACGCAGCACGAAGCGATCGTGTCGGGGCTCACCGCGGACAAGCTCGGCGCGCTCATCGAGGACGCCGCCTCCGGCCGCGCGCTGCCGCACCATCACTCGTCGCCGCTGAGCACGCGGCTCAAGAGCGATCCGTACGATCGCAACGCGCGCTACGGCGCGCTTCGCAATCTCGTGAAGACGCGCGACGTCGCGGGCGTCCTCGCCGCGCTCAAGGCGAGCGAGCTGAAGGGCATGGGCGGCGCCGGCTTCCCGACGGCGCTCAAGTGGGACCTGATGCGCGGCACGCCGGGCACCGAGAAGTACATCGTCTGCAACGCGGACGAGAGCGAGCCCGGGACGATCAAGGACCGCTTCATCATGGAGTACGTCCCGCACCTGCTCATCGAGGGCATGATCATCGCGGGCCTCGTGACCGGCGCGAAGGTCGGCATCATCTATATCCGCCACGAGTACGAATTGCAGGCCGAGGTTCTCGAGCGCGAGATCGAGGAGTGCAAGAAGCAGGGCATCACCGGTCCCGACGTGCTCGGCTCGGGCCAGGCCTTCGACCTCTCGGTGTTCGTCAGCCCGGGCGGCTACATCTGCGGTGAGGAATCGGCGCTGCTCGAGGCGATGGAAGGCAAGCGCGGCGAGCCGCGCAACAAGCCGCCCTTTCCGGGGCAGGTCGGCCTCTTCAACAAGCCGACGGTCATCAACAACGTCGAGACGTTCTCGAACGTGCCGGTGATCCTCCACCACGGCACCGAGGGCTTCAAGGCGCTGGGCCGCGCGCCGTCCGCCGGCCTGAAGTTCGTCGGGATCAGCGGCGACATCGTGCGGCCGGGCGTGTACGAGATCCAGATGGGCACGCCGGCGCGCGAGATGATCTACGACATCGCGGGCGGCATTCCGAACGGCCGCACGCTCAAGGGCTGGGCGCCGTCGGGCCCGTCCTCCGGCTACCTGCCCGCGTCGATGATCGACATCCCGCTCGACTTCAAGGCGCTCGCCGACGTCGGCTCCATGCTCGGCTCGGGCGCGATCGTCATCTGCGACGACACGACCTGCATGGTCGACATGGCATACAACTCGGTCCGCTTCTTCAAGAACGAGTCGTGCGGCAAGTGCGTCCCCTGCCGGCTCGGGACGGCCCGCCTCGCGGAGATGCTCGAAGAGATCATGCACGGCCGCGGGCGGAAGGAACATCTCGACATGATCCACGAGCTCGGTGACGCGATGGCCCTGGCCTCCATCTGCGGCCTCGGCCAGATCGCGCCCGCACCGATCGCGTCGGTCATCAAGAACTTCCCGCAAGAGGTCGAAGACCACATCGTCCGTCATCGGTGTCCCGCGGGCGTCTGCCCGATGGCGTAGAGCAAGGATTCACCACTCATGACGGCAGCGACCACCGCCCCGATGATCAAGCTCACGATCGACGGCCAGGAAACCCAGGTCCCGGTCGGCACCACGGTCTTCGACGCCGCGCGCGGGCTCGGGATCGACATCCCGACGCTGTGCCACGCGCAGCATCAGACGCCCGTCGGCGTGTGCCGCGTGTGCACGGTCGAGACGGGCGGCCGCGTCCTCGGCGCCGCGTGCATCCGCCCGGCCGAGAACAACATGGTCGTGAAGACCAACACGGAGCGCGTGCTCGCCACGCGCCGGACGCTCTATGAGCTCCTGCTCGCCGACCATCCGATCCCGTGTCAGCGCCAGGCCGCCACCGGCGACTGCGAGCTCGAGACGCAGGCCACGCGCGCCGGCCTCGCCGCGCCGCGCTTCCCGCACCGCTCGAGTCCGCGCGGCGTCGACGACTCGTCGCCCGTCATCAAGGTCGATCACTCGGCGTGCATCCTCTGCGACCGCTGCATCCGCGGCTGCAGCGAGATCAAAGAGAACTTCGTCATCGGGCGTATCGGCAAGGGCGGCACGGCCGGCATCGGCTTCGACACCAACCTGCCGATGGGCCACTCGACCTGCGTGGGCTGCGGCGAGTGCATGGTCTCCTGCCCGACCGGCGCGCTCACGAACAAGAGGATCCTGAACGTCCAGCTCCCCGTCGGCGACCGGATGACGCCCGACGAGCTCCTGCGGCTGCCGGTGTTCTCCGGCGCGTCCGGCACGTTCCTCGCGCTCAACCAGGGCTCCGTCGTCCGCCGCAAGTTCCGGCCGGGCGAGGTCATCTGCCGCGAGGGCGAGCACGGCTCGACCGCGTTCTACATCCTGAGCGGCAAGGTCGAGGTCTCGATCACCACGCCGATGGCGCACGTGAAGAGCGGCCGCGGCGGCGCCGGCAAGGGCATCGCGAACTTCTTCTCGCGGCTGACGGGCCTCGTCAGCGACCGCGAGGACAAGCGCGAGGACGGCACACCGGGCCGCTTCATCCCGATCGACGGCCCGACGGATCTCGCGTACGACAACCGCGTCGCGCACCTCGGCGCCGGCGAGCTCTTCGGCGAGATGTCGTGCATGAGCTTCTATCCGCGCTCGGCCACCGTCCGCGCCGTCGAGGAGACCGAAGTCCTCGAGATGCTGCGGAGCGTGCTGCACATGCTGCAGAAGAACAAGCGCTTCAAGGCCGAGCTCGACCGCGGCTACCGGCAGCGCGCGCTCGCCACGCACCTGCGCAGCGTGCCGATGTTCGCCGGCATCACCGACGACTTCGTCGACTACCTGCGCGATCGCGTCGAGCTGGTGCGCTACGAAGCGGGGCAGGTCATCGTGCGCCAGGGCGAGGCCGCGGACGCGTTCTATCTGATCCGCATCGGCTTCGTGAAGGTCACGCAGGCCTTCCCCGGCGGCGAGATGGTGCTGCAGTACCTCGGCCGCGGCACGTACTTCGGCGAGATCGGCTTGCTCGGCGGCGGCGCGCGCATCGCGACGTGCACCGCGCTCGACCACTGCGAGGTCGTCTGCATCAAGGGCGAAGACTTCCAGATGATGCTGGAGCGCTTCCCCGACGTGCGCCGGAAGCTCGAGGCGACGGCGGCCGCGCGCATCGCCGAGAACGAGCGGCGCCACGAGCAGACCACGACGGTGCCGATCGCCGACTTCCTGAGCCAGGGACTGATGGAGGCGCAGAACCTGCTCCTCATCGACCTCGAGCGCTGCGTGCGCTGCGACCTCTGCGTGCGCGCCTGCGCGGATGCGCACGACGGCGTCACGCGGCTCGTGCGCGACGGCCTGCGCTTCGAGAACTACCTGGTCGCGACGTCCTGCCGGTCCTGCCGCGACCCGCTCTGCATGGTGGGCTGCCCCGTCGGCTCGATCCGGCGGCGCGAGAGCCTCGACATCGTGATCGAGGACTGGTGCGTCGGCTGCGGGCTCTGCGCGGAGAACTGCCCTTACGGCAACATCAACCTCCACTCGTTCACGGTGACGGCGCCCGACGAATTGCACCCCGGGCGAAGCAAGGCCGTCGTCCGGCAAAAGGCGACGGGATGCGATCTGAGCCACGAGCTGAAGGACCCCGCCTGCGTGTACGCGTGTCCGCACCAGGCCGCGATGCGCGTCGAGCCGATGACGTTCTTCGCCGACAAGCTGCGGTTACCGAAATAGTCCGGGGAGCTGGAGCGCGCCATGCTGCTTGACGCGGGGCACCGGAAATGGATCGTGGCGACGATCGTGATCTTCGTCATCGCGACGGCGATCTACATCCCGTACGCGCGGAGCTCGATCCACGGGCCGAGCGGCGGGAGCTGGACGGGACTCGGCTTCGGCTTCGTCGGCATCGGGTTCATGCTGTTCGCGGGCGCGCTCGGTCTGCGCCGCAAGGTGCCGACGTGGCGCGTGGGCCGGGGCACTACGTGGATGAAGGGCCATCTCTGGCTCGCGCTGATCAGCTACGTCATCATCCTCTACCACGCGGGGTTCGCGTGGGGCGGGCCGCTGACCTTCATCATCATGACGCTCTTCACGATCGTCGTGCTGAGCGGGATCTACGGCTGGATCCTCCAGATGATCATCCCGCGGATGATGCTGAAGGAGCTGCCGCTCGAGACCGTGTACGAGCAGATCGATCACATCGTCGTCCAGCTTCGCGCGGAGGCGGACGCGCTCGTCGCCGCGGTCGCGGGTCCCCTGCCCGTGGAGACCAAGCTCCCGACGGTGCAGCACGGCGGCGGCGGGCTCGAAGAAGGCCAGGTGCTGGCGCGGCCGGTCATGCGCGCGCGCTTCGAGGCCCGGGCCACGTGGCCGACCGCCGGTCCCGAGACCGAGGCGTTCAGGGACACGTACCTCACCGCCGTGCGCCCGTTCCTCGCCGAGAAGCTCGCGAAGAACGGCAGGCCGTCGCAGGCGGGGCCGAGCCCGGCCGTGTTCCAGCACCTGCGCACGGTGGTTCCGCCGAGCGTCGGCGACGTCGTCGACGAGATCCAGGACATCTGTGAAGAGCGCCGGCAGCTCGCGGTCCAGCGGCGCCTGCACCACTGGCTGCACGGCTGGCTGCTGGTGCACGTCCCGCTGTCGTACGCGCTCCTCCTGCTTTCGATCGTCCACGCCGTCGTAGCCCTGCGCTACTAGAGGAACGCCGGTGGCCGACACTCGCTATACCGCGAAGATCCGCGCGAAGCGCATCGAGCTCGAGTACTTCAAGCACCTGCATCCGTTCCGCCGCTGGAAGCTGATCCTCTCGATCGTGCTGCCGCTCCTGGCGGGCGTGTGGCTCATCGCCTACGCCGCGCGCGACGACCAGCGCATCTACACGAGCGGGCCGCTCTCGACGGCGCACGCGATGTTCGAGACCTCGTGCGCGGACTGTCACAAGCCCGTGGGCGCGGCGAACGATCCCAACGCGCAGAAGAGGGCGTTCTTCCTCCCCGTCGAGGACAAGACCTGCCTCATCTGCCACGACGGCCCCGAGCACCATCCGAACCAGGTGCTCGCCGGCAAGCCGAGCGGGCCCACGTGCGCGGAGTGTCACATCGAGCACAAGGGCCACACGGAGCTCGCGCGGCTCGCGGACAACATCTGCACGCAGTGCCACGCCGATCTGAAGACGAAGGACGGCAAGGCGCCGGCGTTCGCGAAGAACGTGACGCACTTCGGGACGAATCATCCCGAGTTCTCGGTCAACGTGCGCGACGACAAGGGCGCGGTCGTCAAGCGCGTCAGCCTCGACAAGCGCGCGGAGGCGAAGGACAACGCCGCGATCAAGCTGAACCACCTGCTGCACCTGAAGCCCGGCCTCCAGGGCATGGACAAGGTCCAGAAGCCCGGCGTGAAGGGCGTCACCAAGAGCGCGGACGGCAAGCCGCAGCTCGCGTGCGGCTTCTGCCATCAGCTCGACGACTCCCGCAAGAGCATGCTGCCGGTGAGCTTCGCGAAGCACTGCGCGGACTGCCATCCGCTCGACGTCCCGAACGTCGACACGCCCGCGCCGCACGACAAGCCGCAGATCGTGCACGCGTTCATGCGCACGTCGTTCATCGAGACGTACGAGAACTGCAAGGCCGGGACCGATCCGAAGATCAAGCAGCAGTGCGAGGACATGGGTCTCGCGGCCGCGCCCGCGGGCGGCGGCGGTGGCAAGGGTGAGGAAGCGCCGGCCGAAGGGGGCCGTGGTCGCGGCCGGCTGCGCGGCGCGTCGCTCGTGCCCGACTTCCTGCGCAAGCTCATTGCCCTGCGCGGCGACGACGTCGTGCAGGTCCAGGCGCGCGGCGGCCGTCGCGGTGGCGAGGAAGCCGAGGCACCGAAGGAAGAGGGCGGCGGCGGTGGCGGCGGCGGACGACGCGGTCGCCTGCGCGGCGGTGACGAAGCCGAAGCGCCGGCCGCGGGTGGCGGCGGTGGTGGCGGCGCGGGCGCCGCGCTGGCGTGGGCCGGCGAGCAGATGGGCGCGAACGAGAAGCTGATGTTCAAGCAGAAGTGCGCGCTCTGCCACGTCCCGACCGAGGCGACGAAGGACAAGATCCCGCAGCAGTACGTCGAGACCAGGATCCCGGCGCGCTGGCTGCCGCACAGCACGTTCGACCACGGCGCGCACCGGCCGATCGGCTGCGTCGAATGCCACGCGGGCGCGCCGCAGAGCAAGGAGACCACCGACGTTCTGCTGCCCCAGGTGAAGGTGTGCCGCGACTGTCACCGCGACAACGGCGGCGCGCGCGCGGGCTGCGTGGAGTGCCACGTCTTCCATGACAAGACCAAGGAACGTGACCCCAACGGTCCTCTGACCGTACAGCAGCTCAGCAAGCGCCAGTCGGCGTCTGCCGGCTCGGCGGGCAAGCGGTGAAGCGTAGCCGGATCCTCATCCTCGGCGGCGGCTTCGGAGGCGTCTACACAGCGATGGAGCTGGAGAAGCGGCTCCGTCGCGCCGGTGTCGACGCGGAGATCGCGCTCGTCAGCCGCGACAATTACCTCGTCTTCCAGCCGATGCTCACCGAGGTCATCTCGGGGAGCGTCGGCATCACCGACACGATCGCGCCGATCCGGCGGCTCTGCCCGCACACCGACCTCTACACGCGCACGATCGAGGGGATCGACCTCGACAACAAGGTGGTGACGACGAGCTCGGGCTTCCGTCCGCGCCCCTACCAGCTCGAGTACGACCACCTGGTCATCGCGCTGGGCGGCATCACGAACTTCACGGGCCAGAAGGGTCTCGCGGAGCACGCGATCCCGTTCAAGTACCTCGGCGACGCGCTGATCGTCCGTAACCGCATCATCCACGCGCTCGAGGAAGCGGACATCGAGCCGGACCCGGACCTCCAGCGTGCGCTCCTGACGTTCGTCGTCGCCGGCAGCGGCTTCTCGGGCGTCGAGGCGTGCGCCGAGCTCAACGACTTCGTGCGGACGGCCGCGGGCAGCTTCCGCAACATCCAGCCGAAGGACATCCGCGTGGTGCTGCTCGCGGGCTCGCAGATCCTGCCCGAGCTGCCGCGCGACCTCGGCGACTACGCGATGAAGCTGATGGAGAAGCGCGGCATCGAGATCAAGATGAACAGCCGCCTCGCCGCGGCCTCGCCCGACTCGGCGACCACGCAGAGCGGCGAGATCATCCTGACCAAGACGCTGATCAGCACGGTGCCGCCGGCGCCGAACCCGCTCGTCGACGCGCTCCCCTGCAAGAAGGAAAAGGGCAAGCTCGTCGTCAACGAGTTCCTCGAAGTCCCGGGCTTCGAGGGCGTGTGGGCGCTCGGCGACTGCGCGCTCGTGCCCGACGGCGTCACCGGCCAGCCCTGCCCGCCGACGGCGCAGCACGCGACGCGGCAGGCTGCCTGCCTCGCGGACAACATCATCGCCACGCTGCAGGGCAAGCCGAAGCGCGCCTTCGCGTTCAAGGCGCTCGGCAAGCTCGGCGCGCTCGGCCACCGCTCCGCGGTCGCGGAAGTGTTCGGCGTGAAGTTCTCCGGCATGCTGGCGTGGATCCTCTGGCGCGCGATCTACCTCATGAAGCTGCCGGGCCACGACCGCCGCCTGCGCGTGTCGATGGCGTGGTTCCTCGACTTCTTCATGAAGCCGGACATCGTCCAGCTCCGCGCGGACGCCGCCGCCTCCGTCGGCCGCGCGCACTTCGCGAAGGACCAGCTGGTCTTCGACCAGGGCGAGCGCGGCGACCGGCTCTACGTGATCGTGGACGGCGAGATCGACATCGTGCGGAAGGACGGGGAAGGCGAGCGCGTGCTGGCGACGCTAGGGCCGGGCACTTGCTTCGGTGAGATGGCGCTCGTGAGCGACCACCCGCGCAACGCGGCCGCGCGCACGCGCACTGAGGCGAACCTGATCACCGTCGACCGCGCGGCGTTCTCCGCGCTGTTCACCACGCTCCCGCCGCTCCGCGGTCTGTTCGAGACCATGATCGCGCAGCGCGCGGCGCCGCCGAAGCCTCCCGCCTCGCAGTCGTAGCCGCCCCGAGCGCTCCGGCGGCGCTTACCTGAGCCGGCGGTCGATCGACGACAGCAGGCGGTAGCAGGTCTCGATCGTCGGAACCGACATCCCGAGCGCGGCGGCGCGACGGACGGCGTCGCCGAGCGTCTCGTCGATCTCGAGCCGGCGGCCCCGCTCCAGATCCTGGAGCGTCGAGATCTTGTGCGACGGCGCGCGCGCCCCGAGCGCGTCGCCGCGCTCCCGGACGCGCGCGACCGCGCGGTCAGCATCGTCCTCGCACAGGGTTCTGATCGGCAGCAGCCCGGCGTCCTCCAGCGGAATCCCGAGACGTGCCGCGATCTGACCGATCTCACGGACGAGCGCGACGACGAGCCGCGCGGCGTCCGGATCGCTCAGGAACTTCGCGGTCTCCATCCGGGTGAGCGCGGCGACCGCCGCGCCGCTGACGAAGAGCGCGTACTTCGACCACTCCACCGTACGAATGTGCTCGGACGCTTCCGCACGCAGCCCGGCCTTGGCGAGCGCGTCGGTCAGCTCTCCCACGCGCGATGACGTGCCGTTCGGAAGCTCGCCCACGGCGAACCGATCGTTGAGCGTGAAGCGCACCGCGTCGTCCGGCAGCACCTCTCCCGAGACGATCACGGCCGCGCCGAGCACGCGCCCGGCGCCGAAGGTCCGCGCGAGTTGCTCGTCCTTGACCACGCCGTTCTGGATCGACAGGGCCGCGCCCACGTCGAGGTGGCGGACGCTGGCGAGCGCCGATTCCGTGTCGTAGGTCTTGACCGTGAGGATGAGGACGTCCGCCGCGCGGACGTCGCGCGGGTCGGTCACGACGGTCACGGGCATTGTGAAGTCGGTGAGCCCGGTGACGACGACGCCGCGCTTCGCGAGCGACTCGGCCCGCGGTCCCCGCGCGAGGAACACGACATCGTGCCCGGCGCGCGCGAGATGGCCGCCGACGATGGAGCCGAGCGCGCCGGCCCCGAGCACGACGACCTTCATCGCCGAGGCCGTCTCATCGGTCTTCCTTCACATAGCGGAACGTCATCGACACCGGGAGCCCGGTGCTGCCCGGGGCCGGCGCTCTCACGGAGCGGCACGTACTGCACGACGCCGTTCTCCAGGATCCCGAACTCGACCTTGACGTTCGCGGCGACGTCGTCGCAGCGCCCGGTCGCCGCGTTGCGCACGCAGGGATACGTCCTGCTACGACAAGCGCGATCGCGAGCCACTTGCGGCGTTCCACTCACGTCCCTCAAACGCGAACGGCGCGACCCGTGAAGGCCGCGCCGTCGGCGTACTCAGCGCACAGACCGGGCTAACGGCCCGCCGAGATGTCCATCCAGCTGCGCAGCGTCTCCGACACGCTCCACGCCTGGGCGATGCAGCCGCCCGGGAGGAACGGCGAGTCGGCGTCGAAGACCTCCGCGATGCTGCCGAGGCCGTAGTCGCCGAGGTGATCCTGCAGCGGGGCGAGGAACGCGAGCGCCGCCGCCTTGTCGCCGTAGACCTTGTAGTGCGCGCGCGCGAACGGGCCGAGGAGCCACGCCCACGTCGTGCCCTGGTGATACGCGCCGTCGCGGCTCCGCACGTCGCCGTAGTAGCGCGGGCAGTACTGCTTGTCGCCCGGCGCGAGGCTGCGCAGGCCGTACGACGTCAGCAGATGGCGGCCCACCACGTCGACCACCCGCTTCTGCCGCTCCGGCGTGAGCGGGCTCTCGGGCAGCGACACCGCGAAGATCTGGTTCGGCCGGAGCGAATCGTCGAAGGCCGTCGGGCCGTCGACGACGTCGTAGCAGTACTGCAGGCGCGGGTGCCAGAACCGGTCGAAGCCGCGCTTGACCTTGTCGGCGAGCGTCTCCCACGGCGTGGTCGGCCGGCCGAGGCGCTTGGCGAACGCCGCCATCGACCGCAGCGCGTTGTACCAGAGCGCGTTGATCTCGATCGGCTTGCCGATGCGCGGCGTCACGACCCAGTCGCCGATCTTGGCGTCCATCCACGTGAGCTGGACGCCCGTCTCACCCGCGCGCAGCAGTGAGTCCGAGGCGTCTTCCTTGATGCCGTACCGCGTGCCCTGCCGGTGCCAGCGGATGATCTCCTCGAGCACCGGGAAGAGCTCGGTCAGCGTCTTGTCGTCGTCCGTGACCCGGACGTACTCGCGGATCGCGTCCACGTACCAGAGCGTGGCGTCGACCGTGTTGTACTCCGGCGCCTCGCCCTGATCGGGGAAGCGGTTCGGCAGCATGCCCTGGTCGACGAACTTCGCGAACGTCGTGAGGATGCGCCGCGCGATCTCGGGGCGGCCCGTCGAGAGCGCGAGGCCGGGCAGCGCGATCATCGTGTCGCGGCCCCAGTCCCCGAACCAGTGGTAGCCGGCGATGACCGTGGCGCCTTCCGGCTCGCCCGGGGTGGGGCGCTTGGCGATGAACTGATCGCACGCCAGCACGGTGTGGCGGATCCAGTCCGGCGACTCCTTCGCCGTCGGCTGGCTCGCGCTCCATCGCTTGAGCAGGTCGGCCTCGTAGTCCTGGCGCCGCTTCCACGCCGCCGCGCCGTCGAGCGAGGGCGAGGCCTCGGTCGAGAGCACGACCGTGATCGACTTGCCGGGCTGGAGCGTCGCGCGGAACGTGCCGACGTGCAGGTTGTCGTCGAGGAAGTCGAGGCCGCGGGCCGCCTCGGCGGCGAGCGAGAAGCCGTGATGCCACGCGTGCGCGGGCTCGGCCTCGGCGCCCTGCGCGAGCAGGACGTACGGGCGCGCGCCGTTGTACGCGGTGACCTTCACGCCGTTGGCGGCCTTCTCGATGCCCATCTGCCAGCCGTTGGCATGCGTGGTTGCGTGATAGTCGCGATAGTTGCCGAGCGCCTTCAGCTCGAGGCTCATCGGCTTCTGGCCGCGCACGAGCGTGTACTGGACGTAGGTGGTGTTGGCGCCCTGCTCCATCCACACGCGCTTTTCGAGCAGCGCGTCCGCGATGGCGTACGTCCACACGGGCGTCGTGCCGTCGAGGCGGAAGTTCTCGATGTCGACGTAGCCATGGGGGTCGACGTTTCCGTCACCCCAGCGGTTGGCGAAGAGCGGACGACGGAGCGTGTCGTACTCGACCGTCTCGTCGAGCTTGCTGACGAGGACCGTGCGCCCCAGCGGCGGCAGGAGCGCCGCCACCAGAAGCCCGTGATAGCGACGGCTCAGCAGGCCCGCCACCGTGCCGGAGGCGAACCCGCCGATGCCGTTCGTGCAAAGCCACTCGCGGCTCTCGGCGGAGCCGAGATGCCCAGTTACCTCCCGGCCCCACGCAAGCGCCATGGGTGACCCCCCTTACCCTTACTCTCCGCTCTGTTGCAGGAGCTTGGCGACGAGTCCGGTCCAGCCGGTCTGGTGGCTGGCTCCGACGCCGGCACCCGAGTCTCCGTGGAAGTACTCGTGGAAGAGGATCAGATCCTTCCAGTGCGGATCTGTCTGGAACTTGTCCTGCTGGCCGTGCACCGGCCGCTTGCCCTCCGAGTCCCGCAGGAAGATGCGCGTGAGCCGCCGCGAGACTTCCGCCGCGACGTCCCAGAGCGACAGCATCTTGCCGGAGCCCGTCGGATACTCCTGCTGGAAGCGTGGCCCGTAGAAGTGGTCGAACTTCTGGAGCGACTCGATCAGCAGGAAGTTGACCGGCATCCAGATCGGACCGCGCCAGTTCGAGTTCCCACCGAAGAGACCGGTGGAGGACTCGCCGGGCTCGTAGTCGACCCGGTGCTCGTGGCCGTTGACGTTCATGATGTACGGATTGTTCCGGTGGTACCGCGAGATCGCGCGGATCCCGTAGTCCGAGAGGAACTCGTTCTCGTCGACCATGTACTTCAGCACGCTGGCGAGCCTGACGCCGTTGACCAGCGACAGCAGCCGGCGCGTCTGGCCCTTGCCCATGTCGTGCTCGACGACGTGGTTGCGCAGCTCGGGCCGGTTCTCGAGGAACCACTTCATGCGCCGCTCGAACTTCGGCATGCGCCCGAGCGCCTCGGGCTCGAGCGACTCCACCGCGTAGAGCGGGATGAGGCCGACCATCGACCGGACCTTCAGCGGCTTGGCGCTGCCGTCCGGCAGGTGGAGAACGTCGTAGTAGAACCCGTCCTCCTTGTTCCACAGCTCGATGCCCTCGCCCGCGATGTTGTTCATCGCGCGCGCGATGTAGACGAAGTGCTCGAAGAACTTCGACGCCACGTCCTCGTACGCCGGGTTCTCCTTCGCGAGCTCCATCGAGATGGCCAGCATGTTGAGGCAGTACATCGCCACCCACGCGGTGCCGTCCGACTGCTCGATCGTGCCGCCCGTCGGCAGCGGCGCGCTCCGGTCGAACACGCCGATGTTGTCGAGGCCGAGGAAGCCGCCCTGGAAGACGTTCTTGCCGTCCGGGTCCTTGCGGTTGACCCACCACGTGAAGTTCAGCAGCAGCTTGTGGAAGGTGCGCTCGAGGAACTCACGGTCAGCCTTGCCGGTGATCCGGCGATCGATCTTGTAGACGCGCCAGGCCGCCCAGGCGTGCACGGGCGGGTTGACGTCGCCGAACGCCCACTCGTACGCCGGAATCTGCCCGTTCGGGTGCATGTACCACTCGCGCAGGAACAGCGTGAGCTGCTCCTTCGCGAACTGCGGGTCGACGAGCGCCAGGACGATCGTGTGGAACGCCATGTCCCACGCCGCGTACCAGGGGTACTCCCAGATGTCGGGCATCGACACGACGTCGTCGTTGTAGAGGTGCGTCCACTCCTTGTTCCGGCCGTGCTTGCGGCTCTGCGGCGGCGGCGGGCCCGTCGGGTCACCGTTCAGCCAGCGGCTGACGTCGTAGTGGAACCACTGCTTGCACCAGAGCATGCCGGCGATCGCCTGACGCATGACCATCTGCGCATCGTCGCTCAGCTTCGACGGAATGACGGTCGAGTAGAACTCGTCCGCGTCCTTGATGCGCGCTTCGAGGACCTTGTCGAAGTCCGCGAAAGGCGTCTTCAGCTCACCGTCCGCCAGGCGCATCTTCACCACCACCGACTTGCCGGCGGGGATGTCGAGCACCCAGTACGGCGCGGCCTTCGAGCCTTCCGGAATCGGGTTCACGGCGTTCTTCTTGCCGTGCACCACGTACTCGTGGAAGCCGTCCTTCACGTAGAGGTCGGGGTTCTCGGTGCCGTAGAGCCGCCGGTAGTTGCTCTCGTTCTCGGTCCAGAGCACCTGCGGCGCGTTCTCGATATAGAGGTTGTACTTGCCCGGCAGGGCCGGGTTGTCCACGTTGATCGTGTAGTGATCCCCGGGCCCCTTCGACCCGCGCAGCCGCGGACGCTGGGCACCCTTGTCCCACGACCACGAGTTGCGATACCAGAGCGTCGGCAGCAGGTGGCACGTCGCCTGCTCGGGCCCGCGATTCGCGACCGTGATCTTGATCAGGATGTCGGACGGCGACGCCTTCGCGTACTCCACGAACACGTCGAAGTACCGGTTGTCGTTGAAGATGCCCGTGTCGAGCAGCTCGAACTCGCCCACGAGCTTGCCTCGCCGGGCGTTCTCCTCGACCAGCCACTGGTAGGGGAACTCGCCCTGCGGGTACTTGTAGAGCGCCTTCATGTACGAGTGCGTCGGCGTGGAGTCCAGGAAGAAGAAGTAGTCCTTCAGGTCCTCGCCGTGGTTGCCCTCGGAGCCCGTCAGTCCGAACGCGCGCTCCTTGAGGATCGGGTCCTTCCCGTTCCACATCGAGAGCGCGAAGCAGAGGCGCTGGTGGTTGTCCGAGATGCCGAGCAGACCGTCTTCGCCCCACCGATACACGCGCGAGCGTGCCTGGTCGTGGCCGAAGTAGTCCCACGCCGTGCCGAACTCGGAATAGTCCTCGCGCACCGTCCCCCACTGGCGCTCCGAGAGGTACGGCCCCCAGCGCTTCCAGTGAGCGGCCCGCCCGGTCGAGTCGGTGAGCCGCTTGCCCTCGGTGGTCGCCGCAGACTTATCCGCCATGGGCAAACTCGGGGAACAGCGTCATGCCGCCGTCCACCATGATCGTCTGTCCCTGGATGTAGTCCGCGTCGTCGGACGCGAGGAACACCGTCACCTTGCCGATGTCGTCCGGCACGCCCACGCGGCCGTACGGGATCAGCTTGCAGAGGCTCGCGAGCGCCTCGGGGGTCTCCCACGCGGGCCGGTTGATCGGCGTCGCGATGGCGCCTGGGCCGATGGAGTTCACGCGGATCTTGAACGGCGCCAGCTCCTGCGCGAGCGACTGCATGAACATGCGCATGCCGCCCTTGGACGACGCGTAGTTGACGTGGCCCGACCACGGAATCAGCTCGTGGACCGAGGACATGCAGATGATCTTGCCCGCGGCGCGCGAGATCTTCGGGTTGACGCCCTGCTTGATCATCTGGCGGGCCGCCGCGCGCGAGCAGAGGAACTGACCGGTGAGGTTGACGGCGAGGACGAAGTTCCACTGATCGAGCGTCATCTCGGTGAATGCCGAGTCGCGCTGCAGACCCGCGTTGTTCACGCAGATGTCGATCCCGCCCCACTCCTTGAACATCTGCTGGAACATTGCTTCAACTTCCGCCTCTTTCGAGACGTCCGCCTTGATCGCGATGGCCTGCCCGCCGTTCGTGACGATGTCCTTCACGACGGCTTCCGCGGCATCCGGCGCCGTGACGTAATTGACGACGACCTTGGCGCCGGCGGCGCCGAGGCATTTGGCGACGCCCTCTCCGATGCCGGAGTTGGCGCCTGTGACGAGAGCTCTCTGTCCTGCGAGGGGCTGGTAGGCCATGGCGGTGTCCTTTCCGTCGAAACTGGAGGTCCAACTCTAGGGGGACAGCGGGCACCACGTCAATGTTGTCATCGTTATTTTGCACTACCCCGCACGGCTGGAAATTCGACGACGAACGTGGCGCCGCCCTTGCCCTCGCCCTGGCTCTCGGCCCGCACCACCCCGCCCTGCGCCTCGACGAGGTGCCGGACAATCGCGAGGCCGATGCCGAGCCCCCGTAGGATCGCCGGGACCCGCCCTCGGCCTGCCGGAAACGCTCGAAAAGGTGGGGAAGGAACGCGGGGGTGATCCCCCCTTGCCCGTGTCCGCCACCTCCACTCTGGCGTTGGCGCCATAGCGGCCGACGCTGACCGTGATCTGCTCGCCGGCCGGGGTGAACTTGATGGCGTTAGCGAGGCGGTTCGAGACGACCTGCTCGAGCCGGGTCCCCGAGCACGAACACCTCCGAAGTGATCATCGCCTCGAGCCGCCCGCTTTTGATCGGCGATGTAGAGCGCGCAGACGGCGACCGCGCGCGCGGCGAGCATGTCAGCGCCTGACGGAAGGACCGCCGGCCAGGAGATCGTCGACGTCGCGCGGAGAGATCAGCGCTATGTCGCCCCACATGGAGCACTTCAGCGCGGCCACCGCCTGCCCGATGTCGATCGCGTCCTGAAGATCGCGCCCCTGGAGCGTGGCCCACAGGAACCCGCCCACGTAGGCGTCGCCCGCGCCGATCGGATCCACGACCTGGACTTCGTGGCGGTAGCGCGGGTGCACGAGCCGCCCACCCTCGAGCACGGTGCAGCCGTCCGCGCCCTGCATCAGCGCGATGGTGGCTTTCGGCGCCAGGCGGGCCAGCCCCTCGAGGGTGGCCTCAGCCGGCCCGTCCAGGCCGAAGACCGCCCGCGCCTCCTCCGCACCTATATAAAGGTAGCGCGTGCGGGCCAGGACGGGGGTCGTGTACGCGCGGGCGTCAGCCGGGCTCCAGAGCGTGGCGCGATAGTTCAGGTCGAACGAGATCTCGCCCGCGATCGCGAGCGTGTGCTCGAACAGCGAGCGAGGCGCGGCGCCGAGGGCGGGCGTGATCCCGCTGAGATGCACGATGCGCGCGCGCCGCACGGGTTCCCAGTCGATCTGCTCGGCTCGTAGCCGCGCGAACGCCGACTCACGCCGGTCGTAGAGCACGCGAATCGGCCGGGGCGGCGCGCCATATTCCATGAAGTAAAGCCCGAGCCGCGCGCCTTCGAGGCGCCGGACATGGCTGCAGTCGATCCCATGACTGCCCAGCTCACGCAGCACCCGATCGCCCCACGCGTTGTCGGGCACAGCGGAGATCCACGCGACGCGCGCGCCGAGGCGCGCCACCGCCGCCGCGACGTTCGCCTCAGCGCCGCCAAGCTGCACGTCGAGCTGGCGCGCGGTCTCGAAGCGTGCCGGCGACGGCACCGCGAGCCGGAGGAGGACTTCGCCGAGCGTGACGAGGTCGTGCACGGGCTAAAGCGTACCTCAAGCTCCGTGCCGTCCGGCCCGATAGACGAGGCGGAGACTGCCCGTGAAGATCCTCGTCGCCGACGAAGAGCCACGCGTAGCCGAGCTCGTTCGCGAATACCTCGCGGGCCACGGGCACGACGTGCTCACGGCCGGCAACGGCCTGGAGGCGCTCCTGCACGTGAAGAACGCGCGGCCGGACGCCGCCGTGCTGGATCTCCGCATGCCGCGGCTCGGCGGTCTCGAGGCGCTCAAGCGCATTCGCGCGTTCGACACGTCGATTCGCGTGGTGCTCGCGAGTGCCGCGCCCGACGAGGCGACGCAGCGCGCAGCGCGCGAGCTCGGCGTGCGCGCCGTGCTTTCGAAGCCGGTCGACCTCCCCGCGCTGCTCACGGCGCTCGACGCCGCACCGGCGGCGGCTTCACCGGCGGCGGCTTCATCGGTGGCGGCTTCATCGGTGGCGGCTTCATCGGTGGTGCCCGCGCCGAGCGCGGCGCCCGCGAACGAGCGCCGCAACGAGGGCGGCACGCGCGTACTGGTGATCGACGACGACGACAGGGTGCGGGAGCTGCTCGTCGAGTTCCTCGAGATGCGTGGCTACGACGTGGCGGCGGCCGCGCGCGCGGCGGCCGGCACGGCCGCGATCGCGGACCGGACGCCGGACATCGTGCTGCTCGACATCGACATGCCGGGGCTGAGCGGCGCGGACGCGCTGCCGACGATCAAGGCGATGGCCCCGCGCGCGGCGGTGATCATGGTGAGCGGAACCGACGACGAAGCGGTGGCGAAGCGCACGCTCGCGTTCGGGGCGTTCGATTACCTCGTCAAGCCGATCGACTTCGAGTACCTCGCGCAGAGCCTGGAGTCTGCGCTGAGGTAACTACGCGGCGCTCACCCCGTCGAGACGCAGGATGTCGGCGAGCGTGAGGCGCAGGGGCGGCTGGTGTCCCGTCTCGTCGGTGTAGCACTCGCGATGCACGACGGCGCGTGAGCCCGGCAGCAGGCTCGCCATATCGTTCGGCGCAATGATCCGGTCGCAGGTCCAGCAGTGCATCGGTCCCACCTCCGAGACGCGTGAGTGTAGCACTAATGGAAGAAGACCACCGTGATCACGGTCCCGAGACAGAGCGCCATCAGGAGTCACGCGGTCACGCCATACCGGCGCTTCGACTTCAGGTCGTCATGTGAAACCGCCATGAGCACGCTCCTCCACGAGTGAATGGAAACGACGGAGCGGAGAGCGGCGGGGCGGCTTAGTGGTCTTCTGAGGATTCGGGCGCGCGGTCACGGCCGAGCGGTACGTCAAAGCGTCGCGGCTGCGGGCGCCACGATGCCGGCGCAATGCGCGGGCGGGTCTCCCGCTCGGGCACGACGGCGTCGGCCGTGGCAGTGCGCGGGAGCGGCGCCGGGCGGCCCATCACCTGCGCGGCGCCGGTGAACGCCGCGTGACGCGCCTCAATCGACTCCGCGGGGTCGAAGTGGAACGCCCCCGGGAGAAGGGGCGTCGCGATGTCGACGACGAGCCGCAGCGCCAGAACGAGCACGAAGGCCGCGCGCGCCATTTCGCTGCGAATGATAGCTGCCTGCGCGAGGTGCGGCCCTCCACGGCGCGCGCGAGCTGGTCCCGGTGGTTGTCGTCGTGCCAGGCGATCACCGAAAGGATCGTGTCCAGCGTCACGCGGCCCATCGCGAGGTGGATGACGGCCTTCTCCCAGTCAGCGGGCGTGAGCTTGCCGGCGAGCTGGAGCGTGTCGACGCGGCGCTGACGGAACGCCGCGAGCGCGTCGCCGACGTCGTGCAGGAGATATTGGCGCTCCTCCGCCCAGCGATCGGGGGCGACGCGACCGCACAGCGCGCACAGCATGTATTAGAAGAGATACATACCTATGGCCGCTAGACATTCTCAGTCACGATCACATATCCTACGGACCGTACCTCGACCGGCGGAACGATCCACAACTGCGCACGCAAAGGTGCTCCCATGGCGCGATGCCGCGTGCCCCTCGACGTCATCCGGTCGCCCGTAACGACGCCGCGAGAGACACCTCTAATGCGGGCGGAACATCCCTAGAGGATGTAAAGGTGATTCGGCAATGACCGAATGGATTGACTTCGCCCATCCCGACTGGAGCGGCCTCTTGTTTAGGCCGCCGCGATGGACCTTCGACTGGCTGCTTCTTCTTGTCCCGGCGGCCCTGCTTGTCTTCCTGGGTGTCAGGGTTTGGCGGGACCGCCCAGCACGCGAGGTGAATCGGTGGTTCGCCTTCCAAGCGCTCCTTCTCGCAGGTTGGGTGACCGGCGTCGCAGCGGCTCATAGCGGCACAGCACTGGAATTCTGGGGTCCGTGGACGTTCGCCAACGCGGCGATGCTGCCATTCGTCTTTGTGGGGTTCGCGCAGGTCTTCCCAGAGCGGACATCGGGCCTGCCGCGATGGCTCTGGCGTTCCATCGGCACGCTCAGCGTCCTGCTGAGCATCGCGTGTTTCGCAACGCCTTGGGTCGTCCACGATTGGGCGATGACGTGCAATGCTCCCCAATTCGCTGCTCACTCCGCGGAGCTTAGCGTGAGCTGCGCCGCCCGGTAGTCGGCCGGGCTCTGCATTCCCAGCGCCGAGTGCGGCGCCTGGGAGTTGT
>Ga0233425_10000199_pt1 | contig 155210 bp, 183 predicted proteins | sample Watercolumn_Towu_2_FD_181712 | JGI IMG/M metagenome (GOLD analysis project Ga0233425, IMG submission 181712) | Freshwater microbial communities from Lake Towuti, South Sulawesi, Indonesia - Watercolumn_Towuti2014_140_MG | ecosystem: Environmental > Aquatic > Freshwater > Lake | place...
TATGGAGCAGAGGCAAATTTGCTTCGTCTGTTGGATATTCTAATTTTGAAACAACAATCAATTACATAAAAAATCAAGAAGAGCATCATCTACGAAACTCCACACTTTAGTGTGGAGAGGGGGTCATATTATGATAAGTATCTTCTTCATCTTCTTCGTCAAAGTATAGACCCTCGCAACTAACAAATTCTATATAGTCTTTCTCAACAAACAAAGAAACTATGATGGGTTTATTAACAATTTTTCTCATTTCTATGATTGATTTCTCCAAGTTATTGTTTGTTTTTAGTGTTTGTTTTTTCATTTTTTGACAAGTTTAGGTTAAATCTGTGGCTCGCTTGGGTTTTCTATTAGATTTCTACTATAATCTCCCGATTAGTCAACATTTAATTTCTATATTTGCACCCCCTCCAGCATTAAAACTCTACCCCCTCCTTAATACTTCTTATTTTTTCATCTTTCTATCTCTTTTCAACCCTTTTTTGCCCCCTCCACCAATATCCACTAATAGATTGTTGTCTTCTTGCTTAGACTTATTAAATAAATTTTTTATAAAACTTTTAATCAGTGTAAACATATTAATCATAAATTCAATAATAAAATTAGTTATCAAGCTCATTTGTAACTCCCTGCTCATCATTAACCGTTTTATTACGTTTTATTTTATATTGCTGGTAATAATTAGGATGCCGAACTCTAAAGTGCCTTAAACGGCATCTACTAGAACAAAAAGTTTTAGGGCCTCTAGAAACTTCAAAATATTCATTACAAGTAGGGCATTTCTTATAATTAGGCATCTTTTAACTCCTTAATCATTTTTATCTCTTCAAAATCACCACTACTTCTCTCTGGTGTAACAACACAAACACCACCTAATGACACATCTTCATGTGTTGTTGTGTGTTGTTTGTGTTGTTGTGTGTTGTTTGTGTTGTTATGTGCTATTATATCTGTGTAATAAACATCAATAATCTTTTTTACTAAAGGTTTAGAAAGCAGATATTTCCGAGAACCCCCGCTTCTGTTTGTTTTAAATTGATATAGTTTTAATTTTTTACCAATCCAATGTGGTGGACTTTTTAGATAGCTTAATAGATCAACTACACCACTAAAGTTTGCGATTTCTTTAGGAGTGTAATAATCAAGACTTTCAGGTAATGTCTCATATAAAATTTGAAAGAATTCTTCTGTGTTGTCCTCTGTTTCAACTTGTATTTCATTATAACCCTCTAAATACTTCTTTATTTGTATTTCAGCATTAACTTCTTCTCCTTCACAACCATCTATAAAACGAGCTATAGAAAATAAAGGCAACCAATTATCTGCCTCTCTGTTAGTTAATTCAATATCTAGATTATCATAAATCTCCTTTATTTTTTTCCAATTCTCAAGGATTAAGATATAAAGATTTTGTTGTATTAAATAGAAGGATTTCTTATCATTTTCTCTTTCTGGTTTTCGCTTTCCTTTCTCGGTTTGTGTTTTTAGCCATTTGAAAAAAATAAATCGTGATAGAGAAGTAGGATTTATTCCAGAGATATTACCGCAAGCTTTTGGACAGAATATTGGAAATTTCCAAGCTCTCCACTTCCTATTTATCTGCTCGGTCCGAATAACATAAGCGTCTTTAGTTGGACTTGCATTAATTATTTGATTAACTAAAAGTTTGCTCTCGGTTGAAACATCTTGTTCAAACTCGTCAAAAATGGTAGTTCCTCTATTGGATTCAAGAGTCCTAAAGATTTGAGCAGGAGTTACACCAGCACTTGCCCCTATATCAAATCCCCTAAAAGCTAATTGTTTTATAATTGTTAAAAATTTGGTTTTTCCAGAACCACTCGGAGCATTTACCAAAATGTGTGGAAACCAATTAAATATGGGATAGCAATAAGTTGCAATTATCCAACAAGTCATAACATCCGCAATTTCTTCTTTTCCAGAAAAATCCATATAATAAAGAAATTTATTTCTTATATTTTTATAAACCTCTTTTGGACTGACGAGATCATTCTTTCCTGATTTTTGATAAAATTTTTTAATAGTTTCATTATCAATAATTGGGGCGATATCTCCAATATAGGAACTATAATCAAATATTTCCTTAATCTCATTTTCTCCGACAAATTTATCCTTTCCATCTTCGTATTTGATTTTTTCTCTAATATTTCTTAAGATTTTTCCATCACTAGTAATTATCGCCTCTTTTCCATTAAGGTTAAAGCCATACCACCATATATCTTTTTCTTGAGAATAACCCAAATCAAGGTATAATATTTTTTTGGGCTGATGATCTAATAATTGTAAGACACTTTGATCTTGCCCCTCTTCTTTTTCTTCTTTCAATTTAAAGTTAAACTTTTCTTTTATATCTTCTAAAAAAATCAGTTCGCCAATAATTTCACTTGCATGTGCTAAAGCTCTACTCAAACTTTCTTCGTCTTTAGAGTATCTGATTTCGTTCCGAATACGATCTCGCTGCAAAAACGCCAAATTACTGGTATAAGGAAGTATGTAACTTTCAGTCTCTTTTTTTAAAATTTCAAAATCAACCCCTGTCATTTTTCTTAATCTCCAAAAAATTATTTTTTACATAAGAATTAATTAAATGAGAAATTAATATTGACCTTACCACATCCGATTGTGATAAATTATACTTGTTAGAAAAGAGTTTTATTTCATTCCAGATCTGTTTTTCTAGATAAAGCTGAAACTCTCTTTGGTTTTTATTACAATAAATAAATCTTCTGTATCTCTTTTTATTGTTTATATCCATACGTTTAAATTTTTTAAATGAAGAGATCTAAGATTTCTTAGGCTAGTTGATTACTAAGAAGGACTTAACCCCCTTCTTTTACCTCCTTTTCTTTAAATTTTTCTGGTGCTATCTTTTTTAAAAAATTTAATAAAGAATCTTCAATAATTTGGCTTTGGGATTTACCTGTTTTTTTAGAATAATCTTCTAGTCTTTTATTCAAGTCTTCTTTCAGGGTTATAGTTTTAACGTTTGTCACACTTAATTAATTAAGAAGCTTTTATATAGATGTTATGGTATGTAATATATGTAACCTAATGTTATACATATGTAACAAAAATAAGAAAAATGTTATACAACCAAGAAGAAGGCTTATTGAAGAATGGTAGTTTAAGTGCTAGGATTTATTTTTTATTACTTAAAAAACCATCAACTGTTTCAGAATTATCTAAAATAATTTATAATGGAAAAGTACAATTAGCAAATATAATTAGAGTTGTAAATGCTCTAAAGGAAGGGGGTTATATTGAAGAATATTTATTAAGTAGAGATGAAAAGATAAAATTAAACTTTGATACTAGAACAATATACTGGAAAGCTAATTACAGACCAATAATTGATTACGCACAGGAAGTAGTGGGTTACAGAAAAAAAGGTAGTCCTTCAATTAAAAAAGAAGATTTAACAGAGGATGATAAAAAAATATTAAGTTTAATTCTTAATTCAAAATGGTTTTCTAGATTTTATGAAGATAACTTTCTTAGAACTCAACAAGGAGAAGTAATCATTTATAATAATAATATTTTTTCGGACACGCCTATTAGGTTTTTCGCTTTTATTTTGGAGGAATTATTTTCAATAAGGATGACTTTGCAGAAATTTATCAAGTTTAAATCTGATGAGAAAAATCTGTTGCAAATTAATGATTTTGATAAATATGTAGAAGTAAAAAAATCTTTAATAGATGAGGAAACTAAAAATGCGATTACTAAAGTTATTAAAATGGCTAAAAGATCTTTGGGTAATTATAGCGAAACTAATATATCTATAGATTACTTTTTAAGAGATTACTATATCCTATTAATTCCTTATAAATTAGCTGAAAAATTATCTACAATTGGAAGGGTAGCCCTTACTGTTTACTTGCATTTTAACAGTGCCATAGATTATTATAGGCCTAAGTATTAATTTTTTCTTGCAACTTCCTTTTTATAACTTGTTTTAATTCATCATCTAATATCTCATTTAACAGATTCCAAGCAATTTCTTTCTCACTTTGATTTTTTATAACTACCCTTAAATTTAAAGGTCTTCCACAGTTCACACAAAAATCACTGCCAGATGCATTTAGAGTTTTACATATGCATTTTATCGGCTGTAACTTGCTTTCTTTAACTTCAATTTCTTTTTTACCAAATCCCCTTCTATAGCTATCATCAGCTTCTTTAGGATTTAAGAATGTATAACGTGAAACTGTATCTCGTTTAGTCCAGCCATATCTAATCATTAAGGTTGTATCACTCATATAATTAGAACTTTGTGTTGCCGAATATCTTCTAAAAGCATGAGGATTAACAGCTTTCCTTAAATTTATTTTCTTAGCTATTTTATGAAGCATTACGTTTATTGAAGCATGTGTCATTTGTTTTAGATAATTTTTATGGTCTAAACTAGGAAATAGCCAACTTTCTCCATCATCTTTAAATGGATGATGATTAAGCCAATTGCTAAGATGAGGCACACTAGGAATTAACAAAACTCTTCTACCGCCTGTTTTTCCAGTTTCAACCATTAACTGAATTAAGTTATCATCTGTATAAGAAACGTTTTTTACTTTCAAATTAATTAACTCTCCAACTCTTAAACCGCTATCGCCTAAAACGGAAATAATACATTTATCTCTTACGCTAGAAGTCGTATTTATCATATTTAATATGTCATCCTCTGTTAAAATTTCGCTAGGAGCTCTTTTTTTAGTTTCACGTTTAATTTTAATATCCTCAACTAGATTAGGATTCTTTAAGAAATTCCTATAAAAACTTACAATAAGTCCTAAGTCCTCAGCTTTTGTATTTAAACATAAATTGCTTTCATTTATTTTAAGCACTAACTCATTAACCTCTTTCTTAGTAGCTTTGTTAAGCTGAAATCCATTATTAAACTTTTCAGAAATCATCTTAAATCTATTATAATATCTTAATATTGTTTGTTCATTAAGGTTTTCTAGCCTTCTAAATTGGATATAATCTTCCATTAAATCCCTATTAATTTTAGATATATCCTCATTATTTCTAAGCAATTCCTTAGCCTTTTCTAGTTTGCTTAGTGTATTATACACTCTTTCTAGTTGCATACCATTCATTTTCCTAGCCTCCTTAAAAGCTTTAAACGGCTAACACATTTAACCAAGAAAGAGTGTGGGAGACAGGATTCGAACCTGCGAAGGCACTGAGCCATACGGTCCTTAGCCGTACCCATTTGACCACTTTGGTACTCCCACTTAATAAAACAAATGATTAATATATTATTTAAGCTTTTTTAATTAAATTTAAAATTATTTAGAATTATATAATTTATAAGCTTCCTGAATTTTATTTTCAATAGTTATTTTAACATTACCATCTAACCGTTTTTTATACCATTCATTGATTGGAAATCCATGAATAATCTAAAAAAAATAATTATTTAAGCTTTTTTTAATTTTTCAGAAAAATCATCTAATTTTTCATCGAAAATTTCTAAAGCTTTATTAAAAATTTCTTCAGGAGTTAACTGCCCCCATGATTCAATAAAGAAAATAAAGTTTTCATTGTCATATTTAATTTCAATATCATTCATCTCAATAACTTCTTCGTATCTTTCATTCCATTTTAAGATGTCATTAATTTCTATATTATCATTCTTAACTTTGATAATATCTTTTAATTCTTCCTGTACTTTCCTTAAATTATCTTTATTATTAACTTTAAAGATTGGATACCCTTTATAATAAATTAATCCAGGAGAGAACTTAGCATGTTTTTTTCCTTTGCCTAAAACAGCTGTTGCTTCAAATTCCAAACTTTGAGTTTTGGTTAATTCAACAATAGGCATTTCATTGTAAACAGGAACAACTTTTGGATCTGTGCTTTTTAAGCTTGAACTGTAAATTATTCCCGGGCCGTTAACTTTTAAAACTAATTTTAATTCGCACATTGCGCATCCTTTTCCCTTGCACTTGCATTCATCTTTTAAATTATAGCTTTTCAAATCTGTTTTTAATGGTATTAATCCAAGCCTATGGGCAATTATCTCATCATACAATGCAGAATTATTTTTTGCAAACTCAATTGTATCAATAGCTAAAACAGGAACTTCTGATAACATTAATCTCCTTAATGTATTAGCTAAAGCTGGATTTATTCCATTTATCTTGAAGATTAATTTATCTTGTGTCTTATTTAGAATTTTAATTTCCATTTTTAGAATATAAATATGCCAAATTATATCTTTTTAAAGCTTTTTATTTTTAGATTTTTTAAATAAATAAAGTTTAAACTCTTCTCCCTCTTCTTGCATGACTTTTTCTGCAAGAATCCGTCGGCATTGGTGTTACATCTTCTATAACTCCAATTTTAAATCCTTCTCTTGAAAAAGTTCTTATTGCAGCCTGTGCTCCTTGTCCTGTATTATGAGGTCCTTCATGTCCGCCAGGTGCTCTAACTTTAATATGCAACGCAATTATTCCATGTTCTCTTGCCTGCTCTCCTGCTCTTTTTGCAGCAGACATTGCAGCAGTCGGACTTCCTTCCAATCTATGAACTTTTGTTATCATTCCTCCAGAAGCAATTCCAAGTGTCTCACTTCCAGTTAAATCAGTTATATGAATCACAGTATTATTATAACTTGCATAAATATGCGCTATGCCCCATTTAATCCTTTCTTGTTTCATCATTGTCTTCTTTTCTTTTTCTTATCTAAAACTTTTTTTTCTTCTTTGCTTTCATTGTTAAATGCTTGTTTTATTAAAATTGTTTCAGGGTGTTCATTATTTATAAATGGAGAATTTTCCAGGTAATTTATTTTATTTTCATCATCAACATTAACCAAATAGCTTGGAACATTAATTTTTTGGTTATTTATTGATATATGCCCATGCGTAATTAATTGCCTTGATTGTTTTGCTGTTTTTGCAAATCCTTTTTTAATTAATAATGTTTGCAATCTTCTATCTAAAACATTCTTTATATTTAATCCAAGAACATCTTCCCTTTCAGCGTTCTCTTTTAATAATCCTAATTTATTTAATCTAATTAATAATTTTTTTAATTCATTTTTATCGTGATCTGTTTTAAGCGTTGAAAGTTCTTTTGCTTGACTTGTAAATTTTCTTAATAATGACTGCGCTTTCCAAATTTCTTTTTTATTTTTTAATCCGTATTCAACAATTAATGGTTTTTCAGCAGCAATTCTAGAGGCTTGCCAAGGATGTCTTGGTGTCTCATATTTTTTTCTTAATTTCCTTGGATCTCCCATTTATTTTTTCTCCTTTCCTTTTTCAGCGGACTTCTGTGTTTTTGCAGCTGCTTTTCTCTGCACACCAACGCTTGTGTTAACCCTAAAATGACTTCTTGTTCTTTGGCCTCTTGTTGGTTGGCCTATTGCGTGCCTTATTCCTCTATAAGATTTAAGTTTTTTTAATCTCTTAATATCAAATTCCTTATTTAATGATAAATTAGATCCTGTCAAATGCATATTTTTTCCTGTTTCATAATCTTTTCTTCTATTTAATAACCACGAAGGAAGTTTACTTGGATTTTCAATCAAAGACTCAATTTTTTTAACATCATCTTGATTTAATGTTCCAATCTGCTTGTTTTTTTCTAAGTTAAGAAGGTTGCATATTGCGTTGCAAAACATAAAACTAACGCCTTTAATTTTTCTTAAGCCATTATAAATTGATTTACCGCCAATTATATCAGTATTGGCTATTCTAATGATTCCTTTTACTTCTTCCATTTTTAAATTAGAAGCTTAATAATTGATTTATAAAGTTTTTTGTTTTAAATCTCAAGATGTTTTTGAATGTGTTTTTTATAAATCAGAATATTGTCATTTTCAACTTCAAAATCTTTGGGATTATTGAATAAGCCTGGCTTAATTTTTTTAATGCTATAAAATAATATTCTATATCACTTTTATCTAAGTTATTAGGGATATAATTAATCAAAAATTTATTAAGCTATTGTCCTGTAAAAATATAATATTTGTCTTCATTCATTAATTCATTAATTATTCTCTTGACAATTGTTTTTTCAGGGTCAGGCATTAATTTTACTCTTTCCTTGATATCATTAAAGCTTTCAAACAATTTTTCTTCTCTTTTCTCAAGTATTTCCATCATATGTTTTTTTCCAATGCCAGGAAGCAATTCTAATTGGTGCCTTCTTGTATTTATTGGATTAGCTTTATTAAAGAAATTTATAAATTTTGACTCGTTCTTTTTGACTAATTCCTCAACAACAAAATTTAATTCTTCTTTTGCAGTTTGTGTTAATCTGTTATAATCTATTTTGCCGTAAATATGGTGTATTTTATCCCTCTTACCTTCGCCAATATAAACCTCTTCATGCATCTGCAAGAAATTACCTCTTTTAGGAACCAATTCAAGCAAAACAAAATAACTTTTTCCAACAGCCTGGGCTATTGGAGTCTTTAAAAATCCTGGTTTTGAATCCATTGGATGGCCATTTGGCAAAAAATCCAGTACTATTGCATATTCTTCTTTTGATTGTTGCTTGAACATTTTCTTTATTAAGTTTAAACATTTTATTTTAATATATTAATTATTTTTTCCAAATCTTCCTGCTTCAAAGTTAAGTTATCACCGACGAATATTAATTTTAACGATTCAACGTCTTTTGGCATCACATCAATTATTTTGTTTATCTGCCTGTCTTTCAATCTTGGAATCTGCAATTTATTTATCTCTTCTCTTAATTTAACAGCTTCTTTTGCTTTTATGCTTACAAATTTATGCAAGTATTCTTCTGTCTCCACAGCTCGTGAATTTAATTCTTTATCTCTTTTTTTAATATCATCTAACCTATCTTTTAATTCAGCCATTGTTATTGACATTTCATTTATTATTTCTATATTGCTCATTTTATATTTTCCTCAAATGTATTGGGTGTATTATTAAATTCTTCACTTTATCTCCATCTTTTATTCTAACTTTATAACAATATCCCTGTTTTCCTGTGATTAATCCTGATTTTCCGTGAAATCTTGGAAAATAAGATCCTTTTTGATATCCTGGTTCTGTTTTTAATATTACATTCTCATCTATATTAAATTCCTGCAAATATCTCGTCAAGCTGATTTTTCCTTTAGCTCTAGGACTCTTGCTCAACTTACTTTTAGTCTTCCTTCTAAATCCACCAATCCTCTTAGTCATTTTAATCAAGAATTAGGGAATATGATTTATTTATAAATATTGTGTTTAAACAGGCTTTGACTTTTAAGTTTTGATTATGAAAAAAAGAGGGCAAGTAACAATATTTGCTATCGTTGGAATATTAATTGTGATTCTTCTTAGGATTTTATAAATATTTGCAAATGTTTAAAAAACTACTAATTTTAATTGAATTATGAACAGAGTATACAAAGAAATTTTAGAAAGCAAAGATGATTTAGATAAAGCAAAAATAAATGTTGCTAGAAAATATCATTTAAGTAAGGTTCCTAAAAATATAGAATTATTAATTGAAAATCCATTAAGCAATATAAAAAGCAAACCATCAAGAACAATTTCTGGAGTAACACCTGTGGCGATAATGACAATGCCGATGAAATGTCCGCATGGAACCTGCACTTTTTGTCCCGGGGGTCCTGGAAGTTATTTTGGAGATGTTCCCCAAAGTTATACCGGGAATGAACCAGCTTCAATGAGGGCAATAAGAAATAATTTTGATCCTTATTTGCAAGTCTTTAATAGATTGGAGCAATATGCGTTATTAAATCATAATTTTGAAAAATGTGAAATTATAATTATGTCTGGAACATTTTTAAGTTATTTAAAAGACTACAAGGAATATTTCATAAAATTTACATATAAGGCATTCAATGATTTTTCTAAATTGTTTTTCATAAATAATAAATTTCAATTTAATAAATTCAAAGAATTTTTTGAATTAGACGGGGAATTTAGGAATTTAGAAAGAATAAAAAGAGTTCAAGAAAAATTATTAAAAATTAAAGGGGAATGTTATTTAAATGAAGAGCAATTAAAAAATGAAACAAGCAATTGCAGAGTTGTTGCATTATGCATTGAAACAAAACCAGATTATGGAAAAGAAGAGCATATTAATGAATTATTAAATTATGGAACAACAAGAGTTGAAATTGGAGTTCAAAGCTTAAAAAATGAAATTCTAAAATTTACAAATAGAGGGCATACTGTTGAAGATACAATCGAAAGCACTAGGTTAATGAAAGATTCTTTTTTAAAAATTACATACCATACAATGCCCGGATTACCTATGTCTAATCGAGAAGATGATATTAACATGTTTAAAAAATTATTTTTAAATCAAGATTACAAGCCAGATTCATTAAAAATATATCCGTGTTTGGTTATGCCCGGAACTGGATTGTATGGATTATGGAAATTGGGAAAATTTACACCGATTACTTTAGAAGAAGCAGCTGATATTATTTCTGAGGCTAAAAAATTTATCCCAAAATATTGCAGAATAATGAGAATTCAAAGGGATATTCCGACAAAAGTTACAAGCGCAGGAGTTAATAGAACAAATTTAAGGCAATATGTTGATGAATTAGTCAAGAAAAAAGGAATAAAATGCAAATGCATAAGATGCAGAGAGCCAAGAAACAAGGAAATTTCATGGAAAAATGTTAAAATATTAAATAAAGAATATGAAGCAAGCTTAGGAAAGGAAATATTCATTTCAAAAGAAGATGTTAAAAATGATATCTTGCTTGGATTTGCAAGATTAAGAATTCCTTATAAACCATTTAGAAAAGAAATAACATCTAATTCAGCAGGGGTAAGAGAATTACATGTTTATGGACAAGCAACTTCTTTGGATAAAAAAGGAAATGTGCAGCATCAAGGTATTGGAAAAGAATTAATGAATGAAGCTGAAAAAATTGCCAAGGAAAAATATAATATTAAAAAATTATTAGTTATATCTGGAATTGGTGTTAAAGAGTATTATAAAAATTTAGGTTATAAGAAAGACGGCGTTTATGTTTCTAAAATTTTAAGTTAATCTTTTAAATATTTTTAAATTAATATTATTATGGCCGACTTGGAAATGTTAAGCAAGGAAGATATTTCTAATATAGAGGACTTTCTCGATTCTGCCAAATTAAATTTACTGACTGAAAATTTGAATATTTCTTATTATTTATTTCCAAAAAAAGAAAATGTTTTATATCTTTGTTCTGGAATTTGCGTTCCAGAATTATACTCTGAAAAATTCTTTAATTTATTTTCATTACCAGAATACATTGTCTGTAATTCAATTTTTACTAAATCAAACAATAAATATTTTGTTAATCACAATTATAATTTTGGATCAATTTTCAGCAATGATAATTTTGTGAGTGAAATAAAAAATGAGATTTATGCGGGAGAAGAATGGAAACTTAATTTAGATGACAAGATAAAATTAATTGATTTTAATGAAACAATTAATTTATCCAGACAATTAGCAAAAAAAATAATAAATAAAAATTTTAAAGAAATTGATGAAAGGAATTTAGCAAGCTTTCAAAGAGAACAATTTTATTCTTTTCCATCTTTAGTCCATAGATTTGGCATAACTGGGATGCCTTACTTTTACAAGGGAAGCGAGATATATTTAGAAAGAGAATCATTGACAGATTCAAAATTGAAAAATAATTTAATTGATTATTTTAATTTCTTTAAAAATATAAGATAGATTTTTAAATTTTTTTTATTAATGTTTTTTTATGACAAATTCAAATGATATAGAATTAATTGACTGCGATGGGGTTATAAGGGATTTTGTGAAAATATTAAATAAAGTTTATAATAGAGAATATCCAGATAATCAATTTCACGGAAAAATTACCGAATATAATTTATCTAAAGTTTATCCAATTGGAGAAGATATTGGTAAATTTTATTCTGAGTTGTTTGCAGAAGAAATTTACACGCAAGCAGAAGTTTTTCCTGGAGCTTTAAAATTTTTAAATGAACTTGTGAAATACAAAAAAATATATATTTTTACAACACAGCCGAATAAGAAAGTTGAAGAATATACTGAGTATTGGTTAAATAAAAATAATATACCATATGATTCTTTAATTTTTACCAAAGATAAAAGATTGGTTAAAGGGCAATATTTGTTGGATGATTACACAAAAAATCTAGAAAGAGTTTCAGAAGCTAAAAGTTCTATTCCTATTTGTTTTAACCAAGACTACAATCAAGATTGGAAAGGCCCAAGAGTCTATAATTATAATAAATTCCTTGAAATCATTAAAAATGATAAAATTACCACTCAATCTGAATTAGAAACCTTTTTATTAAATAATAACTTGTAATATTGTATGGATGACACAATTGAGTTAAAAGGGAATATTTCTTTAGCCGGGTTTAAAGATTTAGAACCTGCTAAAATGATTGTGGTTAAAAAAATAACCGGGAATTATGTCAAGAAAATGCAGGAAAAATTTAAATTTGAAAAACTGCATTTACATTTAAAATCAGTTCATGAAAGCAAATTTGAAATACAGGCTAAAGCTATTATTAACAATGAAACTTATAATTCTGAAATTGTTGATTTTAACTTGTATTTTGCTTTAGATAAAGCTTTGGCTAAAATAATTGAAGGCGTAAATTAAAAATTATAGTTTCCAAAAAAGAAAAATTTAAAGCGATTTACAATGTAAAATCACCGAAAGATTTATAAGATTTATTTTATAAAAAATAATTTATAATATTTTAGGGGGTTTTTAAAATGGCACAACAACCAATTCAACCAATATTTATTTTACAAGAAGGAACTCAAAGAAGCACTGGAAGAGAAGCTCAAAAAAACAACATTATGGCTGCAAAAGCAGTTGCTGAAACAGTCAGAACAACTCTTGGACCAAAAGGAATGGATAAGATGTTAGTAAGTTCTTTAGGAGATGTTGTTATTACAAATGACGGGGTTACAATATTGCAGGAAATGCAGATAGAACATCCTGCTGCTAAAATGCTTGTTGAAGTCGCAAAAACACAAGAAAACGAAGTGGGAGATGGAACAACTACAGCAGTTGTATTAGCTGGAGAATTATTAAAACAGGCTGAAAAATTAATTGAAGATAATGTTCATCCAACAGTTATTGCAAGAGGTTATAGAATGGCAGCAGATAAGTCACAGGAAATATTGAATGATATTGCAGAAGAGATTACTGAAAAAGATGAATCAACACTAAAAAATATCGCAATGACAGCTATGACTGGAAAAGGCGCAGAGGGAAGCAAAGAATCACTTTCTGAATTATGTGTTAAGGCTGTAAAGCAAATAAGAGATAATGACAATAGTATTGATTTGGATAATATAAAAATTGAAAAGAAAGTTGGTGGCGGAGCAGAAGATTCTGAATTAATACAAGGAATTTTAATAGATAAAGAAAAAGTCCACTCAGCAATGCCTAAAACAATTAAAAATGCAAAAGTAGCATTATTAGATTGTGCTTTAGAAATAAAAAGTCCTGAAACAGATACAAAAGTCCAGATTTCAACACCAGAACAATTACAAGGTTTTCTTGATCAGGAAGAAAAAATCATAAAAAATATGGTTGAAAAAGTAATTAGAAGCAAGGCAAATGTTGTTATATGCCAAAAAGGCATCGATGATGTTGCGCAGCATTATTTAGCCAAAGCAAATATTTATGCGGCAAGAAGAGTAAAAAAATCAGACATGGACAAATTGGCAAGAGCAACAAATGGAAGGGTTATAAGCAATTTGAATGATTTAAATGAAAATGATTTGGGGTATGCTGGAATAGTTGAAGAACAAAAAGTTGGGGATGAAATGATGACTTATGTCAAAGAATGCAAAAATCCAAAAGCAGTCACATTATTAGTAAGGGGTGGTACAGATCATGTTATTGATGAATTGGAAAGGGCTGTAAAAGATGCCTTAGGAGACATTTCCGCTTCATTAAGGAACAAAAAAGTCGTTGCGGGAGCTGGCGCAATTGAGATAGAAGTTTCAAAAGGATTAAGACAGTATTCAAATAAATTATCAGGAAAAGAACAATTAGCGGTAATTGCATTTGCAAATTCCTTGGAAATAATACCTAGAACATTGGCTGAAAATGCTGGTTTAGATCAAATCGATATGCTGACTGATTTAAAATCAAAGCATGATGCAAAAGAAGGAAAATGGTTTGGCATAGATGTTATGAAAGGAAAATTATTTGATGCCTGGAAATCTGGAGTAATAGAACCATTAAAAATTAAAACTCAAGCGATTAAATCAGCATCAGAAGTTGCAGAATTAATATTAAGAATAGATGATGTAATTGCTGCATCCGGCTCAAGCAAGGAAATGCCGCAAATGCCTCCTGGAAATTATCCTGGAATGGAATAAAGCTTTTATATTTGCTTGTTTCTTTATTCTTATGAGGGCATATTACCATCTTGAAGAATTTCATTGTCATTATCATTATTTGGCAAAATTGAAAACAATTAGAAAAGAGAGCATGTTAGAAGAAGGATTAAAGGAAGAAATAAAAAGAACAAAAGAAGAAAATAATTTCAATTATTCTTTGTTAAATCTTTTGGATAAATTAGAATCAAAAATCGGGAAAAATTTAGTAAGATATAAAAAATAACTACTTAAAAATTAATCTTTAACATTAAAAAACTTTAAATACTAATTAAATTTAATAAAAAAAGGTGATATAATGAATAAAGTAAAAAAAGAAAAAGCTCCTTCTGGGTTATTGCAGTTAAATTTAGAATTGCAAAAAAAGAATATTGAATTGTTGCAGGCAATGCATAATTTAAGCCAAAGAATAGATAACTTAGTCGGGGTATTTGAAGAAGCTGCAAAAAACATAGCAAATGTCGAAGAAGATAATAAAGTAAGAGATTTAGCAAACAAGTTAGATGAACTTCTTGATCAAAATAAATCATTAGCCCAAGGACTAATAACTTTAGAGAGATATGTAAGAAGCAAGTCATTAGAAACAAACAGAAGACTATGACTATTCAATTTATAAGAGACAAAGCATCTGAAGAAGGCAGAAAGCAATTAGAACTTATAAATAAAATTATTAATGAAAAACAAATAAAGGTTTCAAAAGAAACAAAATTCTTGAGGAAGTTTACTTTAGCAATTTTGCAGCAGTATAATCATAAATTAAATTTTAATATGCCCAGGATAGAAAATAAAGAATTTAATGAAAAAGCAAAAGATATTTTAGTTCCAGAAAAGATTGAATTAAATTTACTGCCGGAAGTTCCAAAACCAATAGAAATAAAATTTAATTTAGAAGCTCCAAAGAAAATTGATCTGAATTAGATTTTTCTAATAATTTATTAAATGCAAATTCAAGCAATTTTGAATCTTCTTCCAAGAAAAATTCGCCTTTGCATAATTTTTTAACAGAATTGTAATTTCCTTCATAATGATTATTAATGAAATTTCCTTGATAAATAAATTTTCCAAGGTACTCAAATCCACCATAAATTTTTTCAAAATAAACATTATCTTTGTTTATTAAGCCATTAAATCTTCCAGAAAATCCGTTGTTGTTTTTTATATCAAAAAATAATCCTGAAAATTCCTTTTCCATATTATCTCTATTCAATAATCTTTCACTTAAAGAAAACATTTGAGATATTCCCGAGTTATCAGAAAAAAGAACGTAATAAAACCTTGGTATTTTCAAACCATCGATTGTATACATAATAATAGTAATGAAGAAAAATTTATAATGCTATTTAATTTAAACCCATTACTTTTTTAGCAATTTTATCATACTTGATTATATTTCAGTATTTTCATAAAATTTTTCAACAAAGGCTTTTTCTAAATCTATCTTATCATTAAGATAAACCTGGCAAATCTGATATTGGAATAAAATAAACCATAAGCCAATTTTTATTCCTTCATTAATCAATAATATTTTAAAAAATATCTAAAACTATCTAAATCCAAGTAACTACAACCTGTTCAACTCTCCAATTGGGATTTATATCAATTTCTTCCAATTTTAAATTATCATAATATTTTTTATTTGATTTATACTGCAAAATTCCAGTCCAAGCAATCATTGCGGCTTGATCTCCAGAATATTTTATAGGAACAAAATAAAATTTAGCTTTTCTTTCATTGCACATTGTATTTAACATTTCAATTAATCTTTTATTTGCAGCAACACCACCGATAAGCAAAGCTTCTTTTTTATTCACATGAGCCATTGCCCTTTCTGCAACTTCAGCTAACATTGAAAAATAAGTTTCCTGTAAGCTATAACACAAATCTTCTTTTGAATAATTTTTTTTATATAAATCAATTGTTTTAGTTAAGATTCCTGAAAAGCTTAAATCCATTCCTTTGACAACATATCCTAAATCAAGGTATTTTCCTTTTTTAGCTAGTTCTTCTATTTTTGGGCCAGCGGGAAATCCTAAATTAATTGTTCTCCCAAATTTATCAAGCATATTTCCAATGCCAGAATCTAAAGTTTCGCCAAATATTCTGTATCTTCCTTCTTCAAAAGCAATTATTTGTGTATTTGCACCTGTTGCCAGGATAAAAATAGGATCTTTTGCTTTTGTAAACAATTTTCCTATTTCTAAATGCGCAATCAAATGATTTACAGGGATTATTTTAATATTATTTTCTTTTGATAATTTTTTTGCTAACTCTAATCCAGACAATAAACACGGGCTTAAACCAGGACCGCAGGTTAAGGAGATAATATCAACATCTTTTATTTTTAAATTAGCTTCTTGAAAACATTCTTCTAATAATTTGTCTCTTAATTCTTTATGATGTTTTGCTGCATCTATCGGAATTATTCCGCCGTCTTCTCTTTTATACATATCTCTCTTTTCGCTTAATATTTTGCCTTTATCATTAACCAAAGATACAGAAAAAGTGTGCGCACTTGATTCAATTCCCAGGGAAATCATAATAAACATTAATTTTTTAAATGTTTAAAAATTCTTCTAAATTCATGCAAAATGAATACGAAGAAAAATTAAGGGATTATATTAAAAATAATAATATAAACGCAGAACAATTATTCTTTGATAATCTCGTTGATCACGGGGAAAATGTTCTTAAGACAATAAAAGAAAAAAATATTGATTTCAATGATATAATAAAAACAATTGTGTTTATCGACTTGGATAAAAATATAGAGTATGGAAATGGCGTGATTGGAATTGTTCCCGCAAATTCAAGAGTTAACAAAGATAAATTAAAATCACATTGCAAATCAAGAATAAAAATAGCTTCTTCTGAGCAAGTCTTAATTCTAACTTCATATCCTGCAGGTGGTGTTCCGCCTTTTGGATTTAAAGCAAGATTTTATTTAGATAAAACTTTAATAAATAAAAATGCAGTTTATGCTGGGGGTGGAAGTATTAGGACATTGATTAAAACAACAATCAAAGAAGTTCTGAAAGATACGAAAGCAGATATTGTTGACATTTTATAATAGTAACATAAACAAAAGATTTAAAAAGGGAGAAATTTCAAGATATTTATTACAATTTATGGAAGAAAATAAAATGACACAAGAACTTGAGCAAAAATTAGAACAAACAATACAATTAGAGCAAGTAATAGAAAATGAAATGCTGAAAGAAATGTTAGGTAAAAAAATAATCTTTAGTTTAAGAAAATCAAACATTATACTTGGAAAATTAAACAAAATTGGTATAAATTTTATTGAAGTTATTAATGCAAATATTATAGAAGATTACGGCATTGAGAAATATTTACAAAGTGAATTTCAATTTGTTAGAGATAGAATTGAAAAAGATACTAAAACAAAAGTTGATAAAGGAGTATATAATAAAAAAGACATAACTGAATTATATGAATTTTAAAATCACAAACAAAAAACTTTATAAACCAATAAAATTCAAACTTTTCAGGGGTTAAAAAAATTATAATCATAAATTAAAAGGAGATAAATAAAAAATGGCAAGAGCAAAACCACACTTAAATTTAATATTTGTAGGGCATGTAGATCACGGAAAGAGTACTACAGTTGGAAGATTATTATATGATGCAGGTGTTATAGATGAACAGACGTTAAGAAAATTAAAGGAAAAGGCCCAGGAATTAGGGAAAGCTGGTTTTGAATTCGCTTTTGTTATGGATCAATTAAAGGAAGAAAGAGAAAGAGGAGTTACAATTGACTTAGCACATAAAAAATTCTCAACAAATAAATATGATTTTACAATAATTGATGCTCCAGGACACAAAGATTTTATTAAAAATATGATTACAGGAGCAAGTCAAGCTGATTGCGGTGTTTTAGTTGTTGCAGCTTCTGATGGAGTAATGGCACAAACTAAAGAACATATTTGGCTATGTAAAACATTAGGAGTAGGACAATTAGCTATAGCTGTAAATAAAATGGATATGATCAATTATGATCAAAAGAAATTTGAAGATGTTAAAACCCAAGTTTCAAATGTTTTAAAAATGGTTGGATATAAACCAGACCAAACACATTTTATACCAATTGCATCATTAAAAGGAGATAATATAACAAAGAAATCAGAAAATATGACTTGGTATAATGGTCCATGTTTATTAGAATTATTAGATTTATTCAAAGAACCTGAAAAACCAACAAATTTGCCATTAAGGCTTCCATTGCAGGATGTTTACAACATAACTGGCATTGGAACAGTTCCAGTAGGAAGAATTGAAACAGGTGTAATGAAAATTAATGATAAAGTTATAATTACTCCAGCAAGAGAAGGAAAAGGTGTTATTGGAGAAGTTAAGACAATAGAAATGCACCACGAACAAATACAGCAAGCAGAGCCAGGAGATAATGTTGGATTCTCAGTAAGAGGGGTAAATAAAAAAGATATTGCAAGAGGAGATGTTTTAGGGCACGTTGATAATGCTCCAACAGTTGTTACTGAATTCACAGCTCAAATAGTTGTATTAAATCATCCGACAGTTATGACCGTAGGATATACTCCTGTATTCCATGTTCACACAGCCCAGATAGCATGTCAAATAACTGAATTAGTAAGAAAATTAGACCCTGCAACAGGGCAGACATTGCAAGAAAAACCAGACATGTTAAAGAATGGAGACGCAGCTATTGTAAAAGTAAAGCCAATGAAGCCAATAGTAATTGAAAAGCAAAGTGAAATTCCTCATATGGCAAGATTTGCAATAAGAGATGCAGGAAGTACCGTAGCAGCTGGAATGTGTATTGATTATGTAAAGAAAGCAATGTAATTTCTTTTTTTATTCTTTTCATAAATTCTATTTAAAAAATTAAATAATATATATTAAAAAATCCTAAAATTTTAGAATATGAAGAATTATTTTGAATTTTAATTGTTTTTATAAATTTTGTTGTTTTATTAATTTTATGCCAATAGAAAATATAATCATAAAAAATGGAAGACATTATAAAAATGTTGATAATAACTTTTTTAATGGAGAATCCAGAGAAATATATTATGTTTTAGGGTTATTCTACAGTTCATTCAATCCCCATTATAAACACCCAAATACATTTATTTTTACTTCAAAATATAAAGATTTGACTGAAATTGTAAAAGACAAATTAAAAAGTGAAAATGCAATTATTAAACCAAAAAAAAGAAATTCATATTTTATTGAAATAACGAGTAAAAAATTGCATGATAAATTAAATGACCTTGGATTATGGAAAGAAAAATTAAACAGAAAATTTCCAGAATATATTGATAAAAATTATTTAAATGATTTTATGAGGGGATTTTTTGATTCTCAAGGTTATATTTCAAAAAATAAGAAAGGAGTGAATGAAATCACATTTGTTTTTAATCAAAAATTTCTGAGAAAATTCAGCAGAAATTTAAACAAGGAAACTGGGATAAATAAAAAAAAAGTTAATATATTAAATAAAAATAATCATTTATATGGGATAATCAATTATAGGCATGAAAATTCTTTAAGAATTTATGATTATATTTACAAGGATTTTGATTATGTTAAAGAAAATAATTTGTATTTAAAAGAAAAAAAAGAATTGTTTAATTTGAATTATGATCCAAATAAATACATGAATAAAATTATTAAAAAAATGAATAATAAAATTTGTAAATCAAAAAAATTATTATTAAAAGGGTATAGAGGTGTTGAAATTTCTGAAAGATTAGGATATTCCAACGTATTCCAATTTTATAATATTTTTAAAAAATATACTGGAAAGACAACAAAACAATTTTTAAAAGAAACAAAGCAAGATTTATAAACCATTATTTTACTAAAGAAATATGCCAAAAACAAGGATAAGTTTAGCAACAAACAAGATTGATGATTTGAATGAGATAACTAAAAGTATATTAGATATAGCTGAAAAAACAAAAACAAGGGTTTATGGACCAATTCCCCTGCCGACTAAGAGATTAAAATTGACAACAAGGCAAAGCCCAGATGGCGAGGGAAAAGCTAGTTTTGACAGATTTGAGATGAGAATTCATAAAAGATTGATTGATTTAGACGCCAATGAAAGAGCATTAAGATTAATTATGAGAGTCTCCATACCTGAAAGCATACAGATTTCTATTGGTGTAATTGAATAACTTTAAATATTATTAAAAAATTTTATTTTCTAAGCCGAGATCGCATAACCTGGTATTGCGCAAGATTATTTATAATGCGACCCTGGAACTAGGTTATAGAAAGCTTGTGTCCGAAAGGACTTCTGGGTTCAAATCCCAGTCTCGGCGTATTTTACATTTCTCTTAACTTAGAAAGCTGTTTTATTATCGCTTGATTAATAAAATCTTCCTCATCTTTAAACATTTTTGTTTTTTGAACAACTGCTTTAATGCTTGCCATTAATTGATTATTTATTTTAATTGTATGATCCATTATATCACCTCTTAAATGAAAAAGGTTATTAATATATAAATTTTGTTAAAAAAACTGAAAACGAAAGATTTATATACTAATATATTTACTCTATAGTAACAACAAATAGGAGGAAGATTAAAATAAAAAAATGGCAAAAGAAGAAAAACAAATTTCACCTTTAGAACAAACATTATTAGAAATAGGATCTCTTAATAGCTTAAGCAAGGAAATACGAGGTTCAAAAGATCCTAAAAGTCATTACCAAAACTATATTCAATTAGCTGGAATGTTAAGCCAGGGCAATCAAGAAGATTTTAAGGATATTTACGGAGATATAAGGCAGAGTCCTGAAGAAGCAATAAGATATGCTTTAGAAGGAATGAATTCAAAAGCTAAAGGTGGAGAAGAATTATACAAGCAAGGAAGAGAAAAAATAGCTAAAGATATAATCTCTTCAATGAATAGCACAATTAAAGAGAGTAAAAGCAAAGCAGAAGCTGCACAAAGATTAATACCATATTTTACAAATTTAGTTGAAGTTCCAGAATTAGCCCAAACAACTTTAGATGAAATTGCACAGCAAGATTTATCAAAAAGAATTGGTGTAAACATGAATTTCAGCGCTCGCGGAAGCATAGAAAAATATACAGAATTAAAACAGAGAGAATATGCAGCTGGATTGATCAAAGAAGTCAAGGATGGAGACAAAATAAAAGGCTATGAAATAGATTATGAAAAATTAAATAAATCTATGGACAAAATAGTCTATGGGGCAACAGTCTACACAAATGCATTGCAAATTGAAGAGATGAAAAAGCAGGAAGCTGAAAAATCTAAGAAGAAATAAATTTCTTTTTTTTTATTTTTTTAAAATGACACATTTTGGTTTAACTGAAAAAAATAAGAACACAGGAGAATATTCTGATTATGTTGGAAGTTATGTAAGGATTAAATTATCAGGAGATATTTCAGAAATTGGGTTCATAGAGAAAACAACATATTTTAATATATATTTAAAACCTTCATTAGTTGTAGAAGGTTTGACAAGCAAAGTGCAAAGAAGAATTGAAACAGAAATTCCAACAATAGTAAACACAAATTTTATTGTATCAATAAACCCATCAAGAAAGAGTATTTGGATGGATTAGTTAATGAAGTTGAGGAATTAAATAAAAAAATGAAGCAAAATAAAACATTAATAAGTGAATTAGAAAAAAAATTAACAAGATTAGCTGATTTAGGGGATACAATAATAACATTTCATAATGATGCAAATAAAGATCCAATAATCGAAAACATAAAAAAAGACATAGAATCATTATTGCCAAGAATAAAAACATATCACCCTAGAGAATATTTAACACTATATAATAATTATCAAAATTTAAAACAACAATATTTTTTACTGTAATTGCTTGACTAGCCCAGCCATTTCCCAAATAAATTTATCAGCCCTTTCTTGATACATTTCAATAAATTTTCCAGAAACTTTTGTAATTTCTCCATGGCTTATATGATGAGCTAGGCCATAAATTTCATTGTACCAATCAATATATTTAGAATTTAACATTCCTTTTTTTACAAAAGTATGATTTAACATTGCTCCAATATGTTCTGGACTTGGAGGAACCTGCTTAGCAGACATTAATGCAGCATGCGCACTATCAACCATTGCCCAATAAATTGCATCTACAGCCCCAACTAAATGTAACTTGCTTCTTGACATATGAAAAGGAGCCCTTTTTAATGCATTATAAATTGCTTCAGGACTTGGCTTTATTTTTCCTCTTGCCAACAATATTTTTAATGGCTCAAAAAATCCTCCAAAATCAATTAATGAAATTCCGTATCTTATTACATTTATTACAACAGGCTCTCCAGTTAAAATTTCATTCCAAAATGTTGATAAAGTAACTGTATTAACATGCAATTTTTTAGGATATTTTGAGTTAGATGTTAATTTTCCTAATTCTTCCCTATACCAAGCAATTAATTCTTGATCCCATTTAATTAAAACATCATCAACAATGATTATAATATCAATATCACTTTTATCTCTTTGGGTTTCTTTTGCAGTACTTCCAAACAAAACAATTGATTTTACAACTTCATGAAATTTTTGATATACCTTTGTTGCGTAATCATATGCAACATCATAATCTCTGTAAATTTCTTCTTTTTTCAATTTATCAGCCTCTTTTTTTATTGATTTGGAGTTCCTGAAAATCTGCTTTTATCGCTCACCATTGAGCCTCCAAGTTCCAATGGAAGACTTGAAAACCCACTTCCATAAAATGTTTGGAAGTGCTGTTCCGGCAATATTGTGCCATAACCCAACCCATATTTTCCTTCTTGTTCCCAAATATCTTTCCAATACGGTGCAGTTGGTAAAGTTTCATAAGTATATAAAGGTGACTTAAAATATTCTAATCCATAAATATGCGGATTTTCCTTGAATTGCCCAACATAAGCTCCTGCTTCAACAATGACATTTCCTTTTTCAAATTTAAATCCTTCTTTTTCCAAGATTTTTAATTGCTCTTTTATCGGAGCATTTCCCATTCCAGGCGGCAAGTGAGCATCATTAAACCCAAAATTATCAGTAATATGAACTTGCTTTACATACGGCGCTATTTTTTTAGTTGCGTCTAAAACATCTTCCTCGCTGTATCCATGTTTTCTCAAAAAATTTATATGGCCAACATCCCAAGTAACTCCAATTAATTTTTCAGCGGTTTTTTTAGCTTCTTCCATGGAAATTTTATTTTCTTTAACAAGCCTTTCTGCAAATTTTTTCCTTGTTTCTTTTACAGTCTCAACCATATCTTCCGACTTTCCTAAAGCAAGCATTGGCTGGTAATTTTCTAAAACCATTATTGGTGTGTTTTCCTTGAATTTTTTATAAGAATCAAATATAACATTCGAAACTGTTTCAACTGTTTTTTCTTTTGCTAATTTATCTGCCGAAGTCCAGATTTCTGGAGCAGGCAAATCATTTAATGCTGATTGTAATTCACGATTCTGCTCATCTCTATAAGGTTTTATATTTTCATATATTTTTCTTTTTAATTCAAAAAAATTCTTCCTGTCATTATTTGTAGCTTCATTATTTTCAATTTTTTTATAAATTTTTTCAGTTTCTCTTTCTAATTTTTCATTAAGAGGTTTAATTTGGTTATCTATTCCAGAATATATTTTTTTAAAGTTTTTAATTTTATCTTGAAATAATGCTTTTTGCTCTTCATCTAAATATTTTAATTGATTAAAAGCATCTGTCAAACCGCTATGAATATGTGTATCAAGTTCTTCTATATGATTAACCAATCTTTTTTCTTCTTTCTTAAAATTATGCAGCATTGCCTTTTCTTCTTCTGTTAATATTTTTTTTTCATTAGCTTCTGAATACAGATTAATTTGATTTTGTAAATTAATTAACCTATCATTAATCTCAGCTTGTTGTCTTTGATATTCAAAAACTTTTAATTTTTCCCCGTCCCAGGTTACTTGATTCATATTATCTAATCTTCTTTCAGGGGTCCAGATGGTTTTACCGCTAGGGTATTCTTTTACTTCCCTTTGCAAAACATTGACTTGCCCATTTTCTCTATTTACAATTCCCATTTTTTCTTTAATCGCATATTCTCCTTGTCTAATTTCTGCAACATATTCTGGTTTTTTTTCTTCATCGCTTAATTTATTATATTCTTCTTTTGTTAATTTTCTCCATTCTTCACCAGGCATCCCTGTATTAATATGAAAATTAATTGGTGTATTTCCTTTTTCATCTAAATCATGAGCTCTTTCTACAAAAAATTTAACTTGTTTTTCAGTAGATTCTCTTGCTTCTTCCTGCCATCCATTTTGCGTAAATCCCGCTAAATCAACTATTGGACCGTGTAATGTTGCTTTCGCATTTGTTAATTTCATTAATCTATCAATTTCCTTGAAATGCTCTTTTGGAATCTGCTCAAATAATTCTGGCTGAATTAAAGAAATATCAACCCCGGAAATTCCTGCATTTAATCTTGCTGTTGCTTCTGCTATTTGATTAGCTGTTTGGGGACTCGTAGAAGCCCCAATAGAATACTGAGGAACATAAGTTGAATCCAAATTGCTCAAATATTCTTTTTTAAAGTTCATCTTAATCTCGCGATGTATTTTCTCTCATCTTTTTTTAAATCTTCTAATATTTTGCTTTGGTAAACAAATAATTTTTCTTCTGGAAGGTTAGGCATCATTTCACTTAATCTTCTATTTAAATTTTCCCTTTCTACCTCTGTTACTTGTCCTTCAGGATTTAAAATATTTTCCCTTATTAAATTTTCCCTTACAACATTCATATCAAATGAATTCTGCAATGATTGATAATCAAATGATATTGAATTATATAATTTAATATTGCTGTAATTTGCATTGCTTCCGTATTTAAAATTTGTTTCTTCTGTTTCATTGTTTTTTACAATTAAATCAGGCCTTTGAAATGGTTTTGAAAAATTTCTTTGCATTTGCTCCACATCACTTTCTAAATCTTCAAAGTCAATTTCCCTTATTGCTTTTCTGAAAACAGGAATTTCAACATTTAGTTTATTTTCTAAACTTTCCTTTAAAACTTTTATTAAACTTTCAATTTTCTCAATTAATTCTTCATCTTCCAAATCTTCCAACAATGATTCAAGATAATTTATTTTATCTTTATTATCTTCAATTTTCTCTAAATTTTCAACAATATCCTTTATTTTAAGCATAATTTATACAATATTTATAAGTTTATTAACCTTACCAAGCAAACATTCCATGGCTTTTTTTGTATAAATCATAAATTAAATAGCATTTTCCTTTAGCGTCATCTTTTGTAAAATTATTTACTTTTTTTTCTTCAAATTCAGCCCCTTTCTCATTTTTAAAAGATAATAATTTAGCAACATTTCCCAATGGCTTTACAGCTTGTTTAAACCCAATCCCTAATCCTGAAAAAGGACTTTGAAATTTTATTTTCTCTTCTTTTTTTATTTCTTCTTTTTTTCCAAGAAAATGATCAATATCATTTTGAATTTCTTTCAAGCTTACTTCTGTCATCCCCTCTATTAATTCTAAATCTTCTTCCTCCTTTAGTTTATTAATTTTTTTTAATTGTTCATCTGTCAATGAATATGCCTTAAAGCTAAGAATTGTTTTTCCTGAATGAATGTAAACCAATCCCTGCTGAGATTGACTTGATTTTGGAACTGTCCTGAATTTTATTTCTATTTCAACGCATGAATTATAATTGCTTTCTAATTCAAGGCCGGCATATTCAGGGTAAACATCTCCTGGTTTTATTTTTTTTATTCCCATCAATGTCAAGTGCATCTCAATATTATTAAATAAATTAACAATATTTGGATTTTCCATTCCTTGTTTTCCAAAATTATTCATCCCAAGTTTTTTGGCAGCAATCATATATGGCTTAACCCAAGCTGTATAATGCTTTAACGAGTTATATTGTGATTTTAAATAAGCCTTTTCAATATTATATCTTTTTCTTAATTCTGTTTCGCTGAATGTTTTCCATTTTATATATTCATTTAATCTTGCTTTTAAAATTCTCTTAACCCTGTCATTTAAATCAACACTATTAACATCTTTTTCATCTTTAGCATACATAAAAGCATCTCTTAAAGTGACAAATTGCAATTGCTGAGCCAACATATTTATGCTTCCCCTTCCTCTTTTAATGTCAACTTGGTCCATCCATAATGCCCTTAATCCCAACTCAGCAGCTTCCTGTTTTTCTTTGTCATTTGATTTAATATCATCATAAGTTGACAATCTGATTTCAAACTCTCTTAAATCATAAATCAAGTTAATTACGCTTCTAATAACTTGGTTTATTGTCCCCATCATCTTCATGGCCTGTTCCTGCATTCTTGTCGCTTTCTGCCCCAAATCAGAAAAAAATCCAGAACCGACTGCTGCTTCATATTCATCCTTGCTTTTCAAAACTTCATCCATTCCTAAACCACTTGGCTTCGGATCCTGCATAAAATCCAATAGCCAAAAATAAATTGGCTCTAATCCTTCTCCCAGAGAATCATACATTATAGAATATAAAGGAGAATTGCTTTTGTTAACGCTTGCTTTATTTTTAATTTCAATAATTTCTTCGCTGGCTGATTTTTCTTTTTCTAAAAGTTCCATCTTCCCTCTTTTTTAATAATAAAGTATTTAAACTGAATATATAAAGTTTTTGTTATGTTATTGATAATATTGTTAATTTTCTTGGATTTATTGACAAAATATTTATTTAAAGGAATAAAAAACTATGGGGCTTCTTTTGGAATATTGCAGGGTTATGCTGCATTTTTGATTATTGCAGGTTTAATTGTTATAATAATTTGTTTTTATTATTATTTCAAAGATAAAAATCTAAGAATTCCATTAAGTTTTGTTATTGCAGGAGCTTTGGGAAATCTAGTTGATAGAATATTCTTAGGATATGTCCGTGATTTTATTGACTTGAAATTTTTTCCTGTGTTTAATTTAGCTGATAGTTTTAATTTTATCGGGGTTTGTTTGTTGATTTATTTGAATATTAAAAAAAGTAATTCTTGAGTAATAACAATAGAAAGTTTTATAATATTAAATTTATTGTTGATTATATGCTAAAAGAATTATTTGAAAGAAAAACTGTATCTCAAGTTTTAAAAGACAGAGAAATATTAGCCCCTGAATTATATGATTATGCCAATGAAGAAAGGAAAAATAGCTATTTATCCCATTTGATAAGGAATTTAGGAAATAAATCATTAAAAATAAAAAGAAATTATGATATTATCCCAAGAGGAAGAAAACCCTTAAGAGATTTAAAAAAAGGAGAAGTTATTAAATTAAAAAGATACAGCTCAATTGATGATGCTTTAGAAGATAATGCTACTCCAAAAAAATTATTTATTGATTCTTTAAATAAAATTGAATATCTTAGAAGCGGATTTATAGGATATGAATGGCAGGGAATTTCAAAAAGCTCTTCCCAATATAAAATTGTTCCATTTTCAGAATTGTTCCAGGGAGAATTAATTTTTATGAATGAAAATGATGAAGAACCTATAATAATAAAGTCTTACTCTGATTTTAAAGATGTTATAAAAAGAGGGGGATTATCAATGGTTGATGTTCCTTCTGTGAGCAAAAAAGAAGTTAAAAATTACAGAATAAAATTTTCTCATATTCCTTTCAAACTTAAAAAAAATAAAAGCTTTAACCCAATATGGTTTGACTTGATCTCAGACCACAGTTCTTGCGCAGAGCAGAATTATTATACATTGCATTATGGAAGAGAATATTTTGGGAGTTACAGAAAAGGCGATGAAAAGGTATTTGATGCTCATGAAATAGCTTCATATTGGGGTATTATGAAATTTTTCAAGTATTACAATGAAAAATTAAATGTTTCAGATAATCCATTTTTCTTTTTAAGCAAAGAATCATTTAATTTAATTAATGTTATGAGGAACCAGATTGTAAAAGAATACGAAAGCGGTGGAAAAATAAAATTAAGAATATTAAATGACAAAGAAATTTCTAGGTTATTCAGCATGCAGTTGGCAAAAGAAAGAGAATTATTGGAAATAAGAAAATCCAGCTATATTGGAAACAAGATATTTGACAAATATTTTAATCCTAAAAATTTGGACTTTGCTAAATATTAACTCTTAAGTAGTAATAAATAGAAAGATTTATATAATAAGATTTTTTTCTTTATTTATGTATAAAACAAAAAAAATATTAAAAATTGAAGATAGAATAAATGATAATTTAGAAGACTATCTTAGAAGAAAATATTTAGGGAATTATAAAAGTACAACTGAAATTGCTGAAGAAATTGGAGTTAGTCCTGCAACAATTGGAAATTGGCTTAAAGGTTATGATATCCCGATAAGAAATAATTCAGAATCCCAGTTGCCAAAAGGAGTAAATAAACCAAGCAAGGAAGATTTAGAAGAAAAGTATGTAAATCAAGGAAAAAGTACATATGAAATTGCTGAAGAAATTGGAGTAAGTTATGTAACAATTGGAAGTTGGCTTAAAGAATATAATATAACAAAAAATAAATTAAAATTAGAAGAATTAGCATTAGAGTATATAAGATGAAACAAGAAACTAAAATAATTTTATATTAATTTTTTGTATTCCTTTAGTTATTGTATTATAATCATTAAGATTAGTCAAATCTTCAATAAATTTTATTACATCATTTTCATCTTTCATATTTTCTTGGCGAATATTTCAACCCACGAAGTTCCTTCATCATCTGCAACGCTTGAATTTAATATAAAAAACTTTTTCTTTAATAATTCTTCTAATTCCTTTTGATTGTAATAAACATAAATTCTCGGCATGTCATTGTATTTCTTCTTTTTTACAACTTCAACCCCATTTCCTTCTTTAACAGCAATATATAATATTCCCCCTCTTTTTAAAATCCTATGAAATTCATTTACAACTTTCAAGGAATCTTCTTTTGGAATATCTGAAAAAGAAGCCATACACCAAATTCCATTAAAATTTGAATCAGTAAAATCTGTTTTTCTCATATCAATCAAAGAAGGCATTATTCCTGTTCTTCTTTTGCATTCTCTGATCATTCCCTTGCTTGTGTCTATTCCAGAAACCTCTAAGCCTTCTTCTTTAAAATACATTAAATCCCTACCTGGACCGCATCCAGCATCTAAAATTTTTTTTCCTAATAACAAAGAAATAAATTTATTCAATTGAAACTGCAGTAATTTTGGAAAATTGTAATCAGCATAAACACCGGCAATTATATCATAAGCTTTTATTGCATCATTTATCTTATTTTCCATTAATAAATAATAATAGCTAGTTATTTAAATAATTTCTTATATTCTAAAATAATGATTAAAATCTATGAAAAATTGTTAAGAAAATACAAGCATCAGGGGTGGTGGCCATTATATAACAAAAAATCAGAAAAATTTGAATATTTCCCAAGAGATTATAGTCATCCAAAAAATGATGAGCAAAGGCTGGAAATTTGCTTGGGTGCAATTTTAACCCAGGGAACAAACTGGAAAAACGTAGAAAAAGCATTATTAAATCTAATAAAAAACAATTTAATAAATACAAATAAATTAAATAAAATAAATATTAAAAAATTATCTTTATTAATAAAAAGTTCCGGTTACTATAATCAAAAAGCCAAGAAAATCAAATATTTTGTAAGCTTCTTGAAATCAAAAAAAGAAATAACAAGAGAAAATTTATTAAAAATATGGGGAATTGGTGAAGAGACTGCTGATTCTATATTGCTTTATGCTTATAACAAACCTTATTTTGTAATAGATAATTACACAAAAAGTTTTTTCTCAAGATTAAATTATTGCAATAAAAATATCAAATATAATGAACTACAAAGATTAATAACAAATAATCTTCCAAAAGATGTTAATCTATACAAGGAATTTCATGCATTAATTGTGCAAGATGAAAAATTAATATAATTGATAAGATAAGAAGCTGCATGTGTGCATCGTGCTGTCCATGTTATTTTGATTTTATGTCTGCTGCTTAATCTGCCTAAATTATCTGAAACATTGTCGATTAAGTTGGTTATATCTTTATCCCTAGAAAACAGCAAAGATTATGCTTATAGCCTGTTAAATTTAAGGACTCTAATCTATTTAAATAATCAAAATCTAAATTTTTTTCTAATTCACATTCGTATCTTGGTCTAATGAGTTTATTTTTATCCATCTTTCTTTAGGAATATAGTTTATTATCCTCCCTTCCTTGTATTTTCCAGTCCCTAAATAATTATCTTTGTATTTTATTATGACAAAAGAATCAAATTCTTTGTGGCAATTAATTTCTTCTCCAGTCATCCATTTATTTGCTTGATCCTCATTAATCTCTAAAATATTTTTATTTGCGTATTTTCCGAATATTTGGCTTCCCTCGATAGTTAATCTTAGTTCTTTGTCCAATCTTGCAATATACAAGCCAAGCTCGTTCACTCTCAATTTGTTTAAATCAATTTTATGAATATCATTGCTTATTAAAAATATCTTTCCCTCTTTATTAATAAGCATCGCGCAATCAAAATCAATATCTTTAATATCGTAATTCTCCTTGATTATATTTAAAATTCTCTCGTTTTCTTTCTTATTTAATATTCTTAAGTTTTCCATTTAATTGTAATTTAAAACTAAATAAGGGTTTGGAGGATAAATTTTCTGCACTTCCTCGTGCAATCTTCCTTTATCAACATAATTAATAAGCTTTATCAGATTACCCTGAATATAAGTATTTGAGATTATTGTTCTTTTGGTTAATTCTTCTCCAACTTTATCATAATCTTTTTTTTTATAAAGTAAATAAGGGTTGTCATGCTTGTCAAATAAAATTTCAATTAATTTTCTTTCATCTTCATTTATCCCTTCGCTTGCAATTCCGCTTTTAACTAAATCTTTCAAAGCTATATCTAAATAACCTTCATTATTTTCGTATCTTGACATTATTTCCAATACAAATTCATCCATTTTAAACTATCTTTTCGTCCAAGCTTGATTTCTTTTTTAATTCTTTTTCTATGTCAATCCCTAAATCTTTTAAAGCTTTTACGTGCGCCTGCATCAATGTATTGACTATTTGCAATAATCTTGCTAATTCTTCTCTTTCTTTGATTAATGTAGTTAAGCTTCCTTTATGAAATCCTATTTGTTCTTCATTTGCCATTTTATTTCCTCCATTGAAGACTGAAATTTATTCATTTATAAATCTTTTCTTTTAAGTGGTAACATAATTTAATAACAAATAAAAAAACGATATTAAGATTAATAATAAATATTTACTCATGACAATATCATTCTTTCAATAGTTCAATAGAATTCTTCATGACAAGAAAAGTATTATTGCTTATGCCAACAACTTTTGAATTGCATGTATCACAAGTTTGTTTTAATTCACTCAAAACTTGCTTCAAGCTTGCATGATCTCCTGTAAATTTATGCATTTTAATCAAGGCAATTGATTTATCCTGCACAATAAAGCTTGTTAATTCATTTAACTCGTCTTTATGCTTTAAATCAAATATTTTTAATTTATAATCAAAATTCTTAATTTCTTCCTTAACTTGCTCTTCAACCATTTCCTGAGTAACATCTTCAAAAAACAGATTTTTAAGCCGGGCAAAAAAACTCATTTTTTCCCCATTGATAATTTTTTTTGTATTAAAGAAACTTTTTCATTGACTCTTTTCATTGTTGTTTCTGGAATCTGAAAATTCTGTATTTTGACTTTTTCAACCTCTTTCATAAATTTGTCTTCTGCGTTTTTTAAGTCATAATAAAAATTAAAATAGCTGCCTGTTCCATTTTTCATTCTTTTTTCAATTTCATCAATCTTATGCATTAAATTCTCAATATTTCTCTGTGGCAAATTAATAATTTGAACAGGTTCTTCTTTTTTCACAGGCTTTGCATTAGAATAAGATTCAAGCTTTGGCTTTGGGGTTGCTTCCTGAGCCTTCAACCTCTTTAATACCTCTGAAGTCTTTTCTCTTTCAAACATTTTAAACCTTTAAGCGTAGAATTTGCTGAATTGATCTTCTGAAAAATTTTCTTTTATAAATTGAACCATCATTTGGTTATTAGCTAATTCATAAATTCTCAAAGCTGTTCCAATTAATCCTGATTTAAGCAAGACATCTCCTAAATTGCTTAGTTTGTCTTTTTCTCCTGCTAATTCATAAGCCCTAGCAGCATAACTTAACTTATTTTCATTCATGCACTTATCCCCTAATCTGATTAATTTGTCATTATTTTTTAATATCGCAAATACTTCTATAGCAACATCTAATTTATCTTTTTCCAGGCAAACTTCTCCTAATTTAACTAATCTTGGCTCATCTTTTAATATCGAAAATGCCCTTAATGCATCTGATAAGTGAGCTTCAACAAGGCATTTTTCTCCGCATTTAATTAATTTATTCCTGTCTTGAGAAAAATTATATCCTAAATTATAAATTTCAATTGCCTGGTTAAATTGTCCTCTTGAAGAGAAAATATCTCCGATTTCATTTAATTTATTAACATTTTTTGTCAATAAAAATGATTTAACAGCCTGCACAAAGTCTCCTCTTTTTACAAATTCATCGCCAGATGCATTTAATAATCCTTCTCTTGTATGATCATCAAACATATTTAAATTAACCTCATCAATTCCTTTTTTTACAATGCTAGGAACAATTTTAGCGAAAGAACTTGCACCTTCATTTTCTTCAATTAAATTTTTTATGTTGGTTTTTACGTTTTCCATAATTATTTAGATATACTTCTTGTATATAAATATTTTGCTTATTTTAACTATATTTTATAAAAAAATAGATAAATTTATATATTAAATGTTTATTTCTGTCAAAAAAATAGGAGTTAAGTTTTTAACAATTTTAACACCTAGGAGGAATAAAATGCCAAAAAAATGGGAAGAAGCAGATAATGAAGAACCAGGAAAAGATGTTGAAGATGATGATGATGACATGTGGGAAGATGAAGAGGAATCTTAATTTTTTCTTTTATTTTTAAAAACAGAAAATTATTTATATAACATAGTATACCTAATTGCCATGGTTAGCACTTTAATATTAGTTCCTTGCAAATTATGCAAGACAAAAGTATCAGTAAATGACTTAAGAAAAAACAAGGAAGGAATATATGTATGCAATACCTGCTTAAGCCATAGTTATTATGAAAAAGATTTAAGAAGTTCTCAATTGAGAAAACCAGTTGACATTCCAAAGCAAAAAGAAATAATAAAAAATGATGATAAAATAAGATATTTATGCAGTTCTTGCAAATTTAGTTTTACAAAGCCTTTTGGCTCAAATGACAGGAATTGCCCAAATTGCGGAAAGGATTACAGCGTTCAAAGAAAACAAAATGCTTCTGCTTTATTGAAAGAAGTCAGCTATATGGATGAGTGAAATAAATTTATAATTTAAATTAATAATCTTTAAATATAAGAAATATTCTTTAATTGCATGAAAGAATTAATTCTTAAATACGCATTAAAGAATGCTTTAGATTTTAATGGAAAAGTTAATTTTGGTTCTGTTTTAGGCAAGATTTTGCATGAAAAGCCAGAATTAAAAAATAATATTAAAGATTTAAGCAAGGAAATCAATGAGATTATAAAAAAAGTCAATTCCATGAGATTAGAAGATATTCAAAAAGAAATTTCTAAATATGAATTTGAAGAAAAAGAAGAGATAAAAGATTTTAAAGAATTAAAAAACGTAAAGGGAAAAGTTATTACAAGAATTGCGCCAGAGCCAAGTAAATATCTTCATATAGGGCATGCTTTAATCTTCATGATAAATTCAGAGTATGCTAAAAAATACAACGGCAAATGTATTTTAAGATTAGAAGATACAAATCCTGAAAAAGCAACTAGAGAATTCGTAAACTCAATTATTGCAGATTTAAAATGGCTAAAGATTAAATACAATAAGGAAATAATTTGCTCAAGTAGAATGAAGATTTATTATGATTATGCTAAAAAATTGATTAATCTGGGAAAAGCTTACGTTTGTTTTTGTTCTAGAGAAAAAATAAAAGAATTAAGAAATAAAAAAATAAGATGTGAATGTTATGATAAAAATGTTCAAGAAAACTTAACTGGGTGGAAAAAAATGCTGAATAAAAAATATTCTCCAGGAGAAGCTAACTTACGTTTGCTTGGAGAAATGGAATCAAATAACGGTGTTTTAAGAGATCCAATAATTTTCAGAATAAGTAACATAAAACATTACTTGCAAAAAAATAAATATAATGTATGGCCTTTATATGATTTTGAAAATTCAATTGAAGACAGCATTCTAGGAGTAACCCATGTTGTTAGAAGCAAGGAATTTGAACTTAGGGCAGAATTGCAAAATTTGATTAAAGATTATTTAAATTTAAAAAAACAAGAGATTATAGAAATCGGAAGATTTAGTATTCTAGGAGCAACAACGCAGGGAAGAGAAATAAGAAAATTAATAGAAGAAAAGAAAGTTTCTGGCTGGGATGATCCAAGATTAGTTACAATTAAAGCATTAAAAAGAAGAGGATTTATTCCAGAATCATTTCATGAATTGATAAAAGAAGTTGGTTTAAGCAAATCTGAAACAAATATTGATATTAGAGTTTTAGCAAGCATTAACCGAAAATTAATTGATGACAAAACCAAAAGGTATTTTGCTGTGTTTAATCCTAAAAAAATAAAAATTTTAAATTCACCAAAATTAAAGGTAAATGTTCCATTGCATCCGACAAAGAAATTAGGATATAAAATATTTAAAACAAAAGATGAATTTTATGTTCAAGATAATTTAGAAGATAATAAATATTATAGATTAATGCATTTATTTAATTTTAAAAATAATAAATTTATTTCTAAAGAGCTTGATAAGGAATTAAATGCTAGATTTATTCATTGGCTTCCTGCAAATGAAAATTTAATTAATATAGAAGTTTTAATGGATAATGGGGAAATCATTAAAGGATTAGGCGAAAAAGACTTAAAAAAAATTAAATTAAATGAGGTTATTCAATTTGAAAGAAATTTCTTCGCAAAATTAGATAAAAAAGAAAAAAATAAATTAATATTCTGGTTTACGCATAAATAAATAAAAAAATTAGCAAAAGCTTTATAAATCTTCATTTTACATTCTAGTTTATGGCAGAGGTAACAAAAGAAATGCAGGAAAAAGCCTATGAAGCTGTTGAAATAGCCAGAAAAACAGGAAAATTAAAAAAAGGAGTTAATGAAGTTACAAAAGCTGTTGAAAGAGGAATAGCTAAATTAGTTTTAATTGCAAAAGATGTTAATCCTCCTGAAATTATAATGCACTTGCCTGTTTTATGCCAGGAAAAAGATACTCTTTTTATTGAAGTTTCAAGCAGAGAAGAATTAGGGACAGCTGCTGGATTAAATCTGCCAACCGCAAGCGTGGCAATAATTCAAGAGGGAGAATCAAGCAATTTAATAAAAGAAATAAAACAAGCTTCTAAAAGTTCTTAAATAAATGGCTGAAAAAAAATTTAAGGGAAAAAAGGAAAATAAAGGTCCTGAAAAAAAACAAGATATTAGTTTTAGCGAGAAAGTCTCAGGTCAATTATTCTCAAATGCATGGCCAGCCCAGGTTGAAGAATTAGTTGGAAGAACAGGCGCAAGAGGAGAAGCAACCCAAGTAAGATGCAAAATTTTAGACGGAAGAGATAGGGGTAAAATAATAAGAAGAAATGTTAAAGGTCCTGTAAGAATTGGGGATATTCTAATGTTAAGAGAAACAGAAATTGAAGCTCATAAGCTCAATCAAGGCAGGAAATAAATGGCAAATTGTTCATTTTGCGGAAAAGCATTAACACCAGGAACAGGAAAAATCTTTGTGCAAAATACCGGAAAAATTCTTTATTTTGATAGTTCCAAATGCGAAAAAAATATGTTAAAACTAAAAAGAAAAAATACAAAATTTAAGTGGACTAAATTCTACGAAAAAGGCAAAAAATGAAGAATATATTGCTTTTTGAACCAGATAATGATATAAGAGGAATGATTAAAGATTATTATTTGGAAGATTATTATACAGATGAATATGACAATCATAATAAATTTTTGAAAGATGGAAAAGATTTATCAGATTATAATTTGCTAATAACAGATGCTTATCCAAGCGTATTTTCTTTTGTCAGAGAAAATATATTAGGTAAAAATTTAGATTTGCCTGTAATATTTTTTTATGCCACCTGGGATAGTGATCAAGCTAAAGATATATTAAATAAAAAAAATATTTTTATACTAAATAAAATTCAATCAAAAGATTTGGCGTCAAAAATCAAAGAAATATTATAATCATTTTATTATTAATGGAGAAATTAATTTTACATCTTTTAACTTTTCAATGTTTTTATGAACGATATTTTTTAATTTATCTTCATCCTTTGCATTCACTTCCGCAATCATGTCATATTCTCCATGAGTAATATTAACATTTTTTACGTAATGCATTTTTATAAGCTTGTTTGCCAATTCCAAACTTCTTCCTTTCCTAGCCATATAAGCAAATACGCCTCAATCATTTCAACCTCAATTTGAGCGCAATATCTTTAGTAGAAAGTAACTATTGGAATCAATCAAATTAAGCTTCTTCGTAACCAGACATCCAGGCTTCCTGCCAATCTTCTAATTCGTCATCCTCTAATTCCCTCTGTCTGCCTTCTTCCGTATATATATCTTCATCATCTAATATTGCGATTTCTTCTTCCATTTTTATCACCATTAGAATCAAAATCGTTAACTATATATATTTACCGCATATAGTATATATATAGTATATAGGGGGTATTTTGATGGAGCATGACCATAGGAGATTAATAAAATTTGGAAACTCTTCGCATATAATCTCTTTGCCAAATAATTGGATTAAGAAACATAAATTAAAGAAAGGAGATTTAATTTATATAGAAGAAAATGGAAATGGGGAAATGATTTTAAGTTCAGAAATAAAAAAAATTACCAATGAAACAAATATAGAATATGATGATTTGGATGAATTAAACAGAAAATTGATTTCCAGTTACATAGCTGGTTACGATATCATAAAAATAAAAGTAAAAAATCTTAATCATAATGATTTAATACGCAGTTATTTGGAAAAGTTAATGTCATTCGAAATTGTATACCAATTGGAAGATAAAATAATCGCTAAAGATTTATTGGACATAAAAGAAACGCAGGTTATTAATTTGATAAGAAGAATAGACACAATTAATCAGTCAATGTTCGAAGATTCCAAATCGAGCTATAAAGAAAAAAATTATGAAAATATTTACAAAAGAGATATTTATATCAACAAATTAACTTATTTATGCTTAAGAATACTTAAAAAATGCTTAGAAGACCCCAATTTGATAAAAAAAGTCGGTTTGAAGAATGATAAATTAATTGAAATTTGGGAATTAATTACATCTTTAGAAAATATTGGAGATAATATAAAAAGAATTTCTGGAATATTAACAAGGATTGGTAATACAAAAAAGTTGAATGGCTTGCTGTTAGTATACAATAAGGTTTATAAGGAGTATGTAGAAGCAATGAAATCTTATTACAAAAATAATAAATTATTAGCATACCAAGTTTCATCAAAAAAAGGTGAAATAATAAATGAATGCAATGATTTGGCAAAAAAACATGGGAATAACCCAAATATAATAAATATGCTGGAAAAGATAAAAACAATAGAGGTATTAACCAGGAATATATGCAGATCTGTATACCAATAAAATGAAAAAAATAGAAAATATAATAACAAAACAAAAATTAGCAAAAGTTTTAGAAAATTATTTTAATAAGGATAACATTGAAATTTTAGATTTTAAAATCAATAATATATGGAAACCATGGGGAATAAATGCTAATTTCGCATATATTGAAGATGTAATTTATAATAATGGAAATAATTCAATTTTACCCAATAAATTTTTAGTAAAAAAATACAAAAGTAAATTGTATAAAATAACTACAAATAAGGAAATTGATGTAAAATTTAAATATTTGAATGAAAAATTAATATATTCTTTTTTAGATGAAAACACATTTTATGAAGATTATAAAACAAAAATTCCATTGGTTGTAACTTGCTATAATAATAAATATGATATTTTTGATAATGATCGAATATTAATTTTTAATTATGGCGGGGAGGAAAATGAAAAAAAACTAATTGATTTAGGAAGAGAAATAAGAAAAAATGAAAGTCTAAATAATCTAAACAAAGAAATTAAGACTGAATCAAAAAATAGAATATCTGAATTGGAAGAAGAAATTAAAAAAATCATGGAAAAAAGCTTAAAATCAACTTCGTTTTTGCATTTAAAGTTAATTGAAAATCAAAAAAAATTAGATGATTTGGAAATATTTAAGCCGTCAAAAGAATATTATCAAGAAGGATTTTTAAGATATATAAATAATTTATTCACAGCCGAATTATATAAAGAAAATGGCAGTTCAAAAACAATATTAGAAAAAAGTTCTATGATTTTAGCTAATTACTTGAGTGGTAATAATGAGAAAACATGCAAATTCTTATCAGCAATCCATGGTGATTTAAATAACAGGAATATTTTAGATCGAAATGAAAAATTTTCAATATTTTGTGATCTTGACCATTTTAGAAAAGCATTATTATCATTTGATGTAGCTAAACAAACTATCAATGACACCATTTATTTAAAATTAGATGAAAGAAAAAAATTAATAGAATATTCTTACATAAACACTTTAAATGATTTGTTAAAAGATACTGAGTTTAAAGATTTAGTAATTGATAACAAAAAACATTTTGTTGGAACTGTATTAATCAGCTCATTATTTGAAATTTTGAAAACATCAATGTTTATAAAAAAAGTTGAAGAAAATTTCCCTAAGAAATATAATAAATTTTTGGTTTATGATTCATTATACCCATTCGATATAAATCCAAAAAGCGTGGAATATAATATGGATTTATTTAGATTAATTGCAAAAGATATAATAAACAATAATTATAATTTGCCGAATGAAATTGTTGATTCTGTAGATAATCTTGAAAAATTAATTGAAAAATTAATTATTAAAAAAAAAGAAGATAAAAAAGAGAAGTCTTATACTAATTAAAATGTTAAAATTAGCATGTTTCAGCCAAATATGATAAATATTGATCCAAGAAAAAAAGTTAAAATGCAAAACAATTTTTTAATAAAGCAATCTCTAGTAATTAATTCTTTTCCATAATATTTATAAAGATTGATTTTTGCTACTTATTGGGGAAAAATGACTGAAATAAGAAGTTTGAACTGCGTATTTGTAGGCCATGTTGATCATGGAAAAACATCTTTGCTAGATAAAATAATGGGAACAAATATAGCAAAAGACGAACCTGGATTAATTACTCAGAGTATTTCAGCTTACCAGATAAATTCAGAAGAAATTGAAAAAATATGCGGACATTTGATTAAATCAAAATTTAAAATTCCGGGAATAATAGCTATTGACAGTCCTGGACATGCTGCTTTCACAAATTTAAGGAAAAGAGGAGGAAGTTTAGCGGACATTGCTGTTTTAGTTATTGATATAAACGAGGGTTTTAAACCGCAGACAATTGAAGCTTTGGAAATTTTAAGGCAATGCAAAACACCGTTTATTATTGCCGCAAATAAAATTGATTTAATTAACGGATTCCAAACAAAAGATAAAATACTGACAAAAAATATTGAATTACAAAATATTAATGTAAAAAAATCTTTGGACGAAAAATTATACAAGTTAGTCGAAAAACTTTATGAATTTAATTTTGAAAGCGAGAGATTTGACAGAATACAAGATTACACAAAACAAATTGCAATTATCCCGATAAGCGCAAAAACAAATGATGGAATCCCAGAATTATTGACAGTGTTGATGGGATTATCCCAAAAATTCCTTAAAAAAGAGTTAGAAATTGAAATAAATAACCAGGGGAAGGGAACAATATTGGAAATAAAAGATGAAAAAAAATTTGGCAAAACATTGGATGTGATTTTATATGATGGCAAAATAAAAGAAGGAGATAAAATAATAACTTGCAATATTAATAATATCATAGAAGCAAAAATCCGCGATTTGTTTAAATTAGAAGGGAAAAAATTTGTCAAAGCAAAAGAAATTAATGCAGCAGCTGCAATAAAGATATTTGCTCCCGGTCTTGAAGAGGCAATTGCAGGAATGCCTCTAAGAGTTGCTAATAAAGATTCAGAAAAACTAAAGAAAGAAATTAAAAATGAAATTAAGGAAGTTTTAATTGAAACAGATGATTCTGGGATAATCATAAAAGCAGATTCCCTTGGAAGTTTAGAAGCTTTAATATTTTTATTAAAAGAAAAAAACATTAAGATTAAAAAAGCTTTAATTGGGGAGATAACAAAAAAAGATATTATTGATGTTTTAGCTGATAAAAATGAATTAAATCACGTTATCCTTGGCTTTAATGTCAATTTAAACAAAAATATTGAAAATTCAGAAGTAAAAATAATTGCAAGGGATATTATATATAAAATAATTGAAGATTTTGAAAATTTCATTGTTAACAAAGAAAAAGAGATTCAATTAAAAAGTTTAGGAGAGGTAATAAGGCCATTTAAATTTAAATTTATGCCTGGATATATTTTCAGGCAAAGTAATCCAGCTGTTTTTGGCGCAGATATCTTATTAGGAACTCTAAAGACAAATGTTCCATTATTAAGGGATGATGGAATTCAGTTTCCTGAAGTAAAACAAATTCAGCATGAAAGCAAGAATATTAATGAAGTTGACTCAGGAAAACAAGTTGCTGTTTCAATTCAAGGGGTTATTGTTGGAAGGCAGATAAATGAAGGAGAAATATTTTACAGCGATATAAATGAAGAGAATTTTCGTAAGCTAAAGGAAATGAAAAAGCTTTTAAATAATGATGAAATCCAAGCTTTAAAAGAAATAGCTGAGATTAAGAGAAAAAATAATACATTGTGGGGAGTTTAAATGCCGGAATTTAAAATTGTTATAAGCGAAAAAGGAAAAAGTTATGCTAAAAATTTGACTAATGAGGAGAGTGAATTTTTATTGAATAAAAAATTAAAAGATAAGGTAGAGGGGAGTCATTTTGGTTTGAAAGGTTATGAATTAGAAGTTACTGGAGGGAGTGATAAAGAAGGATTTCCAATGAGAAATGATGTAGAAGGAATATTAAGAAAAAGGATATTTATAACGAAAGGAAAGGTTGGTGCAAGAGTAAAAGAAAAAGGAGTTCGAGTAAGAAAATCAGTTGCTGGAAACACAATTTCACAATTAACTTCCCAAATAAATTTAAATGTTGTTAAATCAGGGCAAAAAGGTTTAGATGAAATATTTGGCAAATCTCAAAAAGAAGAGCCGAATCCAGAATAAGTTAGATAATATTTAATTTAAATTCTAAATTTAAGAGTTCTATTCCAATTCTCTTAATATGATTTTTTATGTGAAAATTTAGATGAAGTTATAAAAAATAAAATAATCATAGAAAATACAATCAAATAAATTATTTTTTTATTATCTATTTAATTAACCCATTTTAGATAATAATAACTTATCTTTTAGAAAGTTGAAAAACCAAATCAAAAGATTTAAATATAATTTTTTCCTCTTATATTTATGAAAAAGATGGTAATTGTTTCTTTTATGGTTTTTATTTTACTATTTTCTTTTATTAATAGTGAAGCTAAAGAAGTAAAATCGATTAAAAATATTTGGACTAATTTTTTAGAAATTCTAGGCTTGAAAAAAGAAGCAGTTGGTGTGAGGACTCAATTTAACGGGCAAGGTTATCTAAACATAAATTCATTTCCCGCAGGGGCAAAAGTTTTAGTTAAAATCGCAAATGCTCCAAAAACTACTCCTTTTCAAGAAATCGGATCAACACCTTTGCAGAATTATAGGTTAGATGTTAAATCTAAAACAGGAACAAATTATAAAATTATATTAAGAAAAGATGGGTATAAAGATAAATATATCACTGTAAGAATTAAAAATAGTTTAATGACGACACCAAAATTAATTAAAATTCCAGTAGATGCAAAATATGTAAAAAAAATAACAATTAATGCAGTTGATAGAGATAGCAAATCATTAAAAAATGCAGAAGTTTATTTAGATAATATAAAAGTTGGAAAAACAAATGCCAAAGGAAAAGCAACAATCAACAACATGGGGCCTGGAAGCTATAATTTAAAATTTAAGCAGGGAAATACAGAATATATAGAACAAACACCTTATAATGTTGTATTACAAGAAAATACAAAAAATAATAAAAATAAATATGTTCCTTTAATTTTAAGCAGGCAATTATCGGCAAAAGAAGGTAGAATTAATACTGTAGAAAAACAAAATTGTGTTTCAAACACTTGTAATCCGAATGATAATAAAGAAATTTGTTCGAATGGGAATTTTATAAAATGTGAAGTAGCTTATCCAGGAACTTCATTTTGCACCGATAATCTCTGTAGCTCACATTGTATTGATTTCTGTAATCCTTCTGGAAGTAAGCGATGTTTTGAAAATGGTTATCAAACATGCGGCAATTATGATAATGATCCATGTTTAGAATGGAGCACCACAACTAATTGTAATGCAGGAATAGGGGAAACATGCAGTAATGGATTATGTTCAACTTCTTGCACAAATGAATGTTCTACATCTGGAAATAAGCAATGTTCTGGAAATAGCTATAAAACTTGCGGTAATTACGACGCAGATTCCTGTTTGGAGTGGAGTACAACTGATTGTGATATTGGAGAAACTTGCAGTAATGGACAATGTGTAGAAATTCCTTCAAATTGGACAATAAACTCAACCCCAAGTGGAGCAGATGTTTATATTGATAATGAAAATTTTTCCAGGGGAATTACTCCTTTAACGATAAATAATCTGCAGCCAATTTATCACGATATTTTATTAAAGAAATTAGATTACCAAAATTATGAAGACTATGAAATATTGTTTGCTGGAGAAAGATTCATAAGCGAATATACTTTGGTTTATGATTTAGGTATTTTAAGTATCACGGCTTTTAAACCAGATGGAGTTACTAAACTTTCTGGCGTGAAAATTTATTTAAATGATGTTGATACAGGTTTGACAACTTCATCAACACAAGCAGTTTCATTAATCAAGCCTTCTGGAGATTATACCCTCAAACTTACAAAAACAGGTTATATTGATTATATAGATGAGTATATTACAATAGAGCCAGAAAATGAAATTACTGAAGTAGAAGCTACCATGGAAAAACCTTAAATACTAGTTTTTCTTTATTGTAACTATGAAAAAAATCAAAATAATTTTGTTTTTGATTTTAATGTTATTTTTGATTAGTTCATGTAAGGATAAAGTTGTTGGAAATCGAATAACTTCATCTGATCCTTATAATGCGAAAATAAATATAATTTCTAATGTTAATGGTGCTAGTGTTAAAGTAAACGGGGAATATAAAGGGAAGACTGATAAAGATGGATTATTCCCAATTGAGTTGCAAAATCTCCCTGCAGATAAAATAACCAAACTTAATATCTTAATAACTGATGAAATTTATCAAGATTATAATGCAAAAGTTTCAATAACTAAGGGCAATCCAAATTTAGAATTAAATGCTTACTTAATTAAAAATTATGGACGGGTTAAATTTGAAAATCTAATTTCTTTTCCAAAGGCTAATGTATCATTAAATAAAATCCCTTTAGGAAGTTTTAAGAAAGATTTAGAAGGATTTTATTATTTGCCTATAAAAAAAGGATATTATCAAATCTATAATCTTGAAATAAAAAAACCATATTATAAAGACAAGAAAATTAAAATTGTATCACTTAGCGAAAATGATTTAACGATAAATAAAATATATTTTTTAGAACCAGACCCTAATTATGTTAAAAAAATAAATATAATTGATGATACTAATACTTGGGAAGGGGCAGATTTATCTATAGATGATTATACGAATGACTGGAAATTTTCCTTTACAATTCCCTTTACAATTCATATGGCTCCTGGCGAGTATAATATAAAACTTTTAAAAGAGGGAAATGAATATAAAAAAGATTTTATTATAAATGCTGAAAAACATAACCCAAATGAAATACTTGAAGAGAAAATAATTTTATGTAGGATTCAAGGAACCTGTTAAAAATTAATTTTCCTAATTAGATTCTTTAAATATTTATCTTTAATTAAATTTTTAACAAATAAATTAACCTTAACAAATTTTCTTTTTAATTTAACATAAACTCTATCATTATTTTCATAAACTTTATAATTTTTCCATTTTTTCCTGAATTGAACAGCATTATCAATTAATTTTTTAGGAGGCCCGTAATGAATTATTTCTTTGCTTAATTTTTCTCTCTCAACAATATAATAAAATATTATTTTTTTATTCCAAATCCAATTGCTTTCCTTGATTTTCCAGCTTTCTTTGATTATTTTTTCCTTTATATATTCAAATGCTTTCAACAACTTACTTCCAACAATATCTTTTTTACCTTCCAAAGATTTAACATTTAAAATAATAACATCATCTTTAAGATATTTTTTTTTTAACTCATTTAAATCAAGTTTTTTCTCAATAAAGCATTCTTCATGCGGATTTTTCAGATATTTCCTGCATAACTCAATAAAATCATCAAACTTTTCTTGAGATAAAGAAGCAGCTGCATTTCTATCTGGCTGAACTGGATCAATCAAAATCAAGTTATTTATCTTATTCTTGTCCAAGTTACTTAAAATTTCTTTTTTATTATTGTAAAAATTGCTTAAATCAATTATAACTTGTCCTTTCCAATTGCTTGCATTTTTAACTAAATTCATAAATCCATTGTAATGAATTGTTAATAATTCAACAACATATCCTGAAAATCCTTTAATGTAACTTTCAGCGCCATAAAGATTATTTGCTTTTAAAAATGCCTTGGTTAATCTTACTTGTTCTGGATTTTTATTATATTTTTTAACCCAAGTTACATGCAACGGGCTTACATCGGTTATATTAACTGCTTCTTCATGTTTTTTAACTTCAATTACAGGAATTATCTCAAACAAATAACTTCCGTGATCAACCTGCAGATAATCTCTTGATCCATGAATAACTTGAAATTTAATCCCTTTTAATTTATTCCGCAATATCTTGCTTATATCTTTTTTAACGTAAGATTTAGGAAATTGAACAAAAATATCAACATCATGATCTCCTGATAACCATGAATCTTTCCCCATGCTCCCCCCAATTAATATTCTGCATTCTTTTAATCTTAATTTTAATTTACCAAGAAAGCCATCTATAACTTGAGAAACCCTTTCACGCTCTTTTTTATTAGGACTAATTTTGTCTAAAATATCCATAATATTAAGTATATTTTAAGTATTTAAACTTTTAGATATATTTATTAATTTTTTTGTTATATTAATATTATGAGGCCTGAATTATATGAGATTTTAGGAGATTTTGAGCAGTTTGGTAATTTAGAAGAGTATGTTAGTAAATTAGAAAAAGAAAATAATGGGTTGGATAAAGGCTATTTTGATGGAATAAAGAAAAACAACAAAGAGGTTTCTGAACATTTTAGGAAATTAGGGGAAGGCGGAATAAAATATTTAAAGCAGACTATAAACCTCCCAGAAATAAGTATAAGGGAAAAATCAATTCATATTCTTGGATACATTGCAAATAACAACAAAAAATATCTAACTCAAATTAAGAATATTTTAAGAGGTAGAAAAGAAATAGAAAATGAAAAGAATGTTTTGGAAAGAATTGTTTATTCTTTAAGTAAGATAGAAAGATTGTAATTATAATACACCAATGAAAATAACATTAGTTTAACACGAACAGTAACCATTAGCATAATAAGGGACAATTAAATAATTTAGAAGTAAATTTTTAATTAACGTTTTTTTATAACAACATTTTTGGTTAAAATAGAATTAGGAATGTAAACAATCTCCCCATTTCTTGTTCTTATCTTAGTTTCAAATAAGCTGAAATTAATTATTTCTCCTTCGATATTATTAACTTCTATTTTCTCTCCCGGCATTATCTTTCTCTTTTGATGTAGCATTATCCCAGCAACCAAGTTAGGAATAAAATCTTTTAAAGCTAAAAGCATAAAACCGACTAATAATACTAAAATTATTATTAATATTATATTTAACACGGCTGTCTTCAACCCTAATTGGTTTAATGCAAATATTATTGAAGCAAAATAAGCGATATATTTTATTAATGAACCTAAAAATTGCTCTAAGGGAAATTTAAATTTTGTTTTTTCCTTTAATAATTTATCAATTTCAAGCTCATGTAGTATTTTCCTTGTTAAATTTCCAAGAAATCTTCCTATAACCAAGCCAATCAATATTATTACAATCGCTGCAATCAAATTTATTGTTGTATTTGATAAGTTTGAGGTATTAAATTTAAACATATAATACAACTAATTGCTAACTTTAAAAAGATTGCTAATTTTCAATAAAAAAATATATTTCATTTAAGTCTTTTTCAAATAGATTATTTAATTCTTTGTTATTTTTTAAAATTTCCAAATTTTTATTTTTGGATTTTTTATTTTCTTTGGCATTTAAAGCGCATTCCAAATTATTAATTATATCTTCTTCAGATAATTTATGCTCCTTGATGTAAACATCTGGAATACCATCAAAATCAAAGTCGTATAATGAAGAATTATTATGATATTTTATTATTGAGAAATATTCATCATTTGCCTGCAATCTGTATTTATTTGGAATAATTAATTCATAATATTTGTAAAAATCTTTATTGATTAAAGCGCTTGTGTATTCACCATTATTTTTTACATATTCAGCAATTTTAGAAATCTTGTCTTTAATTTCTTTATTTGTTTTTAAAGAATCTTGAAATATGTTTTTTAACGTATTTTTTGCTTGACTTACAAAAAGTATTAACTCTAAAAATTCTCTTCTGAACATATATTTCAAAAATGTAAAAGTATTTAAAATCTTTTTGCTTTAAAAAATTATGCCAATTAATGCAGGATATGAATATGGGAAAGCAGAAGCTGAATTAAATCAAGCTTCAACAATTCAAGAGAAATTACAAGCTCTAAAAAAAATGCTTTCTGTAGCCCCCAAGCACAAAGGAAGTGAGTCTTTATTAAAAGGGATAAAAGAAAAAATAGCCAAATATAAGGGATTAGCTGAAAGAGAGAAAAAACAAAAAAAAGGTTCGGGAAAAGCATTAAACATAAAAAAAGAGGGTGCTGCAACAATATGCGTTGTTGGAACTGTAAACTCTGGGAAATCAACATTATTAAAAAAATTGACGAATGCAAATGTTGAAATTGCACCATACCCATTCACAACAAAAAAACCAGAAATTGGTATTCTAGACTACAAAGGAATTAAACTGCAAATTATAGAAATTCCAGCAATTATTGAAAATTTTGAATACTCTGAGATTGGTCCAAGTATGTTAGCCATAATAAGGCAAAGTGATTTATTAATCATATTGTTCAAAAACAAAGACGAATTAAATTTAATCAATAAAGAATTGAATGGGGTTGATATTAACAGAGTTTATTATTATAACCAAGATGATATTAAAGATTTAATATGGAAAAATCTTAATTTAATCAAGGTTTATACAAAACAGCCGGGGAAAAAACCAGATTATCCCCCTGTAGCATTAAAGAAAAATTCAACTATTAGAGATTTAGCGGAATATGTTCATAAAGATTTTTTAAGAAAATTTGATTTTGCAAGAATTTGGGGTCATAGCAAATTTCAAGCTCAAAAAGTTGGATTAAACTATACTCTTCATGATGACGATATTTTAGAATTGCATATTAAATAATTTTTCTTTAACAGATTTTATAATTATTAAAATTTATTAAAGGAAAGTTTTAAATAATTGAAAATAATTGCAAGATAAGAGGCGTCAAAAATGAATAGGTTATTATTTTTTACAGGTTCCGAATGCGTGCATTGCCACAAAATGGATCCTTTAATAAAAAAGTTAGAAAAAGAAAATAAGTTAAAAGTAACAAAATTAGAGGTGTGGCACAATTCTAAAAATGCCGCCCTATTGCAAAAACTTGATAATAATAAGTGTGGCGGGGTCCCGTTTTTTTACAATGAAAAAACAAAGGCATGGTTGTGTGGGGAATCATCTTATTCTGAATTGAAGAAATGGGCGCTTGGAAATGTATTGTTAAGTTAAAGGGAGCTATTTAATGGAGAAGATTAATTTATAAATTACTACATCCAATAAAATCTAATATTAGGTATATATAATGAAAAATAAATTTAAGGGATTTTTTGAAATATGTAGGAATATTAACTATTTTTTAAATAACGAAGAAAATTTATATTTGAATAATAAAACAAATGTTCAGGAATTTTTATTAAAAAAAGATTTAATTCAGGAAACAACATCTTTAATAAAAAAAGAGCCTTATTTAATTAACAATTATAGATTTACAGACCTGGGATTTTTAATTTATAAATTAACAAAGCCAGTAAGATATTTTTTATAGCAAAAGATATATAAACTTCTTTTAATATTTAATTTAATAAAAAAGAGGAAATATGCCAATAACAAACCTGCATAATTTTAATGTGGAAAAAGTAGAAATTCTTGATGTTAATGGAAATGCTGATAAAAAATTAATGCCTAAGCTAAATTCTAAACAAATTAAAGAAATTTATGAAAATATGCTATTAACTAGAATATTTGATGAAAAAGCCTTAAGTTTACAAAGGCAGGGAAGATTAGGAACTTATGCGCCGAATAAAGGGCAAGAGGCAACTCAAATTGGAAGCGCATATGCATTAAATAAAAATGATTTTTGCTTTCCAGCATTTCGTGAAAATGGAGTTTATATTGCAAGAAAAATGCCTCTGGAATTATTATTCTTGTTTTGGATGGGTGATGAACGTGGCATGAAAATTCCTGAAAATGTAAACATGTTCCCTGTTTCAATTCCTGTTTCAACGCAAATATTGCATGCTGTTGGATATGCTTTAGGATGCAAAATTAAAAAAGAAAATAAAATAACTTTAACATATTTTGGAGATGGGGCAACTTCAAAAGGAGACTTTCACGAAGGTTTAAATTTTTCAGGAGTTTTTAAATTACCAATAATATTTATATGCCAGAATAATCAGTATGCTATTTCGGTTTCTGTTAAAAATCAAACAAATTCAAAAACAATAGCGCAGAAAGCGATTGCTTATGGAATAAATGGAATACAAGTTGATGGAAATGATGTTTTTGCTGTTTATTATTCTGTAAAAAAAGCAATTGAAGACGCAAAAAACGGAATTCCGACTTTAATAGAATGCTTTACTTACAGGTTAGGAGATCACACAACTTCGGATGATTCTAAAAAATACAGGAATGAAAAAGAATTGAATGAATGGAGTAAAAAAAATCCTTTGTTAAGATTGGAAAGATATATGTTAAAAAATAAAATATGCAATAATAATTACTTAAAAATTTTAGAAAATAAATTAAGAAAAAACGTTGATTTAGCTGTTAAGAAAGCTGAAAGTTATCCAAAACAGGAAATTAATGAAATGTTTAATTATGTTTATGACAATAAAGATGAAAGATTAAATGAACAATTGGAATATTTAAAAAAATTTTACTAATAAAAAAATTTATAAAAAAGAGGTTAATTGAATGGCAATAATGAATATGGTTGAAGCATTGAATTCTGCATTACTTAATATTATGGAAAAAAATAAAAATATTGTAATTTTAGGAGAAGATGTTGCAAGAGACGGCGGTGTTTTTCGTGTAACAGATAATTTATTCAAAAAATACCCCACAAGAGTTTTTGACACCCCATTAGCTGAAACAGGAATAGTTGGAACAAGTATAGGATTATCTATAAATGGATTAAAGCCAGTTTGCGAGATTCAATTTGAAGGATTTACTTTTCCCGGATTAGATCAATTAATTAATCACGCAACTAGAATAAGAAATAGATCTAGAAATAGATTTTCTTGCAGTTTAGTTTTAAGAAGTCCTTTTGGCGGGGGTGTAAAAGCATTAGAGCACCATTCAGATTCTCCTGAGACTTATTTTGCTCATATTCCAGGGATAAAATTAGTTATTCCTTCTAACCCATACGATGCTAAAGGCTTATTAATTTCTAGTATCAAAGACAATAATCCTGTTGTATTTTTTGAACCTAAAAAAATTTACAGATCAATAAAACAAGAAGTTCCAAATAAATTATATGAAATTGAATTAGGAAAAGCAAATATGTTGGTTGAAGGAAATGATTTAACATTAATTACTTATGGCTCATGGGTTAAAGAAATTGTTGAAGTTGTAAATGAAAGCAAGTATTCAATAGAAGTAATTGATTTAAGAACATTAAAGCCATTAGATGAAAAAACAATTATTAATTCTGTAAATAAAACAGGAAGATGCTTGATAATAAATGAAGCCCCGAGATTTTTGAATTATTCTTCCGAGATAATAAGTGTTATAAATGAAAAATGCTTTAATAATTTGAAACATTATGCTGAGCGTGTTACAGGTTTTGATACTGTTATGCCCTTACCAAAACATGAGAATTATTATCTTCCAAGCAAAGAAAGGATAAAATATGCAATTGAAAAGGTGATGAAGTAAATGATTTATGAATTTAAATTTCCAGATGTCGGAGAAGGAATTCAGGAAGGTGAAATAGTTAAATGGCTAGTAAAAAAAGGAGATGAAGTTAAGGAAGACCAAGTTCTTGGACAGATTGAAACAGACAAAACTGTTGTTGATATGCCTTCTCCAAAAAATGGAATAATATTAAAAATTAATTTTAAAGAGCATGAAACAGTCAAAGTTGGAGAAACAATGCTGATTATCGGAGGGAAAAATGAAAAAATTTCTGAAAAAAATGAGATAAAAGAAAGCAAAAAAGGAAATGCAGTTGTTGGAAGTTTAGAAGAAGCGAAAGAAGTTGGAGCATTTAATTTTATTAAAAAAGATTCTCAAGCACAAAATTATTCTCAAAAAAATATAGAAAATAAACCTAAATTATTAGTTAAAAAGAAATATGACTTATATGGCTATATTGATAGAATTCCAATAAAAGGTATAAGAAAAGCAACTTTGGAAAAAATGTCTTTGGCAAATATGAACGTTGCTCACGTTACCCATATGGATGAAGCTGTTGCTGAAAAATTAGTTGAATTAAGAAACAAAGAAAAAATTTTAAGCAAGAAAATAAAATTAACATTTCTTCCATATATTATAAAAGCAATAATAAAAGCATTAAAAGAATTTCCATTATTAAATTCAATTATAGAAAATGATGAGATTATAATTAAAAAATATTATAATATCGGAATAGCTGTTGATTCTAAAGATGGCTTAGTCGTTCCTGTTGTTAAAGGAGCAGATAAAAAAGATATTCTCGCAATAGCAAAGGAAATTGAAATTTTATCAAATAATGTGAGAAATAAAAAAATAAATTTGATGGATTTAAAAGGAGGGAGCTTTACAATTACAAATGTTGGTTCTATAGGTGGATTATTTGCAACCCCAATTGTAAATTATCCCGAAACTTCCATAATTGCTTTAGGAAAAATTTATCAAAAAGCTTTAGTTGTAAATAATAAAATTGAAATTAAAAATGTTTTGCCTTATTCAATTACATTTGACCATAGGGTTGTTGATGGTGCTTATGTTGCAAGATTTTCAAATAAATTCAAAGAGTGTTTAGAAAATTTAAAATGGTGATTGGTGATGGGCTTGGAATCTAAAATATTTATCTATGAAAAAGAGCCAAAATCACCTATCGAAAATTTAGCAGTAAATAATTTATTTTATAAATTAGTATCAGAAGGAAGATATGATGCTTTTGTTAGAGTCTATCATCATAAACCTGGGATTATTTTAGCTAATGAAGAAAGCATCGAAGATTTAGATTATGAATTTTGTAAAAAAAATAAATTAGAGGTGACTACAAGGCCTACTGCGGGCTCTGCTGTATTAGTTACGCCAGAAGATATAATCTGTTATTCTGCAATATTTAATTTGCCCAAACTTGGCATGGAAAAAGATTCAACCAAATTATATAAAACAATAGTTTATCCATTAACTGAAAGATTAAAAAATTTAGGGGTTCCAGTTTCATTAGAAGGAATGTGGTATTTAAGAGCTAAGATAAATGGAGATAGATTACCATTTGCAGGCCATGCTGTTAGATTTTTTGGAAATGGAGATATATACCAATTTGATGGTTTAGCAAATTTAAAAAAACCCCCGCTTGATTTAATTAAGAAGGCCATAAAGTTAAGAAAGCTTTATGATTATAACGGTCAAAGATATATATTAGTTAGAAACAAATATTATCCATTAAACATGATTAACAATGGGTTTGATATTAAAAATGCAAAATTAATAAGGGACGAAGAAAATGAATTAAAAAAGATGATTGGTTTAAAAGAATTAAATATAGACAAAGATTTTTTTGCTGAGATTTTATTTAATGTGTTTGATAATGTATGTAAAGGATTGCTCAAATTAGATAGTTTATATATAAGTGAAGCGGACTTTGAAGAAAATAAAAAGTTATTGTTAAATAAAAAATTTGGTAATTTAAAAGGACTTGGACATTGCTTTGTAGATATGAATGAGGAAGAACCTAAATTAAGATAAATTTAAAACTAATTGAAATGAAGTAATTTCTTAAAAATTTCAACATCATATCCAATTATAATTTTTCCATCAATATCTATAACTGGAACTCCCATTTGTCCGCTTTTCTTTATCATTTCTTTAGCTGCTTTTTGATCTTTGTCAACATAAACCTCTTTAAATTTAATTCCTTTTTCCTTGAACAATTCTACGGTTTTATGACACCATGGACATAAAAAAGTTCGATAGATAATTACATCATGCTCTTTTGCCATTTTATAATTAAATTAATAACTATTTATAATCTTTTCTCTATATTATTAGCAAATTCAAAAATATCAATAAATTTATCAATGAGGATAATAAGCAGTAAAAACAATAATTTTTTATAACATGCATCTGCAAATAAACTAAAAACATAGAAAATAACAAGGCTAAAACAGAAAATACCAATAATAAATCCTTAACTTTAAAATCATTCAACAATAATATGCATCCAAAAACAACGCTTAAATAATAAATTAATCCTAAAAATTCATTTCTAACAAATAATATTTTAGACCATCTACTTTCTGTAACAATATTACATTTTGAATTTAAAGGGCAAAATAATGGCTTTTTCTTAATATGTTTAAAAAGTAAAAAAGAAGAATCAACTATTCCTAAAATTCCAAGAACAATTAAAGAAGAAATTAAAGCCGTCATTTTTCATAAGATAATACTGCCAATGATACCCCTGAAAAAAATATTGCTATATCTCTAAAAACAATTTCCAATTGAAAAATATTCGGAAATATAATTAATAATAATGTTAAAGATGATAATAAAGAAGCGTAATATATTTTTTTATTTGACAACAGCCATAATGCTAAAATTATTTCAAATATTGAATAGATTGATAAAAACATTTCTCTTGGAATTATAATATTAATAAACTGAGGAACGTAGCCAATCCAAGAACTAGGCTCAATTAAAGAAGAAATTCCTGCATATAAGAAAACAATTGCTAATCCTGCTCTAAGAAAAAAAGAAATTAGAACAAGATTATCTTGCCCAAGTTTATTCTCCATTTTAATTTACGATAATCTTCCCAAAATAATTTGGATTTAAATGATCGTGGTATCCCCAAGATCCTTTTTCATCAAATGTAAAACTCCATTCTTCACCTTCTTCTAATCCTATGCAAGAATCAAATATATTGTTTTCTTCTTCTGTTCCACATTTAGTTATGCTTGAACCAGGATAGACTTCATGAGTTGGATGTCTTGCTGATGCTGGCCATGTTTCTATTGTATTTTCATTTACCCATGTTACAGTATCTCCAGCGCTAATTGTTAATTCTTTTGGAGAATAGCCTTCTGGAGTAAATTTTACTATAAACATTTGCGTGTCTATTGGATTTCCCTCATCATCGTTAATATTATCTTCAAATTCAACATCATTTTTTATATCTTTATCTTCACTTTTTCCGCAACCAGCAATAACTAAAACCCCTAAAACTAAAATCAATAAATAAATTTTTTTCATTTTAACCCCCTTTTATTAAAATAACATAATTTTTGTTTTTTTATAAATTTAACTGTTTAAAATACATCCTGATTTTTCCGCTAATCTTTCTAAAGATGTAACCTCCTCTAATTTAGTATTATTTATAATCCATGTGGGGTACCTGGTGATTTTTTCTTTTTGGCATAATTCGGGCTTGGCATTATTTCCTCTCGGATCACATTCTATATAATTGATAAATTCGAATGATTTTCCAAATAACTTTTTTTGTTCTGCACAATTACTGCACCAAAAAGCACCATATTCAACAAATCCTTCTTCAGTTAGACATTTTGCAAAATCATCATACTTTCCTGGCTTGCTTGCATTTCTAACACCAATATAAATAAAACTGATAATTAAAAGAAAAGTAATCAAATAAAAAATTACTTTCTTTCTTAATTTCTTGGATTTTTCCTTATTAATTAAATTAATTTTTTCCTGCTCATTAATTTTTTCTCTTTCTTCTTTGATTAGGTTTTCCATTTTCCGGCATGCAATCCATGCATTTATTATTAATTTTTTTTGATGTTAGATATATTGAGATTACAACCATTAAAAATGTTGCTATTGCAATCTCCCACCTGTAATTCAATAAAAATAATGTTCCAGATGTTCCTAAAAAACTAAAAAATACGCTCAAACAAGCTGCGCATGACGCGCTTGAAAATATTCCAGATATAATAGAAGAAAAACTTGCTATAATACCCCCCGTAAATCCCCTAACAGAAAATTTTTTGTTTGCATTAAACAAATAAAGCTGCATAACAATCAACAATCCCATTAAAAAGGATAATAATATTAAAAATAAAAATCCATACCAAGGGGTTAAATTTAAAAAAGATCTAAAATTATTTCCTTGAGAAAATATAATTGGAACATAAATATATATGAAAAGCATTATTAAAAATGAGAAAAATAATGAAATATAATTTATCTTATTCTTGAATATTAGCTTTAAGGCAATTTTAATATCATTAGGCATAATTATTTATGATTTAACTTATTTATAAATATTGCATAAAAAAAAGAAAAAAAATTATTTGTTTAATTCTTGTTGTATAACCTGGTCAAATGCTGTAAATGGCTGAGCACCAGATAATAAGATTCCATTAACAAAAAATGCCGGAGTTCCCTGTACACCTGCCGCTACGCCATCTTGCATATCTTTGCTAATTTCATCTTTGTATTTGCTTGAATCTAAGCATTTATTGAACTTATCTGCATCAAGATTAAGTTCTTTAGCGTAATCTTTAAATTTGCTTATTCCAATATCCGACCATTCATCTTGCTTTTCAAATAATAAATCATGCATTTCCCAGAATTTTCCCTGCTCATCTGCGCATTCTGAAGCTTCTGCAGCTGGTTCTGCGTTAGGATGTATACTTGTCAAAGGAAAATCCCTGTAAACTAATTTAACTTTTCCAGTGTCAATGTATTTAGATTTTATCTGTGGCAATGTTTGAGTATGAAATCTTGCACAGAAAGGACATTGAAAATCACTGAATTCTATGATTGTTACAGGCGCATTTTTATCTCCTTTTGCAGGATCATCATCCGCGCTTACATCTATTGGCCCTGTAGGAATGTTATTATCGTTTCCAACATTATTATTGCCATCATCCTTTATGACAGCCCCTGTTGGTGAATTGAACCCAAATCCACTTGTAAATATACTTACAATAAATAATACACCCAAAACACCAGCAATAACCTGCCATAAGGTTGTTTTGCTAAATTCCAAAGAAACCTTTTCATCTTTTTTTTCCATAGCGACCTCACTTTTATTTATTTCTTGATTATCTTCCATTTTTAACCCCCTTCTTCCTTTTTAGTTGAAGGTTAGAATTTAAAAGCTTTTTGTTTAATTTAAAGATTATTGAAATTATTATTAAAATTAAAGAGATTATTAAAATATTAGTAAATGCTTCTTTTGATACATCATAAAAGAATTTTTCCGGGAATAAATTAATTAAATTATCTTCTTGATTAAATAACCATAAATCATTGTTGAATAAAATTAAATGAAAATTTGTAAATAAATTGCTAAAATTAAATAAAAATAGAATTAATGTTAATAAAACTAAGGTAATTGAGCTTGACAATATCAAGTTTAAAATAATTTTATAATTTTTTTTGTAAACAAAGTAAATTAGTAATAAAATTGTTGAAACTAAACTTAAGTAAAATATTAAAGATAATTTTTTTATTAAATCTTTTACATCTTTCAAATGCAGTTTTTCTTTTTCATTATAAAAATTGCTTAATTCTTCCTTATCTTTATAATAATTAATTAAGTTTAAAGCATGTTTGTCTGCATCTGGAAATTTATCGTAAACATTTAATTTATTAAATTCTTTTTTGTAAAAATCATAATTTAAAGATAATAATTTAAAGTTTAAAGTTATTATTAAAATAATTAAACTTACAATAAACAATGTTTTTAGGATTTTATTTAACATAAAAATATTTATATATTATGGTATATAATTATTTTTATTTAAAAGCCAGATTGAAAAAGAAGAAAAACATTTTATTTATTATGTTAAAGATATATATTTCAAATATTAATTATAATCTAAATCTTCTCATTAATAAAGAATTGGAAACAACTGAAACAGAGCTAAAAGCCATTGTTGCAGCAGCTATCATCGGATTCAATAAAAAACCAAAGAATGGATATAATACTCCTGCTGCAATTGGAATCCCTAAAACATTATAAATAAATGCCCAAAATAAATTCTGCTTTATTTTTTTTAAGGCATACTTGCTTAGTTTAATTGCTTTTATGACATCATTTAAATCACTTTTAACTAAAACAATGTTTCCTGTTTCTAAAGCAACATCTGTTCCTGAGCCGATGGCAATTCCCAAATTAGCTTGAGCTAAAGCAGGAGCATCATTAATTCCATCACCAACAAATGCAACAATTGCACCTTTGCTTTGCAATCTTTTAACTTCATCTGCTTTTTCATTTGGCAGAACATTTGCCAATACTTTTTTTATTCCTAATTCTTTAGCAATTGCGTTTCCTGTTCTTTCATTATCCCCAGTTATCATTACAGGGAATTTTTTAAGTTTGTATAACTCTTGTATTGCTCGTTTGGAATTTTCTTTTATATTATCCCTTATTGCAATTATTCCAATTATTTTTTTATTTAAACTTATTAAAATAGCGGTTTTTCCTTCGTCTTCAAATTTATTTAAATATTCTTCATAAAAATTAATATTGACATTATTTAATTTCATTAATCTTCTGTTTCCATTTAAAATTATTTTCCCCTTATAGCCTGCTCTAATTCCATGCCCGGGAATATTTTCAAATTTAGCTGGATTAGGAATTTTTAATTTTAATTTTTCCGCATAATTTAATATGGAATCTGCCAATGGATGCTCTGAATTTTTTTCAGCTATAGATGAATAAAATAAAACATCTTTTTCTTTAAAATTATTTAATGGAATAATATCTGTAACTTCTGGCTTTCCTTTTGTCAATGTCCCGGTTTTATCAAATATAACAACATTTACTTTGTGCGCAATCTCCAAGGCTTCTGCGTCTTTTATTAATATTCCATTTTCAGCACCTTTTCCAGTTCCAACCATTATTGCAGTTGGTGTTGCTAATCCCATCGCGCAAGGGCAGGCTATTATTAAAACTCCAATAAAATTTAACAATGCAAAATTAAAAGCAGGATTTGGGCCAAAAAAATACCATATTAAGAATGTTATTATTGAAATGATAACAACGATTGGAACAAAAATGCTTGCTATTTTATCGGCTAATCTTTGTATTGGCGCTTTGCTTCCCTGGGCATCCTCAACTAATTTGATAATTTGGGACAGCATGGTGTCTTTGCCGATTTTAGTTGCTTTTATCTTTAACATTCCATTCTTGTTTATTGTTCCGCCAATTACAATATCTTTAACGTTTTTTTCAACAGGAATGCTTTCTCCTGTTATCATGCTTTCGTCAATGCTAGAATAACCAAAAATTACAATTCCATCTGCTGGAATTTTTTCTCCTGGCTTTATTAATAAAATATCATCAATCTTAACTTCTTCAATTGGAATTTTAATTTCCTTGCTATTTCTTATTACTGTTGCTGTTTTAGCCTGAAGTCCGATTAATTTTTTTATTGCCTGCGATGTTCTTGATTTTGCTTTTGCCTCTAAATATCTTCCTAATAGAATTAAGGCAATTATAACGCTGGCTGTATCAAAATAAGTCTCTGCTTCCAATGAAGTTCCTTGAAATAAACTTGGAAATAACATTACAAACAAACTGTAAACAAAAGCAGCGTTTGTTCCTATTGAAACTAAAGAATTCATATCAAAATTAAAATGCCTTAAATTCTTCCAAGCAATTTTATGAAAGATTAATCCGCAGTAAAATTGAACTGGAATTGTTAAAATCAATAAAAAAATGAACATTGTACTTCTTTGAATAAAATCTAAAAATGGAAAAAACTCCTGGAAAGCTCCAATTAAAATAAAGACACTTAATATTGCTGATAAGATAAACTTATTTTTTAAATCATTTATTTCTTTTGCTTTTAACATGGCATTATGATCATGTTCTTCTTCATATTTTTTTAAATCATAACCATGCTTTTGAACTTCTTTTCTTATACTTTCTAAATCTAAGTTTCCTTCGTAATTAATTGTTGCCTTTTCAGTTGCCAGATTTACATTTGCTTCTTTTACATTGGAAAATTTTTTTATTGATTCTTCTACCTTTAACACGCAGGAAGCGCAGTGCATTCCCTTTACTCTTAATTCTAATTTATTTTGCATATTTCTCTGGATTTTTATCAAATTCCTGCTTGCAATTTAAAGCACAGAAATAATATGTTTTTCCTTTATGATCACTTTTGTAAGGGACATCTTTATTTACTGTCATTTTGCATATTGGATCAATTTCTTTCTTTGAAAAAAACATTTTACTTTCCCCCCGGATTAATCCTGCTATTAATCTTATTATTCTATCTGTATTCCCTATATTTTTTTTCATTTTAATGTTTTTTTCATTTCCAAATATTGCTTTTTTGTAATTTCGCTTTTAGCGTATCTTTTTTCTAATATTCCTATCGCACTTTCTTTGTTTTTTGCTATATTTTGCATTGTCCAAACAATAAGCCAAATTATTGCTATCCAAAATATTAACATAAATATTCCATTAAATCCAAACCCATACATCATATTATAATAGGTCATTTTAGCCTCCTTCATATGTCAAATATTGATATATCTAAAAATGATAAAATATATAAATCTTTCTGTATTTATAGTTTTATGGTTAAAGTTGATAGCTTCATAAAACTGCATACTTTGATTTCTTTAAATAATAACGAGAAAAATGGATATGAATTAATAAAAGAGTTAGAAAATAAATTAGACAAGAAAATTTCTTCTTCTCATGTTTATCCTTTTTTAAAAGAATTAAAAGAAAATTATTATGTTAATTTTAGAAAAATAGGAAAGCAGAAAATATATAATTTGACTGATTCAGGAAAGAATTTTGTAAATGAAACATTGTCAAAATTTAATGAAATTATACAAGAAAGCTTAAAAAGAAAACTAACAAAATGCACTCATTGCAGCTGTGAAGTTTATAACAATAAATACAAAGAGATAGTGAATGGAAAACAATTAGCTTTTTGCTGCTGTCATTGCGCTGAAAGTTATAAGGAGAAAAAACATGGCAAATGATATAGGAGTAAATTATAGCAATAAAATTGCTTTCAAGGTTGAAAAATCTTTAATCAAGAATGTTTTTTACACTTTAATCTTTTTGACTTTAATTGAAATAATTGCTTATTATGGATTTTTCAAGAACATTCCAAATTTCTTTTCTAAATACGGATTTTATCTAATTTATTTAGTTATAAGCGTTGTAATTAATGCATGTGCTGTGTGGCATATTAAAGCTTACAGACATAATTTTACTCATATGACAGGAATGATGATTGGAATGACAATTGGAATGACTTCTGGTTTTTCAATTGGATTGATTATTGGAGCAACAAACGGCATGTTTATAGGAAGTTTAGCTGGCTTGGTTATTGGAGTTATAATTGGAAGCTATACTGGAAATTGCTGCGGAACAATGGGTGTAATGGAAGGAATGATGGCTGGTTTAATGGGTGGATTAATGGGCGCAATGACTTCAGTAATGACATTAAATGATAATATTAAATTATTAATTCCAATATTAATATTAAATATGATTATAATTGTAATCGGATTAATAATAATGATTTACAAAGAAGAAATTTCAAGCAGAGAAGATATTCATTATGAAGGATTTCAGTTTTTGCCATTTATAACAGTAAACTTTATAATTATATTAATTTTGACATATTTAATGGTTTACGGACCAAGATCATTTTTATTTGGTTAAAATGAATTCAGGAAAAATATTTGGGATTATTGGAATAATTTTAATAGGGGTTTTCTTAGTCGTAGCTGGAAAAAATATTTTCTCCAGTAAAAATATAGATGGGAATGTTGTGATTGATGATGAAAATAATGGCGGTGAACAAGTAGTTGAATTAGGAATGAAAAATTATAATTATTATCCCAATATTATTAATTTAAAATATAATGTTCCTGCAAAAATAGTTGTGAAAACGGATGAAGTTAAAGGATGTTTAAGAAGCATTGTAATTCCTGATTTTAATGTTAAAAAATTAATAAAGACAAATGATAATATAATAAGTTTTACTCCAAATAAAATAGGAACATTTTCATTTTCTTGTTCAATGGGAATGGGTTTTGGAAAAATAATTGTAAATTAAAATATAAATAATAATATTTAAATAGGATAAATTTTATATTATATTGTGGCTAAATTAAAAAAAGAGCTTGGATTGTTTGATGTTACTTTGGCTGGAATTGGAATTATATTAGGTGCAGGAATCTATGCTTTGATTGGCGTTGCTTCTGGTTCTGCTGGAAATGCATTGTGGCTGGCATTTTTAATCAGCGCGATTATTGCTATGTTAACTGGTTTAAGCTATGCTGAATTATCCTCAATTTTTAAAAGAGATTCTGGAGAATACGAATATGTTGAAAATGCCTTCAATAAAAAATTAGCTTTTTTAATTGGATTAATGGTGATTTTTTCAGGAATAGTAAGCGCAGCTGCTGTTTCATTGGGATTTGCAAATTATTTTTCAGCTTTATTTAAAACAGAAATTATTTTTGTTGCTATACTAATTACTTTAATAATGTCATTCATAAATTATTATGGCATTAAAGAAAGTTCAAAATTTAATAATCTATCAACAATAATAGAATCTTTGGGTTTATTTATTATTATAATATTAAGCATAAAATTTATTGGTAATGTAAATTATCTTGAAATGCCAAATGGATTTAATGGAGTTTTAGAAGCAACTGCATTAATATTTTTTGCATTTTTAGGATTTGAAACAATTGTTAAATTATCAGAGGAAACTAAAAATCCAAGCAAAACAATTCCAAAAGCAATCATATTGTCTGTTATTATTTCATCAATCATTTACATCTTAGTTTCAATATCTGCTGTTTCTGTATTGGGGTGGGAAAATTTAAGCAATTCAAAAGCACCTTTGGCGGAAGTTGCTTCAAAATCACTTGGAGGAATAGCATTTTTTGTTTTAGCAATTATTGCTTTATTTTCAACAAGCAATACTATATTAATCAGCTTAGTTACAAGTTCAAGAATGATGTATGGTATGGCTGAAGAAAAAGGACTGCCAAAAATATTCTTTTCTATAAGCAAAAAAAGAAAAACCCCTTGGTTTAGTATATTAATAACTTTAATAACTTCTTTAATTTTTATTTTAATAGGAGATATAAAAATAGTTGCACTTATAACAAATTTAAGTTTGTTTATAACATTTGCATTTGTAAATTTATCTTTGATTATATTAAGGTATAAACAACCAAACTTAGAAAGAAAATTCAAGATTTCATTGAATGTTGGAAAATTAAATATTCCTGCATTTTTAGGAACATTATTTTCATTGTTTATGATTATTTATATTTTGAAGGGATTTTAAGAAAATAACATTCCAAGAAAGAAGAAATAAAATGTATAAACTATCTCCATCAAGCATGAACCTTATTGAGGATTGTCCTAAATGTTTTTGGTTACAAATAGTTAAAAAAATTTCAAGACCAAGTGGAGCTTTCCCAAGTTTGCCTTCTGGTGTCGATAAAATGCTTAAGGAACATTTTGATAGATTCATGGAAAAAGGTAAATTACCGCCTGAATTAAAAGAACTAAAAGACATTAGATTATTTGATGATAAAGATTTGTTAAAAAAATGGAGAAACAATCTAAAAGGTATTGAATATAAAGATGAAGAAAATGATGTTCTTTTACATGGAGCAGTTGATAATTTATTAAGCAAAGACGGTAAATTAATTGTCCTTGATTACAAAACCAGAGGTTTCGCATTGAAGGAAGACACGGCACATCATTACCAAGACCAGCTTGACATCTACAATTTTCTTTTAAGAAAAAATGGATATGAAACTGAAGATTATGCTTATCTACTTTTCTATCTTCCAGAAAAAGTATTAGAAAGTGGAGAATTTATATTTAAGAACGAATTAGTTAAGATGAAGATTGATGTTGCACACGCAGAATTTTTATTTAAGAGGGCTATTAAGATAATACAAGGCGAAATACCTGAATCGGGGGAGGGGTGCGAATACTGCAAATGGAGAGAAGGTGAATGAAATCTAAATATTCTAAAAATATTAGAAGAGAAACAAATTTAATTATTTTTTCAGCCTTCTTAGGGGGATTTATGGGTGTTGTAATAAATCAATTAGTAAATGGGCAGAATTTTTTAGCTAATATTATTTATACTTTTTTATTCATCTCTCTGCTCTATATAACTGTTCCTACGGTTTTAAGGGGGTTTAGAAATTAAGGCTTTCGAATAATTTTTAAATTAGAAGGTATAATATGATAAATATGGAAAGAAAAAACATAGAGGAGATTAAATTTGATTCAAGCAAATTTCAAGATTTTGTTAATAAAAATAATAATGGGGGGTTGGTTAGATTTTTGGATAGGTTAGGTAAACTCCCATCCAATTTTGATAAAAAACCTTTAATAAAATTACTGAAAAATGAAAATGATAAAGTTAGAGCCTTAGTTATAAAAAATTTAGCTAAATTATCTGATATTTCCTTATTGGAATTATATACCCGGATTTTAAAATCTGAGTCGAGCTCTACAGTTAGACGCGAAGCAGTATCGGCTATTGGGAGGCTTAGAAATGAAGTTGCTATAAACTCGCTTATAAATTTACTAAACGATAAAGACCCTGAAGTGATTCTACAAGCTATTCGGGGTTTATTTGTATTTAAAGATAAAGAAAATGTAAAAAAACAATTGTCAAGACTGGAAAATCACCCTAATGAAATTGTGCAAGAGGTTATTAAAAAAGAATTTAAAGAAAAATCATTGAATAAAAATTTAATTAAACATTCAGAATCTTTAGATTGTATGAAAAATACAATTGTATTTGGGGATGTGAGAGAATCGATAAGGAGTGTACCAAGCGATTCTGTTCATCTAACTTTTACGTCACCCCCTTATTATAATGCTAGAGACTATTCGATTTATAGAAGTTATAATGAATATCTAAATTTTTTAGAAGAAGTTTTTCGAGAAGTTCATCGCATAACTAAAGAAGGACGATTTTTTGTTTTAAATACTTCCCCTATAATTATTCCTCGCGTAAGTAGACAACACTCGAGTAAAAGATACCCCATCCCTTATGATATACATTATACCTTAACCAAAATTGGATGGGAGTTTGTAGATGATATTATTTGGGTTAAACCCGAAGCTAGTGTTAAAAATCGTATTGGCGGGTTTTTACAGCATAGAAAACCATTAGGGTACAAACCAAATGCTCGTACAGAAAACATTATGGTTTATAGGAAAAAGACAGATAAACTGATTGATTGGAATATAAAGCAATATAACCATCAAATAATAGAAAGGAGTAAGGTTAATGGTAGCTATGAAACTAGTAATGTTTGGCAAATTGACCCAACTTTTGACAAAACGCATAGCGCTGTATTTCCCATAGAATTATGCGACCGTGTAATAAAATATTATTCTTTTATTGGAGACTTAGTTTTTGACCCCTTCGCAGGTAGCGGTACTGTTGGAAAATCGGCAATGAATCTAAACCGTAACTTTTTTTTAACAGAGGTAAATAAAAAGTATATTGATAGAATAAAAGAGAATTTAGGGTTGAATGTTTATTATAATAATAAAAAACCAACTTTTTTAAACACAAGAGAATTTAATGTAGTGATTAAAAATGAGCTTAACACTACCAAAAGAAGTGACTAAGAGAATAATTATAAAACTTCTAAATGGTCAAGATTATAGAATAGAAGTTATAACTTTACTTGATGCAGAATTTCTTCAATATGCAATAGGCTTTTTTAAGAGAGTTGTAGAATCAAAATTAAGAAATGAGAAAATCACATCAGATTGGTATAAAAAAGAGTTTTTGAATAAAGAGTTACCTAGCGATGAATTAGCTATTCATTCTGGATTAAATAAGAAAACAATTTCTAATATGTACAACTCAGCAAATAAAGAAATTGTAATTGAGGCTTCTGACGCACATTATGAACAATTATATAACTCAATAAAATCGGTTGTAAATAATCAAGATGAATTAAATATAACCCTTACCTTAAAATTTAATAAAGTAAGTGTAGACTTAGACATTAGTGAGAGTTTAATTGTCATAAATACTATTGCTGTTAAAAGGTCTGCTATAAGAGGTAGTTTATGGAGTACGGCTGGCAAAAGAGTTGAGAAACCATTAATGCAAACTTTATGCAAATTATATGGGGTTAAAGAATCAAATTATGAAATTAAATATAAAAAGAAAAAAAATAAAAAAATTGATGAATTTGAGAGAGAAATTGATTTCTATTTAATTAATAAAGATAGAAGATATCAGTGTGAAGTAAAACTTATGGGAAAGGGTAACCCCGAAAGTGCGGATGCAGTTATTGCTAGGGCTAGTGATGTTTTTATTGCAGATAAATTATCGGGTACGAATAAGAACCAATTAAATAGTAGGAAAGTTGAATGGGTTGAATTAAGGAGTGATGGAGGGTATAAAAAGTTCAAAGAGGTTTTGAAAAATTTAGATATACCATATAAAGACTTTAACGGTAATTTAAATAAGAAAACAGAAGAAATATTCAAAGAAATTTTCTAATAAAATCATTGATTGTGTTCTTAAAGCGCCCTACTCATTATGGTGATTATCTAATTTCTCAAAGCGAAAGGTTTTTAAATATATACATATTCAATTTAGATTAGTTATGTAGAATACATAATCAAATTAAGATGGAGATATAATAAAATGCCTGGTAAAAAAACGGTTGATGCGAGTGTATCTATGCCTTACAACGCCGAAATTTCTGTAGCCGAGGCTATAATGGATACACTTGGAAGAGAGCACGAAATTAATGTTGGGGGATTATTTAAAAAAATAAATGCAAAAAACAAGCCTGTAAAAAGTTATTCATTAAGTCTATGCAAGTTCTTGGGTTTTGTGGAATCTGAAGGGGTTAAGGTCAAATTAACAAAATTGGGCTTTAAGTACATTAATACTTCCCAAAGAAAAGAATTAGCAGCTCATAATTTACCTGATAAATATCTCACAATTCTTGGATGGGTTAAAACTAATAATGGTACTATGTCTTTAGATGAAATAAAAACAGCAATTATTGATAATTGGGGGACCCCGCCAAAGGAGAGAGCATTTAGTAGTATGCTTAGAATCTTTGCAAATTATTGTAGCTATATTGGTGTTTTAAAATATGTTAAAGGCGCCGCAGGACGTATTGAACTAACTCAATTAGGGTATAATTCTCTTTCAAAATCTAAAACTCAAATTAATGAAGAACCACTAGAAAAACTTGAAAGTTCAGTTGAAGAAGAAGACACTATTCCTATAGACAAAAATTCTAATTTTCCAATAACAATTACAGCAAAAGGGGCACCCATATTTAAGTGGGATATTAAAACAGAAGCAGACTTGCAGGTTATAGAAGCAGTTTGGAATTCAATTAAAGAACGTTGGAAAAAAGAAAATGATGATGTGGAGACGGAGTGACTGCATAAAATAAGCAAAGAATAAACAAGAGGAAGTAAAAGAACTACGTTTTTGGAGAACGTAGTCACTCCCGCATATAAGAAATTATGAAACTTATATGTTCGGTAAAATTGTTTTGTGTGGCTCCAAATCTCTGCAATTATCTAATTATTAAGTAATTTTAATGGTATAAAAAACTTACGATTATATTCTTTTTTGTGCAGAAATTCGAATAATTGTGCAAGATTGAATATTTGTGCAAAGCCTTTTAAACCGAAAGATTTATATACAAGGTGTATACACTAAAAGTATACACTTAAAATGAAAGAAGAAATTAATGCAGGAAAATTGCAAAATGATATAGAAGAGTTAACTAAATTAGCTGAAGAAAGATTAAAAAATTTAAGATATTTGCAGGCTGATTTTGACAATTATAGAAAGCAGTTTGAAAAGGAAAAATTAAACATTATAAAATTAGCCAATGAAAATTTAATAAAAGAGTTAATAATAATATTAGATGATTTTGAAAATGCATTAAATTTGATTGAAAACGAGAAAAACAATGAAGGATTAAAATTACTGCATAAAAAGTTTTTTAAAACATTAGAAAATAACGGATTAAAACAAATTGAAGCTTTAGGAAAAAAATTTGACCCTAATTTTCATGAGGTTTTAATGAAAGAAATATCAGAAGCAGAAGAAGGAACAATTTTAGAAGAAATTCAAAAAGGATTTATGCTTCAATCAAAGGTTATAAGGCCAAGCAAAGTAAAAATATCTTACAATCAAGGGGGTAAAGAAAATGAGTAAAGAAAAAATAATTGGAATAGATTTAGGAACTTCTAATAGTCAAGCAGCTGTTATGCTGGGTGGAAAACCAACAATAATCCCAAGTGCAGAAGGCGCAACTGTTGCAGGAAAAATGTTCCCATCTGTCGTAGCATTTACAAAAGACAATGAATTATTAGTTGGAGAACCTGCAAGAAGACAAGCCATAAATAATCCAGAAGGAACAATTATGGCTGCAAAAAGAAAGATAGGAACTGATCTTAATTACAAAATTCACGGAAAAAATTATACCCCTCAGCAAATATCATCTTTCATATTGCAAAAAATTAAAAGAGATGCAGAGGCTTTTTTAGGCGAAGATATAAAAAAAGTTGTTATTACAGTTCCTGCATATTTTAATGACAATCAAAGAACAGCTACAAAAGACGCTGGAAAAATAGCTGGATTAGATGTTGTAAGATTGGTTAATGAACCAACAGCAGCTGCAATGGCTTATGGATTAGACAAAGAAGGGGAGCATAAAATTCTTGTTTTTGATTTAGGTGGTGGAACATTAGATGTCACAATAATGGAATTTGGAGATGGAACATTTACAGTATTATCAACTTCTGGAGACACGCAATTAGGCGGAACAGATATGGATAATGCAATAATAAAATGGATTTTTGAAGAGTTCAAGAAACAAGAAGGAATTAATTTAGAGGATGACAAAGTAGCATTTCAAAGAGTAAGGGAAAGCGCTGAAAAAGCAAAAATTGAATTATCAACTGTAATTGAAACAGAAATTAATCTTCCCTATATTACAGCAACAAATCAAGGACCAAAGCATTTAAATTTAAAATTAACAAGATCAAAATTAGAACAATTAGTTGATCCAATAATTAAAAAATGCATACATCCTGTTGAGCAGGCATTAAAAGATTCTAATTTAACAAAAAATGACATTAAAAAAATAATTCTTGTCGGTGGTCCAACTAGAATGCCGATTATACAAAGATTTATTGAAGATAATATCGGCAAAAAGGTTGAGCGTGGCATTGATCCAATGGAATGTGTTGCAGTTGGCGCTTCTATACAAGGAGGAATATTAGCAGGAGATATAAAAGATTTAGTTTTATTGGATGTTACTCCATTAACATTAGGGATAGAAACACTTGGAAGCGTAATGACTCCATTAATTGAAAGAAATACAACTATTCCAACGAAAAAATCTCAAGTATTTTCAACAGCAGCTGATTCTCAAACAGCAGTTACAATTCATGCATTACAGGGAGAAAGGCCATTAGCAAAAGATAATACAAGTTTAGGGCAATTTAATTTAGTAGGAATACCTCCTGCACCAAGAGGAATTCCGCAAATAGAAGTTACGTTTGATATTGATGCTTCTGGAATAATAAATGTTTCTGCAAAAGACTTAGGCACAGGAAAAGAGCAGAAAATGACAATAACAGCTTCAACTAAATTAAGCAAAGAGGAAATTGAAAAAATGATGAAGGAAGCTAAGGAGCATGAAGAAGAAGACAAGAAAAGAAAAGAAGAAATTGAAGTTAGGAATAATTTAGATTCATTAATTTACACAACTGAAAAAACAATAAGTGATTTAGGAGATAAATTAAATAAAGATCACAAAGACAAAATTGAAAGCACATTAAAAGAAGCAAAAGAAGCTTTGGAAAGCGATGACTTAAATAAAATAAAGAAAGAAACAGAAAAATTGCAGAAAGTACTGCAAGAAGCTGGATCTTCAATTTACCAGGATGCAATGAACAAGCAGCAGGAAAACAAGGAAGAGAAGAAAGATGACAATGTTGTAGATGCTGACTTTAAAGTTGAAGATGAAAAATAATTTTCCTTTTTTTTTAGATAAAAATATAAATATAATATTTAAGATAAAATCATGGCAAAAAAAGATTATTATGAGATTTTAGGGATAAATAAAAACGCTTCTCAAGATGAAATCAAGAAAGCATTCAGAAATCTAGCCAAGAAATATCACCCAGATATTAACAAAGATAAGAATGCAGAAGAAAAATTTAAAGAAGCAAACGAAGCTTTTCAAGTTTTGAGTGATGATAAAAAAAGATCCCAGTATGATCAATTCGGCCATAATGCATTTAGGCCAGAAGATTTCCAAGGATTTAGGGATTTTAATTTTGATGACTTATTCAGAAATTTTGGATTTGAGGATTTATTTGAAGGATTTGGTTTTAATGAAAAACAGAAAAAGAAAAAGGGTCAAGATATAAGGTATGATTTGGAAATTTCTTTGGAAGATGCTTTTAACGGCATAAACAAAAAAATAGAAATTGAAAGTTTTGCTATATGTGATAAATGCAATGGAACAGGTTCAAAGCACGGGCATGTGAAAAAATGCGATGAATGCGATGGAAAAGGCGAAGTAAGAAGAATACAAAGAATTGCATTTGCGCAAATTGTAAATATTGTAACGTGCAGAAAATGCCACGGGCAAGGAGAAATTTCGACAAGAGATTGCAGTAGCTGCGATGGGGAAGGAAAAATAGCAAAGTTAAAGAAAATAGACATTAAAATTCCAAAAGGCATAGATAATGAACAATATTTGAGAGTTTCTAACGAAGGTTATTTAAGCGAGAATAATATTCCTGGTGATTTATTTGTTGTTGTTCATATTAAAGATCATGAAATATTTGAAAGAAATAAAGAAAATTTATACTGCAAAACAGTAATTGATTTAGGTACAGCAATAATCGGAGGAGAGATAGAAGTTCCAACTATAACGGGAAAGGCAAAATTAAAAATACCAGAAGGAACTCAAAGCCACACTATATTTAGATTAAAAGGGCAGGGAATGCATTTTCTTGAATCAAATAAAAGAGGAGATCAATTAGTAAATATAATTATTAAAATTCCAGAAAAATTAAATAAAAAACAAAATGAATTATTAAAAGAAATTTTTCATGAGCATAAGATTGAAACTAAAAAAGGTTTCTTTGAAAAGTTTAAAGAAATTTTTGATTAATTTTCAAAAAACTCATTAATATATTTTAAAGGTTCTTTCGTAACTATAAAATCCTTATTCTTTGGAAAGCAATTAAAATAACTTGGCCAAGTATATCTCTCATCTAAAAAAACAATTATTCCTTTGTCATTTTCGCTTCTAATGCATCTTCCCGCATTTTGCAATGTTTTAATGATAGCAGGATAAATATAACCGTATTCAACCCCTTTGTTAAATTTTTTATCATAATATTTTATTAATTCTTGGGTCTCTAAATCTTTTTTTCCCAATGGAATCCCAACAACAATAACACATTTTAATAAATCTCCAATTAAATCAATTCCTTCTCCAAAACTAGCAGAACTCACAGCCAACAAAACACTCCCAACTTTAGAATAGCTTTTAAATTCATCAATTAATTCTTCCTTTTCATTTTTATTAAATTCTCTTTCTTCAATAAATATTTTTTTATTGCAGCTATTTTTAATTTCATTGTAAATAATATTCATCAAGTCATAGCTTGGAAAAAATATGATTGAATTTCCAGGAACTTTGTTTACCATATTAGAGCATTCTTTTGCAATTCTTTCATATGTGAATTTATTTCTTAAGGTAAATTTTGTTGTTGCATTAGGCACAATTAAATTAAGATGATTTTCTTTTGGGAAATTACTTTTATATTCAACTAATTTGCAATTATTAAATCCAAGAATATCTTTGTACATTGAAACAGGGTTTAAAGTTCCAGACATGCAAACAATTAAATGAGAATTATCAATCAAAGGCTTCGTTATAAAACTTGGATCAAGACATTTATAATTCAAATTTATAATTATATTTCCTTTTGAATAAGTTTTGTTTAATATTCTTGCAAAACCTTCATCTTTTCCAAGCCAATTCATCAAAAATATCTTAATGGAATTTATGAAGCTTCTTTTTTGATCTACTAAAACCATCGCGGAATAAAATTCCAGCATATTTATCAATTCTGAATAATCCTCAAATTTATTTGAAAATTCTTCTTTTTTTATTAATTTTTCATCATTCAAATCTTTGGCAATATCAAATAAAATTTTGTTTAGTTTATTTAATTGTTCTATAACTTGAATTGGAAAATTAAATCTTTTTGCTTCTTTTACTGATAGATCAACTAAATATGTTGACAAATTCAAGCTTAATAATTCTCTTGCTTTTTTTTCAATATTATGGGCTTCATCAAAAACAATAATTAAATCTTTTAATTCTTTGTTTATTTTTTTAAGAATATGCTCCCTTATATTTGAATCTAAAATATGCAAATAATCCAAGATGACTACATTGGCATTTTTTCCAATTTCAGATGTAACCTCATAAGGGCAGAATTTATTATTTGAGCATAGGTTAATTACCTTATCAACATCCAAAGGCAACTTATTTTTAATGTCATCCATAAATATTTTTGAATCAACATTATTGTGAAATTTTTCATAAAATTCGCATGTGCGATTTTCAACAAGATTATTGCAGAAATTATAGAATTCAGAATTTTCCATAGAATCAACATTATTTTGCAAACACATATGTTTTTTTCCTATAAAATCAGCCACGATTAAATTAATATGGTGCTTTTCCTTTATTGATTTTAATGTTTCTATAACTATTTTATGCTGGCTGTGTTTTGGGGTTAAAAATAATATTGTTAATTTTTTTTCAACAGCATATTTCAATAATGGAGCGAGAACGCCAGCTGTCTTACCAATGCCGGTTGGAACATGCGCTATCAAGTTTTTTTTTGAATTCAAGCATTCTAAGATATCATTTATAAAAGAATCTTGGACTTTTCTTATAGTCTCGTAAGGAAAATAAATTTCTTTCATGTAATTGATTAAAATTATTTATTTATAAGATTAATTAAATTTAAATATTAATTATGTTTTATAATATTATGATAGAAAAAGTTAAAAATGATGTTTTAAACGTAATAAAAGAAATTTTAGCAGCAATAAAAGAAAATAACAGCGTAAAACTAGATAATTTAAGCAACCAGACAGTTCATTCCTCAAGCATATTTCAGGATGAAAATGCAATAACAATTGCTGTTGTTTCTTATTCATTAAGCAAGATATTTGAAAGATATAGGTATAAACAGTATAAGGACTGGAATATTTTTTATGAAACATCTATAAATAACTTAAATAAAGCCAAAGAAAACTTAGAAAAAAATAATATTAAGGAATATGAAATTTCGATTAAAAATATTTTAAATGTAATTGATAAATTATCAAGCAATTTAAAAAAATATGTAAAGGAAGTCATAGAAAAAGCGCAAATTGTCAAAGGCTCTAGATTATATGAGCACGGCATTTCAATAGGAAGAACTTCAGAATTATTAGGAATAAGCAAATGGGAGTTAATGGATTACGCTGGAAAGACAGGGATTCCTGATATGGAAGAGAACAAATCATTTCCAATCGATAAAAGAATAAAATTTGCAAGGGGTTTGTTCCTATGAAAGCATTAGTCTTTGATTCAAGCAGCATAATAAGCATAACAACAAATAACTTGCTTAATGTATTGACAAATCTAAAAAAACATTATAATGGGGATTTTCTTATTGGAAATGAAGTTTTAAGAGAAATAATAGATGCTCCCTTAAAAACGAGAAGATTTAAATTAGAAGCTTTTCAACTGGCGAATTATATCTCTCAAGGCAGCTTTAAATTATTCAAGCAGGATTTAGAAAACAAAACAAATTATTTAATGACCTTGGCAAATAATATTTTTCAAGTAGATAATCATAATATTATTATAGTGCAAAAAGCAGAGGTTGAAGCCTTGGCATTAACTTTAGCAATAAATGCAGAAGCTTTAGTGATAGATGAAAGAACAACAAGATTATTGATTGAAGATGCAATTAAATTAAAAACATTATTGGAAAATAAGCTGCATACTAAGATAATGCTCAATAGGGCTAATTTAAATTATTTCAAGAAAGAAACTAAAAATGTAAAAGTATTAAGAAGCTCTGAATTGATGATTATTGCTTATGAACTTGGATTGTTTAAAGATTATGAAATAAGCAGGAAATTAATTCATGAGAATTTCAAGATGGAATTATTGGATGGAATTTTATGGGGCTTGAGATTAAAAGGATGTGCAATTTCAACGGATGAAATAAATGAACTGTTAAGAATTGAAAGGGCAAGATGAGAGAATTTTTATTAAGATCATTAAAAGGCTATACAAGTCCTGATTTTGATTTGGAAAATTTAGTTGAAGCAGGAAGATTAGATTTGGTTACAAGATGCATCTCAAGCGCCTTATGGCTAGCAAAAGGATTAAGACAAGACACAATAATTCATGTTAATTTAGAAGGACCAAAGCTACCCCCAAAATTAATTTCTTTTCATGGAGCAAAATTAAAAGGATTTTGTTTTGATGAAAAAGGGATTGCAAAATTTATTAAATTTGCTTTGGAAAAAGGCGAAAATTTGAAGTTAAATGAATTTTTAGAAGTTTATCCCGGGATTGTTGTAGCAAAGAAAAGTTTTGAGCAGTTAATAAAGGAAAAATCAAATTATCAGATAATTTACCTTCATAATAAAGGGAAAAATATAAAAGAATTTGAATTCAAGGAAAATATTTTATTTGTTTTTGGGGACTATATTGGAATGCCTAAAAAAACTGAATTTTTTTTGAAAAGATATAATGCAGAAAAAGTTTCTCTTGGAAAAATTGAGTATCATGCTTCTCATTGCATTGTAATTGTAAATAATGAATTAGACATGAGAGCTTATTAAAAAGCAATTTATTTAAACTCTTAAAAATTAATTTCTTTATAGGGTCCTTAGTTCAATGGCAGAATTTCGGTCTCCAGAACCGACGATAGGGGTTCGAATCCCTTAGGGCCCATTTTAAATTTCTTTTTTAATATTATTCTAATTAAGATAAATAATTTGTTTATAAATCTTTGATTAATGTAGCCTTTCTAAAATAGTAACTTAAACGAAACCTTTATAAAGTAGTAATTTTATTAAGTTTTTAATGATTTGGAGGTTAAAACAAAATGAATAAAATAGAAAAAGCATTGCTTACAATTTTTACAGTCGGAGAGTTAGCACAATTTTTAGGATGTTCCACAAATGAAATTGTTTCAAGATCAAGAAATATAAGTTTAGAAGGAAAAAATCAAAGAGGAAAAACTGAATTGTTTCCAATAAGTTGGAAGGGGGATGCAAATTATTCTGATAAATTTAAATTACTGCCAAATGAAAATACATTAGATGTTATTGAAATCAAAGGAAATGTGGAATCTAAATTAAAGGCAGAAGTAATTTATAATGATACAACTTTTGTTCCAGCAGACACAATTTTTTCAGAAAATGACACAATTCCAACAATAACTCAAGCAAGCGACAATGTCTATGAAAATAAAAAAACAATTGACGCATATTTAAAAAGAATTCCATTGAAAGATGCCTTAAAAAAATATCTTGAAACAAATACAAAATTAAAAAACAAATCAGAAAAAAATAGATTTTTATCAAAAGAAGTTCCTGAGTCATTGTCTTTCAACAAAATTTATGGATTTAAAGAAGAATTTGATCAATTAAATGATGGAATTTACGGATTTAGATACATTGCGGCAAATAATAAAGATTCTTTAACAGGAATATTTGTTGTAGATAAAGGAAAAATTGATAGCTTATATGAAGCAAATAAAGTTGAAAAGAAAGACAAAAAAAAGAAGCAAAAAACTTTGGAAACAAAAATAGACACAAGCAAAACAAATAATAGCATTGATTTAGGAATTGGATATGAAATTAAAGAAATTGATTTAGGAAATTTAACAGGAAGATATAACATAGGAAACCTAATCCTTGGATTAGAATTGGGTTATGGAGAAAATACAAAAAAATATCCCGACAGAATAATATTAACTCCAAAAGATCCAATTACAGGATTTATTGGAAATGGAATATCCAGAAAATCAGAAGAAATAATAAATAGTTATATTGGATTAGAGACAGGGTATAATATTGGAAATGTATCATTTATTCTTGGTCCTGGATTAGAGTCAAGCAAATTAAGAAAGACAGAAGAAGTTCAAGAATACTTGATAAATAATTTAAATAATATTGTTGCTTATAATAAAAATGGCTCAATTAAGACAGATATAGAAGATAAATTTAGAATTAATACTGGCCTGGATTTAAATCTTAAAAATTTCAAATTAGGATTTAGAGTAAAACCAGGAAAAGATTATTCATTGGGATTTAAAGTGTTTTACAATTTTTAAAATGAAAACCTTAAAATTATTATTAATAATTGCATTATCTTTGGTATTTGTTAATCCAGTTAATGCTATAACTGTCTATGGGGAATTTCAAAATCATTTAGATAATATTAATATAAATGACAATGAAGAAGTTTATTTTGATTATTCATTATTTTCAATGAATCCCCCAATAAGTTACAGCATAAAAATGTATGATTCTAATACAAATTTAATCAAGATATTTAGCGAAGGGAATTCAAATGAAAATTTAATTTCAAATAGAAAATATATTAGGAAAATAGATTATATTAATCATGGAACATATAATATTGTGATTCAAGGAAATGATTTATTAAATTCGCAATCAAAAACATTAACATTAAAAGTTAATCAAATTCAACCAATTAATCATGCTCCAATATTAAATTCAATTGGAGATAAGCAAGTTAATGAAGGAGATTTATTGCAATTTACTATAAACGCTTTTGATGAAGATAATAATAGAATATTTTTAAGCGCAGAAAATTTACCGAATAATGCTCATTTTACAGATAACAATGATGGAACTGGAACATTTTCTTGGAATACTAATTTTAATGATCAGGGAGATTATAATGTAAAATTTATTGCAAGTGATAATAACTTGCAAGATTTTGAAATTATTAAAATTACAGTTATAGATATTCCTCAAAATAATATTCCAACTTTGAATATTATATCCCCTTCAGAAAACGAAGTTATTTCTGGAATTTACAAGGTAAAATGGTTCGCAACAGACAATGATCAAGATGATAATAATTTAGATGTAAAAATAGAATACGCTTATAATGGTTATAATTTTATTATTTTAGAAGATTTAGAAAATAACAATGACGGAATATTTAATTGGGATACAAGAAGTTTAACCGACGCTAATGATTACAAATTAAAAATAACTGTAAAGGATGATCAAAATAATATTGCAATAAAAGAAGTTAATTTTGCTATAGATAATTTATTCAGCCCAAATATTAATATAATAAGTCCTAGAGAAAATGAGGTTATTTCTGGAAAATATGATATAAAATGGATTGCAACAGATATTGATGATAATAACTTAGATGTTAAAATAGAGTATAGATTAGTTCCACCAAATGGTTTATTCAACTTCATTACAAACTTATTTAATAGCTGGATAACTTTAGAAGATTTAAAAGATAATAACGATGGAATCTTTACTTTGGATACAAGAAGTTTAAGGAATAGAGAATATCAATTAAGAATAATTGTCAAAGATAATGATGAAAACACAGCTACAGGATTTGTTAATTCTTTTAACATATATAATATTATAGTAATACAGAATAATGACCCGATAATTACAAGCAATCCTGTTTTGTCTGGAAAAGTTGATAGATTGTACACTTATGATGTTGATGCTTTTGACATTGATAATGATAAATTAACTTATTTATTAAAGATAAGCCCAAAAGGAATGAGTATAAATAAAGACAATGGATTAATTTCTTGGGTTCCAAATAAAGAAGGGAATTACAATGTTGTTGTAAGAGTTTTTGACAGCAAAAATGGATTTGCTCAGCAATCATTTACAATTAATGTTAAAAAAGAAACAATAGAAGAGGAGATTAGCAATCACGAATATAAAATAGACAATGTAATATTAAAGAAAAATAAAAATGATTTGAATGTTTTTGTTAATATTAACAATAAAGGGAATAATAAAGAAAAAATAAAACTAGTTGTAACAGATATAATTACAGGAAAAAGTGTTGCTGAATATATTAAATTAGATGTAAATGAAGGAACTTGGAAAATAATAACATTGAATAATATCAATAAAGGAAGGCACGTTATAAAAGTTGAAGCGATTAGCAAAGCTTTTAAAGATACAAAATATGGTTATATTTACTAATAAATTTGTTACCGAAAGGTTTATAAACAAGTTAATAACTATAAAATAACAACATATTTTGATAAGATTATAATCAAAATAAATTCAAGGGGGTTAAAAAAATGAAAAAGTTACTAAATGTTTTAGTATTTTTGTTAGTTGCAACATTGTTCGCAACAAGCGCTAGTGCCGCAGGAAACTATGTCTTTGAAGATATAGAAGTTAATGGTGTAGATATTGGAAATGAACCAATTATATACATTGAAAGAGGCGAAAATGTAGATATAAGAGTTGAATTATATCAAAATTTTAGGGATGATTCAGTTCCACCAAATATACCTCAATACTTTGATATGGGAAATGTTAAAGTAAAAGCATGGATTGGGGGATATGAATATGGAGATATTGAATATATAACAAATATATTTGATATGGACAAGAGTATATTCTTAGAATGGGATCCAAATAATAACAATCCGATAGAAACGCATATAAAATATGTTAAAAATTTGGTTCTTAAAATTCCAGAAGATATAAATCCAACGGAGGATTACATATTACATGTAGAAGTATATAACAAAGATAATACTCTTCAGAAAGAAATTGATTTAAGGATTAATGAACAAAGACATAACTTAAACTTTGTTGATGTTATCTTCAATCCTGGATTAAGTGTAAGAAGCGATCAACCATTGTTTGTTACAACCAGAATTGAAAATCTTGGAGAAAAGAAAGAAGAAGATATTAGAGTTTCTGTAAGTATTCCAGAATTAGGAATTTCACAAAGATCATTCATCAATGAATTAACACCAACTGATAATTCAGATGATGAAGAAAGTTCAGAATCAACTGAAGCATTATTCCTTGATTTAGACAATGTAAAAGCAGGAATATATAATTTAGTTGTAAAAGCTGAATACAACAGAGGACACAGTTCAATAGAAAAAACATTCCAATTAACAGTTAAAGAATCTAAAGCTGTAAGTCAACCTAGAGAATCATTCATAGTTGATGTTACTGAAAAAGTAAAAGATGTTGAAGCTGGAGAGGGAGTTGTTTACAAAGTTTCATTAGCTAACTTAGGCAGTGAAGCAAGAACATTAACATTAGAAGTTGCTGGTGTTGATGCTTGGGGCAATGCAAGAAGCGATCCAAGTTCAATTACTGTTGAAAAAGACTCAAGCAGAGAAGCTTTTGTGTATATAAATGCAAAAGAAAATGCTGAATCTGGAAACAAAATGTTTACAGTAAGAGTCAAAGATGGAAACACAGTATTGAAAGAAGTTCAATTGCAAGCTAATGTTAAGGGAAACAAAATAACTCAATTAACAGGGGATACAAGCAAAAGCTTAAGAACTGGTTTGGAAATAGGTTTCGTTATCTTATTAATAATTCTAGTAATCTTAGGAATTGTTTTAGCAATTAACAAGATGAAAGGAAAAGATGACTCAGAACAAACTTATTACTAAGTTTTTTCTTTTTTTATTTATTTTTTAAAATTTTTATTTAAAAGTAAGTTATAAAGAGTTTTCTATTTTTTAATTTATCAAGATTTAAATATGGAAAATATGAATGATATAATAAGTTTAATAACTCTAATGATTTTATTGCTTCAATTTGCTTAGAGTTTCCAAATTCTAATTTTCCTTTCAAAATTTCTAAACACTCATCTAATTTTAACACATTTTCGGAAGGTGTTCTTACTATAACATCTGTTATATCTTTGGTTTCTGAAGAGATATCCTCATAACAATAACCTTTAGAAAGAAAATAATCAATTCCTTTAAAAATTTCTTCTCTTTTATAAATTTTATAAAATTCAACTTTACTCATTGATTTATGTTTTCTTATATCTTTTTAAATCTTTCTGAATTACTATTTTTATGAATAAATATGTTAATTGGATAATTGTAATTATTTATATGGGACTTATTTATTACTTATCATCCCTGTCAAATCCTCTTGAGCAGGTAATTCCTAAGAGGGCATTTTTTTATTTTAATTTTAAGTATTTTATCTATCATATAATTGAATATGTGATTTTGAGCTTATTTTTGTATAGAGCTTTATTGAATTATAAAAATCCTAAAACATTGGCAATTTTAATTGCAACATTGTATGCAATTACAGATGAAATACATCAATATTTTGTTCCTGGAAGAATTTCAAGTGTTTTTGATATAGCAATTGATTTTTTTGGGGCTGTGGCAATGCAGTGCATAATTAACATCTATGATTGGATTAAGGAAAAATAGAAAACAAAGAAAACTTGTTGCAGTTGACACAGTTGAAAATGAAGGATATGAGGCTTATAAACAAAATACTAATGAAGTTTTGCCCACTTCAGCTTACCTTCGGAACTACTTTGAACAACCAAAAAGTATTTATATAAGCTATACTTTTCAAAAGTAGATAAGAGGGGGTTTAACTAATGAATAACAAAAAAGGTGTAATATTATTATTTATATTTTTAATCTCGATTAATTTAGTTAATGCATTTGATTTAAGCTCAAATGAATTAGAAAAGAGCGTTTGCCCAAGTTCTACAATATTATTAAATGCAAATGTTTTTGGCACAGGAAGTTTTAATATTAATTTAGAAGGAAGTGCTTCTAAATGGGCAACAGTTTTTCCTCAAGGTTTTACATTAAACAATGAATTAAAGATAATTTATATTTATGTTACACCAAAATTTAGCACAAATCCGGGTTTATACAACTTAGATTTGATTGTCAATGGAAATAATGAAATAAAAAAATTAAATTACAAGATAAATGTTCCTGATTGTCATAATTTAGAAATTACAGGCGATAAAACAAAAAATGTCTGTGGTTGTAATTCTGAAACATACGAATTTACAATATCAAATAACGGAATTTACCAAGAATCCTATAAAATTGAGGTTAATGGAAAAGCAAGCCCATGGATAAAATTAAGCGAAAATGTTATTTCATTAAATCCATCGCAAAATAAATTGATTTATGCTTTTTTAAATGCCCCTTGCGGGAGCGATTTTGGCGAAAATAAATTTACAATAACAGTTAGATCATTAACTAGCAATTCAGTTGCTAGTTTTGATTCTAATGTTATAGTAAATAGTTGTTTTGATTTTAGCGCAAAAATAGATAAAGAATTTTTGAATATGTGCGAGCATACTTCTGAGATAATACCAATTAGCATAGATAATTTAGCTAACTTAGACAATGATTTTGATTTAAAGATAACTGGACCTGCATGGGCTAATCTAGCTTTAACTAAATTAAATTTATCTTCAAAAAGTTCTGGAATTGTAAATTTAATGCTAAGTCCAGACTATAAAGTTGAAGGCGACTTTGATATTGATGTTAATATCAAAAGCAAACAAAGCAAAATTAACAATGACATTAAAATTAAAGTTAATGTCAGAAAATGCAATGATATCTCATTAGAATTATTAACAAAAGAAGATAAAATATGTTTAGGGAGAAAAAAATCATATGAATTAAATGTCAAAAATACAGGAGAATTTCAAAAAGATTTTAGGATAGAAAGCAATCAGGGATTTGTCAAAATAGAAAACTCGATATTTAATTTAAAACAAAATGAAAACAAAAAAATTGAATTTGAAATTATTCCAGGAGAAAATTTAACATCACAAAAATATAAAATTGATTTTAATGTAGCTGCTTTAGATTCAAGCAAAGTTAATGCCCAAGATTTATTTAATTTAGAGATTATAGGGAAGGAGCAATGCTATAAGCCGGAAGTCACTGTAAATAATGTTGAGGTTAATGTTGATTCTTCTGCAACATCACAGATTATAATAAAAAATGTTGGAGCAGAAGAAGCAATTTATGAATTAGGATTAAGCGGAAATGCAAATACTTTCTCTCAATTAAACCCAAGTACAATAACAATAGAGCCTGGAAAAACTGAAATTTTATATTTGTATATTTCTCCACAATACAATGTAAAACCAGGAGATTATAAAGCAAATATTTTCCTGAATGTGAAAAATATTGGAGTATTGGAAAGCAAGACAATTAATATTAAAGTTAATCCGCCTGGAGAAGAAATAAAATTAATAGAGGAAAATAAAACAATTGGTTTATGGGAAAAATTTCTTAATTTCTTCAAAATGGAGCCAATAAATCAAACTCAAGAAAAAATAATTGATTTAGACAGAGAAAATACAATAAATGAAGATATAAAATTTAATTTTAAAAATGAAATTCACTCTTTAATTATAAAAGAGGTGAAAAATGACAGCGTAATATTAAAAATAGAATCTAATGAGATAATTCTTCCATTAAAGTTAAATCAGACAAAGGGTGTTGATTTGAATAATGATACAAAAACTGATCTAGTAATAAAATTAGAAGATATAAAAGACAATAAGCCAATAATTAAGATTATTAAAATTGAAGAAAAACAAGAAGAAAATAAGCAATTTTTAAAATTAAAAAATTTATTGTATAAATACAGATTTACAATATTAATAAGCATATTGATAATTATTGGGGCAATAATATTATTTACAACAAAATCCCATAAGAAATTAATTGATTTTTTAGAAGAAGATGATAATAAAAAAGAAGAACCGATAAAAATAGGGAGATATATTTTATCAGCAGTTGTTTTGATAGCTTTATTCTGGTATTTCAAGAATAATAATTTTGATAAAATATTAAATTATTTAAATGTTTATAAATTTTATATAATAATGGGTTTGGTTATTTTAATATTCTTGATATTAATTATAAATTATTGGAAAGAAATTGTTGACTTTTTTGAAGAAGATATTGAAGAAGAAAAGCCGAAGAAGAAAAAATTATAATAATATAAAATATATTTTCAACCACAATAATATATATATATACATTATTATTGTAATACTTTTAGGTGATATGATTGAATAAAAAAATAATTTATCTAATCTTATTTTTTGTTACAGCTTTATTTATAATAAATTCTTGCAAAGAAACAAATGTTGTTGGTATTATAGATGAAGAAAGTGGAAATGAGGAGAATTATTATACACTGAATGTTAGTAAGCAAGGAACTGGTTCTGGATTAATAAAAAGTTATCCTAAAGGAATTAATTGTGGTGAAATGTGTAGTAATTTATTTTTAAATAATACCTATGTGAAATTAACTGCTATAGGAATCTCAAGTAGTACCCATAATAGTTCATTTTACAAATGGTCTGGAGCATGTACTGGAAACAAGACATGCGCTTTAAAAATGAATTCAGATAAACAAGCTATAGCTGTATTTAACATTATCAATACAACAATTGCAAATTATAATTTAAATGTAAATGTCTTTGGAAATGGTACTGGATATGTTACAAGCAGTCCAATCGGAATCAATTGTGGAACTTATGGAACTGGTTTATTGAATTGCAGTAAAAATTATGTTAATAACACCCATGTGAAATTAATTGCTATAGGAATCTCAAATAGTACCCATAATAGTTCATTTTACAAATGGTCTGGAGCATGTACTGGATATTACAATTCATTTTGTACAATAAACATAAATTCCAACAAAAATGTGATTGCTGAATTTTATTCAAGAAAATTATAATTTTAATCCAATAACTTTGCTTATTCCGTCTTGCATACTAACACCATAAATTTGATTAGCCTCTGTAATTATATTATCGTTATGGCTTATCATAATATATTGCGCTTTTTTTGAGTATTCAGCAACTAATTTTGATAATTTCTCTGAATTTGCCTTATCTAATGCTGCATCTACTTCATCCAGCATGTAAAATGAAGCTGGTTGCAGTTCCTGTATTGCAAATATAAATGCCAATGCTGTCATTGTCTTCTCCCCTCCACTTAAACTCTTAATATCCAAATATTTATTATTTGAAATCTTTACTTTAATGTCTAAACCCCCATTAAACGGATTGTTAATATCTTCCAATTCCAAGAACGCCATCCCTTTACTTGATAAGCTGGCAAATATTCTTTTGAAATTATCATTTATCTCATTTAAAGTTCTCATAAACAATTCTTTTTTTCTTGACTCAATCTCGCTCATTAAATTAAATACATCCTGTTTTTCCAAGTTAAGCTTGTCTTTCTTCTCTAATAATCTTCCATATTCCTCTTCTATTTCCTCATAAACTTCAAGTGCTCTTAAATTGACATTTCCCAAAGATTCAAGCTCATATTGTGCTTTTTTGGCATTTTCGAATAATTCCTGCAAATTGGTTGTTTTTTTGATTTCCTCATTTTTATATTCTTCAAATTCTTTTGATAATCCTTCTAATTCAGCAATTGTCCTAGCCCTTTGCAACATTATGTTGTTAATCCCTTGTTCTACTCCCCTGATATTCTCTTCAAGCTTAATCAAAGAAATTTCCTTATTTTGAATTAATTCATTTATTTTATCTCTCTTTAAATTCAAGTCTTGAAATTCTTCATAAAATTTCTTCTGAAGCTTCTCCTGTTCTTCTTTTAAAACATTATTTTTCTTGACATTATCTTTGAGATTTTTAATTTCATTTTCAAAATCCAATAATTCCTTGTCTTGCTCTTTTAAAATAATAAATGTTCTTTCCCTTTCATTAATTAACATTTTTTCCTGGTTGATAATATTTTTAATTTCATTTTCCAATTTAAACAAGTTTTCCAATCCTGAAGTTGATTTTCTTCTAAATCCGCCAATCATTGCTCCGCTTAATTCAATTAAATCACCTTCTAATGTCACCATTCTTACTCTTCCAATTCCAACTCTTCTTGCAATTTCTATATTGTCTACAACCAATGTATTTCCATAAATATGCAAGAAAGCATTTTTAAATTGAGGATTAAACTTGATTAAATCTATTGCTAAACCGTGAATTCCCTGTATTTTTAACAATGGCTTTAATTCATCCTTCAATAAATTTGGCCTTATCTTGTTTAAAGGAAGGAAAATAGCTGTTCCAACTTTATTTTTTCTTAAATGATTTATGCATTCTTCCGCTACATTATCTTCTTCAACAACTATTGAGTAATATTTGTTCCCTGCACAGACTTCCAACGCCATTTCATATCTAGAATCTGTTTTTCCAAGAGTTTCAATTGTTCCGTATATTCCGTCTAAGTTTAATTCTTTTATTTTCTGAATAACATAATCTTGTAAATTTTTTTCATGAACTTCATCTTGTTTTGGCTTGTTCTTCTCAAGAATTATCTTTTTCCTTTCAAATTCCTTTTTTTCTTTTTCAAACTCGTTTATTTTATAATTAATATCATTCAAATTCTTGTTCAATGTTTCTTTTCTATTTCTAATTTTAATTATTTCATTTTGCAAGAAATCCAATCTAGTTGTGCTTTTTGTCAATTCTGTCTTAATATCTTCCAAAGCCCGATGAATATCTATCTGGTCTTTCCCACCTCTAGAAACTAATTCCTGGTTTAATGATTTAACTTCATTTCTTTTGTCTTCAATTTCTTTTTTTATATTATTTATCTCTTCCTGAACTTTATTTTTTCTGGAATTTTCCTTTTCTATATCATTGTCAATTTTTTCTTTTTCCTTATTTTTTTCATTTAATAAAACATGAAGATAAGTTGCCCTATTTTCCCTTATTAGCTTTTGGAGTTCTTTGTATTTATTTGCCTGATCCCTATCTTTTTTTAATTCTCTTAAATGAGCACTTCTCTCTGTTAAAATAATATCTGCTTCCTTTAATTTTTCCTCGACTTTTTGCAATTCCAGCATCGCTTTATGCTTTTTATCTTCGTAAATAGAAATTCCGGAAACTTCTTCTATTATCTCTCTTCTGTCTTCTTGGCGCATTTCCATAAATTTTACTATATCTCCCTGCAAAATTATATTATGCCCGTCAGGGTCGATTTTTGCTCCAGCCAAACTATCCATTACTTGCTGTCTTGTTGAAGTCTCGTCATTAATTTTGTATATCGATTGGCCATTTTGTTTCACTAACCTCGTTATCTTAACTTCTTTTTCTTTTATTGGAAATTCATTTTTTTCATTGTCAAATACTATGCTTACTTCTGCCTGTTTTGCAGGAGAATTATTTTTCCCCCCATTATAAATCAAATTAGATGATTTTTCAGCTCTCATGCTTTTGGCACTTAATCTTCCAAGGACAAAACAAATACTTTCTGAAATATTCGACTTGCCGCTTCCATTTGGACCAATTATAGTAGAGAAATTTTCGTTAAATTCCAACTCAGTTAGCTTTGCAAATGATTTAAAACCGTGCAATCTCAATTTTTTTACTCTTGTCATTTGCTATTGCTATTAAAATTAAATATTTAAAACTTACTAAAATCCTTTTAATGTTTTCTGTGTTTTTTCGTCAATAATTTTTTTATATATAAATTAAAATTTTCATTTTTAAAATTTGTTTAATCTATTTTTAGTCTTTTTATAATTTCATTTAATACAATTTTCTTTTTCTCTTTTGATAAAATAAAAAGGGATTTTTTTATCATTTTTTCAGATATAGTGAAGATATAATTTATCTTTATGATGCTATCTTTTAAGGCCCCCTCTTTTTTAGATATTTTAATTCCTTCCATATCTAAATTGCTTGTAATTCCAATAACAACGATGTTTCCAAATTCTTCAAATAAAATTAAAGCAGGTCTTAGTTTTGTCTCAAATGTATCTGTAAACTGAACTTCGGCAAGAACAATTTCGCCAAATTCATGCATTCTCCCATGCCTCGTCTTCTTTATTGTTCCAAAGCTCCTTCATTTTAGTTTTTTGGATTTCATGCAAAAATTTATCGTATTGATCCCTCTTCTTTAATTCAATAAATATCTTAGTCATTTTAAATAAAAGTTCGTTATAGGTTTGCCTTGGATATTCTTTAGCTTTTTTTAATTCATTTATTACATTATCATTCAATTGTATAGTTGATATATTATTCATATATATTTAATTATTTAATAACTATATAAATCTTCTGTTTTTAAAATTCTCTTAAATTTTTCTGTGTTTTTTCGTCAATAATTTTTTTATATGTTGCCCAAGTTTTTCTTAATATTTCAGGATATTTGTTATAATTTTCCTTTAAAAATTTTACAGTGTAAGGATCTGAAGAGTACCCTGAACCAGTTTCACCATATTTTTTTTTTATTTTTTTTATTTCTTCCTCTCTTGCACATTTTGCCAAAATAGAACTCGCTGAACAAGAAGGATAATTCAAATCCGCTTTATGTTCAACAATTAATTCAATTTTTTTATTATTTAACAAATTTAATAAATACTCTTTATATTTTTCAATATTGACGCTTGGGCAGTCTATAAATGCTTTATCTGGCTTTAATTCATTGATAATCTCAGCGGTTTTATGGGCTTCCAGCCAATTTAGATTTAAACCTTCTTCTTTATTTACTGCTTTGTCTATTTCTTGAGGCTTAATTTGAATTATTTTATATTTCTTAGCTATTATTTTAATTTCTTTTTCTAATTCAAATCTTTTTTTATCTAATAATAATTTACTGTCCTTTACGCCAATTTCTTTTAATTTTTTTAAATCTTTTTCTTCAAATAAAGTTCCACAAATAAATAAAGAGCCGATGATAGGGCCTATTGGCTAAATCTTTCAGGATTTATCTGCCAGCCTCATCAACCCCTAGTATTAATGTCATATTACACAAATTCCTCCTTCATGATCAATAATTTGCCACTATTTGAAGTACTCTTTATTATTAAGTTTTTTTGGTTTTATTTCAACTTTGAAGTATTCTATCATTGATTTTATTGCATTCTCTTTAGTATGAAAGCTATTAATAATCTTATAAACTTCAACTATTTTATCTTGTTCTGAATTTAAATCTATTTGAATTTTTGCCATATAACACCTTATAATAAGGTATAACTTAGTAATATATAAATGTTTTGGTATTAAATTTACTAGATTATCAAATATAATTTATAAACTTTATTATCAAAAAATATATAAACTCGAGATAATCACTAATTTCAATGGTAGTGAGAATAAATAAACAGCAAAGAGTCGGTGTTTTTGTTGATGTGCAGAACATGTATTATTCTGCGAAGAATTTGTACAAAGCAAAAGTTAATTTTAAAGCTATACTTCAAGATGCGGTTAGAGGAAGAAATTTAATAAGAGCAATATCATATGTTGTTGAAGCACAAGAATTGAAAGAAAAAACATTTTTTGATGCTCTTGAAAATATAGGGTTTGAAATCAAGGCAAAGGAATTGCAGGTATTTTATGGAGGTATGAAAAAAGGAGATTGGGATATTGGAATTGCTATGGACTGCATTGAATTAGCTCCTAAGTTAGATACAATAATTTTAGTTTCTGGCGATGGAGATTATAAGGAATTAATTGAACATTTGCAAAAAGCAATGGGGTGCAGGGTTGAAGTTATTGCGTTTGGAAGAAGCGCCAGTTCTAAATTAAAAGATACTGCTGATGAGTTTATTGATTTAGACAGGAATTTTAAAAAATATTTATTATAAAAATTTTTATAGCGAGGGTTGGATTTGAATTCGTCGGTTATTTTACTAACCTCCAACGACCTTTGGGTTATGAGCCCAACGAACACTCCAAGTTGAACAGTAATTTAATTACTTCTGTTCTACCTCGCTATAAAGATGAAAACAAGATTAAACACTTTTAAACCTTTCTAATTGAAAATTTTTAATTTCCAAAACATTTAAAATGACTTTTAATCCCCTAAAATTGATGCCAAGGTCGCCTAACCTGGTATGGCACAGCACTGCTAATGCTGCGTCCGAAAGGACTTGTGGGTTCAAAAGAACTTTTCAGGGAAAACCCCGGAAAAGACTGAAAGTCCCACTCTTGGCGTTTTTTTAGAAAAGTTTATAACTTTATTTTAAATTTAAAAAAATATGGAAAAAGATAATATAAATTTTTTAATCTATAACCATGAAAATTATGTTTCAAAAACAGAATTAGATTCAAAGATAAAATATTTAGATGAACAATTTATAATTAATAACAAGGAAAAGGATCATTTCGATCATTCTCAATATTGGTGTGGATTAAGAGACATAAGCTCGCAGTTAAATTGGGTTTCTTTGCCTAATATGAATGGGGATATTTATGCTAAAAAAGTTGATTTGATTAATTTAATAAAAAAAGAGAAAAAGGCAAAATTAACTACTGGGATAAGCAAAGAATATTTGATGCATATGGAATTAGCATTTAATGATTTAGAAAATTTAATTTCTGTATAAAATCCCTGTAAAGAAATTTATCTGATCTAGCCTATATAATAAATACAAAAATGTTATGACTAATATTAATAATAACAATGACATTGTAACTTTAGCATAGAAATTCATCCTAAGCCACCTTCTGTTTTCTTTGGTAGCTTTTAAATTTTTTAATTGAAGCTCCTCACTAAAAGATATTCTGTACTTTTCTCCATCAGAATCTATCTTGTACAATTTCCCTTTTTCTTCAAAGTATTTAACATCACCCATAATTCTTAGTAATAGGAACTTATTTATAAAGATTGCTATTTTAAAATGGTTACATTAGATTACATAGATTTTTATAATAATTTAGATAAACATTAATATGATAATTGGATTAATAAGTTTTTTAGGGTTGATTATTGGTTATATCATAGCCCACAATACAAAAGAAGAGTTAAATTTAGGAAAAAAATATTTTGAATTATTTGCAGGTTTAATACTATTATCTTTAATTTTTTTATTGATAAAATTTGATTTATATTTTTTAATTGGAATAATTTTAGGAATAATGATTAATTATTTTATCAAAAAAATTTATTTGTTTTTAGGAATTAGTTTTTTGCTGAATAATTTATTATTAAGCTTTTTAATATTTATTTTCGGCTTATTTTATGGAACTTTAGATTACATTAAATTCAAAAAAATAAATTACAATGATATTTTAATTAATTTTATTTTATTTATTTTTCCTTTAATATTAATTAAATTAAATATTAATCTTCTAAAGGGGGTTTTAGTAGGAGGGATTTTAATTGAATTATCAAGAATTAATTCAGGATTTAAAAAATAAAAAAGAATTGAAAGATTTGGATGAAAATTTTATTTTATTAAGAGTTAAGGAATATTTAAAAGATAAAAGTGTTCCAGGTAATAAAAAAAGCAGAGAATATAAAAAAATATTCAAGGATTTAAGGAGAATTTTGAGAAAAAGCTACGGCATGTTTAGAAATCTAAATGAGAAAAGAGATTTAGAAATTTATAAAAAAATATTTTTTAAGATTAAGCCAAAAAAAATTCTTGATATTGGGTGCGGTTTAGATCCGTTGGAATATTCTAAATTAATTAAATGTAAAATTTATTGCTGTGATATCAGCCAAAATATCATAGATAAATTAAACAATTATTTTAAAAGTGAAAATATAAAAGGAAAGGCATTTATCTTTAATTTAATTGATGAGGATTTAGATAAATTACCGGAAGTAGAGCTATGCCTGATGTTAAAAGTTTTGGATTCCATTGAATTATTCAAGAGAAATTACACAAAAGAAATATTAAAAAGAATTAAAGCAAAATATTTTTTGATAAGTTTTGCTAAAAGAACATTAAGCAGCAAAAGAATAATTAAATCTTCCAGGTCTTGGCTAATAAGAATTTTAAAAGAATTAAATTACAATTATGAATTGTTTGATTATGAAAATGAAATCTATTTTTTAGTAAATGAAGGTTTGCATTAGCAACGCACATTTTTATTTAACAAGTAATTATAATTTCAGATTTTTTTAAATATTAGTTGGAAATTAATTTATTTTGAGATTTTTCCAGCATATCTAAAATCAGTTCTTGCTGTTATTTAATTTATCTTTATTTATAAAAAATTATTGCTTAAAGATAATTTTATATATTCTTAATATTTTTTAATAAAGAGGTGAATTATATGAGTGATGAGCCAAGCTATGATAAAAGAAAATCTAAACGTGATAAACAAATGAAAAGACGATTTAGAGTTTACAAAAAAGGCGGAAAAGAAAGGACAATGAATTATTAATTTATGAACTTAAATAATCTAAAAAATGATTTAAGCAATCTTGAAAATAAAGATAGATCTGTAATTTTATCAAGATAAACACTTTCACTTTTCGTTACATGCCTATGAATTAAAATTTTAATCCCTATAGAAAGTGCGGAAATCAATAAAAAAATTAGCCATAACATATTACTAATATTTTTGTTAATTTATAAGTTTAACCCATTAGCATTCTCGCATCAACAACTAATACATTTTTTTCATTAATAATTAATGGATTTATATCCAATTCAATTATGTTTTGGTGTTTTAAAACAATGTCATTAATTTTTAATAAACAATTAATAATTTGCTTGAAATTTTTCTCATCTTTTATAATCCCATAAATCTTAGTTTCTTTTATCATTTCAAGAGCATCATTTTCATTTATAGGAAGAATTCTCAGGCTAAAATCTTTTAATATTTCTGTAAAAATTCCCCCGCCACCAAATAATATTATATGTCCGAATGTATTATCTTTCTTTACCCCAATAATGATTTCTTTTCCAACAATCCAAGTATGAACTAAAATTCCTTCTAATTTTAATTTTTTTTGCTTGCTTATTTTTAGTAATTCATTATAATTTTTAACAATCTCTTCTTTATTATTAACTCTTCTTACACCATTTATCGAGCTTTTATGCAATGCTTGGTCTGAAATTATTTTTAATCCTAAAGGAAAATCATATTTTTTAGAAAATTCCAATGCTTCGTTTATATTTTTTGTTAATATGCTTGTATTAATCTTCAAATACTTGCTTAAAAACTTCTCTGCGTTATATTCATTGTAAATTTTCATAAAAGTAGACTTAATCTACCTCCTTTTTTTATATTTTTTAAAAGTTTAACAAATATTTAAATATATCTACTTCTTATAAAAATAGTAAAAAATGGACTTAAGCAAATTTTTCAAGGCAAAAAACATAGCAATTGTGGGGGTTTCAAAAGATCCTAAAAAAATCGGGCATGTTATTTTTCGCAATTTAATCGATGGAAGCTTTAGAGGAAACATTTTTTTAGTAAATCCAAATGCATATCAAATCTTAAATAAAAAAGTTTACAAAACATTAACAGATATCCAAGAAGAAATAGAATTAGCAGTTATTGCTGTTCCTGCTAAATTAATTTTGAATATTATAAAGGATTGCGGAAAAAAGAAAATAGAAAATGTTGTGATAATAAGTTCCGGTTTTAAGGAAATTGGAAATGAAAAATTAGAAGAAGAAGTTAAATTATTATTAAATAAATTTAATATAAAATGCATCGGTGTAAATTGCTTGGGATGTTATGATGCTTATACAAAACTTGATTCAATGTTCATTCCAAGGTACAGGTTAAAAAGGCCAAAACCAGGGGGAATTTCATTTATTTCTCAATCAGGAGCTGTAGGAAGCGCGATATTGGATTTAACGACAAACCAAAATTATGGAATTTCAAAATTTGTGAGTTATGGCAATGCAACTAATGTAGATGAAAGTGATATTTTAGAATATTTAGGAGAGGATAAAGAGACAAAAGTTATATGCATGTATTTAGAAGGTGTTAAAGATGGAAAAAGATTTCTTAAAGCTGCTAAAAAAGTATCTAAGATAAAACCAATCGTAGCAATAAAAGCAGGAATTACAGAAGAAGGAAATAAAGCTGTTATCTCTCATACAGGAACTTTAGCAGGAAATAGTGAAATATATTATTCCGCATTTAAACAATCTAACATTATTAAAGCTAATTCATTGGAAGAGATGTTTGATTTTGCAAGAATTTTGGAAAAAACAATTATTCCGAAAGGAAACAAAATACAGATTATTACAAATGGCGGAGGATATGGAATTTTAACTACAGACAATATTATTAAGAATAATTTAAGACTTGCTCAATTAAATAAAAAAAATATTTCATTATTAAAAAAAACATTTTCTGCTTTGGTTATTGTGGGAAATCCAATGGATTTGATTGGGGATGCAACAACAGAAAGATACAGATTAGCATTAGAAATATGTTTAAATGATGATAATGTTGATATTATTCTATTGATTGTCTTGTATCAAACACCTTTAATTGACACTTCTATTATAGATATAATAACAGAAGCAAATGACTTAAAGAAAAAACCAATTATTGTTGTTTCAACAGGAGGAGAATTTACAGATGTCTTGAAAAAATCATTGGAAGATAATGGGGTTGCCAATTTTACTTTTCCAGAGCGAGCCGTTATAGCAATAAAAGCTTTAACTGATTATTATTCTAGAAAATAAACAAATATTTAAATACTAAATTAATTTAATTATTTTAGAGGTGATTTATGATTAATTTTGATGAATTTGGTCCTGAAAAAGTTTTAGAAGTTTATAATCCAAATACTAGAATGCATGGTTTTTTAGTCATTGATTCGACTGCATTAGGTGTTTCAAAAGGCGGAATTAGGATGACCCCAAATGTAACTGTTGAAGAAGTTTTTAGATTAGCAAAAACAATGACATGGAAGAACAGCATGGCAGATTTACCTTTTGGTGGCGCTAAAGCCGGGATTGTTTTAGACAATAAAAAAATTTCTCAAGGAAAAAAAGATGAATTAATCAAGGAATTTGCATATGCAATAAAAGAATATTGTCCAAGCAAATATGTTGCAGCTCCAGATATTAATACAGGAGAGCATGAAATGGAAATTTTTTCAAAAGCGATTGGAAGCAAAAAAGCATGCACAGGAAAACCAGAAAAATTAGGGGGAATTCCTCATGAACTTGGAAGCACCGGCTTTGGCGTTGCGCATTCTGTATTGACAACATTAAAATTCTTAAAAAAAAATCCAGAAAAAATGACATTTGCAGTCGAGGGTTTTGGAAATGTTGGAAGTTTTACATGTAAATTTTTGACAGAATATGGTTTAAAATTAGTTGCTGTATCTGATTCAAAAGGATGCCTGGATGTTAAAGAAGGAATAGATTATTATAAATTAAATGAAATTAAAAATAAAAAAGGTTCTGTGATTAATTATCCAGGGAATAAAAAAATATGCAATGAAATTATCTCTGCAAATGCTGACATTTTGATTACAGCAGCAATTCCTGATTTAATTAAAGTTAACGATATTAATAAAATAAAAGCAAAAATAATTGTTCAAGGCAGCAATATTCCTATGTCAGAAAAAGTTGAGGAAATTTTACATAAAAGAAATATCTTAGTGATCCCTGATTTTGTTGCAAATGCAGGTGGTGTAATTTCAAGTTACGTTGAATATATAAATGGAAGCAAAAAAAAGATGTTTAAATTAGTAGAAGAAAAAATTACAAAGAATACTGAATTAACTCTAAAAGAAAGCTTGAAAGGAAAAATTAAGCCGAGAGATGCAGCTTTAAATATTGCAAAAGCAAGAGTAAGGGAGAAATGCAAAATTTGTAAAATATGATGGAACTTAATAACACAATAATTTATTCAAGCATAGCGGGATTAGCCACCATAATTGGGATTCTAATTGTTTTGCTTGCGAAAGAGTTCAGCAGGAAATATTCACTTTACTTGATAAGTTTTTCAGCAGGGATATTGATATCATTTGGTTTAATTACATTAATTCCAGAAAGTTTAGAATTAAATAAAAATTCATTATTATATGTATTATTTGGATTTTTATTATTTTATTTGCTCGAACATTTTATTATACTTCATCCTTATCATGAGCCAAGCGAAAGACAGCATTCCGTTGGAAAAATAGCAATATTGGGATTATTCTTCCATTCTTTAATAGACGGAATTATAATTGCAGCAGGATTTGAAGTTTCAAATAAACTAGGATTGGTTGCAACATTGGCTGTTGTTGCGCATGAACTTCCAGAAGGAATAACATCAATGGCAATATTATTGCATTCGAAATTCAAGAAATCTTACGCTATAATTTATTCATTTTTAGTTGCTATTGCCACACCAATAGGCGCATTGATAACATTATATTTTTTTAATGAAATTAATAAAGAGATTTTAGGAATTTTAATTTCTTTGGCAGCAGGAAGCTTTATTTACATCGGAGCAAGCGACTTGCTTCCAGAAACTCATGAAAAATACAACAAATTAAACGCATTTTATCTATTGGCAGGGATATTATTTGTAATATTAATCAATTTTATTTTTAAATAATTTTATAAATTTAACTAATTAAATAATTTGATGGATAATTTTAAGGAATTTTATCTAGGAAAAAGAATTTTAGTAACTGGTGCAGACGGATTTATGGGAAGCCATCTAACAGAAAAATTATTAAGTTATAATGCCAATGTTTCTGTTTATGTTAGAAGAGAATTAAAAAATCTTAAACACGCTGAAAAAAAATTAAATATTATTTTTGGAAATCTTGAAGATAATAATTCAATTGATTTAATAGAAAAAGACAATCCTCAAATTATTTTTCATCTGGCTGCGAATGACTCTGTTCCTGAATCAATCAAAGACCCTGTAAAAGTTTACAACACAAATATTAATACAACTAAAAACGTTTTAGAAGCTTCCAGAAAATTAAGAGATTTGGAAAAATTAGTTATAACCTCTTCATGTGTTGTTTATGGAACTAATTTTAATAAAATAAATGAAAATGATGCTTTAAAGCCAAATACACCTTATGCTGCAAGCAAAGCATCTTCTGAGTTGCTAGCTTATTCATATCATAAAACCTTTAAACTTCCAATAACAATAATTCGCCCATTTAATGTTTATGGCCCAAGAAAACATAAAGATGTTATTCCAATATTTATAAATAAGGCATTAAAAAATGAAGATATAAAATTAGAAGGTGGCGGCAAAGCAACAAGAGATTTTAATTACATTGATGACATTGTAAATGCTTTTTTAGTTCTCGGAATGAATAAAAATTCTTTAGGAGAAACAATAAATTTTGGTTCTGGAAAAGATACTTCAATCAGGGAATTAGCTGAAAAGATAATAAAGTATTGCAATAGCGATTCTAAATTAATTGATGTTGAAGAAAGACCAGGACAAGATTTAAGATCATTATGCGATAATTCAAAAGCTAAAAATTTATTCAATTGGGAAAATAAAATTTCTTTGGATGAAGGATTAAAATTAACAATTGATTATTTTAAGACACTTGTCTAAATAAAATTAAGGCATTTAATTTAATAATTTTTATTAATATATTCGTAAGCTGAATGAGCTGCTGTTACGCCTTCTGCAACCCCTGTAATTGCCTGCTTAAATTCTTTATCTGTAATGTCTCCTGCTGCAAATATTCCTGGAATGTTTGTTGAAGAATCTTTATGATTTATTATAATTTCATTTTTTTCATTTGTTTTTACATTTAATTTTTTTGCCAATTGGCTTAAAGGATCGCTTCCAATTGCACCAAAAACGCCATCTAACTTTATAATCTTATTTCCTTGATATTTATTATCCAATATTATTTGATTTACAAATTTATCGCCTTTAATTTCAATAACATTTGTTTTTGCAATAACAATGATTTTTTTATTTTTTTTAATCCTCTCTCCGTTTATCGGCTCTGGTCTTATTTTTTCTCCTCTGTAAATTATATAGACTTTTTTTGCATATTCTGATAATAATAAAGCTTCTTTTACAGCGCTGTCGCTTCCGCCGATAACCGCGACAATTTTATTTTTATAAAAAGTGCAGTCGCATAATGCACAATAATGCACCCCTTTTTTTTCATATTCCAACGCGCCTTTCATCGGAAGTTTTCTCCACTTTGTTCCAGTTGCAAACAGAATTGCTTTTGCTGAATATTTATTATTTTTAGTTTTTATAATAAAATAATTTTTTTCTTTTTTTAAATCTAAAACTAATTCTTCTTTAATATCAACATTATTTTTATAATCTAAAGCATGTTTTCTTAAATTTTCAGCTAATTCTGTTCCTGTTAGTCTAATAAATCCAGGGTAATTCTCTACAACTTCAGTTAATGTTATTACTCCACCAATTGGCAGTTCATTTGAAGAATTCATTCCCAAAACTAATGTCTTTAAATTTAATCTTCCAGCGTACATTGCACTTGCTAAACCAGTTACACCCGCTCCAATAATGATTAAATCGTAAATCATAACTAAAATAGTAGAAATTAGTAATATTTAAATATTAACATTTCTTTAAATTATTTAATGAAAAAGAGCATTTTATTGTTATTTTTTTTAATTGTAGTATTTTTGTTGTTTTTTGAGAATAATATTGATGCTATTAACTACTATAAAGGAAGTGTTATTATAAAAGTTAATCCAGAAATAAATCCTGGAGTTATGTTGACTATTAAAAGTGCTACGGGTATTAGTTATTCTAAAGCAACTAATTTTAAAGATAATTTTGATTATTATTATATAAATGCAACAACAACAAGGCTTCCAGCAAGTGGGACTAAGGATGCAACAATTTTTGTTAAAGCTGATGGATTTATAATGGCGGAGGGACCTAATGGATTTACAGTTTCTATTCCTATAACAAAATGGGATGAAAAGAATCTTATAAGCTATCCTGGTTCATTTGCTACTGATTTAACCAATCCCATAAAAGATATTGTTTTGGTTCCAAATAAAGCCAACTTATTATTTTATCATACTCCTCTTTCTGGATTCGATATCAAGTTAGATATTACTGGACTGAAAGACTCAAATGGGAGAACTAATAGAGCGCCAACAGGAATTACAGATACAATTATTTCTTCGTCTGCAGATTTTCCAATAAATGGAGATGGTAGTCTTGGAGAATATGTTCCAAGTGATAAGCAAATTATAATAACTAGCCCATATGGTGATCTTTATGATATCTTACCTATTAGCACCAACAAATTGTTTGATGTATCAAAACCATTTGCTAAAGGAATCGTACTAGAGGGGGGGAAAACTTATTATTGTGATAAATCTGGATGTTTATATGACTCTGCTAAAAATGAAACATTAATAATTTCAGCTAAGTCTGGTCAAGAGCGAGAATTTTTTATTAGATCTGCTCATTATGATTCAAACGATAATGTTGTTACCAATTGCAATATTCAACCTTGTTTAGGTGGTGCAAAGGTTTATGTGAACGGAATTCTTGCTTCAACGAAATCAATAACAACAGAACTAACGACACCAACCCCAACTAAATTAAAATCAGGAAATGCTGGAATTATTGCAACGATTAATCAAGGAGATGGAGACAAATTAATTGGTCAAGGAACTTATCTAATTACATGTAAATTAGACGGATACCTTGACTATAACGAGAAGATTATTGTTGGATCAACTCCTCTTGTTAAAGAAATAATTTGTAAGATGCGTCCTAAAAAAATTATAGAGGTAGCTTCAAGCCAAGAATACTCAAAGATATTGTTAGACAACATTGAACAGTCAATAACTACTTCTAACATTTTAAATCCGATAACTTATGTGCAAATATATACTAATGTTGGACAGCATACAATAGAATTAAAAAAATCAATTAATGGAGTTGAGAAATCATTATCAAAAAATGTTACTTTTTCAGATACAGAATATGATCCAAAAAAACTTTATTTTGATTTTAGTAATCTATGCAATCCGGGGGAGAAAAAACAAAACACATGTTTAAAATGCAATGAAGAGAGAACAAGATACGATATCAAAGATGATTCTTTATGTCAATTAGGGCAGTATTGCAATAATGATGGAACTTGCACAAAACAAATTAATCCAATTTCTATTGATTTATTAAGTGTTGAAGAATCTCCAGCGGATGACAAAACCTTAATTATAATGTGGAACTATGATATTTTAAAAATAGATTTTACTGGATCTATTATAAGAAATATAAATTACAATAATGGATTTCTTGTTAAAGATTTGATTACAGGAAATTCAATAAAAGAATTTTTCACTAAAATCCCAGAGTTCTTTAGAAAATTATTCAGATTAAAAACAATAGGAGAAAAGATTGATTATTCGAATATACAAAATTATAATTTTACGATCTACAGAAAAGATGGAGAATCAGATTATAAGCTAATTACAAGTGTTCTAGCAAGTTCTGACAATTGTAATATTAATATAAAAGAATGTACATATTCCGATATAAATTTAGATAAGGGAGCTACTTATTACTATAAAATTAAAGGAGATTTACTTTCTGGAGGAAGATCTATATTTTCAACATCTGATGGGGTTACTTCTGTTTGGTCTAATGAAAAATTTAAATCTCTAAAGTTATGTTCTTCTAATACATGTAATTTAAATGATAATACTAAAATTTGCAATGAAGAAGGAACTGCTTATGTGGTTTGTCCGGCAAATGCTCCAATCTGTGATAATACTGCTAATCAATGCATAAATAATGATCAAGAATGTGTTCCAAATCAATGTGTTGATAAGGATACACAATGTAACAATAATCTCCTAAAAAATTGTAATGGGGACTTAGTCTGTCAGGACAATTCATGTATTGCAATAAATAATTTAAATAATTTAGATAGAGACTCTCTCGGTCAATTTATAGGAGATTGGGTTAATAATAAAATCTCAATTAATAAATTGAAATTAGTTTCATCTAAATGGATTACAGAAAGGAGCGCATTATGAAAAAATTGATATTGTTAATAATAGCTCTATTCATGATAGATGTAGTTAATGCAATGACTTGCCAAGATACAATGACCATACAATCTCCTGCTCAATCATCAGAAGATTTTCAAATAATAATAACTGCGCAATCTACTCCTCTTTGGGGCGCAAGTATATTTATGAATGTTAATGGCGGATGTAAATTTTTGCCAGAATTAAAAACAACATACAATAATATTATGTTTTCTCCTGATGGAAATTCAAAAACAATAAATATTAAGGCCCCAGATTCTGGAACGTGTATTTTTACTGGAGACTATAAATATGGAACTTGCGATATCAAGGAATTTGACCAATTTAATGTAAATATTATTCAACAAAATTGCATAGATGGAGAATTAAAACAAGGAACTCAATGCTTAATTTGCAATAATAATGAATATATCAAAGATGATTCTAAATGTTCTTCAGAAGAATCATGCAATAACCTGGGAAAATGTGCTTCTTCATTAAATGTTGGAATGATAAATATAACTTCGACTCCAAACAATGCTCAAGTTTACATAAATGGAAAATTAAATGGAACAACCCCTTTGCTAATGTTAAACTTAAGCCAAGGGGATTACGAGATTAAAATTTCTAAATCAGGATATAAAGATAATACAATTTTATTTAAGATTAACCCGGGAGATTTAATTAAATATAATTTTTTATTAAAATTAATTTCTCAACCAATTCCAGGAAACCTAAAAATAATTTCAAAACCAGAAGAAGCAGACATTTATTTGAATAATGAGCTTCAAGGAACAACAGATGAAGAAGGAATCTTGGAAATAAATGGTTTAGATTCTGGAAAATATTTGATTAATATTTCAAAAGAAGGATATATAACAAAATCATCAAAAATTACAATAACAGAAGGTGCAAATATAATTAAAAGGATAAAATTATCAACAACGCAAGAAGATCCTAATTTAGAATTGTCCTATATAAATGTAACTAGTAATCTAAGTGCCGATGTTTATTTAGATAATGTCTATAAAGGAAAAACACCTTTGGAAATTGAAGTAAACCTGGGAAATCTTTCTTCTAAAAATTATACGGTTAAATTAACTAAGCAAGGATATCAAGATTATGAAAATTATTTGACATTAACTCAAGGACAGACAACAGAGATAAATCCAAATTTGATTTCAGAAGAAAAAGAAGATTCTGACAATGATGGTTTGCCGGATGAATGGGAATTAATATACTTTAATAATCTAGAACAGGGTCCAAATGACGATTATGATAAAGATAATATAATTAATTTAGATGAGTTTAAAGAAGGGAAAAATCCTACTGAAAAGGATGAAATAAAAGAATCAGATCCCACTTTCTTGATAATTGGAATAGTTATTGCATTAGTAATTATATCATTTTTGATAAAAAAATATATCCCAAAAAAGAAAATTGTAATAGATGATAAACATTATGTAACAGATAAAAAATCTTATAATATTAATCCAAGCAATTCTAATCCTTATTTAATATCTTATATAAGAACTGCATTAAAGCAGGGATATAATAAACAACAGATAAAAGACGTTTTATTAAAAAAGAGATGGAAAGAAGAAGATATTGAAAAAGCTTTTGATAGCATTTAATTTAAATCTTTCCCACAAAATATCCGATTAAATAACCTGCTAAAGCGGATAACATTCCGATAAATAATATTTCCAATCCTGATTTTATTTCACTTCCAACAGTTACTTTTGCCTTTACAAAACCAGTAATAAATAATGCCAGACTAGAAAAAATTAAGCTGATTATAACTCCCAATTTAACATCAAAAAAGAAAAATGGCAATAAAGGAATTAAACTTCCTATGAAAGCACTTAATCCGACGATAAAAGAGCTTCTTTTAGGATTATTGTCATTATATAATTTTAATTCTTCAGTCATCATTGTTTCAAGCCATAATTTCTTATTGCTTATAATTTTTTTTACAATATCATTCAATAGCTTTCCACGAAAACCTTTTTTATAATAAATATCATAAATTTCTTTTTTCTCTAATCTTGGGTCTTCTTTGATCTCTCTTTTTTCCCTTTCTTCTTCTGCCAAATAATAGCTTAAACTTGCTTTTGTTGAAGTATACGCAACAGCAGCCATTGAAATAGATTCAGCAAAAGTTGCGGCTAATCCGGCAACGATTATTATCTTAATTTCATATGTGGCAGCGGCAACACCAAGAATAACTCCAAGAACATTTACCAGTCCATCCTGTCCGCCAAGAATAATATCTTTTAAATTAAAATTGTTATTATGGTTATGCACTTCCATAAAGTTATTATTATTTTTTTATTTATAATATTATCTAAAAATTAATTTACATAAAAACATTATTAAACTTTTTTATAATCATTAATTTATGAAATTTAATAATGTTGAGATAAAAGCAAAATATTATGATTTAGGTTACGCGAGAGAAATTTTAAAATCAAAAAATGCTGATTTTAAGGGAAAAGATTTTCAAAGAGACACTTATTTTAATTTTATTGACGGGAAATTGAAAATCCGGGAAGGAAATATTGAAAATAACTTGATTTATTACAAAAGAGAAAACGAAGAAATAAAAAAAGCCAAAGGATTAATATTTCCTCTTGGGAATAATAAATCTTTAAAAGAAAAATTAGCTGAAGGTTTGGGAATTTTAATCACAATTGAAAAAGAGAGAGAAATTTATTTTATTGACAATGTTAAATTTCATTTGGATAAAATTTTAAATTTAGGAAATTTTATCGAGATCGAAGCAATAAATTATGAAAATATTTTAGAAGAAAAATTAAAAGAACAAGTTGATTGTTATGTTAATTTATTCAAAATTCAAAAAGAAAATTTAATTAAAGAATCTTATTCTGATTTATTATTAACTAAAACTATGCCCACACCCGCAAGTTGATTTTGCATTTGGATTGTGGATTTTAAAGCCAGCACCCTGCAAGCTGTCAACATAATCTAATTTGCTTCCTTTCAATAAATCAAAGCTTTTTTCATCCAAAATAACTTTAATATTACTTTCCTCAATAATTTTGTCATCATTGTTAATTTTGTCTTCTGTTGTAATATTATACATATAACCTGCGCAACCGCCAGGAATAACTTCTATTCTTAATCCTTTTCCATCTTTAACAACTTCTTTTATTTTATTGACTGCTTTTTCCGTAATTTTAAAATTTTCATTATTTGTTAAAGATTCATTTTCAATAATTTTATTCATTTCATTAATAACATTATCAATTTCTTCATTTGTCATCCCATGTCCTTTCATTCCTTGTTCTAAAGTTTCAAAATATGACACGTGACATCCGATGCAATGAACTCCTGTCATTAATAAAGTTTCAATTGTGCTTGGATATTTTTCAATGACTTCTGAAATCATCATTTCTTTTGCAATAAATTGCTGGGCTTGTTCCATAATATTGCTTGATTATTGGTATTTTATAAGCTTTTCTTTCTATAGTTTTTAATCAAAAAATAAAAAGAAATTAATATTAAAGGAATACTTAAATATTGTCCCAAGCTTAAATTAAACCATCTTGGATCTTCCCTATAAAAATCCAAAGCAAATCTGAATATGGAAATTAATAAAATTCCAATAAAGAATATATAACCATTTTTGTTTTCTTTCTTATTTAATTTTAATAAAACAAAAAATGCAAATAAATGTCCCAATGAAGAGTAAATTTGATAAGGATGCCTGCAATCAACAACATCTTGAAAATTAAAACACCAAGAAACATTTGTTATTGTCCCATAGATTTCTGAATTGAATAAATTTCCAATTCTTCCAAATGCCAAAGCCAAACTTCCAGGAATGATTGTAATATCCAATAATTTTAAAAGATTTACATTATTTTTCCTGGAAAATAAATATAACACGATGAATGCCCCAATTAAACCACCATGAAAGCTTAATCCGCCCTTCCATATTGCGAAGATATCTTTAATATTATTAAAATAATATTTTGGCTCCCAAACTAAAACTTCAAATATTCTTGCTCCTAAAACAACACCAATAATCAAATAGAAAATTAAATCATAAATCTTATCTTTGCTTAATTCAAGTTTTCCTTTTTTTCTTAAATTGTTTAAATAAAAAAAAGTTATTATAAATCCAAACATATAAATTATTCCATAATATTTTATAGTAAATATTCCAAAACTTGCTAATTCAGGGTTAATATTCCAATTTATCATAAAAAATATGTTAAAATGGCAATATTTAAATATAAGTATTATTCAGTAAAATTATGAAAAAAGGAGTTTTGTTGATGATTTTGGTTTTTTCTTTATTTTTAATTAGTTCTTGTAAAGAAGAGGTAGTGGGATATGAATAGTAAGGTAAGTGGAGAAAATTTATTTAAAGGCACAGTTGAAATACCAGCAAATACATATTATTTATCTGGAAATTATACAGAATATCTAAAAGATGGAAATGGAAATCCGACAGAATATATTAAGTATAGTTATAAGTATACAGAAAAATTAATAAAAATTAATCCCTGCAAAACAACAAAGGTTAAGGCTGTTTTAAAACCTTATACAGGTGCTGTAGAGGTTGTTTCAAAAGATGGGAAATCTTATGATGTATATATAGCAGGTGCGGATAGTTATGGTTATGGTGGCGAGGAGTTTGTACTTCCGAATGAAAGAGCAATTGTGTATGATCTTGAGCCGAGCAAAGATTATCCAATAGTTGTCGACGTTGAATCTTCACCCAATCCCAATTATAAATCATTTGAAAAAGAATACACATCAATTCCTCTTGGTAAAATAAAGACAATAAAATGCTCAACTATAACATCTGCTAATGGAGGTAAAGTAACTTGCTCTTAATTTTTTATGGAATATAGTAATGGAGGTAAAATGAAAAAAATAATTTATTTAATAATATTGATTTTAGGGTTGTTTTTAATTAGCTCCTGCCAGAATGAAGAGGATACTGAAATTGGTTCAAGATGGATTCTTGGTCAGACTGGACACATAGCAAGTTTGACTATTGAGACAGATCCTTATGGAGCAGAGATATATGTTGATGGCGTTAGAAGGGGGGTAAGTCCAATCACAATAACAAATTTGAATACTGGAAATCATCTTGTAAGAGTTAAAAAAGCGGAATTCGATTATACAAAAAAAGTTTATGTCGGATTTAGGGAGAAGGCTTATTTGTATTATAATTTCCCTTTTTAAAAAATAATTTTTAATTTATTTCAATGAATAAGCTTTTTGCGAAAAAAATACTTAATTCTAGAAATCAAGAAACAATAGAAATTAATTATAATAAATTTACAACTTCTGCCCCTTGGGAACTTGGAGATTATGACATTAGTAAAAACTTGGTGTTTATAAAACTTTCAATTTATTTGCATTGTTGCGTTGTCGGGACTTAGATTAGATAAAAAATTATTTCTTCTTTTTAGGTTCTTTGTCCCATCTTGCAGATTTGCATTTAGGACAAATTAATGGTTTTTCTTTTGAAGAACGAGGTAACCATTCATATTCACAATTATTACATTTGTATCCTTTAACTTTTATTTCTATTTCTGGCATATTATAAATTAATAACCAAACTATATAAAGCTTACTATATATAGTTATACTTTGTTAGTGGTTACTTAACTACGAAATGTTTATATAGAAGTATTACTTTATATAGTTATACTAAATAAAGTAAGAGGGTTCCGAAGAACCCTCGGACTCCAAACGTCGCTAAACAAATGAAATCCAAAGAAATAATAGAACAGAAGTATAAAAAAGTTTCTTGTATTTTTTGTAGTTCTAACAATGTAATTAAGAGAGGGATAAGAAAAACTGAACATAGAGGTAAAGTGCAAAGATTTGGTTGTAAAGATTGTGGCAAAAGATTTTCTATTGATGATGGTTTTTACAAGATGAAACATCACGAGAAGAAAATAACTCTTTGTATGGATTTGTATTACAATGGAATGTCTTTTAGAAAAATTCAGGAACATCTAAAAGCATTTCATCCAAAGAATTGCCATTATTCTACTGCTTATCGTTGGATTGTAAAATATGCTGTTATGATAAGCAATCTAACAGATAACTTACAAATGAAATCTGGAGTTGAATTGCAATCTGATGAGATGGAATATCACAGAAGGATAAGTAAATATCAGAAAGGAAGGGAGCAGAATTGGTTTGTTGATGTGATGGACACAACAACTCGTTTTATGGTTTCTTCTGGGTATATGAAAAGCAGAACAATTGACAATATGGTCAAAGTTCTAAAAAGAGGAAAATTTGCAACAAAAAATCAGGTTAAAGTTATCACAACAGATGGGCTAAAAGGTTATCCAAGAATGTTAAAGAAAAGTTTTGGATTGAAAACTCATTGGAATCATAAAAGTCCAATTATTCATAATGTTGTTATTGCTTCAGAAAGAGGTTTTAATCATCCTATTGAAAGATTGCATAATTCAATTAGAGAAAGAACAAAAACTATGAGAGGTTTTCACGGTTGTATAGAATCCGCTTCTGCAATTATGAAAGGTTATGAAATTTATTACAACTTCATAAGAAAGCATCAAGGAATAAATTGCCGTCCTTACGAATTAGCTATTCCTGAACTAGAATTGGGTAAAAATAGATGGCTTGATTTGATTAAGATGAGTAAATTGTAAATTTAACATTAGACATTTTTCTTAAAAAACTTTTTTCTTAATTCATGAAAAATTTTTGCATTATCTTTAGCGTCCTCCAGAGCATCATGAATAAGATTTCTTTCTCTTAAGGAATCTAACTTTGCGTATAAATTCTTGTTTAACCCTTTGTTTAGAGAATTTAAATTCTGGGAGTTATATCCAAAAGGATTCTCTCCTAAAAAATGCCAGAAATACCAGCATATAAACATCCAATCAAAACCATTATTATCTGAGATAAAAACAGGTGTGCCAGAAGAGTTCTTAAGAATCCACTCCTTAAATTTCTGCATTGCTTCTTTTGCATCTACAGCATCTTTCTCATCTATAAACTGTCTTCGACTTGGATCAAATTTTTTGGATATTGGTTTAATATTTATTTTAAAAGTCTTATCTAGTTTACCATCAACTATTACCGCTCCCAGTGAAGTCATAGAGTAGTCCCCAGGTATTGGGCCATTGGATTCAATATCTGCCATTATGTATGTTTTCATTTTTAAATTGCCTCCTTATTAAAAAGATGAATTGCTTGCCAACGTGACTTTTTGGTCTTCGGATCAAAATATACATTGTAAGATAAGAACTTTTCGTCTATATAAAGCTCTTCAATCACGCAAGAATCTAATTTAGTTAAATCTTTTACTCTAACAAATGGAGAAATTTTGAATATAATGGGAGCTTTTGGATATAGTTTTCTAAGATTTAGGTATAGTTTATCTGTTCTAGGACATGTTTTGAATGGATCTATATTCTGTTTTTTTATTGGGTGAGATAGATTTTCTCTCCAATCAACATCAACATAAATAGCATCAAAATTACCTAATTCTTTTAGTTCATTAAAGTTTTCAGCATTAATATTCTTAAATTCCATGTTCTGATTAACCTTAAAAAGGACGGCATTATTCCTAGCAGCATTTAGTCTATCTTCGTTGATATCAATAGCAACCACTTTGTGTTTCTTTGCTAATATAATACTCTTTAACCCAGCCCCACAGCAAACCTCAAGAACTTTTCCAGAATCTATATAGTCTGATAAGTATTCTGTTTCTTTTTCCCAAGAGCCCATAAAGAGGGCTTCTAAATCTCCTTTTATTTTGGGGATTTCCTTAGTATAGTTAGGAAACCTTTCTTTTAATAATGCCTCTATTTTTTCTCTTGTAAAATTAGGAATATTATAGGATTTTTTTACAATAACTATTCCATTAACCCTTATTTCATTATCTTTTTGTTCATTGATTAACTCTTTAGCCAATTCTAAATTACCTTCAAATACGCCTTCGGAAACTGGAATTCTAGAGATTACATAAAGATTTTTTTCTAAATTATTTGGGTTTTTCCAAAGTCTAAAATCCACTCTCGCCTTAAATAATTTGTCATATACTATATTCACGTCTTTATTTTTTGAGACTAACTCTTTAAAGTTTTCAGAAGTAAATGCTCCCAACGTCCATTTCCCAAAGATAGATTTATGAAATTGGAATATTTTATCTTTCTCAGACCAACAAACACATATTAATAATCCTCCCTCGGTAAGATTCTTTAAACATTTTTCAATAACTGAATTTTTGTTATGAAAATAATATATAGACTGATTGAAACTGAAAACATCAAACTTACCTTCTAAATCTTTATTAAGAAAATCTCCATAAATAATTTTTCCATTCGGAAAAATCAATTTTGCCTCTCTTACAGATTTTTCATCACTATCAATTCCGGTTACTTCCACCATAAACCCTTTTTCTTCTAAAGCAGTTACTATTTTTTTCAGATAATGCCCATCTCCAATCCCAACATCAAACCACCTTATTCTATTTGTTGATATATTTTGGATTATGCCATCTATTAAAATATCAAACTCGCTCCCCCCTATAAGGGATTTCTTGAATTCCTTCAGGCATTCTTCATAATTTAGTTTATTGTTCATTTTTAACTTTTATAAACTCTTCAAAATGTTTATTCTTATATCCCTCTCCTCTATAATCAAAGAGATCTATTGCCATTGAATTAACAATTTCATTTAAATTTTTAAGCTTTTGTAAACTTTCAATTTCACCTATAAATTTTTTTCTAACCCTGCTATTATAATGAATATATTTTTTATTTTTAATATCCATTCCTATAAGAAAGGGGTTTTTCTCAAAAATTCTACAAGAGAAAAGATTTATCAAGTCTGTTGGTCCGTCAATTTGTGCATTTGAATACTCGTTCTCATAAATTATTTTAGGTATCGCACAATCTAAAACAGAAATAGTAAAGTAGGAATCTTTTTTTAATCTTATTCTTTTAAGACTTCTTGCCATGACAATACAATCATCTATAATATATTGCCCACTAAGGTCTCCTTTAAACAATTTTGGATCGATAAATTCTTTTTTTATATTCGGATAATTAAAAAACTCCGAGATTAAAAAGCCACTACGCAACAAAAAGTATAACTTTTTAGGTTTCGTTTTTTCTACGTTTATTTTTATTCTTTTTAATTCTCTTGCCAGTTTTAAAGGAAGAAAAACCCTATAGTAATCATAAAACATAAAAAATTCTATGTTATTCTTTTCATATTGTTTTTTTATATCGATTATCTCAAAACCCTCTTCTTTTAAAATTTTTTTGAAATCTTCTTCCCTTTTCTTGTTATTATTTACGAAGATAAGGGTGTTTCCATATTTTCCAGGGATATGATTAAGGTATTCTACTCTAAATAATTTTGCAGGATATTGGGGATTTATCCACCAATCCCACGAAGGTAAACAATACATGTAATCCATATTGGATATCATCTCCACATCGGGATCATCCCATAATTTGCCCGCATATAATTCTCGATTGCTATTTTTTATCACATAAACTGCTTTGTTGTTATTTCTTCTCATAGTCGTTCCTTTAATATATGAGTCTGCATTATTTTCATTCATAAATGGTTTAGTAAAATTTTTGAATAAGTTATCAAAATCTCCCTCTTTCCTTTCTGGTAAATTTTTGTCTTCTTTTTTTTTAACTAAATATTCTCTTTTTTCGTCAAAATAGTTATTTTTTATAAGATAATCCAATATTTCATTGAAAATAGGAATTAATTCTGGAAATTCTTTAAAATACTTTAATTTTTCTTCAATAAAAAAATTCTTAGACCAATCAACCCAATCGTCTTTATAGTCTAATTCATGGATTATAGGATCTAATGAGTCTATTAGTTTGGCAAATTTTGCTTCGCGAGTTTTTTGCTCTTTAAACTCTTTGTATAAACTTAGAAATTTATTCCTTAAATGTCTTGGTAATTGTTTCTGCAATTTTTCAAGAAAGAAGTCTTCATCCTTCTGATTGTGCAAGATAAGAGTAATATTGGGTTGCAAAGGACGATCTCCTGACTCTACTTCTAAAACATCATGGTATATCAATAATTCATAAACTTTTATTTTATCTAAATTTAGATCCAGTTTACTTAGGAAAAAATCTGCCAATAACAAACAACTCCATGAATGTTCTGCTGAACTTTCTTTACGATCGCCCACAGAATTCTTTCTATAAATTCTTTTTAATTTGTTAAATGTTCTAAATTTATGTATCCCTTCAATTAATTCTTTCATTTTTGTTTTATCTTAAGATTTTCAAAGTCTTCAATGACCATTTTTGCAGATTCTTGAATATGCCCATACATCTCTCTTGTAACCTTTTCTGTAAATGAACGCCCCCCCAAAAAAGGGTAATCAATTGTTAAAGGATCTGATGAATATATTAAATCATTTGGACTAAAATTTATTCTTAAAGAATTCTTTCTAGCCACACACTTTAACATTGCATCAAAGTCTCGAAAATGTAAAGTCATTAGCTCGCAACCGATCCCCTTAACTTCTTTATACGTCCCTATTTGTTCAAAAAATTCTTTCATTAAAATAACGTTTCTAGAATGGGTGGCTCGTTTATGCCGATTAATAAAATCTGGATGATAAAAAGCATCTTGTTCGTAAGTTTGTATATGCCCATTAGGATTTCTCATAGGAACTAGAACAAAATACATCCCTCTGTGATTTCCACTTATTTTTATATAACCATATCTTTGATTCTGATTTACATCGGTAATGTCTAATCCTATTTCTCTTATTCTACTTAAAAATTCTTCATTACCAATAGGATTTTGGAAAGCTACTGCGAAATCTAAATCCTCTTTTCCACGTCTTATCGTTCTAGTTGCAGACGAACCAACAAGTTTCATTAATGGTCTATTTTCCGGAAAGCAGGTTAAAACCGTCTCTTCCAAATTATCCAAACATAAATGAAATCTATTCCAATCATTAAACCTAGCATTTTCATATATTCTTAAGTAGTGCTCTGCTCTTTGATCATTACCCGATCCTTGTTGATCATGTTTTTCCATATTATATATCGCCCTTAATCCACCTTATAAATTTTACTATTCTATAGTTACATCAATATTAGACATATGTAATGGCGCCTCCCCATTTCTGCTAATAAGATAATAAGAGTTATAAATACCACGCCTCTGCCTTGTAGTATGGGCCATCTAATTAGTATTGCAGGATGTTCTGGTTCAGGAAAGTCTACATTAGCATATAGTTTGCAAGAAAGATTCCCAATGCTAGTTGAGGTTGTTTACTTTACCGATTATCAAAAACCAATAGAACAAATTCCATTTTATCAGGAAATGAGAAATTGGGATTGTCCAGAAGCAATTGATTTTGATAGATTGCTTTCAGATTTGAATTTGTTAAAAAATGGGAAAGATGTTGAAATAATGACAAAAAACGAGAGACATAATCCAACGTACCCAAAAGATTGGAAGAGGATACCATATGTTATCAGGGCTAAAGACATAATCATTGTTGAAGGTTACATGGCTCTTGTAGATGATAGAGTTAGAAGGTTATACGATCTGTCAATTTTTCTAGATTTGTGCTCTGAAGAAAGAATGAAGCGAAGAAGAACCAAGAAGCAAAGTCAAGAATACATAGAGAGAATACTCATTCCCATGCAAGAAATACATGTAGAACCGACTAAAAGACTGGCCGATATCGTGATAGATATAAAGGAGCACGGTACTGGAGATGTGCAGGAACAGATTTTAGCAGTTTTCAAAGCTAAAGGATTTCTCTAATTTAAAGGAGTCTTTTCTCACTAATTTCATTACTAAAGTCCCGACAACGCAACAATGCACAATTTATTACCATTATTAAATTGCAGGGAGTAACTAGATAATTTCTCTATTTTATATATCAATTAAAACTTAAGAATGCTATTAAAACATAGTAAAGGTAAATTTATAAACTATTTCTCGTGATTAAATTTAAATGACTAAAACAAAAAAAATAGAAGAATTTAAACAACCAGAATTAAATATAGGTTTAGTTGGGCATGTTGATCACGGCAAGACTTCATTAGTAGAGAGATTATCAGGAAAATTTACAGATACTCATTCTGAAGAATTAAAAAGGGGAATAACAATAAGATTAGGATATGCTGATTTTTCAATATATAACTGCAAAGAGCATAATTATAGTGTAAAAAAACTATGTGAAAACTGCAAATTCGAAAGAAAAATTTCATTGATAGATGCTCCGGGACATGAAACATTAATGGCAACAATGTTATCTGGCGCTTCAATAATGGATGGCGCTTTATTATTAGTAGCTGCAAACGAAAAATGCCCCCAGCCGCAAACAAAAGAGCATTTAACAGCTTTAGAAATTATAGGGGTAAATAAAATAATAATTGTGCAAAATAAAATCGATTTGATTTCAAAAGAAGATGCATTAAAAAATTATAAGCAGATAAAAGAATTTGTAAAAGGAACAATAGCTGAAAATGCCCCAATAATTCCAATAAGTGCCCAGCATAATGTTAATATTGATGTTTTAATAAAAAAAATTCAGGATTTAATTAAAACTCCCGAAAGGGATAAAAAAAAGGACCCATTATTTTTAATTGCAAGAAGTTTTGACATTAATAAGCCAGGAACCGAAATTGATAATTTAAAAGGGGGTGTTTTAGGTGGTTCATTAAAACAAGGAATATTTAAAATAAATGATGAAATAGAAATCAAGCCAGGATTAAAAAAAGAATTTCAAGGCAAAACAACATGGGAGCCAATATTTACAATAATAGATAATTTAATGTCTGGCGGAGAATCTGTAAAAGAATTGTGTCCCGGGGGGAGCGCAGGGATTTTAACAAAGCTAGATTCAAGGTTAATCAAAGCAGATTCATTAACAGGAAATTTAGTTGGTTTAAAGGGAAAACTGCCGGATATTTTTTATGAATTAAGATTAAAGCAGAATTTATTAAAAAGAGTTGTTGGAAGCAAAGATGAATTATTAGTTGAACCAATTAAAAAAGGCGAGATATTAATGTTAAATGTAAATTCAGCGGCAACAGTCGGCACAGTGGTGGAATTAAAAAAAGATTTGATTCATGTTAAATTAAAGGTTCCTGTTTGCTGCAATTTAAATGACAGAATAACGATTTCAAGAAGAATAGGAACAAGATGGAGACTAATAGGATATGCTGAAATTTTAAAGTAAGGTTTATATATTTTTCTTATTAAATTTTTACATGGATAAAAAAAGCAGGGAATTCTTCTTACAACAAGCTTTAGAAAATAGATTATATGAAAATAAAAAAATATCAAGCTCTTCAGAAAAATATATCCATTCTTTATTTGGGGTCGGGGATAATAAAATAAATGGCCACGGAATAGATTCCATTGACAGAAATTTCAGCCCAAATATCTATTATGAAATTAAAACAGGAAAAAGAAATGTGCAGATACCAAATACACAATTTAATTACTTAAATACTGGCACAAGAAGTTATTTGATTGTAGTCAAAAGAGAAAACAATTTAAAATCTTATCAAACAAAAAGAAAAAACCGCAAAAATATAAAGATAATGAACACCTTTTATTTAGAAGAATCATTATTGTTTGATTTTGGAGATATTTTTTTTATGCCTTTAGAAATAATAAAACCTCATTATATACTTCAAAGAGCAAAAAGCTTGTTAAAAAAAAGATATAATATCTCAAGCTATAAAATTCTGCGCAAAAGAATAAAAAAAGATATAGAAGATATAATAAAAAAGCAGATTAATGGCAAAAGCATTTCTCATGACCAAAGAGATTATGCATCACTAACATTCGGACAAGCAGCACAAATTATCATAGGCTATGGCAATCATTATAATCACTTGATAAAAAACAATGATATTTTAAAAAAACACAAATATCATATAATTGACGGCCCATTAACAAATAATAAAGATGAATCTAAAATATTCCTAATGGATTGGGATAATATTGTTATTGATCAAATTGCAGAAAAATTAGATAATAAAAAAATTGGCCAAATAAATGAGATAAAAAAAGACAGGTTAATGATGAATAAAGAGATTATCAAGATGAAAGAAGACTGGATTCCATTGGGAAAAAATAAAGATCTATTAAATAAGGCGATTGCGTTGTCTGAATGGAGATATTATGTTGATGATTTGTTTTCAAAACATGAAGAGTTAACTTTTTAAATAAAAAATATATCTTAATACTATGTTTAAGAATTTTGAAACATCAAAGACAGAAATAATTGATATAATAAAAGCTTGGATAGTAATTTCATTGGCTTTTGCAATAGTTTTAACAAATAATATGATTACCATAAAATTATTGCATAATTTCCTGCTGGCTGGATTAACTGTTGGCGTTGGATTTTTATTTCACGAATTAAGCCATAAAATTTTAGCACAAAAATATGGTGCAATAGCTGAGTTTAGAGCATTTGATTATATGTTAATATTCGCATTAGCATTAAGTTTTTTTGGTTTTGTTTTTGCAGCACCAGGAGCAGTAATGATAGCCGGGGGAAATATTAATATTAAAAAAAATGGAAAAATATCCTTGGCAGGACCTGTAACAAATTTAATTCTTGCAATTATATTCTTAATAATCAGTAAATTAAGTTTTAACGATTTTTTGAATACATTGGGTCAATATGGTTTCTTTATTAACTCATGGCTTGCTTTATTCAATATGATTCCGTTTTGGAATTTTGATGGAAAAAAAGTATTTATGTGGAATAAATTGATTTGGACGATTGTTGTTTTAATTGCAGTAATTTTTTTATGGTTTATTTAGCTAATTTTTTAAATCTTATTATTTATAATAATTTATGAAAATAATCTATATTCAAAAGAAAAATGGCTTTGTTTACTATGATCCCATGTCGAGATTTGGATGTTCTATAGAAGATATGGACAAACCTTTTATTTTTTACATGAAAGAAGATTATAATTACAAGGAAGAAAAAAATTTTAAAATATTGGAAATTAATAATGGGAAATTTGATGAATTAATTGAATCTGGAAGAAAAAGAGATAAGAGTGAAGTTGAAAAAATATTAGATAAACATTTTTTGAATGAAATTTGAAAACAAGATGGCAATTGAAATAAAGAAAAAAATTTATTTTGAAGATTATACAAAAAATATGCTCAACCTAATAAGCAATCATGTAATTTTCTTGTTTAAAAGGTAAATCAATTGTTTTTATTTCCTTTAAACTTTCCAAATTATTTATTTTTAAATTTCTTCCTGAAATTGTGTATAAATAATTATTTATATACAAGCTTCTTCTTATCTTTGAATTGTAATCTGGATAATAATACTTTTCAGTTAATTTTTGAACTTCATCATTATTTAAATGAGTTATTCTTCCTTTCAATTTAAATCCATCTTCTAAATTTAAGGAAAAAACATAAGCTCCTTCATAAGTCAATTCACCGTAAGCTGAATTAGGATCGAATCCTGGTTGATTATTTCTTTCTTTAACTTCATGCAAACTTATTGGCATAACCAATAATCCTTTTTCTTTATCAAATAAAAATGCCTTGTGCTCATATAACGATTCTGAATCAGTCCCCCTGTCTCCAATATTATATTTGCTAATTTCAATCGGGTTTTCTACATTAGAAACATCAAATAATGATAATTTTAACCCTTGATACAATGCAAAATCTCCTTGAGAAGATTCAACAGCTTCTTTCCCTATTCCAATAATATGATTTTCATCATAAGGGTGCAAATAATCTGAATATCCTGGAATTTTTAATTTTCCTAAAACTCTTGGCTGATCATTGCTGAAATCAACGACAAACAATGGATCAACTTTCTTAAATGTAACTAAATAAGCCCTTTTGCCTATGAATCTCGCTGAATAAATTTTTTCTCCATGCGCTAAATCTTCTAATTTTCCAATTATATTTAAATTTTCATCTAAATTATACATATGATTTAAAGAATTTTTTGAAAAATCTCCAGTTGTCGTGGCAACCCTAAAATTACTTTTATATTCGTCCATTGAGAATTGATTTAAAACAGTTCCAGGAACTTCCCCTCTTGCTTTATAACTTATTTTATTATCATTTATTTCAATTTTATGAATAACTGTCTTTTGAGTTTCTTTTTGAATATCTTTTTCAATTTCTTGGCTTTTTTCCTGAATTTTTTTCATAAATTCTTGCTTTTCATTTTCGGGCAGTTTATTGTAATAAGTTTCAAAGATAGATTGCGCTTTTTCTAAATTATTTGAATTTATTGCTGATTTTAGTTCATTTTGCGTATTTAAATCAACTAAAGGTATCATTGCTCTTTCTAAAACAATCTTTTGGTAATCTAAATATGGAAATTGTTTTTGCGAGGTTAAATAAATATTATTTTCAGAAACATAAATATTTTGAGTATATCCTGTTAAGAACATTTTTCTTTCTGGTTCCTGCAAAGTATCAATGTTTAATGACATTATTGTTGTTAATTGATATGAATTATCATAAATATCAAAATAATATATATCATCTATTTTAATCGGCAAATCATTTTCATTATCTTTCACCAATGGAAGAATAACATTATCATCTCTATAATTTATAGGCTGATTTATTATGACATAAACATAATTGTCAATCATTCTTGCGTCATAATAACTACCATCATAAGCAATATCCTTTTCCATTTTAGGATTTTCTTTATCTTTTATACTATAAACTTTTATGAAAGATTTTTGAATATAATATGGAAATCTTGAAGCAATTAACGCAGTTTTTTCTTCTATTAATGGAATTGGGTTATTATAATTTTCCTGTCCAAATATAATTAATTTGTCATTATTGATAAAAATTTCCTGTCCGTTTCCATTTAAATTAATAATTGAAAGTATTTTTGCGTCTTCTGCAGGATATCCTTGCATTATGGTTAAATTTTCTCCTGATAAAATATAAATATATTTTCCATCATTTTTTACTATATCTGGTTCATCTACATTCTCAACCTGAATATTTGTTTTGGAATAGCTTGTTCCAGAATCAGCTGATTTTTCAAAAGAGCCTTGTGATACTTCAGATACAGCTGCAAGAGCAATATCTCTCCCGCTAAAATCATAATAATTTTGAATTTGCCTTGTTTTAAGATAATCTTTCAATTCCTGCTCTGAATTAAATTTTTTAAAATCATTTGCATGTTTTTCATTTGGTAATATAGTTAAAACTATCAAAGCTAAAGCAATTACAGTTAAAATAATTAATATTTTTGGTTTTTTCATAAGATATATTAAAATTAATGCATTTATAAATGCTGTTAAGACTTTAAATTGAGTTGAATCTATATTAAAATTTCGTCTTTATATCTACAACTTTCTTCTCAATAAATAATCCTTCACGGCCTCTTTTTAATTTTTTATAATATAAACTTAAAACTCTTTCAATAGTTATAAAATCAGAATTATTATTAACCAAATTAGGAATTCCTGTTTTTTTAAAAAAATCATCAATTACATTTTCAAGGATATTCTCATTTTTATCTTCAATTATTATTTTTACAGCAGGTTTTCTATTGTAGATTACGGGAATATATCTAAATTCAATTTGATTATTATATTTTTCAATAAGTTCGGTTCCAAGATTGCTAATATCTTTCAAAAAATAAGATAAAGTCTTATTTTCAGGAATGTAAGTCATTATTGCTTTTTTTCTCATGCTTTTTTTATTTAAAGAAAATTTATAAAACTATTCCTTGCTTATTTTAGCTACAGAACTTACTTTATCATTCTCTAATTTTATAACACGAACTCCGGAAGTATTTCTTCCAACAATTGAAATTTGATTTATAGGAATCCTTATAGTCATTCCTTTTTCAGTAATAATCATTATTTCTTCGTCATCAAATGCACTTTTAATGGCAACAACATCTTCATTCCTTGAATTTTCCTTTAAATATTTAGTTAAAATATTTGTTACTCCTTTCCCCCCTCTCTTAATCAATCTATACTCATTAACTTTTGTTCTTTTGCCGTATCCATTGCTTGTTATTGTTAATAATGTCGAGTTTTCATTTATCTTTTCCATCCCAATAACTTCATCATTCTCATTCAATTTAATTCCCCTAACACCAACTGAATTTCTTCCTACATTAATAACATCTTTTTCGTTAAATCTAGAAGCTAATCCAAATTTGCTCCCAATTATTATTTCATCATTTCCAGAACTTAATATTACATCAATTAATTCATCATTAATCAACTTTATTGCATTTAATCCGGAACTTCTTGGATTTTCATACTCTATTATTTTAGTTTTCTTGATAATTCCTTTTTTTGTTACAAATATTAAATAACCATCAAATTTGTTTATAGGAAGAATATTCGTGACTTTTTCATCATTTTCCAATTTTAATAAATTAATAATTGCTTTTCCTTTTGAATATCTTCCTTCTAAAGGCAATTCATAAGTTTTTAATTGGAAGCATTTTCCTTTATTAGTAAATATTAATAAAGTGTTTAAATTATTTGTAATAAATAAATCTTTAACCAAATCTTCTTCTTTTGTTTCTGTCCCAATTAATCCTTTTCCGCCTCTTTTTTGCTGCCTGTATTCTGTCAATGAAGTTTGTTTGATATATCCTGAATAAGTCAGTGTAACAACAACATCTTCTTTCTGTATTAAATCTTCATCCAAGACAATTTCTCCTTTTTCCTCAATCAATGTTTTTCTTTCATCGCCAAATTTATTTTTTAATTCATTTAACTCATTTTTTATAATCTCGTAAATTTTATTTTCATTAGCCAATATATCTTTTAACTCTATAACTAATTTTATTAATTCATTATGCTCATTTTGTATTTTATCTTGTTCCAGGGAAGTTAATCTCTGCAATTTCATGTCTAATATTGCTAAAGATTGCTCTTGTGTCAAAGAATAATTTTCAATTAAACTTAATTTAGCTTTCTCAACATTATTGCTTTCTTTGATTAATTTAACAATATCATCAATATTTTTCAAGGCAATTTTTAATCCCTCTAAAATATGCACGCGTTTTTCAGCTTTTTCTAAATCAAATTTTGTTCTTTTTGTAACAACAATAAATCTATGCTTGATGAAAGAATTAATCAAATCTTTTAAATTCATTATTTTTGGCTTGTTCTCATCTAAAGCGAGCATAATGATTCCAAAAGTAGTTTGCAACTGGGTATGCTGATATAATTGATTTAAAATTATTTCAGGATTAATATCTTTTTTTAGCTCAATTAATAATCTCATCCCTTTCCTGTCGCTTTCATCTCTAATATCGCTTATTCCCTCTATTCTTTTCTCTTTTACCAGCTCTGCAATATTCTCAATCAATAACGTTTTGTTAACTTGATAAGGGATTTCTTCAATTATAATCCTTCTTTGCTCTATTCTCGCTTTTCCTCTGACTAAAATTTTTCCTCTTCCTGTTTTATAAGCGTCTATGATTCCTTGTTTTCCGAAAATAATTCCCCCTGTTGGAAAATCAGGCCCTCTTATTATTTTAATTAATTCATTTAATTCTATGTTATTATTTTCTATAACTAAATTTACAGCATTAATAACTTCATTTATATTATGGGGCGGAATATTTGTTGCCATTCCAACAGCGATTCCAGAACTTCCATTAATCAATAAATTTGGAATCTTGCTTGGAAGAACAATTGGTTCTTTTAATGAATTATCATAATTTGGAATAAAACCTACTGTTTCTTTATCAACATCTTCTAGAATTTCCTCTGCTATCTTACTTAATTTTGCTTCTGTATTATGGCTAATAAACCCATTTGAAATAAATGAATGACATTTACTTTCAACTTTTATAGAATAAACTTTTCTTATACCAGCTTCTGCTAAATTAACAACCCTATCAAATAAGTAGTTATAATTTAAGAAATATTCAAATATATAATTGAGATTAATTTTCTCTTTTTCTAATACTAGCTTAGACACTTGCTTATAATTTTCTCTCATATTGCCATATCTATCAAAATTATTTTTAATTATGAATCCTGAATTGTTTAATTTTCTTATATAATCTGAAATAAATGGAACAAAGTCATAAATTGAAGTGTCTTTTTTATAACTATACACAATGAACTCTAACTTTTTATTTTTCAAATTAGAATAGAATCCAATTTCCTTGTAAAACCTGAGAAGATTTCTATAGCCTCTAATAGATAAATTCCATAAGATTTTAGATTGATCATTTCGTTTATCTAATCTTTTAAAAGAATCTACTCCAAATCTTAATAGCAAGATCTGCAATTCTTTTATTAATACTTCACTTTTTGAGCAACAACATACTTCAACAGTTTTACCTTTGCTAAAGACTAAACCATCTCCTTCAAAGTAAGCTTTTAGGAAGTAAATGACAATTTCTTTAGGCGATTGTAAAATGGTTTCTGGCACTTGTCTTTTATTTGATTTTAAGTCTCTTAAACCAATATTTCTTAAAAATTCATTTACATATCTAGAGTGGCATTCTAATATATAATACTCTTTTTTACCATAAGAACTTGGTTTTTTCTTAAATTTATGTAAATTTGTATCTGGGAACGTTTCTTTCCAAAACTTCTCTATATCTTTAATCAAATTTTCATTTGTATTACAAAATTCTATTTTATTTTTTGATAGTGTGCCCCCAGCAACAAATGATCCTAAAATAAAAGCAAGTTTTTTATCTAAACATCTAGGCAATCCTCTAATTTTTGTTCTTTTTTTAATTTTTGGATAAAATTTACTTAAATCAATTAAACCTTCTGGCCACAAAGCATCCGTACTTCTATCAATAACAACAAAATCACCCTCTTTTATTTTTTCCATTAATTTCCAAACAAAAATAGGTTTTCCTTTTTCGTCTTTAGTCAAAATAAGCAACGGATGATTATGAGTTCCGGTTAACTCATAACCTTTCAAAGTAGTTAATTTTAACGTTTTATGTTCTCCAGAGTCAAACCATTTAGAAGCATTATTAATAATTTTATCCTTAGACAAGACTTTAAGATTAATTTTTTCTTTCTCTGATATTTTATCTATTCTAACTAAACCTTTTTCTGTAACAATTATACTATCTCCAGTTACACAATATCTCATTGCAGCTTGGCTATCACCATCTATTGAACCAAAATTACCTTGTCCTATAATTAAAGGGTATCTTAATGAAAAACTTTGAGCCATTCTGACTAAGGAATCATAAACTGCCGTGTCTCCATGTGGATGATATTTTCCTAAGATTTCTCCAACGATTCTTGCTGATTTTTTAGTTTGTTTATTATTTTGCAATCCAATTTCATTCATTGCATATAAAATTCTTCTATGAACGGGTTTTAGTCCATCCCTCGCATCTGGCAAAGCTCTAGAAGTTATAACACTCATAGCATAATCTATGTATGAAGATTTCATTTCTTCTTCAATTAATTTTACTTGAATTTCTTGTGACATTTTATAGTAATTTTAACAAATCCTCCACAGAATTAATTATGTAATTAGGTTGTCCAGTTTTTTTATTTGGCAAAATATCTGAATATTTTCCATTTTTTATCCAGTATGTAACACAGTCAAGTTGATTTCCAATTTGAATTCCTCTATCCATTCTATCATCTACAACTGCAGTTTCCTTTGGTTTTAGCTTTAATTCTTTCATGCATTGGGTAAATTGCTCGGGTGTTTTATCTATATCTATAATAACAAAACTAAAATAATCTTTAAATTCATTTATTTGTTTTAATCTATTTTCAACATTGTCAGCAACAGCTTTTGATATCAATCCTAATTTATATTTTAAGTGTAATTCTTTTAATACCTTTTCAGAATATGGAAATAAACCTTTTCCCCCAAACTGATATAAAGTGCCAACCCAATCAAAAATTATTCCATTTATCATTTTAAATATCCAAATTCCTCACTTCGTTAGAATGTTGTATGATAAATTCCCTTCTTGGCTCTACTTCTTCTCCCATTAATGTAGAAAATATTGAATCAGCTAAAACAGCATCTTCTATTGTTATTTTTTTTAGAGTTCTATTTTCAGGATTTAATGTTGTTTCCCATAATTGATCAGGATTCATCTCCCCAAGTCCTTTGAATCTTTGTAATTCAAATTCGTCTCCGATTTTTTCAACTAATTCTTTTAGCTTTTCATCGTTGTAAATATAATAACTTTGTTTCCCCTTTAATATCTTATATAATGGAGGGGTTGCTATGTAAATATAACCTGCTTCAATTAATGATTTCATATTTCTATAGAAAAATGTTAATAATAAAGTTGTAATATGGTGGCCATCTACATCTGCATCACACATTATAATTATCTTGTGATACCTTGCTTTGTTAATATTAAATTCTTCTCCGATTCCAGTTCCAATTGCAGAAATTAATGTTGTAATCTCGTTATTTCTTAACATTTTATCCAATCTTGCTTTCTCTACGTTTAGTATTTTACCTTTTAACGGCAAAATAGCTTGAAATTCTCTTGATCTCCCCATTTTAGAACTTCCACCTGCAGAATCTCCTTCAACAATAAATAATTCAGCCTTAGAAGGATCTCTTTCTTGGCAGTCAGCTAATTTTCCAGGCAAACTTCCAGATTCTAAAACACTTTTTCTTCTTGCAAGTTCACGAGCTTTTCTTGCAGCTTCTCTTGCTCTTAATGCATCTAATGCTTTTGAGATAATAGTTTTAGCAACATTAGGATTTTCCTCTAAAAACGTTGCTAAATTCTCATAAACAATTGAATCAACAATCCCTTTAATTTCTAAATTTCCAAGTTTAGTTTTAGTCTGACCTTCAAATTGAGGTTCAGGAACTTTCAAGGAAATTATTGCAGTCAATCCTTCCCGCAAATCATCACCTGTTAATTTACTTTCATTCTTCTGCAAATTTTTCTTCTTTAAATAATCATTAAATGCTCTTGTTAAAGCTGTATAAAATCCGATTAAATGAGTTCCCCCCTCAATTGTGTTAATATTATTTACGAATGAAAAAACGCTTTCCGAATAGGAATCATTATATTGAAAAGCAACTTCCGCATTTATATCCTTAATTTCTTTTGAAAAATAAATTATTTTTTCATGCAATTTATTTTTATTATTATTTAATTCTTCAACAAAACTTATAATTCCCCCTTCATAATAAAACAATTCTTCCTTGTTATTTCTTTCATCTTTTATAAATAATTTTAATCCCTTATTCAAGAAAGCTAATTCCTTTATTCTGTTAGATAAAATGTCATAATCAAATTCAGTTGTTGTAAAAATTGTTTTATCGGGAAGAAATGTAACTTTTGTTCCTGTTTCATTTGATTCTCCTACAATTTCCAATTGAGAAGCTGTTTTTCCTTTTTCATATCTTTGCTTGTAAATTTTATTGTCTCTTTTAATTTCAACTTCCAAATATTCAGATAAAGCATTTGTTACAGAAATTCCGACGCCATGCAATCCGCCTGAAACTTTATAAGTATTTTTATTGAATTTTCCCCCCGCATGCAGAATTGTCATAACAACTTCAACAGCTGGTTTATTTTCTTCAGGATGAATATCAACTGGAATTCCTCTTCCATTATCTTCAACTGTAATTGAATTATCATTGTGAATTATGACATTAATTTTATTTGCATAACCTGCTAAAGATTCATCAACGCCATTGTCCAAAGCTTCTTTAACTAAATGATGTAATCCTTTTATTCCAGTATCTCCAATATACATTGCGCTTCTTTTTCTTACTGCTTCTAAATCCTTTAATACAACAATATTTTCAGCCTTATACGATTCCATTTTCCCCCTTAAATTATTAAAAAAATATTTCAAAGTTTAAAAAGCTTTTTACTGTAAAACATTAAAATATTAACTTTTTAAAGCTTATAAACTAAAAATAATAAATTTATATAGAAAGATTTATAAAAAAAATTAAAATTTGATATAGAAACCCTTACTTATACTGATTCTTAAAAAAACAATCTTAGATATCTAATAATTTCAGCTAAATATATAATCTATAAACAGAAGATTAATATTTTATAATAATCACTACTTTTTAAAGTATAATAAGCAAACATCTGCTTAGTTTAAAATTATTTGAACAATTGAGCAAATTTATCTGGTTAAGCGAGCCTAAATTAAATAAAGAAATTAAAAATTTAAAATAATCTTAAGGTAATAATCCTTCCCCTAAAGAAGGTGTTTTTAAAGCATTTAATTCAGCTTGATAATAATCTTTTCCAGAAAATCCATATAAATTAGCCAATAAATTTCCAGGGAATCTTTTAATTGCCGTATTATATTTTTGAATGCTTTCTATATATCTTCCACGAGCAACTGTAATTCTATTTTGAGTTCCGGATAATTCATCTGTTAAAGCAACATATTGTTTATTTGCCTGCAATACCGGATAATTTTCAGCTGTTGCAACTGCATTAACCAAAGCTGTAATACCATTATTCATTTGTGCTCCAGCAGTATCCCTCTCAAATAATGTTTTAGAACTTTGCCATCTTGATCTAAACTCTGTAACATCTGTTACAAGTTTAGTCTCAACTTTTACAGCACTTGAAACAGTAGAAATTAAATTAGGAATTAAATCAGATTGCCTTTGATATTGATTTTCAGTTTCTGACCATTTACCGTTAATATCCTGCTCTAATGTTATAAAAGAATTATATTTTGAAGTTAAATAGATCACTAAAATTAAAACAATTCCTATAATAATCAATAATGTTTTGTTTTTTGAAAAAAAGTTTTGTTTTTCCATATTTTTTATTTTATTTTAGTATTTAAAAATCTATCTTCCAGCCCCTCCTCCGCCTGAAGAACCCCCTCCAAATCCGCCACCGCCAAATCCCCCGGAGCCTCCAAAACCCCCCATTCCAAATCCACCAAAATAAATTCTATTTTCTCTTTCTTTTTTATGTATGTGTCCTTTAGCGCATTTATAAGTATAATAACCAGCAATTAATCCAAGATATTTCATTGGCAAACCATCTTTATCGCATTTTAAATTTCTTTTTTTAAACATTGAAATTATTATTAAAATAAAAATTATAAAGAATATAAAAGGTAATAATGAAACAATTAGATTGAGCATTTTAAAATTCCATTTGTCATTTAAATTTGAAACTTCAGTTTGATTTTCATTAATTATCTTAGCAATTTCTTTTGTAAATAAAATAATTCCTTGATTAAGTTGTTTTTTGTCTCTATAAGGAACATAATTTTCATCGAGTAATCTCCCCAATTTTGAATCTGGAAGAATTCCTTCTAAGCCATATCCTGTTTCAACTTCTATTCTATTTTCTTTTAAAGAATATAAAATCAATAATCCATTGTCTTTGTCTTTTTTTCCTATATTCCACTCATTAAATAATTTAGTTCTGTATTCTTGGGGTGTTAATGGGTTTGTTGTTTCAATTGTAAAAATAACAATTTCTGCTGTTGTATTTTTTTCAATTTCATTTAAAATATTTCTTAAATCTTGTATTTCATCTTGGGAAAAAATATTGGCAAAATCATTTACATATTTATCTTGGTATTTTGGAAATTCTTGAGCATTTACATTTATAATAAACAATAAAAATAATATTAATAATAATTTTTTCATATGTTTATTAAATTTATTTAGGATTTAAATTTAACTGTTTTCAAATGAAATTTTTGAGAATCCCTTGAAATACTTGCATTAATTCTACAACTATAATTTTATACAAAGATTATTTTACCCTTTTGCATTAAAATATAATCCTTTAAAAATTTAATTAGATAATTTTATTAATGACAAATTTAACTTAATTTTATGAAAACAATTGGTATAATTGGTGGATTAGGACCAGAAACAACTTCTGAATTTTACCTAGAAATAGTTTTTGAATGCTATAAAAAAAATAAAGAGCAAAGGCCCCCTATTTTAATCTGGAATGTTCCATTGAAATATAAAATAGAAGAAGATTTATTGGAGAAAGCAGAAGGCGAAGAAAGATATATTCCATATTTGATTGAAGCTGCAAAAAAACTTGAAAAAGCAGGGGCTGACTTTTTGGTAATTCCGTGCAATTCAGTTCATGCTTTTATTAAAGAAGTAAGAAACTCTGTTAAGATACCTGTTTTAAGCATATTGGAAGAAACAGCCAAATTTTTAAAAAATAAAAATATTTCAAAAGTTGGAATTTTAGCAACGCCAAGCACAATAAAAAGAAGAATATATGAAATTCATCTTAAAAACAATAACATTAAGCAGATTACTCCAGATGGATTTGACCAGGCAAAAGTTGGAAAAATGATAAATAATTTAGTTTTGAACAGACATAATAACAAAGATAGAAAAGACCTCCTTAAGATTGTGGATAAATTTAAAGATAAAAATGTAGAAAATGTAATTTTGGCTTGCACTGATTTGCAGATTTTAATTCCAGAACATTCTAAAATTAAAATATATGACACAATGAAAATTCTTGCTGATGCAACTGTTGATGAAATCTTAAAATAATCACATATTTTCAGTTAAACCTTTTCTCTTTCTAATGTTTGTAACAACTTTTTGCTGCAAATCTGGATTTAATCTTTCAAATACCTGATCAATAACATAATGGCTTCCTCTTCCTCCAGTAGCACTTCTTAAATCATTAGTTAATCCAAACATTTCAGCAACAGGCAATTTTGATTTTACTTTAATATAATCCCCTGTTTGTTCAACATCTAATAATTGTCCTCTTTTATTCTGGACTAATTTGCTTATTTCTCCTAAATATTGCGCAGGACAATCAATTTCAAGAATCTGCATTGGTTCAAACATCGAAGCTTGTGCCTTTAACATTGCTTCTTTAATTGCATCTCTTACAGCAGGGAGAACTTGCGCAGGCCCTCTATGAATTGCATCTTCATGTAATTTAGTATCTGTTAAAGTTACTTTCATTTTCATTCCTGGTTCTCTTGCTAAAGGCCCTTCATCCATAACTTGCCTAAATCCTTCTATAACTAATTCAATAACTTCCCCAATATGAACCTCTCCCCTTGTCCCATCAATTAGAATATTACTTTTATATATATCTCTAAATTTTCTTGCATCTTTTGCATCTACTCCCAATTTAACTAACTGTTCCCATAATGCTTTGTCTTTTTTCTTAACTTCTGATTCTGATAATTCCCCTGACCTTATAGCCTCGTAAATGTTATCTTCTAACGGTTCAATCTTTATGTAAAAAACATTATGCTTATTTGGAGTTCTTCCTTCAACTTCTGGCGAAATTTTTTGCACAGTCTCACGATAAACAACAATCGGAGATCCTGTAAGAACATCCAACCCTTTTTCTGTTTTAATTCTATTTTCAATAACTTCTAAATGCAATTCACCCATTCCAGACATTAAATTTTCTCCTGTTTCCTCATTAATTTCAATCTTAATGCTAGGATCTTCCTTGCTTACTTGTTTCAAAACCTCAACTAATTTTGGCAGATCAGATGGTTTTTTTGCATCAATGCTTTTTGTAACAACAGGTTCAAAAATATGTTTAATTGCTTCGAAAGGAGTTATTTCCTTGCTACAAACTGTTTCTCCCGCATAAGCATCTTTTAATCCAACTAAGCCGATAATATTTCCTGCAACAGCGCTGTCTACCTGCATTCTTATAGGCCCTTTGTAAATATTAATTTGCTGCACCCTTACAATTCTTTTAGCTAGTATCATATTAACTTCTTGTCCTTGCCTTACTGTTCCTGAAAATAATCTTCCAGCAGAAACTTCTCCCGCATGCTTGTCAATCACAATTTTAGTAACAACAAACGCAACAGGGCCATTTGGATCGCAACTTATCAATGATTTTCCTTCTTCTGAATCAATATCACCCTGCCATATTTTTGGAATTCTGTAAACTTGAGCTTGCTTTGGATTTGGATGATGAGTAACAACCATATTAAGAACAACTTTATGCAATGGTGCTTTATGCGACATTTCATTTGGATCATCTTTTGCGTAAGCATCTAAAACATCCTTAAAACTTACATTATTTTTTTGCATGTAAGGAATGCTTAATGCCCATTTATGAAATGCACTTCCAAAACAAACACTTCCGTCTTGAACACTCAAATTCCATTTTCCTTTAAATTCTTCTGGAGCAATATTATTTATAAATCTATTAACTTCTGTAATAACTTGAGTTAATCTTTCTTGAATTTTTTCAGGTGTTAATTTAACTTCCCTTACTAACCTGTCAACTTTGTTAATGAATAAAACTGGCTTTACTCTTTCCCTTAAAGCTTGCTTGACAACTGTTTCAGTTTGAGGCATAATTCCTTCAACAGCATCAACTAAAATAATTGTTCCATCCACAGCCCTCATTGCTCTTGTAACATCTCCTCCAAAATCAACATGTCCGGGGGTGTCAATTAAATTAATTAAATATTTTTCATTGTTAACTTCGTGAATCATAGAAACATTGGCAGCATCAATTGTTATTCCTCTTTCTTTTTCATCTTCCCTAAAATCTAAAGTTAATTGCTTTCCGGCTAATTCTTCAGAAATCATTCCCGCCCCGAGGAGTAAATTGTCAGAGAAAGTTGTATTGTGAATAAACATCCCTTCTGCTACAAAATTATGGTTATCGGGAACTGTAAAATCATAAACAAATTCCTCATTTATAACTTCTAAAGATTTAACTTCAATAAATGCTAAATCCTGGTTAAGCATCTTGTTTAACTTTTCCAAGGGAACATCATTTTTTTGGCAGAATTCAATTAATCTTTCTTGGTTATTTAAATTAAAATTTTTTTCTAAAGTTATTAATCCATTTTGTGATATCTTTATTGGAATATAATCAGAAACTAAACTTCCATTGATGCTTTGCATAAGAACTTGAGTTTTTAGAGCTTTTTCTTCTAATCCAAACCCGATCTCTTTAATAAAATTAATTAAAGATAAACCACTTAATGAAATCGTATTATCTTTTTCTATTATGGGAACACAACCAAATCTTAATAAAAACATACTTAAATCCCGTATCATTTGATTGCTTGCTGAGCTTATTGTTACTGCTCTTCTGGATTTTTCAACACTTCCATCTGTGTCAAAATAACCCATTAATAATTTAGAAGAATAATTTTTTGGAGATTTTAAAACAAATTCTGATATTTTAACATTATGACTTTTATTTTTCTTGGGATAATCAAATAAAGAGTTTAAAACTTCAACTAAAGTTTGATTTGTTACAATTTCCGGGGTTCTATCATACTCTCTGAATGTTAATTTTATACCCAATTCTTTACTTATTTCTACAAATCTCTTTCCTAGTTTTTCTTTGCCCACAATAAATTTCTTATTATGACCATCTCCTATTAGCAAACCTGCCAAATAATAAAAATCCTCAAAATTTCTTGGCAATTTCATAGAATTTGAACTTTTTCCTCTTTGAGCCCCACTTCTGTAAATTACTGATTCAAGATTATCATAAATCTCTTCTAAGTTTATATTAAATATTTTAGCTAATTCAACTAAATCTTTCAATAGATATCTATTCTGCCAGACCCCATGATAAAATGATTTATATTTTAATTCAGAATTTATTTTAGCAATCATTTTTATATTATTACTTAAAATTGATTCTTTTAATTTTTTGCCAAAGCTTTCATTTAATCTTACATAAAATCTTTTATTTGATAGCTTCAATAAAATTTCTTCTTTAATATTTAGATTATCTTCAATATTTAATTTCCTAGAACAAACAATTCTTTCTCCTAATCTTATATCTTTAGCCTCTTTTTCTATAAAATCTAAATCACCATAAGCAATAAATTTATGTTCTGGGGTTGTTGCAATTTCAAACCCATTCCTTAATTTTAGCTTAATTAAATTCCCCCCTTTTAATTTCCAAGCTAATTCTATTGGTTTAATTTCGACTTTTCCAGTTTTTTTGTTTAAAGAACTAACTTTTAGGTTTAATTTTGTAGTATCATAAATAATATGTTCTTCTTTCTCTTCAAATTTAACACCTTTTTCTTGCGATATATTAAACAATTCTTTAGCTGTTAGTATTCTTCCATCTTCTAACAGTAAGCGAGAATTTTCAGTTACGCATTTGCCATGATCAATATGGGCGGCTATAGCAATATTTCTTATTTTTTCTGGATTATCCATTAACTCACGAATTTGCTCTGCTATAGTCTTATCTGTCATCAAAAATTTTGTAATTAGTATATTTTTAAAGCTTTTGTTATTATTTAATCTGATGGAATTTGGTTATTGGAAAATTCTGAATTTGTGATAAATAAAAAATTAATATTAAAGAGAAAATTAACATATATATCACAAAAATAAGAATAAGAAAAATAATTCCCATAGACACCTATTGTTTATAGAAAAGTTTAGTTATCTTGCAATCTTTTAATATAACCATTTATTAATATAATAAAATTATTTATATTAAATTTATCATAAAAATCTAAATTATATTCTTTGCAGAAATTAATATCAGGATAATATAATAAATTCAAAAGCATGTAAGCATCAATAAAAGCTTCTTCAACTAATCTTGGATTTTTTTCATGCAAATTAATTATATCTTCATTGGTTAAATTAGGATTTTTAAAATATTTGCTTATCTCTTCCAAATTTTTTCCTTTAAACATATAATTTAACTTACTTGTTAATCTTGAATTCTTTGTTCTTGCACAAACACGTAAATTCTTGTGGAACTTCATTGCCTGTGTAAATCATTCCGCATTCTTTGCATATTATATTCATTTTTAATTAAACCCCCTTAAAATACTTGTTATTGTAGAAACTCTGCTGTTTATAAATGTTACTATTATAAAATGGTGTATTAATAGAAAGATTTAAAAACCAGTTAATTTAACCATCTTTAGAGAGAATTAAAGATGGGGTGCGTCGCGCAAAATTAAGGAGTAAACTTTTGTAAAAAAAACAAATAAATAAAATCTATCTGCTTCCATCAGATTGTCTTTCTAATTCCAATTTCTTGGAAATTGCAGTGCTTCCCTGGTCAAAATTATAAGCTTTTAAAATTTCATCGCTTAAAGCCTCAATAACATTTATCTTCTTGTTAAAGCTTTTTTGATAGCTTCCTTGAACCATTTGCCTTAATGCAATATCAATTCTTCTTTGAGGGGCACACTCAACAGCCTGCGGATATTTTGCACCTCCATATTCTATTGTAATAATCTCTTCTCTTGGCGCACTATTCTCCAAAGCCCTTACAAAAACTTCAACAGGGTTTTTCTTGGTTTTCTCTTCAATAATTTTAAAAACGCTTTCAACAATATTATAAACTTTCTGCGATTTCCCAGAAACCCTTCCAGAAGTTAATTTATGTTTTTTTCCTTTATGCCCTGGAATCATTAATTTATTCATCAATCTTTCGATAATATTATTCTTGCTTTTCCAAAATCTAGTTCCTGCATATCTTCCGCCTGTTTTTGGAACATAAAGCGAATTTAAATTAATATATCTTTTTAGCCCAGGATCTTGAACGTCAACATTAAAATTCCATTTGTCAAAAACTTTAAATTCCATTTTATCTTCTTCCTTTCTCTATCTTTCCTTTCAATAAAGCATCTAAACTTTGATCATTAATCTTAATAACTTTCCATCTAATCCCGGGAATATCTCCTTTAGATTTTCCCTGTGCTCCTCCAATTTCTTCAATAACAACTTCGTCATGTTCATTGATAAATTTAATAGCATTATAACCTGGAACAAAAGCAGTTACTTTTTTTCCATTTTTTATTAACTGAGTTACGACGCATTTTCTCATTGCTGAATTTGGCTGTTTTGCTTCTCTTTGTGTTTTTTCAAGAACAATTGCCTTAGCCTGGACAGAAGCCCTTAAAGGATCGCTTTTTTCTTTCAATCTTAATTTTCTTTTCAAATACCAGTAATCCTGCCATCTTGCCTTCTTCCTTCTATTTTTAAGCCTTCTTCCATTTCCCAATCCTTTTCCTTTTCCACCCATTTAAAGCACCCTCACGTTAATATTAAAGTAACCTTTCAATAATTTTCCCAAATCATTTAAATTTTTCCTTTCTCTTCCTATTAATAAACCTTTACTTTTTCTATCTTTTGATTTTATCTCAACAAAATCATCGTTCAAAGCAATATTTTCCGGTTTTATCGGGTAAATAAAGTTTTTGACAAATTTTAAAGGATCTTGATTAAATTCAATTATCTTTAACCTTTTTTTCATAAGATTTTCAACCATTTTTATATTTTTTCCTTCTCTCCCAATTGCTTTTCCCAAATCTCCATTCTCAATGATAATTACAATTTTATCTTCTTCATCTAGAAAATCTTTGACTTTTGCATTCGTTAAATTCTCAAATAATGTTATTTTTTGTATTTTGTCCTTATCAAAAATCATCTTTAAAATCCCAAGACGCTTATAGAAAAAGGTTTTTTGCAGATTGTTCCTAATTCTTCATTATTTTCTTTTAGCTCATTAACCTTGACATTGCATAATTTTGCATAATGTTTTATATCTTCCATTGTATTTTTAGGACAATTGCTGGATAAATAAATTTCTTTTAATTTTCCCAGCTTCAAATTCTTAATTACTTGATTTGTTCCTATCAATGGCTTATTTTCTTTTAATAATTTTATTAATTCCATTTTATTTTTCCTTCATTTTAGCTTTCATTTTTGCAATTAAATCAGGCAACCCAGTTCCCAAAGGAACAACTTGGTTTACCATAACATTTTCTATAACTGAATTTAATGTATCTTCTTCGCCAATTAAAGAAGCATTAACCAAATGCTTTAAAGGTGTTTCGAAACTTGCCCTTGCCAACACACTTTCCTTCTCAGAAGTAATCCCGCTTCTTGTAATCCCTTTTATCTTTCCAGAATTAGTCATAGCATCTGCTAAAAACATTATATGTCTTATATCAATATCCAAACCTTGCTGTTTAATAACATTGCCTGCTTCGTTAATTATTGATTGTCTTGCTGCTTCAATTCCTAAAACTTCAGCCATCATAAAAATATTATTTGTCGTTGTTCTTGTATCATCTACTCCTTCAATCTTAAAAACATCTTTTAAATTGGACCCATTGCATAAAATTACAAATTCGTTTCCATTGAATATAGGAGAAACTTGCGTAATTCCCTTAACACCTTTAACATGAATCTCTTTGCTTTTTTCTTTAAATTGATACAATAATTTAAGATCATATTCTTCTGATTTTGGCTTGATAATTAATTTATCCTGGCTGAATATAACTTTAATTTTTTTAAATTGATCTTCCAATGCCTTTTCTAATTGAGGTTCTGTAATTTTTAGATCTTTCATCTTTTTCTTGTCTAAAGTTATTTCAACTCTTGATAATGATAAGTTTAATGAAAATTCCAAAGAAATGTCCTGTAATTTTGTTTCAACTAGTTGAGCAGCAATCTGCTTGACTTTTTCCTTGTCTTTTGTAAATCCTCTTTTCAAATATATCTCTGTTCTTGGTGTGCTTGGTTCTTTTCTTGCATCAAATAATTCAATTAATCTTGGCAATCCCAATGTTACACCCATTTCAGCAACACCTGCAAAATGGAAAACGTTTAATGTCATTTGAGTCCCTGGTTCTCCAAAGGATTCAGCAGTTATGATCCCAATACTTTCCCCGGGAGTAATCTGTGCATTCTCAAATTCTTCTTTGACCCTCTTCAAAATTTCTTTTCTCTTTGGTTCTCCAAGCTTATGCTCTTTACTCAATTCAATTGCCTCTTCCTCTAATTTCTTTGGTAATTCGAGATTAAACATTTGCCATTACCTCTTTGACTATTCTTTTAACATTTATTATTCCACCATCACTCTTGCTTACATCAACACCATCGTCACCATAAATAAATTGTATAATTCTTTTATTTGAATCACGCACAGTGCCGTCGTATTCAACTCTAATATCCTGCAATGCATTCGCTAATCTTCTATATAAATAACCTGATTTTGGGGTCCTCAGAGCAGTATCCATTAATGAATCCCTTCCAGTCATTGCATGGAAAAAATATTCATATGGTTTCAACCCACTTCTGTAACCTCTTCTAATAAAACCACGGGCGTCTGTACTCAAGCTCCCTTTTGGAAATATGCTTAAAGTTCTACCAGTATAACCTATATTGATTCTAGAACCATGAAGAGCCTGTTGTCCAACTAAAGCAGCCATTTGAGCTAAATTTAAGAAATTTCCTTGTCCCCCACTCCTAGCCATTAAAACAGTTGAATTTTTTTCAGAAACATTTTCATAAACATTTTCTCCAATTTTATCTCTTAATACACTTAATATTTGTATAATCATATTTTCTAAAGTTTGTTCAATGCTCATTCCCGGCAATGGCTTTAACGATTCATTATTATAATCTTTAATTAAATTCTCAATTTCGGTTTCAGCTTCCTGTATTCTCTCTTTATTTTTATTAATTAATTGTTCTGGTAAATCTGTGTCTTGTATGGATGTAGTAAATCCATGTCTTAATAAAATTTCAGTTCCAAGCTTAAACACTTTTCCTAATAAATCTAATCCAACTTCTTCCCCATATTGTTTGTAAATTGCTCTCAATAACGTGCCATTTTCTTCCCCTATTATTGATTTATCTATAAATCCTTGTATTAATTTGCCATTTTTAATCGTAACATCTTCTTTTGTTTTTGTGCTTCCAACGAAATCAAAATTATTCGGCAAGATTGCAGAAAAAACATCTTTTCCAGAAACAGTTTTTCCTTTTTTTAAATTGCTAAAATCACTTATACCAATGTTGTAAAGAAGCTGTATGGCATCTTCTCTTTTAAAATTTAATTCTCTGGTTAATAAGTAATTTCCTGTAATTGCATCATGCAGACTTCCGATAACATTTAATCCATTTTTTGGAGTAATTATTTGTGATTGAACTTGCATTAATATTTCAGCTTCTGCTCTTGCTTCCTCATTTTGAGGGATGTGCAAGTTCATCTCATCTCCATCAAAATCAGCATTATAAGGTGTACAAACAGCTGGATTTAATCTAAATGATCTTCCTGGCATTACTTTTATTTTATGGCACATTATGCTCATTCTATGCAAACTCGGCTGTCTATTAAATACGCAGATATCCCGATCCATTAAATGTCTCTCAATGATAAATCCTGGTTTTAAATCTTCTAAAATCTGTTTTTTTGTATCCTCAGTTATTTTTTTCTTTTTATTATCTAATGTAATAATATAATTTGCTCCTGGATAATTTTCAGGTCCATTCTCAATGAATTTCTTCAGCCAATTGATATTCCATTCTGTAACTCTCTCAGGAATTGTTAATTCTAGTGCAACAACTAATGGTACACCAACTTCATTAAATTCAATTTTAGGATCAGGTGAAATAACTGTTCTAGCTGCAAAATTAACTCTTTTACCAGCAAGATTATGCCTAAATCTTCCTTCTTTGCTTTTTATCCTTTCTGTTAAAGTCTTTAATGGTTGTCCTGATCTATGTCTCGCAGGAGGTAATTGAGGAATTTCATTATCAAAATAAGTTGTGATATGATACTGCAATAAATCCCATAAATCCTCTATAATAATTTCAGGAGCACCTGCATTAATATTTTCAAAAAGTCTTTGATTTATTCTTACGATATCTCCTAACTTATGCGTTAAGTCATCCTCGCTCCTTTCACCTGTTTCAAGAGTGATACTCGGTCTTGTTGTTACTGGGGGAATTGGTAAAATCGTGAGAACCATCCATTCAGGCCTTGCATATTGCGGATTCATTCCAAGCAATTCAACATCAGAATCTGGCATCTTTTCAAATCTAGCTATCACCTCTATCGGCGTAATTCTTTTATCTTCCTCCATAAATGTATATGGCTTTTCTAGTTTGCATGTAACCTGTTTAGCTTCGCAATGAGGGCATTTCTTGACTGTTTTTAAATATTTTAGCAAAGTAAGCCCTTTTAATTGTTTATTATGAATTTCTTGTTCTGTAGCAAGAAGTCTTCCACAATCTTTGCATACACTATTTAATAAAATTTGAATTTTCTTAATATATTTTATATGTATTATTGGTCTTGCAAGTTCAACATATCCAAAATGACCGATGCATTCTTTTAATTTACTGTTGCACGTCTTGCATCTTAAACCAGGATCAATAACCCCAAGAGAAACATCCATTAAACCACCATCTACAGGATATCCTTCCTTGTCATAAAGTTCAGCTGTTACAATTTTAGCAGCAGCCATCTTCTTTATTACCTTAGGAGAAAGTATTCCAAAAACAATTTTCTGAACTTTTTTATAAATATAATCTTGCATTTTAATATTTACTCTCCAAATGTATTTTAGGATAAATTCCTAAAGCTTTAAGCTCATTTAATAGCAAGTTAAATGCATAACTCATTTCTACTGGTGTAATATCAACATTGCTGCCACATTTTGTGCAATTCTTCCTATCTTTATTTGTATCGTAAACAGCAAACATCCCACAATTTTCACATATATAGGTAACTGTTTTATCTGAATCAAATCTTTCTTTTAACAATAATGAAGCTCCGTGGGCAACAAAGCAATCTTTCTCCATTTCTCCAACTCTTAATCCCCCGCCTTGCGCTCTTCCTTCAACAGGCTGCCTTGTTAATAATTGGATTCTTCCAGAAGCCCTTGAGTGCAATTTATTAGCAACCATATGTTTTAATCTTAAATAATACATATTTCCGACGTAAATTTTAGCTTCAAATTGTTCTCCTGTCATTCCATTATACATTAATTCTGTTCCAGATTCTCTAAATCCTAATTCAGCAAGCATTTTTCTTAATTCTTTTTCACTCATTGAATCAAAAGTTGTTCCATCAATATATTGTCCAGATAAAGCACCGGCTTTTCCTCCTATAATTTCAATTAAATGACTTATTGTCATTCTGCTTGGAATTCCATGAGGGCTGAATATTAAATCAGGTGTAATCCCTGAAGCTGTGAATGGCATATTCTCCTGAGGAACAATCATTCCAATAACTCCTTTTTGCCCATGTCTTGAAGCAAATTTATCTCCAATTTCAGGAATCCTAGAATCTCTGATTCTTATTTGAACAATCTTATTTCCCTCTTCATTTTCCGTAATGACAACATCATCAACAATCCCGCCTTCCCCATGTTTTATGCTAATCGAACTCTCTCTTCTCGTTGAAGCTGCAATGCTAAATTCCTCTAAACTTGACAAGAACCTTGGCGGACTTGTTTTTCCAATAACAACATCTTCATTGCCTACTAAAGCACCAGTATAAACAACACCATCTTTTTCAAGAAGCCTATAGCTTTTTTCTGATTTATACCCTTTAACTTCTTTGTCTGGAACAACTATTTCGTCCATCAAACCACCAGAATATCTTAATTCTTCTGCTTCATATGGTCTAAAATATGTAGATCTTGCTAATCCTCTTTGAACACTTCCTTTATTTAAAATAATTGCATCTTGCATGTTATAACCTTCAAAACTCATCAACGCAATTGTGACATTATGCCCTGAAGCATGGCTATTGTAATTTAATATATCATGCATAAATGTTTTCACAATTGGTCTTTGCGGGTAATGTGCAACACTTACATCAGTATCCATTCTTAAATGAAAATTACTCGCATATAATCCAAGAGATTGTTTTTGAATTTTACTTCCTCTTATTAATCTTGATGAACTTCCAAAATTAGAATAAGGGATAATTGAAGCAGTCAAACCTAAAATTACCACAGGATCAATTTCTAAATGAGTATGTTCCTTAGTTAATTCATTTTCATATAAGCAAATGTAAGCATTTTCTTCTTCTAATGCATCTAAATATTCCAGAACTCCAATTTTAACAAGGTGGTCCCAAGAAAGCTCGTTTGTAATTAATTTATCTATATGTTCCTTGGTTAATAATGATTTTCCATCCTTAACAACAATCAAAGGTCTTCTTGCTCTTCCAAAAGAACTTTCCAAATAAATTTCATTAAATTCTTTATCATAAACAACATTTACATTCAAAGGGATTTTTCCCGTCCTTCTTTTTTCTTTAACAGACTCGACAAAATTATTTCCATCTTCAACTTTTCCAATAAAATTTTCATTCAAGTAAACATCAACCATTCAAACCACAGCCTTCTAACAATTTTTTAATTTTATCATCGGAGATTTCTTCCTGCGATATTTTGCACAATGCTGCAAGATTTTTTCTTAATCCAATTGGTGTTCCTTCTGGAGTTTCAACCGGGCATAACCTGCCCCAATGAGTTGGATGCAATCCACGAGCTTCAAAATTTTCTTGAGTAGCAGATAATAATGAAACAACCCTCTGTAAATGCGAAGTCGTAGCTGAAAAATTAGTTCTGTCTATATTTTGGCTTACCCCTTTTCTTCCACCAACCCAAGCGCCAGTTGCCATCGCACTCTTAATTCTTGAAGTCAACAACTGATCTCTTATTATTATTCTGATAGATTGGAATTTTCCTCTTTTAACAAGCCTTTGAAAATTATATAACACATCCTGCACCAAAGTCCTTAGATTAACCCTAAACAAATCAGCAAGCAAATCTCCCGACAATTTTAATCTCTTGTTCATATAGTGATCTTTATCCGGCAACATCATGTTGTCTTTTGATATCATTAAAAATTTTTTTATATATTTGCACAAATTATAAGCTTTAGCCATTCTATCATTTGGGCTTATTCCTAAATGTGGAAGCAAATATTTATCAAGCAAATCTGTAATTCTCTCATTTTTCTGATCATTTTGATTTATTCCGGTCTTCTTGGATAAATATTCCATCGCTTGTTCTTGTGATTTTATATCAATTGTTTCATATAAATTAATAAAAATATCATCATATTGTTTTTCTTGAGAAATTGTATTTGTTATATCTTGGTCTTTTGATAATCCCAATGCTTTTATAACTGCAAATATTGGAACTCTTTTAAATCTTGTAAATGAAATATAAATTATGCCATCTTTCATTTGTTCTATTGTGTGGGGAATCCTGTAAACTCCAGACTCAGAATATAATTTTGCAGTATATTTGCTTGGTCCTGTTGAATTTTTCTCAACGAATAATTTATTCGAAACAAGATCTTCAACCACTATTAAAACACGTTCATTTCCATTTAAAATAAAATAGCCACCGGGATCATTTGAATCTTCATAATGTTTTAGCAAAGCTTCTTTATTTAACCCATTTAAGTGGCAGTACTTTGATTTAACCATTACAGGAATTTTTCCTATTAATGCTGTAAATTGTTCCCTCTCGACGCCATCCATATAGGCAGAAACACTTAAATGAACAGGAGCTGAATAAGTTAATTTTCTTAATCTTGCTTCCATTGGATAAATATCTCTTTTGCTCCCATCGGCTTCAATAATCTGAGGTTTCTCAACAGTTATTTTTCCAAGTTTTATTTTAAAATCTTTGACTTCTGCAGGAATTATCGTCGGAATAATATCTTGAGTTTCATCAACGATTTCTTGAATTCCTCTTTCCATAAATCGATTATAACTTTCTATATTACTTTCTACCTGAGAATGTTTATCGAAATAACTTTTTATTAATAATCTATTTGGATTCATATAACCACCCTATAAAATTCACTTTCCCCAGTAGTTGGACTTTTCCTTATTATTTTTATCACATCACCTTTTTTTACATCTAATTTTAATAATGAAGGATCTTCCTTTAAAATTCTTGGAAGTTGTTTTTTTGATAAGTTAAATTTTTTCAGAACTTCTTCTAATTGTTCATCTGTTAATTTAATATGTCTGGGGACAAATTCGTGTTTTGTTATATCAATTTCCTGTTCCATTTTTTCAATCATGAGCGGGCCGGATGGGATTTTCTTAACATAAGATTTAACTTATGATTTTTTGAACCCACGACCACCTGCTTTCCTCAAATTTTAAAAGGCAGGTGCTCTACCAAGCTGAGCTACCGGCCCATATCGTCGATATTTTTGAACAATCAGTCTAATCAATATTATAAATTAAGATACTTGTAACAAATTAATTAAAACTTTTGAATTTTTTGTGGCTGTAATTTTTGTTTCCCCTTGATTCATTTTAGAAAGATTGTTCTTTATCAACAATTTGTGAGCATTTTAACGGTTTATAAAGTTTTCGTTATCCGCAACATTGCCCCTTAAGTAATCATTTTGTCACCAAAACTAAAAGGGCAAGATTATCTTAAATTTGCTAAAATAATCAAATTTCTACAAAGAACTTTTAATAAAATCTCATTTGTTCCTGCAGTAAAATTTTTAATTCTAACAAAGTCATTGAATTTTAATATGTCAAAATCTAAATTTACTTATTTATTTTGTAAGAGAGTTAAAATAGATATAACCAAAATATAAGCGCCCCAGCCGAGAATCGAACTCGGGTTACGACCGTGACAGGGTCGTGTCCTAACCGCTAGACTACTGAGGCTTAAAAATGTAGAATTTAATTTGTTTTTAAATGTTTTGTAAAAAAATAAAATCCCCGCGGCCGGACTCGAACCAGCATCCTTTCGGGATCCGCTGTCTGTTTTTCATTCTTAGCTTTTGCTTTAAGTCAAACAGTAAAATTTCTACAGCCGAATGCTCCACCATTGAGCTACACGGGGATTATATAAAATTATTAATATATTTACTTTTTAAAATTATTGTTTTAAGGTTATAATAACTTCATTATTATTCTTTATAATATAATAGGAGCTTCCAGGAAAAAATAAAATAGGCTGATTAGAAACATCTGTTGACAATAACCTTGCATAAACATCCTGGCTATTTATTGGATATCTAATATAAATTTCCCTGCTTTTTAATGTTAAACTATAATCTTTGTTATTTATTTTTTTTGGTAACACAATCTCTCTCAAATACCCATTCTCAACCCTTCCTGCAATATTAATTTCATTTCTTATTTTTTCTAATAAATTTTTTGATTCTATCTTATCTCTTCTAAATAAAGTTCCCGACAAATAAGTCGAAGTTAAAATTAGATAAATTAGCAAAATGACCATTGCTATTCCGACAAAATAAATAAACTCAATTCCAAATTGCCCTTTTTTCATTTTAATTACAAATACCATTGTTACATTGACTTGTGCATACACTTTCTATTGACCAAGCACTATTTACACATTTAAGTTTGCATTGATTGCCATTGCAGCTAGAAAATTGCTGTTTGGTTGCGCAATTAAATTCGTTTTCTCTGCATAATGAATTTACTAAGATAGAATCTCCCAATGATTTTACAATCACATTTTTTTTTCCTGAATTTAATGAAATAGTTCCAAAAGATGAAAAGTTTACTTCCGCAACTTTAGCAACTTCATTCACTTCATTTGTCTTAACTCTTATTTTAAAGATTATTTCTTTGTCTTTAAATCTTATTTCAGTAATATCTTTAGGAATATCCAAGCTTAATTTAACTTGCGTGTCTTTGCCATAGATATTAACTTGATTTGCTGTCTTAATAATTTCGTCGGTGATTGCATCAACTTTTCCAACAGTAATTGTGTAAGAACTTTGAGTTGTATATTTAAAATATAATATTGTTATCGGTATTAAAATAACCAAGATAATTCCAACTACAACTAAATACTCTGTAGAAATTTGCGCTTTAATTTATATCACCTCATTATTGATTATGGAAATTAGTATATAAAGATTACCAGTCTGGTCTTAGTAAGTATCGCGAAGATTTTAATTTAATTAAAAATCAATAAACTAAGTTAGATATTTTTGATATTCAGAATATGATGAAAAGCCATTTTTTTTAGTATTATATTATTAATATTCGTATAATGAATTAAATTTTCTTTTTTTTACCAAAATTTCCAAATTATTTTTATTGTTCATTTTATTCATATCTCAAAGCATCTACTGGTTTTAATTTAGAAGCTTGGTATGCAGGCAAAAATCCAGATAACATTCCGATTAAAAATGCAAAAAACAATCCAAACAATAATAATCCAATTTCAACTTTAATTTTTAATAAAAACCCAGATTGCAGTGCAATTTTTCCTACAATAAATGCTACAATTGTTCCCAAAGAGGTTCCAAATATTCCCCCGACAAAACCCATTAATCCAGATTCTATCAAGAATATTTTTAATATATCTAAATTTTTAGCGCCAATGGCTTTCATAACTCCGATATCTTTTGTCCTTTCTAATATACTTGTGTACATTGAATTCATTATTCCAATAGCTCCAACAATTAGTGAAATAGTAGCAATTCCAACCAAGACAACTTGTATTATTCCGAGGACTTCATTTATTTGCTCAACAATTTGTGAAGCAGTTAAAACTTGAAAATTTGTATCTCCTCTTTTTGATTCTAATTCTTTTTCAATTTTTTTTTGCAAGTTAGGAATGTCTGTATCTGATTTTACCTGAACAATCATTGTGTCTATTCTTTCTTCCTCATTAAATATTTCTCTGAATGTTTCTAACGGAATACTCACTCTATTGTCTGTCTCAGCATTTCCTGTTTCTTCCCATATTCCAATTATCTTAAATTTTTTTTTATTGATTTCAATTTTATTTCCTAATCTCAATTCTTTAGAAAACATTTCCCTGGCAGCCCTTGCTCCAATAACAGCATTGAACTTATCATTTTTTCCTATTATCCTTCCTTGTTTTACTTTTATTCCAGAATCTCCAAAAACTTTTTCATAGTCATCTGCGGGAATTGCTCCAACTAATGTAAATCCTACTTCTTTATTGTGATTTACTTCTGTCTGCCTAAATAAAGCAGGAGCAACGTATTTTATTCCAAAAACTTTTTTTACAGTATCAACATCTTTTATTGTCAATCCCTGAGAATTTGTCCCGGGCCCTTGAAATCCTTTAGCGCTTATTAAAATTCTGTTTGCTCCAAAACTTTCAAATTGGTCTTTAATTGAATTTTCTAAGCCCCGAGAAATTGTTATTAAAGATATAATCGCAGCAACACCAATTATAATTCCAATTATTGTCAGCCAAGATCTTAATTTTCTATGGAGTATGTTGTTTACAGCCAATAAAAAATAATCATAAAGCATTTTTCTTTTTCCTTATTTTTTTATAGACAAATATTATTATTAAAAATACCAATACTGCTATTAAAGTCTGCATAAAATAATTTTTTTTGATTAATCCTAATTTTTTAGCTTCTTCTAAGCTATAAACATTTAAGCTTAGTTCTTTATTTTCCGCATATTCCTTATTATTAACATCTTTGTATCCAAGGTTAAAAATTAATTTTGGATTTTTTACACTCGGAATAATTGTGAATTCAGCGGTTTCGAAATCTTCTACATCTATTTTGTTTATATAAATTATATTTGATGACAATATTTCATAATCTGGATTATTTAACAAAACTAATCTTAATGATTTAATTTCGCTTAATCCTAAATTAATAATTTTTACAGCAACTTTTCCATTGTCATTTATCTTTATAACTTCAGAATTTTCCAGAATTAAATCTAATTTTGGATTTGATTTTATATTTATGCTAATTAAAGATTCCTTTATTGAGTTATTATAGCTTATTTTTACGGGAATTTTATATATTCTTGGCTCTGCTTCTGGCAAAGCAATCAAATTAAAATTAATCCTTACAGAATCTTCATTTTCAATTTCTCCAATTATTTGTTCTGTTGAAGAATCGATTGGAGCAAAAGGCATATTATTTAAATCTAATTTAATTGAAACATCTTTTACATCTTTATTCCCATTATTTTCTAAAGTTATCATTAAATTGATTTTATCTCCTGGAATGATTTCATCCGGCGAAGTTGTAACTTGTTTTATTCCGATTTCTGCGCTAACATTTTGCATTAAAACCAATAATATTAAAAATAAAAATAATTTTTTCATTTTAACCCTCCAATTCGTCCATTAATTTTGTCTTGCGATTATCTATTAATTTATTTAATATATTTTCAAGCGAAAAATCTTCCTTCATTATTTTTTTATTTAATTGATAGATAATATCCCTAACTTCCTCATAAATAACATCATAATCTTTAGCATTAAAATCATAAGATTGTTTTGTGGGAAAATCTTTTTCAAATATTTCTATTATATTTTTGTATTTATCATTAAAAAAGATATATTTCCATTCTGATTCTTTTTTATAAACATATAATTTGCAGTTTTTATTTTCCATTTTTTATTCTTTATAATAATCTCTCCAAGTTTTTTAGCGTTTCTTCAGTGTCGCCGTTAAAATTTAAGCTCCATAAATATAAATCAATTGCTTCTCTTACTTTTTCAGCATTGCTTTTATTAAATATAAAAAAAGCTTTATTTTTATTGTATAGTTCCATAAATTTATTTTTATTTTCTGAGGAATATACTGAATTATATGATCCATTATCTTCGTATATTATTACTTTATCACTTTCCATTTTATCCACCTTTGTAAATTTTTCCATCTTTAATGTTAACAACTTTATTTGCTAATTTTGTAAAATCAGGATTATGCGTAACCAAGATTATTGTTTTTCCATTTTTATTTAATTCTTTTAAAAGATGCATTATCTCATCTCCTGTTCTTGTGTCAAGGTTTCCTGTTGGTTCATCAGCTAAAATAATATCTGGGTTATTTATCAATGATCTAGCAATGGCAACCCTCTGTCTTTGTCCGCCAGATAATTGGCTTGGAAGATGATTCATTCTATCGCTTAGTCCAACTAATTTCAATAATTTTTTCGCATTTTCCAATTTTTCTTGTCTTGAAATATTCTGAAATGTCATCGGCAAAGCAACATTTTCCAAAGCAGTCAAGCTTGAAATTAAGTTAAATGTCTGAAAAATAAATCCAATCTTTTTCCCTCTAATCTGCGCCAAATCACTTTCATTTAAATTTGAAATATTATAATCTCCGAGGTAAATTTCGCCTTTTGTTGGCGTATCTAAACAGCCAATTAAATGCATAGCAGTTGATTTTCCCGATCCGCTTGGTCCGATTACAGCAACAAAATCTTTTTCATTTATATTCAAGCTAATTCCATTTATTGCATTAATTTCAACTTCGTCCAAATAATAAGTTTTATGCACATCTTGCAATTTAATTAAAGTATTCATAATTTATCATATTCTCCTTTTAATTTCTTCTTCATTTGTATTATTATTTATTTTTATAGTTTTTAAGTAAAATTATAAGTATTTAAAGCTTTTGCTTAAATATCTATTTTAAAGTAGTTACATATAGAAAGATTTAAATATGGGAAAAATTTAAAAACAAAAAATGGAGAACAAAATGATGTTGAGAGATTTAAATCAAAGTTTCTTAATCAAAAAAACAAATTATTCAGAAACATTTCTAAGTAATATGATAATAGACAGCAAAAAAGAGAAAATTATAATAAAAAAGGTAAAAAACAATCCAATACAATCTTTTCATCAAGAAATAGATGCTCTAACAAACCTTAAGCATGAAAATATAGTTTACATTCTTGGATTTGATAAAAATAAAAAGGAGATTTATCTAGAATATTTAAATGGGGATAACTTATCCAATTATATAGGAGAAAAAGGGAGATTAAGTTTAGATGAAGCAATTCCAATTTTTAGCACAATATCAAAAATTTTAGATTATATCCATTCAAATTCAACTAAAAAACCAGAGTTTATACATTATGATATATCTGATAATAATTTTATAAAAATAAATGATTCGCTGAAATTATTAGATTTTGGAACATCTTATAGAACAAATAAAATTCCAGAAAACTATTATAAAATGGAAGTTGGAACTTTAGCATTTATGTCCCCAGAAAAATTAAAGTTTTCCCCAGAATATGGAAAAGAATCTGATGTTTACTCATTTGGAGTTATTGCATATAAATCTTTGATGGGAATTGAACCATTCTTAGAATGCATAGGGTGTATAAGAAAACAAATTTTAAATCACTCTCCGATTCCTTTACAATCTAAAGATCCAAAAATAGACGAATTGGTAATGTCATGTTTAGAAAAAAACCCAAAAAATAGACCAAAAAGTTATGAATTAATAAAATTTTTTTAATTTAACAATCCCATAATATAGCTTAAAGCCTGGCTGGCTCTCAATGGTTTTTTAGCTTCATTTGTTAGTCTAAAGCTATAATTTAATTTATCGCGTAAATTCTGGCTTAATCCGAATTTTTCATTGCCAAATATTAAAATTATCTTATTGTTTTTATTGTAAAATTTCTTTAAATCTTTCTCATTTAATTTGGATTTTATTGAAAAGCCAATTTTTATTCCTTCTATTTTTTTATTTATGCTTAAATTAAATTTTTCATAAGGAATTCCTTTTGCTTCTTGTTTGGCTTTATTTATTAAGTTAATGTTATTAGTTAAAATATTCAAAGGTAAATTAAAAATATAGCATAACCTCAGAAAATCTTTAACTTCCTCTTTATCTTCTGGATTTTCTAATACAACCTCAATATTGTAATTATTTTTTTCCATTTTAAATTTCTCATAATATTTTATTGGTGTAATAAATATCCTGTAATAAGGTTTTTCTTTTTTTATGAATTCTATGTAAATTATTTTTTCAGGATTTTCTGAATATTTTGATTTTAAAGCTGAATTTGTTTTTTTTATTATTGATTTAGCTGAAATGGGAATTTTGCTTAAAAATCTAACTTTTACCAAATATGAATTAATATTTAAATCATTAAAATTATTCTTAAATGTTTTAAAGTCTAATTTTTGCCAGTTTTTATGTAATGTTAATATCTTCTCAATTTCTTCAAAATATAATATGTCGTTGATATTATTGCTAGTTTCTAAAATTAATCCATTGTCATTATAAAATTTAGCATCGTTTAATTTATTTATTATTTTTTCTTTAAGGTTTTCTATGCTTAACTCAAATTTGTTTAAAATTAGCAGATATTTCATAAAATTAAATATAATTAAATTTATATAAGCTTTTTTATTATCTTATTTTTAAGTGGGAATGCCGGAGTGGCCAAACGGGATACGCTCAAGAATTAATGCGAAACGTATTGGCTTAGTGCCTACCGAGGTTCGAATCCTCGTTCCCACATTTATCATTTATTTTATAAAATTTAATTTTTACGCAACATTTATATTATTTTCCTAAAAATTAAAGTTATGATAGATTTTATAGCTGAACCAGGGGTAGTAAAGACATGGGATCAGTTTCTTACTGAAAATCCAAATTATTCTATTGCATTGGATGGTTATGTCTCTGATGAACCAAAGGAAGATTTAAAAAATTTCAAAATGAATTTAGATCATCATTACAAAGTAAAAAGATTTGATACTCCTGCAACTTGCGCCCAGGCATATGATAAAATCAAAAACGGCTTATTCGACATTTTTAGTATTAATGGAAAGCCAGAAGCTAAACTTTACATAAATCATCCTGATCAAGATGTTGCTTTATCTATTTACTTATTTAAAAATTATAAATATCTTAATACAGAAAAACAATCAGCGCTGGAAGAATTAGTAAAATTAGAGGATAAATTAGATAGGACTGCGGGTTTATGCGACATTGATATTAATTCAGAAATTTTTGAAAAGTTAGCATGGGTCTTCCAGCCCTATAGTGATTGTAAAAATTTTGGTTTTTTGGATAATTTAAGCTCAAAGCAAATGATAAATATAATTAATAATATCGAAGCAAGGATAACAAATTATATTTTTGGAACAGCTAAAAAATTAAAAGCCGATGGAAAATATGATGTAGCATATAAAAATGAAAAATTAGATTGGGCGATGATTATAGAATCCGGAACTTATTCAAAAACTAAGGCTTACAATGATGGAATAAAATCATTTGTCTCTGTAAGAGAAAAAATTGATGAAAAAAAACAAATTATTCCAAATAATTATGTTTACTTATTATTCAATCTTTCTTTAAATACAAGATATAATCAAGAGGAAATTTATAAAATATTAAACAAAGAAGAAGGAATAAAAGAAAATAATAAGGATAGATGGGGCGGAAATGAGTTTGGGGGATCTCCAAGAATAAAAGGAAGCAGAATCTCCCCAAATAGATTAAAGACAATAATTAATGATTTTAAATTAGGAAAATATTAATAAATACTAAATTATTCTGATATTTATGATAAATAAAATTTTGATTGATGAAGATAATAGAAGATATTACTGGGAAAAAGGAGATTTTCATACTAATTTAGGATTAATAAAAGAAAAAGAAATTAAAAATAAATCAATTGCAAAAACTAATCTAGGAAAAAAATTTATTGTTTTAGATGCAAATTTTCTTGATAATCTAAAAAAAATAAAAAGAGGAGCACAAACAGCCAATTTAAAAGATATAGGGGGCATTTTAGTTTATACTGGAATTAATAAAGATTCAGTTGTATTGGAAGCTGGAAGTGGTTCTGGACAATTAACTTGTTTTTTAGCAAAATTCACAAAAAAAGTTTATAGCTATGAGAGGGATATTAAAAATTATAAAATCGTTAAAAAAAATTTGGAATTTCTTAATATTGATAATGTTGAATTAATAAATAAAGATGTAAAAAATATAAAAGAGAAAAATTTGGATTTAATAATATTGGATTTGCTTGATCCTTGGAATTATATTAAAAAAATTGATAAAAGCTTGAAAAATTCTTCATATTTAGCTCTTTATTTGACTAATATAAATCAAGTGATTAAAACATTAAAATATTTAAATGAATTTTTAGTTGAAAAAATTATTTCAGTAAAGGAAGAGTCTTGGGTTAGTAAAAAATTAGTTTTAAGACCGGAGCATTTTTCCTTGACGCACACTGCTTTTTTGGTATTTGCAAGAAAAATTTAATTTGCACATCAACAATATAATAATATTCATAAATTTTCTGTATTTATTAATTTAAAACATTTAGAGTTTTTAAAAATGAATCTTAAAAAATATTTAATAGTATTGGTTTTTTATTATTTCTTTCTATTTATGTTAAATCTGAAGTTTACAATGAAAATGAATCTTTAAGCAAATTAACTTTTGAAAAAAATGAATTTAACCCAAATGATTTTGACGGTGATATAATACGATATATACATAACATTACTAAACACATTTTTGTCGTAATTCAAATATAGAAACAAAAGGTTTAAATATAATGTAAAATTTTAATATTTATGCAAAAAAGAGGCCAGGTAGCTGTAGAATTTCTAACGACTTATGGCTGGGCAATAATGATAATCGTAATTGTTGTTGCTGTTTTAGCTGGAATTGGGGTATTTAACCAGCAAAGTGTAAAACCAACATGTACTGCAAGTTATCCTATAAACTGCGTTGACGTAAAAGTTGATAAGGTTGGAGCAGTTGAATTAACTTTTTCTGCAAATGATGTTGAGTCTGCTGAGTTAAAGACTATAACTTTAACAAGCACTTTAAGTGTTGCCTGTCCCCCAGGAGTTTTTGGAGAACCTTTGACTAATGAAAAGTCGATTAATGAAAACCAAGGATTAAAAACATGTATAAGCAATAAAAATTTAAAACCAGGAAGCGTTTACGAAGGGGTTGCTGAAGTAAGTTATAAATTAAAAGGGGGAAGTGAAGTGCATATTTCTAAAATTAAATTCTTAGGAAATGTTGAAGATACGTGCAAAGAAAATTGGAAGTGTACTAAAAGCGGTTCTTGTACAAATGGCATTCAAAATTATAATTGTATTGATTTAAATAATTGTGGGACAGAATTAGAAAAACCAGTAGAACAAAGAAGTTGTTGCAGTGTTGCTTCTTGCAGGAAGAATCCAGAAACAAATATACAATATAATCAATATTGTGATGTTGGGAATCAATTATGGGCTGATTGTCAATTAGATAGTAGATGTGATTTAATAGATGGAATATGTAAAAATGATGCAAAAATTTGTCCTTCAGCCTGTGTTACTTATAGGGGTTCAGAATTATTATGCAATGGAGGATGGACTTGCGGAGAATGGAGTCCATGCATAAATAATTTAAAAAGTCAAACTTGTAATACAAATCCAAATTGTTATTTAGTTGAATCTAATCAAACCATAAATTATCAATCGTGTGGAAATAATCCAGGCTCAGACCCAATTTTTAGGGCAAGACTTTGTCCTTCAGGATGGGGTAAATACGTAAATGGTGGTTCTTACTCTTATACGATTACTGGATGTGTATCTAGTAATTATTGTTATGTAAGATGTCTTGCTCAAGCAGCGTAAAATCAAAACAATGGAACTATTAAAGGAATTTTATACCAAATATTAATAATATTTTATCTTCTTTATTCTTATAGATAACCGCAAAGATAATTAAATTAAAAAATCAATTTTTTAAAATAGCAATAATATTTAGTATTATTGATATGAAAGGTTGGATTTTTCATACTTATTTCATTATGGGGTATCTCTACTTCCTTCAATTTCAAAAGTGTTTAACAATTGTTTGCAATGTACATGCGTAAAATTAAGGCATAAAATAATGAGAGTTATACTTTTAACATTTAGAAAACCTTTTTAATCTAAATAAAAACTTAATCTTATGCTATATTTAATTGGAATAGGTTTAACTTGCAAAGATTTAAGCTTAAATGCGTTAGAATCAATAAAAAAATGCAAAAAACTATACTTGGAAGGTTACACAAATATTGGATGCGAAAAAGAACATTTAGAGAAAATAATCAAAAAGAAAACAATTAAAGTTAACAGAGAACTAATTGAAAATAAATCTAAAACAATAATAAAAGAAGCTAAAAAACAAAACATTGGGATGTTAATATATGGAGATCCTTTAAGCGCAACAACGCATATAAACTATTTCATTGAATGTAAAAAAGAAAATATAAAATTTAAAGTTATTCATTCTAATTCAATATTAACAGCTGTTGGAGAAACAGGATTATTCTTGTATAATTTTGGCAAGACAACAAGCATTCCTTTTAACAATGAAAATATTAAAGCCCCGATTGAAGTTTTAAAAAATAATTTAAAATTAGGATTGCATACTTTATTTTTGTTGGATTTAGATCCTGAAAATAAGAAATTTTTGACGATTAATAATGCATTAGAATATTTATTAATAAACAAGATTAAATCAAATTGTGTAGCATGCTGTGCCTTGACAACAAATAAGCAAGAAATAAAATATGGAAAAATAGAAGATTTAATTAGATTAAAATTCAATAATTTTCCACAGTGCATAATTATCCCAGGAAAGTTGCATTTTATCGAGGAAGAAGTTTTAAGTTTTTGGAAATGAAAGATTTAACTTTTAATATTTTTTTTATTAAAACCAAAAACTATATAAGCAATAATTTACACTACATTTGTATGTATGTTCGAAAAGTAAAAAAAGCAGGAAAAGTTTATTCTTATTATTATAAAAGCAGAAGAATTGGAAATAAAGTAAAGTCAATTTATGTTGGAAAGGCAGAAATCAAGAAAATTGAAAAGCCATTTTTAGAAAATAAAAACACAAAAACAATTGATGTTGTGAAATCTTTATTGGAATTTGATGATCTTTTAAATCAAATTAATAAACTAATACATGAGAAAGAATTGAATTTGGCATTAAACTTGTATAATAAAATCTTTGAAACGTATAAAAACTTAGATATTAAAGCAGAAGACAAGAAAAAGATATTTAATAAATTAGATAATCTTTATAATGAATTAGTAAATTTAAGCAAAGAAAACAAGATAAACTTGATAGAATAGTTCTAAAATACAATAAAGTTTATATATTGGTTGCACCACCAAAAACAAGATAAAAAGAGGTGTTATTTTGTATATAAAAAGTAATTTAAAACTGAACATAGATTTTTATAAATTTTTATTATTTAGTGGGGTAAATTCTATTTAAAAAAAGAGAAAAATGTATATTAAAACCATAAAAAAAGGGGAAAGGGAGTATAAATATTATTATTACAATGTTAAATTAAATAGTAGGGTAAAAAATATTTATTTGGGAAGTTCAAAAGAAGAAGCATTGATTAAACTAAATAAATTAAAGGGCGATGAAGTTAATAATCTATTAAAGAACGTTCCTTTGCCAGGCCATAATAGGATAAAAGAAGATAATATATTAGAAAATGCACCCTCTCCTAATTATTATAAAGAGACAAGCCCAATAGGTCCGAGAAGATTATTATTTATTATTTTAATGTTATTTGCTCTAATTGGATTATTTAATTATTTGAATCTAAGCATAACTGGAAATTTAGTTTACAGTGAAAATATAATTAATTTAGAAGTAAACAAATTAACAGGTCAAGAAGCAAAGTTATTTGTTAATGCAAATAATCAAGAATATGTAAAACAAATTTCAGATTATAATTTTGAATTAATTAATGAAAGTTACTATATTAATAATTTAACATTGGATTTAAGCAGTTTTAATTTTAATCTTGAATCAGGAAAATATAATTTTATTTTTAGCTTGATTGATAATGTAAATGGAAGCAATGAACTAATTTTTATAGCAAGCAAGGATATTACAATTAGTTTGGATAATTCTCCTGCTGAAAATGCAACAATTCCAGATAATATAACTGATATAATTAATGAAACGGTTCAAGAAAATATAACTATAATTGAGCCTATTTTAGATGAAAACATAAGCGTTAAAATTGATAATAAAATAATTGATGCTCTGGTAAATGGCAGTCCAAGGGTAATGATAAGGTTAAAAGATAATGTTAATATATTACAATTAGAAGAATTATTGAATGAAAATTTAACAATGGATATTAAATTTCTAAAAAAAGACAAAAAAATTAAAAAATTAAAAGACAAGATAAAGGTTAAAAGTTTGGACAAAAATGACATTAAAAAATTAAATAAATCAAATAAGAATATTAATGAAACTTTGTTATTAAGGAAATTAAACAACATTAATTTATTTGAGATAGAGCAGGAAGTTAATAACATTAAATCTATTGTAATTGACAAGCAGGATTTTGATATTTTAAGCAATTCAAGCTTGATAAATAAGATAATTTTAGACAATAAAATAAATTTATTTTTAAATGATGCAATTAACATAACTAAAATAAATGTAGTGCAACAATTAAATTATACTGGGGAAGGAAAAAAAGTCTGCATTTTAGATACTGGAATTAACTATAATTTATTTAATTTAGTTTTAAATCAAACTATTTTTGGTTATGATTTTATAAATCACGACGATGATCCTTTAGATGATCATGGTCATGGAACTTCTGTTGCAAATGTTTTGTTAAAAGTTGCCCCTAAATCAAAAGTTTATACTATAAAGGTTATTAATAATTTAGGAGAGGGCTACGAAAGTGATGTTTTGGCGGGATTGCAATATTGCATTGATAATAATGTTGATGTAATCAGTTTTTCAATTGGTTCAAGCTTATCAAATGGTTATTGTGACAGCAATATTGTTGCAAGCAAAATAAATGAAGCTTCTGATTTAGGGATTGTTGTCGTAACAGCTACAGGGAATGATAATTCTAACAATGAAATAAGAGTTCCTTCTTGTGCTTCTAATGCATTAAGAATTGCTTCCTCAACTAAACAAGGGAATATTTCAATGTTTTCAAATGTTTATTTAAATGATTTATTAACTCCAGGAGAAAATATTAACACAATTTGGCTGAATGGAGAAAATACTATAAAATCTGGAAGTTCTTACAGTTCTCCTTTAGTTTCTGGAGCTATAATCTTATTATTAGAAAATAGAACCTTCAATAATATTTCTGAGTTAAAATATTTATTAAGAAGCACTTCTGATTTAATCAATGGAAATCAAAGAAATTTAAATTATAATTTTAACAGGTTAAATTTATTTAATGCCTTAGTAAATAACAAGACAAATGAACCTTATAATTACGATGCAAATCAAACAAACATTACAAGTGAAGTTTTCACAATTTTTGTCGCTCCAGGTCAACCAAAGGTATTAAGACCAGCAAATGATACATTTATAAAAGGAACATTAAATCCAATACTAAACTGGACAAATTCAACAATAGGAACATCTGGAACTAATTTAACTTATATATTAGATATTTCAAATAATTCTGATTTTAGTAATATTGTATATAAAGGAAGGGATTATTTTATTAATTATACTGGTTCTCCTGGATTTAATGGTGGGTTTAGCCCTTTTGTTGGTTCAAGTACTAGCAGTGGCATAAACGGAATAACAACAAATGGGAGTGATTTTTGGATTGCTGACAGAAATATGGATTATGTTTATCATGTTAATTATACTGGGAGTAACATAAGCTGTGGTGGATGTGCTGGATTACAGGGTGGATTTAGTACAACAAAAGCTTATTCATCAAGTGTAGCTACAACATCAATTACTACAAATGGGAGTGATTTTTGGATTGCTGACACATTTGGACCTGATTATATTTATCACTTTAATGCAAATGGTAATAATATAACTGGGACTCCTGGAATTTATGGCGGGTTTAGTGCTAGAAATGTATGGGGTGCTTCTGTTTTTATTGCAGGAATTACAACAAATGGGAGTGATTTTTGGATTGCTGATGGGAGTGGAGGAGGAACTGATTTTATTTATCATATTAATGCAAATGGCAATAATATAACTGGGACTCCTGGATTAGTTGGTGGATTTAGTTTAAGAAATGGAGCTGGTCCAAATGCAAATGCATTAGGACTTACAACAAATGGGAGTGATTTTTGGGTTGTAGATGGCCAAATCCCCACTTTTATTTATCATTTTGATGCTAATGGAAATAATATGTCAGATGGGTTTAGCATGGTTAGTGCATATAATACAAGTGTTAGCTTTTATTCTATAGATACAAACACTAGATTAAATCCAAATAACTTATATACTCCAAATGACTTTTGGATTACGGATACAAATGCAGGAAGCCAAAAGTATATATATCATTTCACTGGGGTAATCAAAGAGCAAGGCATAGATACAAACAGAACACAACATAATCTTACTTCTAATCTAACTTCCAGTAAAAATTATTATTGGAGAGTTAAAGCATTTGATGGAACAAGTGAATCTGGATATAGTTATGGTAATTTCACAATAGCTAACAGAAACCCTCATTTTTTAACAGCAATTATTAATACAACAAATGTTAATACAAATAATACAAATGTAAATTTAACTGTTTGGCATTCTTCTATTACAGACAATGATTCAGATGTTATTTATAATCTTACAGGCAATTGGTATGAAAATAATTTAAGTTTACTGGTTGTTAACATTCTGCAAGGAAGAAATACAAGCAACCAAGTAATTGATTACTCTGGATTTGGAAATAATGCTTCTTATATTGCTACTCCTTCATGTAATTTAACTGCAGGAAAATTCTTCGGAAGCTACGGATGCGGTTTTAATCAAGCTCCTTTAATAAAAATCAATTATAGTGATACACTTAATTTAACAACAGATCTAACATTAGAATTTTGGTTTTATACTCCAGAATCTACTTGGCCCTCAAGATGGCAAGGTTTGGTTTCAAGAAGAGATTCTGCAGATATAGCTAATTTTGGAGCAAATATTAATGGGCTTAGTAATTTTCAATGGTTATTTATGGATGCAGGCGTAACTAGGGCTACAACAGTTTCTGCAAGCGCTGTTCCAACAAGAAGATGGACTTATTTTGCAGGCACAATTAAACAAAATGGTACAACAAATGTTGTAGCAGAACTTTATTTTAATGGAACAAGATTTAAAATAAGCACATTTGCTGGGGTAAATCTATCTAAAGGCGGCGGGAAAGCAAGAATATCAATAGGATCTTCGACAGATAATTTAAATGATGAATTATTAAATGGTTATATAAGTAATATAAGAATTTGGAACAGGACATTAACTTCTAATCAAATTTATCAAAATTATTTAGATGATATTGCTAATAAAAGTTTAACTACTTTTGTGGATTCAGAGACAAATAAAAGTAAAACATACAAAGCTAGTTTATATGCTACAGACACTCTTGATGATTCTGATCAAATAAATACATCTGAATTATTAATATTGAATACTCGGCCTGCATTTTATGGAGGATACCCGCAAATTAATAGTTCAGACGGGACAAATTTAACTACGAGAAACTTATTAGC